>Ga0206117_100385_pt1 | contig 51837 bp, 52 predicted proteins | sample 3A5Ametagenome_FD_177997 | JGI IMG/M metagenome (GOLD analysis project Ga0206117, IMG submission 177997) | Enriched microbial communities from leaf-cutter ant dump, University of Wisconsin, Madison, United States - 3A5A | ecosystem: Environmental > Terrestrial > Nest > Insects nest > Nest dump... | reverse complement strand
CTATCGCGGTTCGGCGGCGCCTTCGGCCTGACCGTCGGTTATGTGCCAGTCGAGCAGCCTTCGGACAGTTGGGTCCTTGTCAGCACGGCCGGAAGCCAGGAGGCCCCCAGTCAGGGCGACCTGATCATGATTACCGGCCCGGGTCATCAGGATGGTTGGGGCTATTGCTGCCTGGCGACCGGGGTACGCTTTGCTCTGGAAACACCACCGGACGAAAAAAACACGGCACTCAGATATGGAAAGCACGGCGACATCGGATTCATTGTAAAAATAAACTCTTTTACGCAGACCATTTACCACAATCCGACGCAGTATTTCGAGATTACATATGAAAGACTATTATAGTTAGAAACATGAGTGCATCGATATCGAGCCTGCCTAGCGGCGGACCGCCACCGCGCTGCCGCCGCCCCAGGCGGAAATCCCAATCAGGAAGCCGAAATCGTACCAGGATCCGGAATTGGGATAGGCATACATCCTGGTATCGGTGAACAGGCCGATGACAAAGGCGATCGGCGCGATGAAGCCGTGGAACAGCCCGAAGAAGAAACCCGGCAATTCCGCGCCCGGCGGGGCCGGCTGGGTGGCGCAGCCGGCGGCCGCCAGCATCAACACCGCCATCGCGAGATACCCGTAGACTTTCATGACGCCCTCGCCAGCTCCTCGATCATTGCCGCGGGTTCCACGCCCGCGACCCAGGGCGACGCCACCGCCCCGGCCCTGGCCTGCCGGTGCAGATCGTAGCTGCCGTCGGGCCGCGCCAGGGCCAGGATATCCGCGGCACCCGGATGGGCACAACCCTTGGAACACCCGGCCAGATGGACGGTTCCGCCCCCTTGGCCACCCAGCGCGGCCGCCAGGGCCCGGCCATCACCCTTGGTATCGGCCAGCCCCCGCTCGCAGCCGGTCGACCCGGCGCAGGCGACGACCCGCGGGCCGATGGCGGTGCTGAGCCCACTGGCGGCGATGACGGCCGCGACGCGCGACTGCGGTATGCCGGTCAGCAATACCGCCGACCAAGGGGTCAGCCGCAACTGCCCGTCGCCCTCGGCCAGGGCCAGGTCGGCCAGCCGCTCGACCAGCGCGGCATCGGCGCGCGCCACCGGCACGTCCAAGGCCACGGCAAACCGGCCGTCGCGCTGCCCGACCGGCCCCAGCCAGGGGTTAAGCGATACGGCGGTGCCCGGCCGGCGGCGGCCCGCGGCCAGGATCGCCCGCGCCTCGGCCACCGCGCGGGCGACGACGTCGCCGGGCGCGATGACCTCGGCCCCGACCCGACCGCCGAGCGACAGGCGGAAACCGCCCGGACAGGCGATGAAACCGATGTCATGACCGACCCCGGCAATGGCGCTGCGCCCGCCGCCATCCAGCACGAAGGCGAATTTCGGCGACAGGCCGTCCAGATCGGCGGTCTGCAGCGCGGCGTCGAGATCGGCGACCAGCGGGGTGACGTCGATGATTTCGCCGGGATCCAGCCCGGACAGCGGATCGGCAGTGATGTTGCGCAGGCGGTCGGCCCCGCGCATCGCCGGCACCAGCCCGGCGCGGTCCAGGTCGGCCACGGCATCGTCGGGCAAGGCGGGGGGCAAGCCGCGGACCTGGAGGTTGGCGCGGTTGGTCAGATCGATCAGCCCGTTGCCCCAGCTGCGCGCCAAGGCGGCCACCGCGCTGGCCTGCGCGGCATCGAGGCGCCCACCCGGCAGGCGCAGCCGGGCAAGACCGCCATCCTTCATCTGCGCCAGCAGGAATATTCCGGGGCAATCGGCCATGGCACCATCATAGCGCAGGTTGGCGCGAGCCGGCGATGTGTGCTACCGCCGCAGGCATGACGAGGATATGCCGATGACCCCCGCCGAAATCCAGGCCCGCGTGCTGTTCCAGGATTCGCTTGCGATCATCATCGACAAGCCGGCCGGGCTGCCGGTCCATGCCGGCCCCGGCGGCGGCCCCAATCTGGAACAATATTTCGACGCGCTGCGCTTCGGCGTGTCGCGCCCGCCGGGCCTGGCCCACCGCCTGGACCGCGACACCTCGGGCTGCCTGGTGCTGGGGCGGCATCGCAAGGCCTTGGCCAAGCTGCACAAGCTGTTTGCCGAGGGCCGCGCCGAAAAGGTCTACTGGGCCGTGGTCGAAGGCCGCCCGGTCGAGCCGGAGGGACGCATCGACCTGCCGCTGCTGAAGGTGACCAAGGGCCGCGGCTGGCGCATGGTCGGCGATCCCGCCGGCCAAGCCGCCATCACCGATTACCGCCTGCTGGGCACCGGCGACCGGCTGTCCTGGATCGAATTCCGCCCGCGCACCGGCCGCACCCACCAGATCCGCGTGCATGCCTCGGCCATCGGCTGCCCGCTGCTGGGCGACCCCAGCTATGGCCGCGAAATCCCGCCCGTCGTGCCGATGCAGCTGCATGCCCGCTCGATCACCCTGCCGCTGTATCACGAGCGCCCGCCGATCGTCGCGGTGGCCAAGCCGCCGCCGCATATGCTGGCCGCGCTGACGGCCTGCGGCTACCGGGCCGAGGCCGACCTGGGGCCGGAGGCCACGATCACCTTGTAACCCTTGGCGTCGACCACCGCCTGGTGGCTGGCGAAATGCTTGCCCAGCGTCGCCTCGTAGGGCAATTGCCGGTTGGCGACCAGCAGGAACCTGCCGCCCGGCTTCAGCGCACCCGACGCCGCGGCGATGAACCCCTGCCCCAGCTCGACGCGCTGGCCGCGCCCTTCGTGGAACGGCGGGTTCGACACGATCCAGTCATAGCGCCGTGCCGGCAGGCCCTGGGTGACATCGGCCCAATGGAACGACACGCGGGCGTCGGCGCCGAGGTTTGCCCGCGCGCAGGCCAAGGCCCTGGCATCGGCCTCGTACAGGTCGATGGCGGTGATGTCGGGATACCGGTCCAGCAGCGTTGCCGACAGATAACCCCAGCCCGACCCCAGATCGGCGACGGTGCCGCCGATACGTGGCGGAAACTGTTCGGTCAGCAGGGCCGAGCCGGGATCGACCCGGTCCCAGGCGAAGATGCCGGGCTGGGACATCCAGCGGCCGTCGACGATGCGGCGCGGCCCCGCTTCGGCCCGCCAGGCGGCGAATTCGGCCGGCTCGACCGCGGGTTTGCCGGCCCAGAAGGCGCGCGCGTGGAAACGGAACAGATTGCCGTCCAGCGGCAGCAGGCCGGCCAGCATCTTTTCATAACGGGCCGCGCCGATGTCGTTGGCGCCCGCTATCACCACCCGGCCGCCGGGCCGCGCGGCGGCGAAGCCGTCGGCGATCAGGCCGAGGTTCTCGTGCTTCTGCTTGCCCAGCAGGACGAACACCAGGTCGGCGGTTTCGGCGCGTTCGGGTGCGACGGCGAAACCCAGCGCGGCCAGCCGGTCATGGGCCGGTTTCAGCGGCTGGACGCAGGCCAGCCGATCGGTCCAGCCCCCGTCCAGCGCCGCATCGGGCAGCGCCCCCAGGAACAGCGCGCGGTGACCGACGGGCCAGGCGACGAAACCCTCGGCCAGCGGCAGGAACAGGGCACGGACAGGATCGTGTGACATGGGGCGCCTTCTAGAGGCTGGCGCCGGGCCGCACAAGCCTGTGTCCAATGTGGGATTGTATCCCACGCTGGGCGCGACTAGATTGACCCGATGGATGCCGCCTCCCTCAACCGCCCGCTGGCGCGGCTGCTGCGGCCGCTGGTGCGGCTGCTGATCAATCGCGGCGTCACCTTTCCCGCCTTTGCCGACCTGTTGCGGGCCGTCTATGTCGATGTCGCGGCGCGCGATTTCACGCTGGACGGCAAGCCGCAGACCGACAGCCGCGTCTCGATCCTGACCGGCGTGCACCGCAAGGAAGTGCGGCGGTTGCGTGAGGAAGCCGCTAATCCCGACGACGCGCCCGCCGCCCCCTCGCTGGGCAGCCAGATCGTCGCGCTGTGGGTCGGCGACGATGGTTTCCTGGATCAGCGCGGCCGGCCGCTGGCCCTGCCCCGCAGCGGCCCGGCCCCGTCGTTCGAAGCGCTGGTCGAGGCGGTGACCAAGGATGTGCGGCCCCGCGCGATCCTGGACGACTGGCTGGACCGCGGCATCGCGACCATCGATGGCGACGAACGGGTCGTGCTGGCGACATCGGCCTATGTTCCGCCACCCGGCGACAGCGAAAGCCTGTATTATTTCGGCCGCAACCTGGGTGACCACATCGCTGCCGCGGCGGACAACATCATGGGTCCCGAACCCCGCTTCCTGGAACGCGCCGTCCATTACGACGGCCTGACGCCCGAGGCCGCGTCCGCGTTGGAACGGCTGGGCCGCGACGGCGCGATGGACCTGTTGCTGGCGGTCAACCGCCGCGCGCTGGAACTGGTCGCCGGCCAGGGCGAGGCGCCACCCGGCCAGCCGGCGCGGCGGGTCAATCTGGGCCTTTACCTTTACGTCGCCGACGATCACGGGGACGGCCGGCAATGACCTGGCGCGGCTGGCTCGGCCTGGGCCTCGCCCTGGTCGCGGCGGCCTGCGCGCCCGACGCGGGCAGCCCGGGGATGCCGGCCCCCGCGGTCCGGGCCCATGGGACCCCTGCCCTGTGTCGCGTCGGGCCCGACGGTGCCCCGCCGCGGATCGCCGAACGCGACCGCGGCATCGGCGGCACCGGCATCCGCATGGCGACCGGCCCCGCCGACCGCGGCATCGGGGGTACGGGGATCGTCGGTTCGATCACCGGCTTTGCCAGTGTCTGCATCAACGGGCGCGAGGTGGGCTACGCCGACGACGTGCCGGTGGCGATCGACGGCCGCCCGGCGACGACCGATGACCTGCGCAGCGGCCAGATCGCGCGGGTCGACGCGGTCGACGCAGGCGGCGGCCTGGCCGCGCGCTCGATCGCCGTCGATCACGAGGTCGTCGGGCCGGTCGAACGCCGCGACGGCGGCCGGCTGGTGGTGCTGGGCCAGGACATCGAGATCGCGACCACGGCGCTGGGCCTGCGCGACCCCGTACCCGGCACTTGGGTCGCGGTCAGCGGTTTCCGCCAGCCCGTCGGCGACCGCATCCTGGCCACCCGGCTGGATGCCAGCCCGCCCGGCACCGCCTTGCTTGCCGGCGTCGCCCGGCGTGATGCCGACGGCGTGACCCGCATCGGCGGTCAGGCCCTGTCGGGCCTGGAGCTGAGCGGCCCGGTACGGGTAAGCGGCCGGCTGGCCGGCGACCGCCTGGCCGTCGATCAGGCCCGGCCGATCAGGCCCAATCCCTTCGGCCGCGACATGCGGCACCTGTCGCTGGAAGACCTGGTCGTGCAGCGTGACGGCCGGCTGCAACTCGGCTCGGGCCTCAGCCTGGCGGCACCGGCCGTGGCGGCGCCGGGCCTGGTCGGCATCGTCGCCGCAGTCATCGAGGCCTCGGTCGATGCGTCGGGCAATATCGTGGCCGACCGTGTCCGGGTTCTGCCGGCGCCCGGCACCGCCGGCGGCCACGGGCATGGCCCCGGCCCGGGACAGGGACCCGGACAGGGACAGCAAGGGCCGGGCCAGGGCCAGCAGGGCCCGGGCAACCAGCAGGGGCAGGATCGCGGCGGCCAGGCCGGATCCAGCCAGGGACCGGGCGGCGGACCGGGCAATGGGCCCGGCGGCGGACCGGGCGGCGGGCCCGGTGGACCCGGCGGTGGCGGGCCGGGCGGTGGCGGCCCCGGCGGCGGGGGTGGCGGTGCCGGTGGCGGAGGGCGCGGATGAGCCTTGCCATGGCACGCGAACGCGCCGAGGAAATCGCCGACCAACTCGATACCCTCGCGCCGATCGTGGTCACCCGTTTCTTCAGCGGCGCCGGGCTGACGCGGCACGGCATCCAGTTCGCCTTCGTCATCCGCGGCACGCTGTATTTCCGCACCGACGCCGACAGCCGTCCGGCATTCGAGGCGATGGGCGCCGGCCCGTTCACCTATGGGTCGAGCACCGGCGAACGCAGCCTGCCGAGCTATTACGAAGCGCCGGTCGACGTGCTGGACGATCCCGACGAACTCAACCGCTGGGCCGCCCGCGCCTGGCAGGCCGCCGTCGCCGCGCACAAGCCGAAAAAGAAGAAAGCAAAGACCGCCGGGTGATCACCTGGGATCGCGCCGCAGCAGCACGATCAGCGACAGCAGCAGCAGGACGCAGAACTGGAAGGCCGAGACACGGCCGTTCCACTGGCTGGACTGCCACATGGCGAACCATTCCCCGGCGACGACGAAGAACCCGGTGAACCACAGGGCCAGCCCCAGCGCGATGCCCAGCACCGCCGGCGCCTTGGCGGCCTCGAACCGCGGCCCGGCGTCGCGGAAACGCGCCGCCATCATCGCGAAACCGCAGGCCGTCAGCAGGCCGGTGCCGAATTCGGCCGCGATGATCAGCCAATAGGCCGCGGCCTGGACATGGCCCGACGTGATCGCCCGGGTCTTCAGCGTGCTGTCGGCAAAAATCGTGTCCATGCCGAGCACATGGCGCACGAACTGCCAGTTGCTGTCGTAATCGACGAGGTTGTTCCAGCCGGCCATCAGCGCGAACAGCGCGACGCTGCCCGTCAGCACAAGCTGGACGACACGCACGGCGGCAATCATGGGACCCTCCCCTGCTGTGGGCGCAACGTCCGGGGACGCTTGAAGTATCCATACCAGCGGCAACGACCTGCCGACAGCCGATCGGCCGGGCCATTGACAAATTTTTTTGTCAAACCGACACTGCCGTCATGCTCGATGTCGATGTGATCCACGATCCGTCGGCGGCAATGACCGCCCTGGACCCGACGCGCAGCCAGTTGCTGGCCGAACTTGCCGAACCGGCATCCGCCGCGGCCCTGGCGACGCGGGTCGGCCTGCCCCGGCAGAAGGTGAATTATCACCTGCGCGCACTCGAGGCGGCCGGCCTGGTCGCGGTCGCGGCTCAGCGGCAATGGGGCGGATTGACCGAGCGCCTGCTGGTGTCGTCGGCGAAATCCTTCGTCGTCTCGTCCGAGGCACTGGGGCCGGTCGCGCCCGATCCGTCCAAGGGGCGGGACCGGCTGGCGGCCAGCTATCTGATCGCGCTGGGCGCCCGCATCGTCAGCGAGGTCGGCCGGCTGTGGCGCCACGCCCGACAGGCGGGCAAGCCCCTGGCGACGCTGGCGGTCGATACCGAAATCCGGTTTGCCACGCCCGCCGCCCGGGCGGCATTCGCCCACGAACTGACACGCGCGGTGACCGATCTGGCCAGCCGTTATCACGATCCCTCGGCCATCGGGGGTCGTGCCCATCGCCTGGTGATCGTCGCCCACCCCGCGCCCCAGCCCTGAAAGGACAGGCGATGACCGTCAGCAAGGACAAGTCGGGACGCCGCTCGGTATCGGCCGAGGTCGAGGTCCCCGGCACGCCCGAGGCAGTGTGGCAGGCCATCGCCACCGGCCCAGGGATTTCATCGTGGTTCGTCCCGGCCGAGGTGGACGGTCGCGTGGGCGGCAAGACGGTTTGCCATTTCGGACCGGACCCCGGCATGGATTCGGTGGCAACGATCACCGACTGGCAGCCACCGCACCGCTTCGCCGCCGAAAGCGACGGCGGATCAGGCCCCATCGCCACCGAATGGATCGTCGAGGCGAAGGCCGGCGGCACCTGCACGGTACGGGTGGTCCACAGCTGGTTTGCCGAAGGGGAGGATCGGGATGCCCAGTTCGAGGGCCATGCCGAGGGATGGCAGGCCTTCTTCAGGATCCTCCAAGTCTACCTGGAGCATTTCCCCGGCGAGGCAAGCCGGATCGTCCAACTTACCGGACAGGCGAGCGACCCGCTCCCGGCGGTCTTCGACCGGCTGATCGGACCGCTGGGGGTCGGGCACGACCGGGTCAGGCCTGCGGCGGGAGTGCCGCCCCTGGCGGGCGACGTGCTCGAGATGCGGCACACGGCCGAAGGATTCAGCGTGATTCTGCGGCTGGACAGCCCGGGCCGGGCCATCGCGCATCTGATCGGCTTTCCGATGGGCGGCCCGGTCTGCGTATCGGTCAGGTTCTATCTGTACGGCGCGGCCGCGATCGCCCTGACAGACGAGATCGAGGTGGCCTGGAGCACTTGGCTGGCGGCGAGATTGCCCGCCCGGGCATGACGCCCGGGCGGTACGCCGGTCAGGCGGCGAGCGCGGCCGCGCAGCCCTGAACGCCAAGGCTGTCGGGGGTCTTCTGGCCCGGCATCGTCGCCCAGCCACCGGCCTCGATGAACTGGCGCTTGCGATAGCTGTCGCCCAGCGCCTTGAACTCGGTGCGCCTGGCTGCCGCATCCGGCGCGGCATTGAAGCGTTCGACGCAGATTGCCGATGCCAGTTCGCCACGGCCGGCCTCGCCGGCAGTGGCCGCCGTGGCACGCGACGTGCTGCCGGTCACCCAGCCGCCCCAGCCGAAACCGACGACCATCGTCGCGACGACCGACAGGATGCAGGCCCAGACCATCAGCGTCTTGGTCGGCCGGTAATCATCGAAGCGCCGCGACAGGCTGCGGTTCATCGTGCTGTGTGCTGTCATTGGTCTCAACCCCTTGGAAAAAGAGTGCCGGGCGTGAAATCGCGCCCGAGATACGGGAAAATTCATGACAAATGAATCCCGCATCGCCGGCGGATTTTCCGATGCATATCTCGAACTTTTATTTTCAGTTCGACCATCCAGATTGGGAATGATACGCCAGAATTTTCCTTCTGTCCGAAATAAACCATGGAAATATCCTTGTCTGTAATTTTGCACCGGCCTATATATGGCGCACATTGATTTAACGAATTTCGGCCCGATGCCCGGGCCGTGCGGAGCCCACCGATGACGACCCGCACCACGCAGGCGACCGTCTGCTTTTCGTCCGGCTTCCTGCTGCCCGGCTTCGACGCGCCACAGCCGGCTGGGGAGTATCAGGTCGACCATGACGAGGAACTGATCGATGGCGTCTCCATGCTGGCATGGCGGCGTGTCGGCAGCTTCATTCACCTGCCCGGGATCGGCATGGCCGGGGCAACACGCCAGATGGTGCCGGTCAGTCCGGCAGACCTGGAGGCGGCATTGGAAAAGGACAGGACGCACCATGACAGCGACGATAACCAGACGTGACGGTCAGCCGCCCTATCGGGACCCCAGCATCCATCTGTTCTCTGTCGGGCAGACGGTCCGCCTGAAGGGTGGCTTCAGGCAACCCGCGGTATTCTCGGGCACCTATCGCATCACCGCCCTGCTGCCGGCGACCGGCGGTCTGCCGCAATATCGCATCCGCAACGATGACGAGCGGCACGAGCGGGTGACGACGCAGAACAACCTGGAAGCCATCCGCAAGGGCAAGGGCTGAGCGGCCGGGTCCCGGATCGGCAGGGAAGCCCGTGGCGATGAAGGTCGTCATCGAGTTTCACCGGATTCGCCAGACCGATGACGCCCATGCCGTCATCGGCCGTGAAACGGCAGTGGCCGCCGACCTCGACGAGGCGATCGGCATTGCCTGGCAGTTGTTGCGGACGCTCGACATGCCGCAACGTCCCGATGCCCTGGCGGTTACCGACGGCAGCGGCAACACGCTTTATTCGAGCCGCCTCGACATCGCCGAAAAACGCGATGGAAACGAGCCACCATGACCCTGGCCTTTCTCAATCCCGCCCGCAGTTTCGACGAAGTGCGCAACGCGGTGCGCTTCTCCGGCCATGACGGGATGTTCGAGATCCGGTTCTTCGTCGAAGCCGCGGCGCTGGGCTTGTCCGGCGAAGACATGACGGAACCGGAAGCCCGCAGCCTGGCAGCATTCGATGCCCGGCGCGACACGATCCAAGATGCCGCCAGCCGCGCCTACTCAGGCAGGGGCGGCAACTTCATCACGCTGACGGCAGCCGATTTCCGCTGAGAGCAGGCCAACGCCCGGGCGGGCCTTGCCGATGCAGGCGAGATGACGGCCAACCGGCTTGAATTCGTTCCGGAATTTTAGAGGGTGGCGGAGGGGATGGGATTCGAACCCACGATAGGACTTGACATCCTATAACGGTTTAGCAAACCGCCGCCTTCAGCCACTCGGCCACCCCTCCGCAATGAGTGGGTTTTTGTCTTCCACGGCGTATGCGGCGCCACTTCTACCGGCCGCATACCCCCTTGTCAACGCGATCCGCCGCGGCGCAGCGAAGAAATTCCAACGGTTTAGCCGGCGCGCACCCGGGTGATGAAGGCGCCGACCTCGGCCTCCAGCGCATGGGCGTCGCGGGCCAGGGTCTGGCTGGCGCCGCGCATGCGCTGGGCGGCCTCGCCGTTCCGGCGGGCGGCTTCGGACACGGTGGCGATATTGCGGTTGACGGTGTCGGCGCCGTCGGCGGCCTGGCGCACGCTGCGGCTGATTTCGGCGGTCGCGGCGGCCTGCTGGCGCACCGCGGCCGAGATCGTGGCGGCGATGCCATTCATCCGTTCGATGGTGTCGCCGATCGCGGCGATGGCCGTCACCGTCTCGCCGGTCGAATCCTGGATGCCCGAAACCTGCTGGGCGATGCGGTCGGTCGCCCCCGTCGTCTGGCCGGCCAGGTTCTTGACCTCGCTGGCCACCACGGCGAAACCCTTGCCGGCATTGCCGGCCCGTGCCGCCTCGATCGTCGCGTTCAAGGCCAGCAGGTTGGTCTGGCCGGCGATGGCATGGATCAGTTCGACCACCTCGCCGATCGCCTGGGCCGAAGTGGTCAGGCCCTTGACCTGGTCGTTGGTGCGCGCGGCATCGGCCGAGGCCTGGGCCGCCACCTGGCTGGAGACCTCGACCTGGCGGTCGATCTCGCCGACCGAGGCCGACAATTGTTCGGTGGCCACCGCGACGGTCTCGACATTGTCGGCCGTGCGTTTCATCGCATCCTCGACGGCGGCGACCCGCTGGGCCGTGGCCGCCGCCTGGTCGGTCAACCCCTCGGCCAGATGATCGAGTTCCTCGGCGGCGGTCGCGACCGCCGCCACGACCCGGCCGACCGACTGCTCGAACCCGTCGGCCAGGGCCAGCATTTCCTGGCGGCGGGCGGCTGCCTCGTCCTCGCGGCGGCGGGCCTCGGCGGCCTGGGCCTCGGCCTCGCGGCGGCGGTCGGCCTCGGCCCGGGCCTGGGCGCGTTCGGCCGATTCGCGCTCGCGCCGGCGTTCATCCTCGGCGCGGGCGGCGCGCTGCTCGGCGGCTTCGCGTTCCTGCTCGGCCTCGCGCCGGCGCAGGTCTTCCTCGCGCAGCCGGGCCGCCTCGGCCTCGCGCTGCAGGGCGCGGTTCTCGATCGCGTTGGCCCGAAACACCTCGACCGTGCGGGCCATGTCGCCGATCTCGTCGCGGCGGCGGGTGCCGGGCACCGATGTCTCGACCTCGCCGGCAGCCAGCTTGCGCATCACCTCGGTCAGGCGGCGAATCGGCAGGGTGCCGGAATAACCGGCGATCAGCCCGACCACCAGCAGCACGACCAGGCTGCCGAACAGCGTGGTCTTGACCCCATCCAGCACCGCATCGACCTGGGCGAAGGCCTCGGTCGCGGGCACACGGATCGCCACCGTCCAGCCCAGCCCGGGAAAACCGCGAAAACCGGCGGCCGGGGCATAACCCACCGCCTGATCGACGCCCTGCCCGTCGGCGAACACCGCGGCACCGCCCTGGCCCTGGTCCAGGCGATCCAGCGCCCCCAGCGCCACGGCCCCGGCCGGCTGACCCGCCAGGGCCGGCCCGCTTTCCGCCGCCTCGGCGCCCGGCTGCATCCGCGCCAGCATCCGCCCGTCGCGGTCGATCAGCGCGATTTCGGCGCCGGGCAAACCTTCCGCGGCCAGGCGCTGCTGCATCTCGCGCAGGCTGTCGGCCAGTTCGCGGAAATCGACGAAGGCGACCCAGGCCCCGATCGTGGTGCCGACCGAATTCACCGCCGGGGCCGACACCGCGATCATCGTGCCGTGGCCGGCATGAAGCCTGGCGACCTCGGCCACCTCGACCGGCCCCTCGACCACGGCGCCGGTCACCTTCGGTCCGCGCGCATCCGCCGCGCTTTCGGTGAACTGCCCTTCGATGGCGCGCTTGAACCAGCTGGCCTCGCCGAAATTGACATCGTACAGCGGCGGGGTATCGAGCTTGGCGCCGCGGGCGTCGACGTCATTGACCGCCAGCACCCGGCCCTCGCGATCGACCAGCAGCATCAGGCGATAGACACCCGAATTGCGGACGTAATCGTTCATTGCCGCGACCAGCGGGTTGTTGTCACCGGGCCGGCGCCAGTTGCGCACCACGTAGATCGCGCCGTTGACGGTGAACCCCTTGACGTCGACATAACGCTGAAACAATTCCTGGGCCGCCCCCAGGTTCAGCGTCAGCGCCGCATCCTTCAACCGTTCCAGCGCCACCGATTTGATGGTTTCCGCGCGAAAGGACAGGATGCCGTACAGCACCAGCATCGGCGCCAGCCCCAGCAGCAGGAAACCCAGCGTCAGCCGGACGACGATGCTGCCAAGGCGCAATGACATGGTGTTCGGCGATGCCGATGCATCGCCGGTGCTGGTCGTGACCGTCATTGAAGATGACCCCTAGATGGTTGTCCGAGGACTAACACCCAGGGATGACACCAATATTACGGCACGGCGGTTTCCAGCACTGTCATCCAGGCGGAACTCATGCCTTCGATACTGACGGACTGACCGTGCCGCCGGTCAGGCGCTGCAATTCGGCCAGCGTGGTCTGGAACACGCAATGGGGATGGCCCGCGGCGGCGAAGATCGCCTCGAACCGGCCCAGGCTTTCGTCGATGGCGATCGGCATCGCGGTGGCGTGCCCGACCGGGGCGACGCCGCCGATGGTGAAGCCGGTCGCCTCGCGCACCATGTCGGCATCGGCGCGCTTGCAGCGCCCGTCCAGCCCCAGCACGGCCGGCAGCGCCTCGACATCGCCCATGCGGTCGCCGGCGACCAGCGCCATGACGGGCTTGCCGCCCACGGCGAAGACCAGCGACTTGACGATCGCGCCGACCGCGCAGCCCAGCGCGTTGGCCGCATCCTGGGCGGTGCGGGCGGTATCGGCCAGGGCCTGCACGTCATGCCGGGCCCCGCTGGCGCGCAGGGCATCCCGCACCCGCTGGACCGCCGGGCGCGTCAGCAATTCCTCGGCCGTCTGGTTCTCGGCCATCAGGGTACCTCCATCCCGCGTTGTACCGCGGGGCGGGCGCCGACTTCGGTAAACCAGCGCTTCAGGTTGGGGTGCCGGTCTAGATCTTGTCCATGCTTCTCCCACGACACGAACCAGGGCCAGCAGGCGATGTCGGCGATCGAATAGTCGTCGCCCGCGAAATAGCGCGCCTCGCCCAGCCGCTTGTCGGCGACGCCGTACAGCCGCGTCACCTCGTCGGTGTAGCGCTTGATGCCGTAGGGCACCTTTTCCGGCGCGAACAGGCGGAAATGCCCGGCCTGGCCGGCCATCGGCCCCAGCCCGCCCATCTGCCAGAACAGCCATTGCAGCGCGGCCCCGCGGGCGCGGGCGTCGGCGGGCAGCAGCCGGCCGAACTTCTCGGCCAGGTACAGCAGGATCGCACCCGATTCGAACACGGCATGGGGGCCGGCGCCAAAGGCGGCCGGCGGCTCGTGATCGACGATCGCGGGGATCTTGTTGTTGGGCGACACCTTCAGGAAATCAGGCTCGAACTGCTCGTTCCGGGTGATGTTGACGGGAAACACCTGGTAGCGCGCGCCCAGTTCCTCCAGCGCGATCGATATCTTGCGGCCGTTCGGGGTCGTGAAAGTGTAAAGGTCGATCATCAGTTCACCGTGACGAGATAACGCTTCAACATGTCGGCTTCGTGCTGCTCGCGCAGGGCGCCCAGGCGGTCCCACAGCCGTTCGGCCAGATCGGGGTGATCGGCCACGAACTTGCGGCTGAGCACGACGTAATAATCCTTCACCTGGAACGGCACCGGCACCTTCTCGATGCCCGGGCTGGGGATGCGGGCCAGATAATCGTCGCCGATCGCGGCATGCACGACATAGGCGGCGATCCTGCCCGCGGCCAGCTTGCCCATATTGGATGCGGTGGTTTCCGCCTCTTCGACCGCGACGTTCATGCGCGCCAGTTCCTCGCGCGCGGCAAAACCCGCGTTGATGCCGACCGCCGCCTCGTTCAGCCCCGAAAACCGGCGGCCATCCCATTGCACGTCACTGCCCGCCCGGCGATAGACGACATAGGTCGACGACCCCACCCGCCGGGTGCGGTCCAGCCGCCCGTTGCGCATCGGGTAATGCAGGCTGGCCGCCCGGTCGGGCAGGAACGACAGCGCGAAGGCACAGTCATTGGCATTGGTCGCGACCGATACGACGACCCGGCGGTTGGGCAGGCGGGCCAGGGACAGCTCGACCCCCTCGGCCTGCGTTGCCATCTGCATCAGTTCGACCGCGATGCCGGGCCGCTCGGCCGGCACCGCCTCGCCCTCGCCCAGCTGGAACGGCTGGGCCTCGCCCGTGGCATAGATGCAGCGGATGCGGCCGTCCGCCTGCGCCGCCGGGGCCGTGGCCAGCACCAGCGCGCAGGCCAATCCGGCGATTGTTCCGATCATCCGCATGGCCAAGCCCCCCAGGGAAGATGCCAGACAGTAGCTGGTATCGTGGGGTTCAGGCCAGCGCCTGTTCGATGTCGGCGATCAGATCGCCGGCATCCTCGATGCCGATCGACAGGCGCAGCAGGTCGTCGGGACAGGGCGAGGTCGGCCCCTCGACCGAGGCACGATGTTCGACAAGGCTTTCCACCCCGCCCAGCGACGTCGCCCGCTTGAACAGGCGCAGGCGGCCATGAACGCGCAACGCCGCGTCGCGCCCGCCGGCGATGCGCAGCGACATCATGCCGGAAAACCCGCCCGTCATCTGGCGCGCCGCCACCGCATGGCCGGGGAAATCCTGCAAGCCCGGATACAGCACCGCGGCGATACGCGGATCGGTGTGGAAATGGCGGGCCACCGCCATCGCATTGGCGCTGGTCCGTTCGACCCGCAGGGACAGCGTGCGCATGCCGCGCAGCAGCAGCCAGGCTTCGAACGGCCCCATGATGCCACCGCCCAGCGACCGCTGGTTGCGCAGCCGCGCCCAGACATCGTCGTCGCGTGCCGTGGTCAGGGTGCCGGCCAGCACGTCGCTGTGGCCGTTCAGGTATTTGGTCGCCGCATGCATGACGATGTCGGCGCCCAGCGCCAGCGGGCGGCACAGGATCGGGGTGGCGACCGTCGAATCGACCGCCAGCAGCGCGCCGGCCGCATGGGCCAGGCGGGCGGCCGCCGCGATGTCGATCACGTCCCAGGTCGGGTTGGCCGGCGTCTCGATCCACACCAGCCGCGCCGGGGCCGTGCCGATGGTTTCGGCAAGCGCGGCGATCGGATCGTCGGCCAGGTTGTCGAACAGGTCGACATGCAGGCCGCGGCGGCGCCCTTCGCTCATCACCCAATGGCGCAGCGCCCAGTACATCACGCGGGGCACCACCACCCGGTCGCCGGGATCGAGGATCTGGAAAACGGCCGTCGCCGCCGCCATGCCCGATGCAAACAGCATCGACGCCGCCCCGCCTTCCAGCCGGGTCAGCAGATCCTCGGCCGCGGTGAAGGTCGGGTTGCCGTCGCGGCCATAGACGCGGCCCCCGGGATATCCCAGGTCGACGCCGCGTTCATAGGTGGTGGCGACGTGGATCGGCGGCACGATCTCGCCATAGGGTGCCGAGGCATGGCCGGGGGCCTGGGCCAGCAGGGTTTCGGGCTTGAGGGAATCCATGCCTATCACGTTCAAAAAAATGGAACCGGCGGCGGCTCCGCATCGGGATGCGCCGCCGGCCAGTATGGCGGTTCAGCGGCGGATGGTCGAGGCGTCCTGGCCGAACAGGATCCGGCGCGCCTCGTCCGATGTCGGCACCACCGCCTGGTACTGCTTGCCCAGCGCGTAAGCCTGCTTGGTCGCAGGGCGCGCCCAGATCGCGTCGAACCAGCGCTTCAGATGCGGGAAATCCGCCAGGTTCTGGCCCTGGCGCTCATGCGGCACGATCCAGGGATAGGAAGCCATGTCGGCGATGGTGTAGGCATCGCCGGCAACCCACGGGCGGTCGGCCAGCCGCTTGTCCAGCACGGCATAAAGCCGCCCGGTTTCCTTGACATAGCGGTCGATGGCATAGGGGATCTTTTCCGGCGCATAGGCGCTGAAATGATGGTTCTGGCCGGCCATCGGGCCCAGCCCCGCCATCTGCCAGAACAGCCATTGCAGCATCTCGGCCCGGCCGTGTGCATCCCGGTTCAGGAATTGCCCGGTCTTTTCGGCCAGATACAGCAGGATCGCGCCTGATTCGAACAGGCTGACCGGGGCGCCGCCGCCCGCGGGCTCGTGATCGACGATGGCGGGCATGCGGTTGTTGGGCGCGATCGCCAGGAACGACGGTTCGAACTGCTCGCCCTTGCCGATGTTGACCGGCACGATGCGATAGGGCAGCCCGGTCTCTTCCAGGAACAAAGTGATCTTGTGGCCGTTGGGTGTCGGCCAGTAATAGAGATCGATCATTGCGGCAGGCATCCTCGCCGGTGGAACAGGTCGGCTTACCCTTTCAGACCGGCGGCGCCCCCGCAAGCCCGGGAGATCGCATGACTGACACCCCGCGCCGTGCCTTGCCCCCGATCGCCGCCGTCCTTCTTCTGACCGTCCCTGTCATCCTCGCGGGCTGTTCCGACAGCCCGGCCAATGCGGTCGCCGCCACCTGCAAGCGTGACGGATCCAGCGAAAGCCAGTGCCAGTGCCGGGCCGACATCACGCGATCGTCGGTGCCGGAAGACGATGCCAAGGGTTTCGTCGCCTATGTGCGCGACAGCGCCAAGGCCCCCGACCAGGCGGCCAAGGCACGCTATGACGCCGTGTTGCTGGCCGTGACCTCGCGCTGCCTGGGCGTGCGATAGGCGGGCGGAAGTCTGCTTCCGCCCGCCCGTATCGCTGTCTCAATACGGCGAATAGGCGCCTTGCGTGCTGCCGAAATAGCCGCTGGACAGGTTGCCCTTGAACAAGGTGCCACCCAGCACGCCGCCTGACGCGGTGACATGGACGATTTCGGCCCCCGTCAGGGTCAGGGCCGCGCCGCCGGTGCCGGTCAGGCTGGAAATCGCCAGCCGCGCGCTCTGATAGGCCGCAACCGACCCGGCGGCCGAGGTCGCGACCAGCGTGCCATCGGCCTTGTAGAAGGTGACCGTATAGCTGACCGCCGACGCCGTCGGGTTGGCCAGGAACAGCACCCCGCCGCCATCGCCCACCGGCCCGGCATTGGCAAAGGCCAGATCGGCCGTCGCGATCGAGCCGCCCGAGGCGCGGATGCCCTCGCGCGCCGAGCCATGCGCCCCGCCCAGCGCCAGCGGCCGGTCCGACGCGATGACCACGCTGACGGTGGTGTAATTGGCAAGCGTTGCCCCGCCCAGCAAGGTCGTCAGACCGAGTACGGTGGCCGAGGTGGTCGACGGCGTCGGGTCGATCGCGGCCAGCGCATTGTTGGCGGCCAGACCGACGCTGCTGCCACCGATGAATGCGCCGGCCGCATACCCGCAGACGGTCACGGCAGCGGCATTGGCGCCATCGAGATTGGTCAGCGAAACCTGCGTCGCCCGCTGGCGGCCGCCACCCTCGCCGCCGCCGGGGCCGCCGCCTGGCCGGCCCTGGGTGGGCGTGGCCGATGACGAGGACGAGGACGACGAAGACGACGAACTGCTGGCCGAGGCGATCGGCAGATCCGGCAGCACATAGACATAGGCCCCGCTGCAGGTCGGGCCGGCATAGCTGGCGATCGTCGCGGCGCGCCCGGCCGGCGACAGCAGGGTGGTGGTGGCAAGCGCCGCCAGCGACAGGGTGGCAAGACGCAGATGGCTGGACATCGGGACCTCCGTTTTTTGCCGTTTCCCGGCATTTCGTGGGAAATTTACCCACAAACGAAGATTGCGGTGAACACCCGTGCCGTCAAGTGGGAATTTTGCCCACAATGCAGAACGGGCGCCCGAAGGCGCCCGTTCGTCCGTCTGTCGATGATGGACGGGGTGTTACCCGGCCAGCTTCTGCTTCAGCAGGTCGTTCAGGGCGGCCGGATTGGCCTTGCCGCCCATCGCCTTCATCACCTGGCCGACGAAGAAGCCGAACAGCTTGTCCTTGCCGCCGCGATATTCGGCGACCTTGTCGGCGTTCTTCGCCATGACGTCGGCGATCACGGCCTCGATCGCGCCGGTATCGGTGACCTGGCGCAGGCCCTTTTCCTCGACCACCTCGGCCGCGGTCTTGCCCGAGGATACCATGGCCTCCAGCACGTCCTTGGCCAGACGGGTCGACAGCGTGCCGTCGCCGATCAGGTCGATCAGCTGGCCGAGCTTTTCGGCGGTGATCGTGAAGTCCCTGATATCCTGGCCCGACTTGTTGAAATGGGCCATGAAATCGCCGATCACCCAGTTCGCCGCCGTCTTGGCGTCACGGCCGGCCGCCACCGCCTCGTAGAAGGCGGCGACATCCTGGTCGGCGACCAGCACGGTGGCGTCATAGGGCGTCAGGCCGAGCTTGTCGATCAGCCGCGCCTTCTTCTCGTCGGGCAGTTCCGGCAGATCGGCCTTCAGCTTGTCGACCCAGGCCTGGTCCAGCACCAGCGGCAGCAGGTCGGGATCGGGGAAGTAGCGATAATCGTGCGCCTCTTCCTTCGACCGCATCGTCCGGGTCACGCCCTTCGAGGTGTCGAACAGGCGGGTTTCCTGGTCGATCTTGCCGCCACCCTCGATGATGTCGATCTGGCGGCGCGCCTCGAATTCGATCGCCTGCATGACAAAACGCACGGAATTGACGTTCTTGATCTCGCAGCGCGTGCCCAGCGGGCCGCCCGGCCGGCGCACCGAGACGTTGACGTCGGCCCGCATCGAGCCTTCTTCCATGTTGCCGTCGCAGGTGCCGAGGTAACGCAGGATCGTGCGCAGCTTCTTGAGATACGCGCCGGCTTCCTCGGCCGAGCGCATGTCCGGCTCGGACACGATTTCCATCAGCGCCACGCCCGACCGGTTCAGGTCGACGAAGGTCAGCGACGGGGCTTGGTCGTGCAGGCTTTTGCCGGCATCCTGTTCCAGATGCAGCCGGGTGATGCCGACCTCGCGGCTGACGCCGTCGGGCAGATCGAGCGTCAGCTTGCCGACACCCACGATCGGCTGCTCGAACTGGCTGATCTGATAGCCCTGCGGCAGGTCGGCGTAGAAGTAGTTCTTGCGGTCGAAGCGCGAGGTCAGGTTGATCTGCGCCTTGAGCCCCAGGCCCGTGCGCACCGCCTGTTCGACGCAATAGCGGTTGATGACCGGCAGCATGCCGGGCATCGCCGCGTCGACCAGGCTGACCTGCGAGTTGGGCTCGGCGCCGAAGGCGGTGGCCGCGCCGGAGAACAGCTTGGCGTTCGACGTGACCTGGGCATGGACTTCCAGGCCCAGCACGATTTCCCAGGGGCCGGTGGCCCCTTCGATCAGGTTCTTGTTCTCGGTCATGAGGCTCACCACCACGCTTCCGGCCGGCCGGTGAAGGACGCGGCCTTCTCCAGCGCGCGGCCGACTTTCAGGACCGTGCCTTCGTCGAAGGCGCGGCCGATCACCTGCAGCCCCAGCGGCAGCCCCTCGGCCGACAGCCCGGCCGGCAGCGACATGCCGGGCAGGCCCGCCAGGTTCAGCGGCACGGTGAAGACGTCGCCCAGATACATCGCGACCGGATCGTTCGCCTTCTCGCCCAGGCCATAGGCCGCACCCGGCGTGGTCGGCGCCAGGATGGCGTCGACCCGGCCGAAGGCCTGTTCGAAGTCGCGCAGGATCAGCGTGCGCACCTTCTGGGCCTTCAGGTAATAGGCGTCGTAATAGCCGGCCGACAGCACATAGGTGCCGATCAGGATGCGGCGCTGCACCTCGGGGCCGAAGCCCTCGGCGCGGGTGTTTTCGTACAGCTCGGTCAGGTCGCGGCCCGGGACCCGCAGGCCGTAGCGCACGCCGTCATACCGCGCCAGGTTCGACGACGCCTCGGCCGGGGCGACGATGTAATAGGTCGCCAGCGCGTGTTTGGTGTGCGGCAGGCTGATGTCGACGATCTCGGCCCCGGCGTCGCGCGCCCAGGCAATACCGTCGGCCCACAGCTTCTCGATCTCGGCCGGCATGCCGTCGACGCGGTATTCACGCGGCACGCCGATGCGCAGGCCCTTGATCCCGTCCTCGAGCCCGGCTTCGTAATCGGGCACCGGCTGGTCGACCGACGTCGAATCCTTGGGGTCGTGCCCGGCCATCGCGCCCAGCATGATCGCGCAGTCGCGCACGTCGCGGGCGATCGGCCCGGCCTGGTCGAGCGACGAGGCGAAGGCGATGATGCCCCAGCGCGAACAGCGGCCATAGGTCGGCTTCAGCCCGGTGACGCCGTTGAAGGCGGCCGGCTGGCGGATCGACCCGCCGGTATCGGTCGCGGTCGAGCCCAGCGCGATGCCGGCGGCGACCGCCGCGGCCGAACCGCCCGACGACCCGCCCGGGACCAGCCGCGTCTGGTCGCCCTGGCGCCGCCAGGGGTTCACCGCCGGACCGAAATGCGAATTTTCGTTCGAGCCGCCCATGCCGAACTGGTCCAGATTGGCCTTGCCGATCATGACCGCGCCCTCGGCGAACAGCTGCGCCGTGACCGTCGATTCGTAGGGGGGCACGAAATTGTCCAGGATGTGGCTGCCCGCGGTGGTCAGCACGCCCTTGGTGCAATACAGGTCCTTGACGGCCAGCGGGATGCCATCGAGCTTGCCGGCCTCGCCCTTCGCCCGGCGGGCGTCCGACGCCTGGGCCTGCGCGCGCGCCAGGTCGGGGGTCTCGGTGATCAGGCTGTTCAGGGGCCGGCCGCGCTCGGCGGCGCTCAACGCCGCCTCGGTCAGTTCGACGGCCGTGAAATCACCACGGGCCAGCGCGTCGCGCGCGGCCGCGATGGTCAGTCGGGTCAGGTCGATCGTCATTATTCGATCACCTTCGGTACGGTGAAATAACCCTGTTCGGCGGCCGGCGCATTGGCCAGGACCACGTCGGGATAACCGCCGTCGGTGACGACGTCGTCACGCATCTTCAATTGGGTCGCCACGACCGAGGTCAGCGGTGGCACGCCGTCGGTATTCACGGCGCCGAGTTCTTCGACGAACTCGAGGATCTGGTTCAGCTCGGCCGCCATCGGCGCCAGGGCCGCCTCGTCGATCTTGAGGCGGGCCAGACGCGCGATCTTCGCGACCGTGGCGTTATCGAGCGACATATGCCACCTTCACGTCATGCCACAGAATTCGCAGGGATTCGCCGCAACCGCGGCATTAATGCCGCACCGCGACGCGGCCGGACACTAGCACCCGTGGAAATCCTGAGCAACCCTGCCGCCCTGCGGGCAGCCCTGCCCCGCCACGCCCGCCTGCTGGGCCTGGATGTGGGGACCAAGACCATCGGCGTGGCCCTGTCGGACGGCACGCTGACCATCGCCTCGCCCTATGTGCTGATCAAGCGGCGCAAGTTCACCCAGGACGCCACCGACATCGCGGCGGTGGTGAAAAAGGAAGGCGTCGGCGGCATCGTCATCGGCTATCCGGTCGAAATGGACGGCAAGGAGGGGCCGCGCTGCCAGTCGACCCGCCAGTTCGCCCGCAACCTGGAACCGTTCCTGGACGTCCCCGCGATATATTGGGACGAGCGGCTGTCGACCGTCGCGGTCACCCGCACGCTGCTTGAGGCCGATGCCAGCCGCGCCCGCCGCGCCGAACTGGTCGACAAACTGGCCGCCGCCTACATCCTTCAAGGGCTGCTGGACCATCTGAAGCATCTGCCGCCGGGCTGAATGCTCGCCGTCTTCTATGCGCTGGCGCCGACCTTCCTGCTGATTGCCGCAGGCTACGGCCTGCGTCGCCTCCGCGGGTTCGACGGCCCGTTCTGGATCGGCATCGACCGCTTGTTCTATTATGTCCTGTTTCCCGTCCTGCTGGCGCGGACCTGTGCCAATGCCAGGCTGGGCGGGCTGGAACTGGGGCCGCTGGCGGCGGCGCTGCTGATCGGGGTCGGCGCGGTCGCGGCCGCCCTGCTGGCCGGCCGGCGGCTGATCACGGCGGACGGCCCGGCCTTCACCTCGGTCTTTCAGGGGGTGACGCGGTTCAATTCGGTGGTCGGCGTCGGCATCGCCCAGGCGCTGTACGGGCCGCAGGGCCTGGCGGTGTTCGGGCTGTGCATGGCCGTGATGATCCCGTCGCTCAACGTCGCCTGCGTCGCGGTGCTGGCGCGGTATGCCGCCCCGGGCAAGGTGCCGACGGTATGGCAGCAGGCCGGCGCGGTGGCGCGCAACCCGCTGATCCTGGGCTGCCTGGCCGGGTTCGCGCTGAATGTCAGCGGTATCGGCCTGCCCGGACCGATCGATCCGACGGCGAAGACCATGGCGGATGCGGCGGTCGCGCTGGGCCTGCTGGCGGCCGGTGCCGGGTTGGATCTGCGCGCCGTCGGCGGCGGCGGACGGGCGGTGGTCGTCGCGCTGGCCGGACGCCTGCTGGTCATGCCGCTGGCCGTGTGGGCGATGTGCCTGGCCTTCGGGATCGATGGGCTGACGCGCGAGATCGCGGTTTTGTGGGCGGCCATGCCGACCGCGCCGGCCGCCTATACCCTGGCGCGCCAGATGGGCGGGGATGCCAGGCTGATGGCAACCATCGTGACGCTGATGACGCTGGTGGCAGCCCTTACCATGCCGGTCATGCTGTCTTTGCTGACATGAAATATCCGGTCAGTTTTATCTGGGTAGCCAGTCGCTACTCTTAAATTTCATTACAAACCCTCACAAAGCATCGCATTCACCTTTCGTATGATGCGCGCATTGAACAGAGGGAATGTGACGCCATGCTCGTGCGCAAGAAGGCCTATCTCGAACTGACCCACCAGTTGGAAACCGGGCAGCGCGAACGCGATCTGGCGCGCCGGGTCCTGGACCGCGCCCCGATCGGGCTGGTGGCCATCGACGCCGACGGCCATACCGCCTATGCCAACCAGACGCTGGCGCGGATGCTGGGCGACGGCGCCGCCGAACGGGCCGCCCGGGCCGTGGCCAGCGGCCGGTTGACCGCGGCGGAACGCACGCTGCGCGTCGTCGCCTCGGCCGACGAGGCCGGCGGCCAGGTCATCGCGGTCAGCGATGCCGCCCAGATGGATGCGCTGGAAGCGCATAACAACCAGCTCTCCCAGATGCTGGAACAGGCGCCGGTCAACATCATGACCTGCGACCGCGACCTGCGCATCGTCTACATGAACCAGGCCACGCGCGAGACCCTGAAGCGGCTGGAACACCTGCTGCCGGTCAAGGTCGACACGCTGATCGGCCAGTCGATCGACATCTTCCATAAGCACCCCGAACACCAGCGCCGCCTGCTGGCCGATCCGAAGAACCTGCCGTTCAAGACCACGATCAAGCTGGGCGAGGAACAGCTGGGCCTGTTCGTGACCGCCCTGACCGGGCCGGACGGCAGCTATACCGGCACCATGCTGACCTGGTCGGTCGTCACCGAGCAGAAGCGCCAGGAGGCCGAGGTCGCGCGGCTGATGGAAATGATCGACAACATGCCGATCAACGTGATGATGGCCGAGCCCGAGGACCTGAAGCTCGTCTACCTGAACCGCACCGCGATCGAGACCTTCCGCCGGCTGGAAGCCTGGCTGCCGGTCAAGGCCGACGAACTGGTCGGCAAGTCGATCGACGTGTTCCACAAGAACCCGACGCATCAGCGGCGCATCCTGGCGGATCCGAAGAACCTGCCCTTCCGCGCCCGCATCAAGCTGGGCCCCGAAACCCTGGACCTGAACGCCGCGGCGGTCGTCACCCCCGACGGGCGCTATATCGGCCCGATGGTCACCTGGGCGGTGGTCACCGAAAGTGTGCAACTGACCGGCCGGGTCGAGGAAGTCGCGGGCGCGGTGTCCAGCGCGGCCACCGAGTTGCATGCGACCGCCTCGGGGCTGCAGGACAACGCCAACCGCACCAACCAGCAGGCCAACGAGGTGGCGGCCGCGGCCGAACAGTCGTCGGCCAACCTGCAGATGGTCGCGGCCGCGGCCGAACAGCTGTCGGCGTCGATCCACGAGATTTCGGGGCAGGTCACCCAGGCATCGACCGTGGCGCGCGCCGCCGCGGCCGAGGCCGGCACGACCGACGCCGCCGTCACCACACTGGCCGGCACGGCGCAGGCGATCAACGACATCGTCGCGCTGATCCGCAACATCGCCGGCCAGACCAACCTGCTGGCGCTGAACGCCACGATCGAGGCCGCCCGCGCCGGCGAGGCCGGCAAGGGGTTCGCGGTCGTCGCCTCCGAGGTCAAGACCCTGGCCAACCAGACCGCGCGTGCGACCGAGCAGATTTCGGCGCAGATCGGCGCGATCCAGGGCCAGACCCAGAACGCGGTCGAGGCGATCGGCCGGATCGGCGCGACGGTCGAGCAGATCAACGCGATCTCCAGCTCGATCGCCGCGGCGGTCGAACAGCAATCGGCCTCGACCGCAGAAATCAGCCGTAACGTCCAGCAGGCGGCGGCCGGCGCGACCCAGGTGACCGGCGCGATCCAGGAAGTCTCGACGATGGCGCGCTCGACCGGCCAGGCGGTCGGCGACCTGCTGAGCGCCGCCGACGAACTGACCCGTCAGTCCGTCGGGTTGAAGGGCGACATCACCGAATTCATCCGGGTGAAGTGACCGTCCGGTCGGCGGCCTCAGCTGAGGTCGCCGACCCCGCCCGCCTGGCCCTTCAGGATCTTGTTGCAGACCTGGAACAACCGTTCGAGATGCTCGAACGTCAGGGCGCCGCCCCGGCTGAACCGCATGTAGCGGCGCCAGGTGGTGATGGCCTGGGCCATCGCCGCGTTGCTGGCCCCCAGCGACCAGAACTGGTTGGGGGCATGTAGCAGGAAATCGCGGAACGCCCTGGGGTCGTTCTGCTCGATCAGCGTCGCATAGCCTTCGTCGTAGCGCTTCAGCACCTCGATCATCGAGGTCACCACGGTCTTGGCCGAATCGCGGATCGAATCGCGCAGCATGGCGATCAGATGCCGATCGGTGTCGGGCAGCAGGCGGGCATCGACCGGCAGGCTCTGCTTGGAGCTGAGCCAGGCCATCAGTTGCTTGAGATCGGCCCGGTTGCGATCGAATTCATAGGCGAAGAAGGCGATGCCCTTCCAGGCGGCGAACACCGCCGGCGCCTCGTTCGCGGTGATGCCGAAGGCGGTGATGAACTGGCTGGCATCGGCCTGGGAATCGTCCCAGATCGCATCGACGAAACGCCGCGCACGCCCGTCCAGCTTGGCCGGATCCATATGGCCCACCGCCCGGGCGATGATCGGCTTGACCTTGTCGGCGATCGCCTCGCGGATGACGTCGGCATCGTCGTGGGCGATGGCGAGATAGGCGGGATGGGCCTCGATCGCGGCCTGGCGGAACGTGTTCTCGACCAGGAACGGGTCCAGCGACGGCAGATCCATCAGCAGGCGCAGGATGCGCCAGTCATCGGCGTGGACGGGATCGTTCTCCGGGGCCAGGCCGATATGGCGCACCATCAGCGGCTGGGCGTCGGGATCGTCGGCGAACAGGGCGAAACCGCCGCCCTCGACCTCGGCCGCGTCGTGGGGGATGTAGATCGCGGTGCGGATCGGCCGGCGGCCGACCGCCACCGTGCGCCGCACGCTGCCGCCGGACTGGCGGGTGGCGGCATTGGCGAACGGGTTTTCGTGGGCGTCGAAGTTCGGATACTTGAACAGGACGGTCCGGTTCAGCCCGCGGCATTTGAACAGGAAATGGCTTTCATCGACGGTGGCCGACGCCTTGGCGACGTTCAGGGCCACGGTCTGGCCGGACAGGAGAATAGCCTCGAGCGACGGGGTCATGCGTGGGCCCGAGCCTATGCGAGCCCGGGCTGGCGCACAATCAGGCAGTTGCGGCGCGATATGCGACACAGGGAACGGTCTGGCGGTCGCCGTGATTGACCGGGATCATGGTCGTGATCCGCGCCCCGATACCGCCGAAACCCGCAAAGCCGCCGATCGCCGCTTGGCTGGAACGGCTGGGGCTGGCCGAATACCTGGCGCGCTTCGTGGAAAACCGCATCGACATGGAGGTCCTGCCCGACCTGACGGATGCGGATCTGAAGGAAATGGGTATCCTGCTGGGCGATCGGCGCAAGCTGATGCGGGCCATCACCGACCTGGCCGCCACCGCCCACGACCCGGCGCCCGCCCCGGCCCCCGCCGAACGCCGCCAGCTGACCGTGATGTTCTGCGACCTGGTCGGATCGACCGCATTGGCCGCGCGCCTGGACCTGGAAGACCTGCGCGGGGTGATCGGCGCCTATCACCGCTGCTGCGCTGCCGAGGTCGAACGCCATGGCGGTTTCATCGCCAAATACATGGGCGACGGCGTGCTGGTCTATTTCGGCTATCCGCAGGCCCATGAACACGACGCCGAACATGCGATCCAGGCCGGGCTGGCCCTGGTCGAGGCGGTGCCGCAGCTGGCCACCGCCGCCGGCGTGCCGCTGCAGGTGCGGGTCAGCATCGCCACCGGCCTGGTCGTCGTCGGCGATCTGCTGGGATCGGGCGAGGCGCAGGAGCGCGGCGTGGTCGGCGAGGCGCCCAACCTGGCCGCCCGGCTGCAACGGGTGGCCGAGCCCGGCCAGGTCATCGTGGCCGACACCACGCGGCGCCTGGTCGGCAACCTGTTCGTGCTGCACGACCTGGGCGAACACGACCTGAAGGGCATCACCGGTCCGGCGCGGGCCTGGGCCGCCAGCGCGGCGAATACGGGCGAAAGCCGGTTCGAAGCCCTGCAGGCCGGCCCGCCGACCGCGCTGACCGGCCGCCGGCACGAGGCAGCGGTGCTGCGCGATTGCTGGGCCCGGGCGCGGGCCGGCGCGGGACAGGCGGTGCTGATTTCCGGCGAGGCCGGCATCGGCAAATCGCGCCTGGCCGCCGCGCTGATGGACGAGATCGGCGGCGAACCGCACCGCCGGCTGCGTTATGCCTGTTCGCCGCAACGCACCGACAGCGCCCTGCACCCGGTCATCGACCAGGTGGAAGGGGCCGCCGGCCTGAACCGCGGCGACGGCTTGCGGGAAAAGCTGGACAAGCTGGACGGCTGGGCCGCGACGGCCGGCATCGGCCCCGATGACAGCGCCCTGTTCGCCGAGCTGTTGTCGCTGCCCAATGACGGCCGCCATCCGCCGGGCAACCTGGCCCCGGCCCAGCAGCGCCAGCGGACGCTGCAGGCAATCCTGCGCCATATCGAGGGACTGGCCCGCCAGGCGCCGCTGCTGATGCTGGTCGAGGATGCGCAGTGGATCGATCCGACCACCCGGGAAATCCTGGATCGGCTGGTCACGCGCATCGACGCCCTGCCGATCCTGCTGGTGGTCACCTGCCGGCCGGAAGTCGGCCTGCCCTGGGCGCGCCATGCCGCGGTGACCGCCCTGCGCCTGGCGCCGCTGGCCCAGGACGAGGTTTCGGCGATGGTCGACGGCGTGCTGGGCGGCAGACACCTGCCCGCCACCCTGCGCCAGCATGTGTTGGAACGGGCCGACGGCATTCCGCTGTTCGTCGAGGAAATGACCAGGGCGATGCTGGACAGCCCCGCCCCGCCGGCCGTGCCCGCCAGCCTGCAGGCGCTGCTGCTGGCCCGGCTGGACCGGCTGGGCCCTATCAGGGACATCGCCCAGATCGGCGCCGCGATCGGCCGCGATTTCACCCTGGGCCTGCTGGCCCTGGTCGCCGACCGGCCCGAAGCCGAGTTGGCCGCCGGGCTGGACCGGCTGGTCGCCGCCGGGTTGCTGCGCCGTCAGGGCACGGGGCCCCAGGCGCACTACCAGTTCCATCATGCCCTGGCCCGGGACGCCGCCTACGGCACGATGCTGCGCGAACAACGCCAGGCGCTGCATGCCCGCATCGGCGACATCCTGGAAACCCATTTCGCCGGGATCGCCGATGCCCAGCCCCAGATGCTGGCCCGCCACTACGCCGAGGCCGGCGCGGTGGGCAAGGCGGCAGCGCTGTGGGCCAAGGCCGGCCGGCGGTCGCTGGCCCGATCGGCCCTGGTCGAGGCCGCCGACCAGTTCACCCGCGCCCTGGAACGGATCGCCGACATGCCCGGCACGCCCGACCTGCGGGCCGAGGAGATCCGCCTGCAGGTCGAGCTGGCCCACGCCCTGATCCACACCCGCGGCCATGCCGCGCCGGAAACCCGCGCGGCGCTTGATCGCGCGCAGGCCCTGATCGACCGGGCTGCGGCGCTGGACGAGGCGGTCGACGACCCGCTGGTCCTGTTTGACGTGCTGCACGGGTTCTGGGCCGCCAACCGACTGGCCTTCGACGGCGAGGTGGTCTGCGAACTGGCCCAGCAGGTCCAGGCGCTGGCGGCCCGCCAGCGGGCGCCGGACCCGCCGGTCATCGCCGAACTGCTGATGGGCAGTTCGCTGGTCCTGGTGGGCCGGATCGCGCAGGGCGAACAGCATCTGGACCAGGCCGTCGGCGGTTACGACCCCGGCCGGCACCGGGCACTGGCACCCCGTTTCGGCCAGGATATCCGGGTCGCGGCACTGGGCTGGCGCGGCTGGTGCCGGTGGGCGCGCGGCCAGCCCGACGCGGCCGCCGCCGACGCGCAGGCCGCGCTGGCCGCCGCGCGCGACGGCGACCACCCCGCCACAATGATACAGGCCCTGGCCCACGCGGCGCTGATCTTCGTCCACCGCGGCGACCATGCGGCAGCCATCGGCCTGGCCGACGCGCTGGTCGCGCTGGCCGGCGACCAGCAGGCACGGTTCTGGCGCGGTTTCGGCATGGTCCTGCAGGGTCAGGCCACTTCCTCAGTCGACATGACTGAAACGGGTATCGAGGTGATGCGCGCCACCGGCGCCACTGCCTGGGCGCCCTGGTATCTGTCGGCCCTGGCCGGCGCCCAGGCCGCGGCCGGCGGGCTGGATGCGGCACGCCGCCATGTCGGGGATGCGATGGTCGCGACCGCCTTCAGCCGTGAGGCGTGGTGCGAGGCCGACATCCATCGCATCGCCGGCGACGTCGCCCGGGCGGCCGGCGATGACGTGACGGCGGCGGTGCATTATCAGCGCTCCCTGCTGGTCGCCCGCCGCCAGCAGACCCGGTCCTATGAACTGCGCGCCGCCACGGGCTTGGCCCTGGCCTGGCGGGACCGCGGCCGGGACGGCGAGGCCCGCGCCCTGCTGGCCCCGATCCATGCCGGATTCGGCGAGGGGTTCGACACCGCCGACCTGCGCCGGGCGGCCGCATTGCTGGCCGAACTGCCGGGGTGAGATGCGCGGGCCATTGCACAATGGTCACCGATGGCGCCTAGATTACGCGGCTCACCATCAGGGACTCGCAAAACAATGGCCATCCTTCGCCGCCTCGGGGCTGCCGTCGCCATGCTGATCGGCCTCGGCACCGCCGGCGTCACCGCCGCCGCCGCCCAGACCGCCCCCCAGATCCCGGTCGTCTTCGTCCACGGCAACGGCGACACGGCTGCGTTGTGGCAACCCACCATCTGGCGCTTCGAATCGCAGGGCTACGACCCGAAACTGCTGTTCGCCGTCGACCTGGCCGCGCCGCTGGCGCGTTCGGTCGACGACAAGCCCCAGCCCAACCGCACCTCGTCGACCGATGTCGCGGCCCAACTGGCGGCCGAGGTCGCGCGGGTCCTGATCACGACGGGCGCGCAGAAGGTCGCGCTGGTCGGCAATTCGCGCGGCGCCAACACCATCCGCAACTATGTCCGCTTCGGCGGCGGGGCGGCCAATACCGCGATCGTCGTGCTGGGGGGCGGCGTCAACCACGGCATCTTCCGCGATCCGAACGGCGCCAACAGCGAATTCAACGGCGCCGGCGCGCTCATGACCCGCCTGAACACCGGGGGCGAGGTGGTGCCGGGCGTCGCGTTCACCACGATCCGCTCGGACAAGAACGACAAATACGCCCAGCCGACCGGCGAATTCATCGGCCGGCCCGGCCAGCCCACCGGCATCTCCTACGACGCGCCCGCGCTGGACGGCGCCACCAACCTGGTGCTGGACGGCGTCGACCACCGCGAGGTCGCCTTCAGCCCCCAGGCCTTCGCGCTGATCTACGAAGCCATCGCCGGCAAGAAACCCCAGGACACCGCGATCAAGCCGGAAACGGCACCGGTCCTGACGGGCATCGTGTCGGGCTTTGCCGCGGGCGGGCCGACCAACCTGCCGCTGGCCGGCGCCACCGTCACGATCTACCAGGTCGATCCCGCCACCGGCAGCCGCCGGGGCGAAGCCCGCCATACCAGGACGGTCGGTGCCGACGGCGTCTGGGGGCCGTTCACGGCCGACCCCACCGCCTATTACGAATTCGAGATCGCGGCACCTGGCTACCCGACGACCCATATCTATCGCACCCCGTTCCCGCGATCGGCGAACTATGTCACCCTGCGGCTGCAGCCGGTCGACGAGAAGCTGAAACAGGCCAAGGCGGCCGTCACCATCACCCGCCCGCGCGGCTATTTCGGCATCGATCGCGACAAGATCGAGATCGCCGGCAGCCTGCCCGACGGCATCAACAAGGGCGTGCCGGGCACCGCCACGGCCACCCGCCTCGTCGACCAGCCGGGCCAGTCCGTGCCGGTCCGTTTCAACGACGAGACGCTGACCATCAGGGCCGAGGGCCCGGCGGACGGCCATCTCGCCATTGCCGAGTTCCATTACTGACTTTGCAACATTTGTTGACTGCACAACCGCACGCCCATAGCCTTTCGCCGGCGAAATCATCTCGATCGCGGGAGGCCATGGGCGTGCTGGCGCGTTTCTTCGTCGCAGCGGCCATCGCCGCGGTACTGGGCTGCCTGACACCGCGGCCCGCCGCCGCAGCCCCGCCGATCAGCGAACGTGAATTCAAGCTGACGCTGGATCCGGCGCCGTTCGGCACGTCCTATGCCGCGGCATCGGCCAAGTTGTGGGTCGCGGCCCAGAACGATGCGCGCCAGCTGGGCGCCACCGTGACGCCGGGCGGCAAGGCCCGCACCAAGCGGACATTGGTGCGCTTCTTCGACACCCCGTCGGGCGATCTGTACTGCCGCAACGGCCTGATGCTGCGTGCCCGGGCCCGTGCGGGCAAGGAGCCCCCGACCGAATGGCAGCTGACACTGAAAAGCCGGGGCACCGATTTCGCCGCGGTCGGCCGCCTGGATCCGACCGCCGTGGCGGGCCGCAAGGCCAAGGTCGAACTGACCGAGGAACCGGTGTGGCGCGGCGGCCAGGTCGTGCGCCTCTATTCGCTGGCCGGCACCACACGGGCTGCCGACTGGGGCGATACGATGACGATCGCCAAGGCCGCGGCGATCTTTCCCGCCCTGGCGAATTACGGACCGGGCAACACCCGGCTGGAACCGGTCGACGGCCTGACCGTCCTGCAGGTCGAGGATGACTTGGGCATCCTGCAATTCCCCGGGCTGGTGATGCAGGCGGCGCTGATCGTCTGGTACAATGCCGAGGGCCGGGTACCGCTGGCAGCGGAATTCACCTTCGACCACAAGGTGACGCCGCCCAGCGCCGCGCCGCCCGCCCCCACCATGGCCGATCGGTATCTGGCGGCGCTGGGGGCCAATCTGACGATCAAGCCGATGATCGCCCAGGGCGGCACCAAGACGGCGATGCTATACCGCCGGCTGTGCGGCGGCTGACACCGTGGCCGTCGCGCTCGATCCCTCGTCCGCCCTGGTGGTGTTCTCGGGCGGCCAGGATTCGGCCACCTGCCTGGCCTGGGCGCTGGACCGGTTCGACCGGGTCGAGACGCTGGGTTTCGCCTATGGCCAGCGCCACGCGGTCGAACTGGATGCCCGCGAACCGTTGCGCCGGGGGCTGGCCGCCCTGAACCCCGCCTGGGCCGCGCGGCTGGGCCCCGACCGCATCGTGCCGCTGGACGTGCTGGGCCAGGTCAGCCATTCGGCGCTGACCTCGGACCTGGGCGACGGGCGGCGCGATCCCGACCTGCCCGCGACCTTCGTGCCCGGCCGCAACCTGGTCTTCCTGACCTTTGCCGCGATCACGGCCTATCAGCGCGGTCTGAAACACGTCGTCGCCGGCATGTGCGAGACCGATTATTCCGGTTACCCCGACTGCCGCGACGATGCGATCAAGGCGCTGCAGGTGGCGATCGGCCTGGGCATGGATGCCCGCATCGTCCTGGACACGCCGCTGATGTGGCTGGACAAGGCCGCGACCTGGCAACTGGCCGAACGGCTGGGCGGTCGCGCCCTGGTCGACCTGATCGTCGAGGAAAGCCATTCCTGTTATGCCGGCGACCGCAGCCGGCGCCATCCCTGGGGGTATGGTTGCGGCGCCTGCGATGCCTGCCGCTTGCGGGCCAACGGGTGGCAGCGTTACGCCGCATCCGATCCTTGCGGCGGACCGGCCACAGGTCTATAGGATCGGCTTTCGATGAACGCCGTCGAAAACGCCCCCCTGCCCTTCTTTCCGCACCGGCATCTGCTGGGCATCGAAGGGCTTTCCCCCGCCGACATTGTCATGCTGCTCGACCGGGCCGAGGCCCATGTCGAACAGAACCGGCAGGTCGACAAGAAGTCCCAGGTCCTGCGCGGCCGGACGCTGATCAACCTGTTCTTCGAGAACTCGACGCGCACGCGCACGTCGTTCGAACTGGCAGGCCAGCGCCTCGGCGCCGACGTCATCAACATGTCGGTCGACACCTCGTCGGTGAAGAAGGGCGAGACGCTGATCGACACGGCAATGACGCTGAACGCGATGAACCCCGACCTGCTGGTCGTGCGGCACGCCGATTCGGGCGCGGTCGAACTGCTGGCGCGCAAGGTCGACGGTTCGGTGCTGAACGCCGGCGACGGCCAGCACGAACACCCCACCCAGGCGCTGCTGGACGCGCTGACCATCCGCCGCCGCAAGGGGCACCTGGCCGGGCTGATCGTCGCCATCTGCGGCGACATCCTGCACAGCCGCGTGGCGCGATCGAACATCTATCTGCTGAACGCCATGGGCGCCCGCGTCCGCCTGGTGGCGCCGCCGACCCTGCTGCCCTCGGCGATCGAGCGTTTCGGGGTCGAAGTTCACCACGACATGCGCCGGGGCCTTGATGGCTGCGACATCGTCATGATGCTGCGCCTGCAGACCGAACGCATGCAGGGCGGGTTCATTCCGTCGCTGCGCGAATATTATCGCTTCTGGGGCCTGGACGCCGACAAGCTGAAGGCGGCCAAGCCCGACGCGCTGATCATGCATCCCGGCCCGATGAACCGCGGCGTCGAGATCGATACCGAGGTAGCCGACGATATCCATCGTTCCGTCATCCGCGAACAGGTCGAGATGGGTGTCGCCGTGCGCATGGCCTGCCTGGAACTGCTGGCCCAGCATCGCCCCAATCGCAGCGGTCAGATAGGCAGCGGCCAGATCGGAGGCCGGTCATGACCGGCCAGCGTACCGCCTATGTCCGCGCCCGATTGCTGGACCCCGCCACCGGGCTGGACGCGACCGGCGCCGTGCTGGTCCAGGACGGCAGGATCCTCGATGTCGGGCCGCGGCTGTTCAATGACGGCGTGCCCGGCGACATCGTCGAGGTGAACTGCGCCCGCCTGGCCCTGGCGCCCGGGCTGATCGACATGCATGTCTTCACCGGCGAACCCGGCGCCGAACATGACGAGACGCTGGCGACGGCCGGCCGGGCTGCCGCCGCCGGCGGCGTCACCACCATCGTCACCATGCCCAATACCAACCCCGTCATCGACCAGGTGGCGCTGGTCGAATTCGTCGACCGCCGGGGGCGCGACACCTCGCTGGTCCGCATCCTGCCGGCTGCGGCCGCGACCAAGGGCCTGGACGGCAGGGAAATGACCGAGTTCGGCCTGCTCAAGGAAGCCGGCGCGGTCTGCTTCACCGACGGCGACCGGCCGATTCCGGATGCGCGCATCATGCGCCGCCTGTTGTCCTATGCCTCGAATTTCGACGCGCTGGTCGTCCAGATCTGCGAGGACCCGTCGCTGGCCACCGGCGTGGTCAATGCCGGCGAGACGGCGACGCGGCTGGGCCTGGCGGGCATCCCGACCTATGCCGAAACCATCCTGGTCGAACGCGACATGCGGCTGGTGGCCGCCACCGGCGGCCGCTGGCACGGCGCCCATCTGTCGACCGCCGACGCGATCGACGTGGTCCGCCGCTGGAAGGCGAAGGGCCTGAAGATTTCCTGCGGCGCCGCGCCGTTCAACTTCGCGCTGAACGAAACCGCGATCGGCGAATACCGCACCTTCGCCAAGACCCGGCCGCCTTTGCGCGACGAGACCGACCGCAAGGCAGTGGTCGAAGGCCTGCGCGACGGCACCATCGACGTGATCTCGTCGGCCCATTGCCCGCGCGACCCCGAAAGCAAGCGGGTGCCCTTCGGCCAGGCGGCCTTCGGTGCGGTCGGGCTGGAAACGCTGCTGCCGCTGACCCTGGAACTGTTCCACAACGGGTCGGCCCCGCTGCTGGACATGCTGGCCAAGCTGACGATCAACCCGGCGAAACTGCTGGGCCTGCCGGGTGGCCGGCTGGCCCCGGGCGCGCCGGCCGACCTGGTCCTGTTCGACCTGGACGCGCCCTGGATCGTCGACGGGTCGAAACTGCGCTCGAAGGCCAAGAACACGCCGTTCGACGGCCGGCCGGTGCAGGGCCATGTGGTCCGCACCGTGGTCGGCGGCCGCGCCGTGTTCGAACGCAAGCGCGAGGGTTGATTGACAAGGGGAATCGGCTAGGGCCAGATTCCCCACCCGTCCCAGACAGATAGGCCCGCCCCGGTGAGTTGGACCCTGCCCTTCTATTATTACCTGCTGGCCGTCGTGCTGGGTTACCTGCTCGGCTCGATCCCGTTCGGCCTGGTGCTGACGCGCCTGGCCGGGCTGGGCGACATCCGCAAGATCGGGTCGGGCAATATCGGCGCGACCAACGTGCTGCGCACCGGCCGCAAGGACCTGGCGGCGGCGACCCTGATCCTGGACGCCGGCAAGGGCGGCATCGCCGCGCTGATCGCCATGCGCTGGGGCTTCGATCTGGCCATCCTGGCCGGCGGCGCCGCCTTCCTTGGCCATCTGTTCCCGGTCTGGCTGAAATTCCAGGGCGGCAAGGGGGTGGCGACCTTTATCGGCACGCTGCTCGGCGTGTTCTGGCCGATGGGGCTGATCGTCATCGGCACCTGGCTGGTGGTCGCCGGGCTGTTGCGCATCTCGTCGCTGTCGGCACTGGTCGCGGCCGCGACCGCCCCGATCTGGGCCTGGTACCTGAGCGGGCCGGCGCTGGCCATGCTGTGCCTGTTCATGGCGGTGCTGATCTTCATCCGCCATCACGAAAACATCCGCCGCCTGCTGTCCGGCACCGAGCCGCGCATCGGCAAGAAAAAACCGGCCGCCCCGGTGTGATCGCGGCCCCGGCAAACGATCGCGAGCGTTTCGACCGGCTGCGCCTGTGGCGCAGCGACAATATCGGCCCGGCCATGTTCCAGCGCGCGCTGGACGAACACGGCACCGCCGCCGCGGCCCTCGAGGTCATGGTGGCCAAGCGCCGCAAGGTCGCGCCCCGCACCGATATCGAGCGCGAAATCGACGCGCTGGACCGCCTGGGCGGTTTCCACCTGTTCCGCGGCGATCCCGGCTATCCCGCCGGCCTGGCACAGCTTGACGAGGCGCCGCCGGTTTTGACCGCGCGCGGCCGCCGCGACCTGCTGGATCGGCCGACGGTCGCCATCGTCGGTGCGCGCAATGCCTCGGCCGGCGGCATGCGGCTGGCGCGCGACTTCGCCGCCGATCTCGGCCGCGCGGGGTTCGTGATCGTCTCGGGCCTGGCCCGCGGCATCGACACCGCCGCCCATCAAGGGGCCTTGCCCACCGGCACCATCGCCGTGATCGGCGGCGGGCTGGACGTCTTCTATCCGCCCGAGAACGAGGCGCTGCAGCGGCGCTTGGGCGAAGACGGCCTGATCCTGGCCGAGATGCCGCCGGGCACCCCGATCCAGCCGGCCCTGTTTCCGCGCCGCAACCGCATCATTTCCGGCATCTCGCTGGGCGTGCTGGTGGTCGAGGCGGCGTTGAAATCGGGATCGCTGATCACCGCCCGGCTTGCCGCCGACCAGGGCCGCGAAGTCTTTGCCGTGCCGGGTTCGCCGCTGGATGGCCGGGCGCAGGGCTGCAACGACCTGATCCGCCGCGGCGCCACCCTGACCGAACGGGCCGACGACGTGCTGGCCGTGCTGGCGCCGCTGACAGGCGTCCCGGCGGTGGCCCAGGTGCGCCCGGTTGCAGCCCCGATCATGGCCGACATGGACGAGAAGCGCCGCACCCTGGCCCGGCTGTTGTCGCCGGTGCCGATGCCGGTCGACGACCTGATCCGCCTGTCGGGCCTGGACCCCGCCGCGGTGCAGGCCATCCTGGTCGACTGGGACCTGACCGGCGCCATCGAGCGCCATCCCGGCGGGCGGGTATCACGCGGGGCCGCGGCATCGCTGTCCTGAGTGCCGCCCCCGAGTCGACGATCCGCGGAAAACTGGACATATCACCAAAATAAATCCGGCGTGAGGCGGATCATCAGCTGAAATGGCGCGCAAGGCTGTCCCGGCGCGCGACCTTTACGGGCTTTTCATTTGACAATCGGCGACCTTACGGCGGCCCATTTGACTCTTCGGACAGTTTTGACCATGTTCCAGGCTCCGCCGAGAAGGCGCATGGATTGGTTACGCGGGTTGAATTGAACATGGATGTCGTCGTCGTCGAAAGCCCGGCCAAGGCCAAGACCATCGAGAAATACCTGGGCAGCGGCTTCAAGGTCCTGGCGTCCTACGGGCATGTCCGCGACCTGCCGGCCAAGGACGGCTCGGTGCGGCCCGACGACGATTTCTCGATGACCTATGAGGTCGACCCGCGGTCGGCCAAGCACCTGAAGGCCATCGCCGACGCGGTCAAGGGCGCCGCACATCTATATCTGGCGACCGATCCGGATCGCGAGGGCGAGGCGATTTCCTGGCATGTGCTGGAGGCGCTGGAACAGCGCCGGGCGCTGAAGGGCGTCGACATCAAGCGCATCGTCTTCAATGAAATCACCAAGACTGCCGTCACCCAGGCGATCAAGAATCCGCGCGACGTCGACATGGACCTGGTCAACGCCCAGCAGGCGCGCCGCGCCCTGGACTACCTGGTCGGGTTCACCCTGTCGCCGCTGTTGTGGCGCAAGCTGCCGGGCGCCAAGTCGGCCGGCCGTGTCCAGTCGGTGGCGCTGCGCCTGATCTGCGAGCGCGAAACCGAGATCGAGGCGTTCAAGGCCCGCGAATACTGGACCATCGACGTCGATTTCGGCACGGGGTCGCAACCCTTCACCGCACGGCTGGCCCAATTGGACGGCGCCAGGCTCGACAAGTTCGACCTGAACGACGAGGCTGCGGCCAAGACGGTCGCCGCCCGTCTGAGCGGCGCTCAGTTCAAGGTCGCCGACGTCACCGTCAAGCCGGCCAAGCGCCACCCCGCCCCGCCCTTCACCACCTCGACCCTGCAGCAGGAAGCGTCGCGCAAGCTGGGCTTTTCGGCCAAGCAGGCGATGCAGATCGCCCAGCGCCTGTACGAAGGCGTCGATGTCGGCGGCGAGGTGGTCGGCCTGATCACCTATATGCGTACCGACGGCGTGCAGATGGCCGACGAGGCGATCGCCCTGGCGCGCAGCGTGATCGGCCAGGAATTCGGCGACCGGTTCGTGCCGGACAAGCCGCGCAGCTATTCGGCCAAGGCCAAGAATGCCCAGGAAGCGCACGAAGCCGTGCGCCCGACCGATTTCCGCCGGCGGCCCGAGGATGTGCGCGCCAAGCTCGATCCCGACCAGTTCCGCCTGTACGAGCTGATCTGGAAACGCGCCATCGCCAGCCAGATGGAATCGGCCGATTTCGAACGCACCACGGTCGAGGTCAGCGACACGACCGGCAAGCTGGGCCTGCGCGCCACCGGTTCGGTGCTGCTGTTCGCCGGTTTCCTGAAGCTGTACGAGGAAGGCGCCGACGACCGGTCGGGCGACGAGGATGCCAACCGCCTGCCCAAGCTGAACCCCGGCGACGCGCTGACCCGCGAAGCGGTGCGGCCCGAACAGCATTTCACCGAACCGCCGCCGCGCTATACCGAAGCCAGCCTGGTCAAGCGGCTGGAGGAACTCGGCATCGGCCGCCCGTCGACCTATGCCGCGATCCTGGAGGTGCTGCGCACCCGCGGTTACGCCCGCCTGGACCAGAAGCGTTTCATCCCCGAGGATGCCGGGCGCCTGGTCACCGCCTTCCTGAACAATTTCTTCGATCGCTATTTCACCTACGACTTCACCGCCAAGCTCGAGGAGCGGCTGGACGACATTTCGGGCCAGCGCGCCGACTGGAAGACCGTCCTGCGCGAATTCTGGCGCGACTTCGCCAAGCACGGCGTCGAGGAAGGGTCGGAAGGCAAGCTGCTGGCGGTCGACGAGGCGATCAAGTTCATCGACGAGGCGATCGGCACGCGGTCGGAAACCCTGCGCGTCATCGACGAATACCTCGGCCCGCATTTCTTCCCCGCCCGCGATGACGGCAGCGATCCGCGGACCTGCCCGTCCTGCGGCGAAGGCCGCTTAGGGATCCGGCTGGGCCGCATGGGCGCCTTCATCGGCTGCTCGCGCTATCCGGAATGCCGCTATACGCGACCGCTGCAGGTCGCCGGGGGCGAGGGTGAATCGGGCATCGCCGCCGAAGGGCCGGTCGAGCTGGGCCCCGACCCCAAGACCGGGCTGATGATCAGCCTGCGCAAGGGGCCGTTCGGCCATTACCTGCAATTGGGCGAGCCGGAGGGCAAGGAAAAGCCCCGCCGCGCCTCGATCCCCAAATCCAAGCCGCTCGAGGAAGTCGACCTCGCCTTCGCCCTGCGCATGCTGGCGCTGCCGCGCGAAGTCGGCATCCATCCCGAAACCGGCAAGGTGGTCACCTCGGGCCAGGGCCGCTTCGGGCCGTTCCTGGAACATGACGGCAAATATGTCCGCCTCGCCTCGGTCGACGAGGCGATCGAGATCGGCCTGAACCGCGCGGTCACCCTGATCGCCGAGGCGGCGGCCAAGCCCGGCCGCGGCCGCCAGGCCGGCCAGACCCCGCTGCGCGTGCTGGGCGATCACCCGGAGGGTGGCGCGGTCGAAGTGATGGCCGGCCGCTATGGCCCCTATGTCCGCCATAACGGCGTCAACGCGACCCTGCCCAAGGAAATGACGCCCGAGGCGATCACCCTGGAACAGGCGCTGCCCCTGCTGGCCGCCCGCGCCGGCGCCGCCAAGAAGGCCCCGGCAAAGAAGGCTGCGGCAAAGAAGGCCGCGCCGAAGAAAGCCGCCGCGGCGGCCGACGGCGACGAAGCGCCCGCGAAGAAGGCCGCGGCGAAGAAGGCTGCACCGAAGAAGGCGGCGGCCAAGAAGGCGGCCACGTCCAAGGCGAAGTCGGCGGCGTGACGGCCAAGCGCAAGGGAACGGCCCCGCTGCCCACCCGGCAGCAACTGATCGACTACATCAAGGAAAACCCTGGCGCGGTCACCAAGCGTGAAATCTCCAGGGCTTTCCAGATCGGCGCGGAAAACCGCATCTGGCTGAAGGCCGAGCTGAAGGCGCTGGAAGCCGAGGGGCTGGTCGATCGTGGCCACGGCCGCCGCCTGGCCCCGGCCGGCACCCTGCCGGAAATGTGCCTGATCGACGTCATCGAGGTGACGCTGGATGGCGAGTTGATCGCCCAGCCGGTCGATTGGCGCCACGAGGATGCACCGCCCCGGATCCTGCTGACCGATGACGGCCGCGACCTGGGCAAGATCGGCATCGGCGACCGCCTGCTGGCCCGGCTGCGCAAGACCGGCGCCAACCGCTATGACGGCCGGCTGATCCGTCTGGTCGAATCCGCGCCCGAAGCCATCGTCGCTATCTACAAGCGCGACAAAGGCGCCGCCCACGGGCGGCTGGTGCCGACCGACCGGCGCAACAAGGACGAATACGTCGTCACCGATGCCCTGTCGGCCGGGGCCAAGCCCGGCGAGGTCGTGCTGGCCGAGCGCGTGCCCGGCCGCGGTTTCGGCCTGCCGCATGCCCGCGTCAAGGAACGGCTGGGGCCGCTGGGCGATCCCCGCAGCCTCAGCCTGATCGCCGCCCACCAGCACGGCATCCGCCTGACCATGCCGGCCGAGGCGATCGCCGAAGCCGAGGCGGCCAAGCCGGTCAAGCTGGGCAAGCGCGAAGACCTGCGCCAGGTCCCGCTGGTGACGATCGACCCCGAGGACGCGCGCGACCATGACGACGCCGTCTTTGCCGAACCCGACACCGATCCGAAGAACCCGGGCGGCTGGCACCTGATCGTCGCGATCGCCGATGTCGCCCACTACGTCCGCCCCGGTTCGGCGCTGGATATCGAGGCGCGGCAGCGCGGCAATTCGACCTATTTCCCCGACCGCGTCGTGCCGATGCTGCCCGACAAGCTGTCGGGCGACCTGTGTTCGCTGCACGAAAACGTCGACCGCGCCTGCCTGGCCGTCCATATCTGGCTGGATGCCCAAGGCAACAAACTGCGCCAGCGTTTCGTGCGCGGGCTGATGCGCTCGTTCGGGTCGCTGACCTATGGCGAGGTGCAGGAAGCCATCGATGGCCGGGCCAACGAACGCTGCGCCCTGCTGATGGACAGCGTGATCCGCCCGCTGTACGGCGCCTATGCCGCGCTGTCCAAGGCGCGCGACAAGCGCCAGCCCCTCGACCTCGACCTGCCCGAGCGCAAGGTGATCGTCGGCCGCGACGGTTTCATCCAGGAGATCCGCCTGCGCGAACGTTTCGACAGCCACCGGCTGATCGAGGACATGATGATCCTGGCCAATGTCGCGGCGGCCGAGGTGCTGGAAGCGACACAGCAGCCCTGCATGTACCGCATCCACGAAGTGCCGGGACGCGAGAAGCTGGACGCGCTGCGCGAATTCCTCGACAGCCTCGACATCAACCTGGCCAAGGGCCAGGTGCTGACGCCCGCGGCGTTCAACCGGGTGCTGGCCCGGGCCCGCGAACTGCCGCAGGGCCAGATGATCAACGAAGTCATCCTGCGCAGCCAGACCCAGGCCTATTACGGCCCCGAGAACCTCGGCCATTTCGGCCTGGCCCTGCGCTCCTATGCCCATTTCACCTCGCCGATCCGGCGCTATGCCGATGTCATGGTCCATCGCGCGCTGATCACGGGCTGCAAGCTGGGCGATGGCGGGTTGTCGGCGGCCGACGTCGAACAGTTCCCGCGCACCGCCGAGCGCATCTCGGTGGCCGAGCGCCGCTCGATGTCGGCCGAGCGCGACGCGGTCGACCGCTTCACCGCCGTCTACCTGGCCAATCGTGTCGGCGACACCTTCATGGGCCGCATATCGGGCGTCACCCGCTTCGGCCTGTTCATCAAGCTGGACCTGATCGGCGCCGACGGGCTGGTGCTGGCCGGCGAGATCGACGATGATTTCTATGTGCATGACGAGGTCGGCCACGCGCTGATCGGCCGCCAGGGCGGGCGCTGCTTCCGCCTGGGCGACCGGGTCGAGGTGCGGCTGACCGAGGCGGACGTGATCACCGGCGGGCTGCGGCTCGACCTGATCCGCGACCTGGACGAAGTCCGGGCCCGGGCGCCCAAGCATCTGATGCGCGGTCGTGGTGGCCCGCGCGGGGGACGGGGAAAACCGGCCCCCAAACCGAAGAAGAACGTCAGGAAACGTCGATGAAGCGTCTTGCCCTCGCCGCGTTGTTTGCCCTGCTGCCCCTGGGGGCAGCCCAGGCTTTCGACCTGGAGGCGCATCGCGGCGGGCGCGGGCTGATGCCCGAGAACAGCCTGCCGGCCTTTGCCAATGCGCTGTCGCTGGGCGTCACGACGCTGGAACTCGATACGGGCATGACCAAGGACGGCCATGTCGTGGTCGCCCATGACCGCCGGCTGAACCCGGCCTTCGCCCGCGATCCGGCCGGCGAATTCGTCGCCCCGCCGCTGCCGCGCCTGCTGGACCTGACGCTCGACGAACTGCGCCAGTTCGACATCGGCCGCATCGATCCGAAATCGCCCTATGCCAAGTCGTTCCCCGACCAGAAGTCGTTCGACGGCACCCGGTTTCCGACGCTGCGCGAAGTCTTTGCCCTGGTGAAGAAGTCGGGCAACCAGACCGTCCGCTTCAACATCGAAACCAAGCTGTCGCCGCTGGACCCGGACGAGGCGCCCGCGCCCGAACCCTTCGTCAAGGCCCTGCTGGCCGTGATCAAGGCCGAGGGGATGGAGAGCCGCGTCATCATCCAGTCGTTCGACTGGCGTACGCTCAAACATGTCCAGGCCATGGCCCCGGCCATTCCGACCGCCTATCTGACGCTGCAGCGCGGCCAGGGCGACAACATCCTGGCCGGCAAGCCCGGCCCCAGCCCGTGGACCGCGGGGCTCGATGTCGCCAATTTCGGCGGCTCGGTCCCCAGGATGGTGGCCGCCGCCGGCGGCAAGATCTGGTCGCCGTTCTACAAGGACCTGACCGCCGACACCCTGCGCGACGCCCAGGCCGCCGGGCTGAAGGTCATCGTCTGGACGGTGAACGACCCGGCCGAGATGAAGGGCCTGATCGACATGAAGGTCGACGGCATCATCACCGACTATCCCGACCGGCTGCGTGCCGTGATGGCCGAAAAGGGCCTGGCCCTGCCCTCGCCCACCAGCGTCGCGCCCTGAACCGGGCCCGCGGCCGGAACCGCCCTTTGTGGCGGTTCCGTGGCGGCAGGCATATCATCCCATCGCCGAAACGCACATCCGACCAAACGGTGCGCACCGTCACACCCGGTGACGACGAGGCTTTGACAGCGATTGCGGTCTGGTTGAATATTCTTCGCAACGGTCATCAACGCTTGCAAGGAGAGACCATGTCGGCTCGTCGTCGTGTAACACTTCTGTCCGCCATGCTGCCGGCCGGTGCGCTGGGCATGTCGATCGGCCTCGCCTCGGCCGCGGTGCCGACCCAGCCGGCCACCCCGGACACGGGCGCCGACGATGCCGCCAAGTCGGTGGCCAACCGCCTGCAGACCATCCGCGACGCCGTCTCGGCCGCGGCCGAACACGAAGCCACCGGCGGCGTGAAGGTCGAACAGAACCAGGACGGCACCCGCCAGGCCTGGTGGGGCAATGGCGGCTGGGGCAACGGCGGCTGGCACAACTGGGGCAATGGCTGGCACAACTGGGGCAACGGTTGGCACAACTGGGGCAACGGCTGGCACAACTGGTAAACCCGGCCCGCGCGCAGGGTTTCGACCGTGAACAGCATGTCCCCCGTGATGGCGCAACAGACGACGGCCGCTGAACCGGCGGTCGAGATGGTCGTGGTGCAGCCGACGCCGTTCTGCAACATCAATTGCAGCTACTGCTACCTGCCCAGCCGTCACGACAAGCGGGTCATCGCCCAGAGCACCGTGGCGAACCTGTTCGGCAAGCTGTTCGCATCGGGCTGGTCGCGGCCCGAGGTCACGGTGGTCTGGCATGCCGGCGAGCCGATGGTTCTGCCTGTCGCCTTCTATCGCGAAGCGTTCGAGGCGATCGAGGCGATGCGGCCGGCCCATATCCGCATCAAGCATTCGTTCCAGACCAACGGCACGCTGATCAAGCCGGACTGGTGCGACTTCCTGAAGGAATGGGACGTGGGGCTGGGCGTGTCGGTCGACGGCCCGCGCGACATCCACGACGCCAACCGCAAGACACGCTCGGGCAAGGGTACCTACGACCGGGCAATGGCCGGCATCCGCATGCTGCGCGAACACGGCGTGCGGTTCCACGTCATCTCGGTCCTGGGCCGGCAAAGCCTGGAACAGCCCCAGGCGATGCTCGACTTCTATCTCGACCACGGCGTCGACCATGTCTGCTTCAACGTCGAGGAATCCGAGGGCGACTATGTCTCGGACCTGTTTGCGGCAGGCGACCTGAGGGCGCGGTTCCAGGGTTTCCTGGCCGAATTCTGGCGGCTGGCCCGCGCATCGGAAAAGATCCACTTCCTGCGCGAAATCGACACGATGATCCCGCGGATCTTCCGGCCCGCCCAGATCGACATGCGCAACCCGCAGGTCGAACCGCTGGCGATGCTCAACGTCGACTGCCTGGGCAATGTCTCGAGCTTCTCGCCCGAACTGCTCGGCTACAAGAACCAGGACTACGGCGACTTCCTGCTTGGCAACGTCAATACCGACACGTTCCGGCAGATCCGCGATGCCTGCTACGGCTCGGCGCTGTATCGGGATATCAGCGCCGGCGTCGCGGCCTGCGCCCGGTCCTGCGACTATTTCTCGATCTGCGGCGGCGGCGCGCCGGTCAACAAGCTGTCCGAGAACGGCAGCTTCACGACCACCCGCACCGCCTATTGCACGCTGACGCAGATCGTTGCCACCGACCTGATCCTGGATTCCTTCGACCGGCTGGAACGGTCCTGGACCGGGAACGACGCACACCCGCCTGCGGCGGCCGTCCCGGCCGGTGCCGCGGCGGAATAGTAAAACAGGGGACGGGCCCCCAGGGTCCACCCCGGCCAACCTGGCGCTCCTTGGAGGACGTGATGAAAAGACTGTTTCTTGCTTCCGCGGTCCTGGCTGCCGCCCTGACCGGGGCAGCCCTTCCCGCCCTGGCCCAGTCGCAGGCCTCGCCGCCGCCGGGACGCGGCCCGGGCGCCGGCGCGCAGATCCCCGGTGCGCCGGCCGGTGCCACGGTGCCTGAATCCAGCCCGCAATCCTGGCCGATCCTGGCGATCACCTCGGTCGAGATCCTGCGGGGCACCAAGGGCGCCACGACCGACTATGTCCGTGTCACCGGCCTGGCCTCGTCAGGCGCCTGGACGTCGCCGCAGCTGGTACCGCTGACCCGCGGCACGCCGGCCGACGGCATCCTGGACATGATCCTGCTGGCCGTGCCGCCCGCGGAATACGTCAAGGCCGAAGGCTTCATGCCGATGGATACCATCCTGCCGATCGGCAAGGACCATCCGTTCAAGGGCATCCGCATCCGTTCGGCGACCAACGCCCTGACCCTCAAGGCACTGCCGGGCGCGGCCGAGGCCAAGGGACCTGAGGATTGCGGCACGTGCGTCGGCAAGGTGTTCGTGGCCAAGGGCGCCTCGGCCCCCGCGGGCGTCGCCGCCGGCGACCAGATCAAGGAAGAATCGCTGCCTCCGCTGCTGCGCGTCATCAGGCCGACCGACGGCATCGCCGTGCTCGACCCCAACCCGAACCGCCTGACCCTGGTGCTGTCGGAAGACGGCCGCATCGCGGACGCCGTCTGGGACTGAACGCCGGGCGCATCCGCGACCCGAAACACGTCGTCGTCCCGGCAAAGCCGGGACGACGATAGGCGCGGTAAATCTCGATCGCGGGCCCGCTGCCCGCTCCCCACTGTTACATTTGTTTGAATCGCTGCCGCGCGGCTTCCTTCGGCCGGCCAGACGGGGTAAAACCAGCCCGCGTCTTGAGCCTGTGCAAGGGTGAGCCATGATTGCAATCTACAGTTTCGCCGATGGCGGCCTGCGCAAGACCGATTTCCTGCCCGACGGCAGCCTGCCCGAAAACGTGGTGTGGATCGACCTGCTGGAACCGACCAAGGGCGAGGAGCAACTCGTCGAACGGGTTGCCGGCATCGAGGCCCCGACGCGCGAGGAAATGCAGGAGATCGAGATCTCCAGCCGCCTCTACCGCGAGGGCGAGTCGCTCTACATGACCGCCTCGATCCTGTATCACGCCGACACCGACCAGCCCGAGAACGCCGCCGTCACCTTCATCCGCTCGCCCCGCGCGCTGGTGACGCTGCGTTATGCCGACCCCGCCTCGTTCCGCGTCTTTCCGCTGCGCGCCGCCCGCGCGCCCGACATGGCGGCCACGCCGGACGTCGTGCTGATGGGCCTGCTGGAGACCATCACCGACCGCATGGCCGACGTGCTGGAACATACCGGGCTGGAATTCGACAGCCTGTCCAAGGACGTGTTCCGCAAACGCTCGATCGGCACCAAGGGCAAGCAGAAGAATACCGATCTCGAGGACGTGCTGATCAAGCTGGGCCGCATCGAGGACTTGACCAGCCGCTGCCAGGACACGCTGGTCTCGCTTTACCGCCTGACCTCGTTCTACGGCGCGCTGATCGCCGAGATGAAGGGCCACAAGGAGCTTAAGCAGCGGGTCAAGTCGATCTCGCGCGACCTGCAATCGCTGCAGGACTATGCCAAATCGGTGGCGCAGAAAGGCGGTTTCCTGCTGGATGCGTCATTGGGCTTGATCAATATCGAACAGACGGCGATCATCAAGATCTTCTCCGTGGCGGCGATGGTCTTCCTGCCGCCGACCCTGATTGCCTCGATCTACGGAATGAATTTCGAGATCATGCCCGAACTGAAATGGGAATACGGCTACTTTGCCGCGCTGGCACTGATGGTGCTTTCGGCGGTGCTGCCGTACTACTACTTTAAACGACGCGGCTGGATGTGACGGACGCCCCGAAACCGAAAGCACGCAAGGTCCGCGACAGCGCCACCCTGATCCTTCACCGTCCCGGCCGCACCCATCCGGAAGTGTTGATGGGGCGGCGCGCCGAAACCTCGGGCCCCTGGGCCGGGATGTACGTGTTTCCCGGCGGCCGGGTCGAACCCGGCGACGGCCGCGTGCGCGCGGCGCGCGAACTGGCCCCCGAGGTCGGCGCCCGGCTGGACGTCAACGGCCGTCGGCGCGGCCGCGCCCTGGCCCTGGCTGCGATCCGCGAAACCTTCGAGGAAACCGGCCTGCGGCTGGCCCTGCCCGATCCGACGCCAGGCCAGCCGGTCGCGCCCCATTGGGCCGACTTCTTCGCCGACGGCCTGGCCCCCGACCTGGGCGGCATCGATTATGTGGTGCGCGCGGTGACGCCCGTGGCGCGCCCGGTGCGCTTCAATTCGCGGTTCCTGATCGCCGACGGCACCCATGCGATCGGCGAGCTGGGCGGATCGGGCGAACTGGCCGACATCAACTGGGTGCCGCTGCCCGAGATCGCCGGGCTGAAACTGCCCAACATCACCCGACTGGTCTTCGACATCATCGCCCAGGCGATTCGGACGCCGCGTGCCCCCGGCGGGCCGGCCCAGGTCTGGACCATGCGCGGCGAACGCCGCCTGGTGCGCGAGGAATGACGGAAATACCGGCCAAGGCGGTACGGCCGCGCGACGCCGCGACCCTGGTCCTGGTCCGCGAGGGCGGCACGGGGCTGGAAGTGCTGATGGGCCGGCGGGTCGCCGCCCACCGGTTCATGCCCAACATGTTCGTCTTCCCGGGCGGCCGGGTCGACCCGGCCGATGCGCGTGCCGCGGTTTTCCGCGACCTGGACCCCGAGGTCGCGACCCGGCTGGGCCGCCAGGCCCGCGCGATCGGCGTCGCCGCGATCCGCGAAACGCACGAGGAAACCGGGCTGGTGCTGGGCCGCGAGGTCGAGGGCCGGGTCGAGGCCGACCTGTCCGGCCTGGATGTCCTGGCCCGCGCGATCACCCCGCCCGACAGCCCGATCCGCTTCCACGCCCGCTTCCTGGTCGCGCGGGCCGAAACCGCGACCGGCACGCTGGGCGGCTCGGGCGAACTGGTCGAGCTGGGCTTTCGCCCGCTGGCCGAGGCGTTGCGCCTGCCGCTGGCAGACATCACCGAATTCATCCTGCACGATCTGGCCCGCGACGGCATCGGCCGCCGCCCGACGCTCAAGCTGTACAGCTATCGCCGCAATCGTCCCGTGATCCGCCACGGGTGACATGTCCATCGCCGGTCTCGATCCCGCCACCCGGCGCGTCACGCTGGCCGCCGTCATCGCCTGCATCTCGGTCTTCGGGCTGACCTATGGCCTGACCGCGCCGCTGCTGGCGCTGCTGATGGCCCGCCAGGGGGCGTCGGACGCGCTGATCGGCATCAATTCGGCGATGCATGCGGTGGGCATCCTGGCCACCACCTTCACCCTGCCCCGCCTGGCCGCCCGATTCGGGCCGCGGCGGCTGATCCTCGCCGCGCTGGCCATCGCCGTCGTCTGCCTGGTGCTGATCGCGGCCTCGCCCAACTACTGGCCGTGGTTCGGGCTGCGCATCGTGCTGGGCGCGGCGGTCAATGCCCTGTTCGTGCTGAGCGAGACCTGGATCAACCAGGTCGCCGACGATGCCACCCGCGGCCGCACCATGGCGATCTATACCTCGTCGCTGGCGCTGGGTTTTGCCGTGGGCCCGATCCTGCTGACGATCAGCGGGGTCGAAGGCTGGGCCCCCTTCCTGGTCGCCATCGGGCTGGTGGCGGCCTGCGCCCCGACCATGCTGCCGGCCCGGGTGGTCGAACCACGGATGGGCGATGGCGGGCACAAGGTGCGCTGGCGCTACATGGCGCTGGCCCCGGTCGCCATGGCGATCATGGTGCTGAACGCCTGCCTCGATTCGGCGGTGCTGTCGATGCTGCCGCTTTATGCGATCCAGCACGGCTGGTCGGAGGGGCGCGCGCCGCTGCTGGTCACCGCCTTCCTGGTCGGCTCGATCGTTTTGCAATACCCGATCGGCTGGGCGGCCGACCGGCTGGGCCGCCGCCCCGTGATGCTGGTCTGCGCCGTCGCCTCGACCATCCTGGCTGCAGGCCACCCCCTGGTGATCGGCCATCCCCTGCCCGCCCTGGCCCTGGATTTCGCCTGGGGCGGGCTGTTCATGGGCATCTACACCATCATGCTGGCCGTGGTCGGCGACCGCTTCCAGGGCGGGCGGCTGGTGGCCGTCTATGCCCTGCTGAGCCTGATGTGGGGGGTGGGCGCCCTGCTGGGCCCGACCGCCGCGGGAGCGGCGATGCAGGCCTTGCCGCCGCACGGCCTGGCGATCTATATGGCGGGCGCCTGTCTTTTATTTACCGTGTTCCTGTGGCGCAGCCGCTCTGCGGCTTGACTCCGCGGCGAAACTGGCTATGTTCCGCCCTCGAATTCGACCTTTGCGCCGGAGACTTAAGTTATGGCGAAGCCGACTACCCTGAAGATCAAACTGCTGAGCAGCGCCGGCACTGGTTACTTCTACGTCACCAAGAAGAACCCCCGCGCCAAGGCTGAGAAGATGTCCTTGAACAAGTACGACCCGGTCGTGCGCAAGCACGTCGAGTTCAAGGAAACCAAGATCAAGTAAGATCGGTCTTCCGATCCTGCTGACGTCAAGGGCCCGGGACTTTCCCGGGCTTTTTGGCGTTTATGATGCCAGCGGGTATGAGGTCGGCGGCACTTCCGCCTGACGCCGCTGCTTGGCCGCCACCAGGGCGGCATGTGCCCGCGTGACCAGCCGGCCGGCATCGTCGCCCGGCAGCGCCACGCCCAGCCCGATCGAGGCGCTCAAGGGAATCGGGGCCTTGGCCCCATGCGGCCGGGCCGGTTCGCCGGCCAGCACGGCGTTCAGCCGCAGCGCGACTCGCTCGGCGATGCTGGCATCGACATCCGACAGCAGCACGGCAAAGGTTTCCCCGCCATACCGGCAGGCCAGGTCGAAACCGCGCAGATTGCGCTGCAGGCGCAGGGCGCAATCGCGCAGCACCTGATCGCCGATGGTGAAGCCGTGCTCGCGGTTCAGGGCGGCAAACCGGTCCAGGTCGATCATGATCAGCGCGGCCCGTGGCGTTTCCTTATCGCGCCGGCCCAGCATCTGGTCGAGATGGGCATGCAGGTAACGCCGGCTGTACAGCCCGGTCAGCGGATCGGTGACGCTGAGCGACAGGGATGTCATCAGCCGGTGGCGCAGCCGGTCGTGATAACGCTTGCGCCGCACCTGGGCGCGGGCGCGGGCCGCCAGTTCGTTGCGATCGACCGGGCGCAGCAGGTAATCGTTGACCCCCAGTTCCAGGGCGCGGGCGACGCGCTGCTGTTCGCCGGGTTCGGCCAGTACGATGATCGGGGTGAATCGGGTCAGTTCCGACTGGCGCAACCGGGCGCACAGGGCCACCGCCTTGTCCTCGGCCAGGTCCAGGCTGACGACGATGATGTCGAAATCCTCGGATGCCGCGAGATCGAGGGCGGCGGGCACCGCCTCGACCACGCGCACCGCCCCGGCGAATTCGGCCAGCATCGCGGCCAGCGGGCTGGCCTCGCCGCGCCGGTCCTCGACCAGCAGCAGCCGGGCACCGCCAAGGGTTTCGGCATCGTCGTACACCAGCGGCGACAGGGCGCCGAAGGCCGCGATCGTGCGTTCGCGCAGCCGCAGTTCGTCGGCCATGCGTTTCAACCGGATCAGGGCGCGGACGCGGGCATAGAGGGCCACGTCCTCGACCGGCTTGGTCAGGAAATCGTCGGCCCCGGCCTCCAGCGCGCGCACCCGCTCGGCCTGGTCGGACAAGGCGGTCAGCATGACCACCGGAATATGCGTGGTTTCGGGCTGCGACTTCAGCCGCCGGCAGACCTCGACCCCGTCGTAATCGCCCAGCGCCACGTCCAGCAGCACCAGGTCGGGGCGTTCGGCCAGGGCCAGGGCGATCGCCTCGGGCCCGCTGCGCGCGATCAGGACGTTGAAATACTCGCTGGCAAGGCTTGCTTCCAGCAGCCGGCGATTACGGGCGATGCCGTCGACGACCAGGACCCGGCCGGCCACGGCCTGAGGCCTCAGCCCAGGAAGCGGCGCACGGTCTCGATGAATTCCGTGACCGAGATCGGCTTGGCGATATAGGCCTCGCAGCCGCCGTCGCGCATCTTTTCGGCATCGCCCTTCATGGCGAAGGCCGTGACCGCGATGACCGGGATGGCGCGCAGGTTTTCGTCTTCCTTGATCCATTTGGTGACTTCCAGCCCCGACACTTCGGGCAGCTGGATATCCATCAGGATCAGGTCGGGGCGCTGTTCGCGCGCCAGCTTGAGCGCTTCCATCCCGTCCTTGGTCTGGATCGTCTTGTAACCGTGGGCATCGAGCAGATCATGAAACAGCTTCATGTTCAGCTCGTTGTCCTCGACGATCAGGACGGTCTTGCTCATCGTTGGGCGCCCCCTTAACGCGCGGGCGGCCCCTCCGCCACCTGGGTCGATTAGTAGCACCGCGGGCGCCACCGGCCAAGTCGCCTGCGGATGCCCGATCGCGCTTGCCTTCGGCCCCGCTTTGTCGTGGATTGGGCGGATGCAGCGTGAACAGGCCGAAACCCTCGCCCTTCAGGCCCTGGCCTGGCTGGCTTCCGATGCCGAACGCCTCGGCGATTTCATGGCGCTGTCGGGGATCGGCCCCGACGATCTGCGCAACGGCGCGGGCGATGCGCAATTCCTGGCCGGCGTCATGGACTACCTGCTCGGGGACGAAGCGGCCCTGACCGCCTTTGCCGACTGGGCCGAAATCCCGCCGCATATCCCCGCGGCCGCCCGCCGCGCCCTGCCCGGCGCGGCACCGGAGTACTGAGCGATGGCTGCCCCCGCCCCGGAAAATCCGCTGGATGCCCAGCTTGCCGCCCTGTCGCTGGTGCGCGGCCGGCCGCTGGTCGTCGTCGACGCCGACGAAGTGCTGTTTCATTTCATGCGCGGCTTCGAAAGCTATCTGGAAACCCAGGGCTGCACCATCGCCCTGACCTCGTTCGCGCTGGCCGGCAATATCAGGCGGGTGGCCGACGATTTCGTCCTGACCCAGGCCGAGGTCGGCGACATGCTCGGCAATTTCTTCGTCAGCCATACCGAGACCCTGGCCCCGGTGCCGGGCGCGGCCGAGGCGCTGGCCGATCTGAGCCGCAGGATGCAGGTCGTCGTGCTGTCGAACCTGCCGCTGGCCCAGGCCCCGGCCCGCCGCCGCGCCCTGCTGGCCGCCGGCATGGATTACCCCGTTATCGCCAATACCGGGTCGAAGGG
>Ga0206117_100384_pt1 | contig 51846 bp, 53 predicted proteins | sample 3A5Ametagenome_FD_177997 | JGI IMG/M metagenome (GOLD analysis project Ga0206117, IMG submission 177997) | Enriched microbial communities from leaf-cutter ant dump, University of Wisconsin, Madison, United States - 3A5A | ecosystem: Environmental > Terrestrial > Nest > Insects nest > Nest dump... | reverse complement strand
CCTGCCGGCCCATGACGCCGCCCTTGGCGTTGATGGCGTCGGCGGCGGCCTGCGCGCCCTGCTTGAACTGGTCGCCGATGGTGGCGAGCGGCCCGGTCATGGGACCGGCGACCGCAAAGGTGATGTCGTCCGCCCGTGCGGCCGTGCCCATGAGCAGGCCGAAGGCCGCGCCGAGAATCAGGATGCGTCTCATGTCTTCTCAACTCCCTTTTTCGCCCGCGTCCGCGCGGGTCGTTACCTGCAAGATCGTTCCCCGCCCGCAGCCTGCTCTTCTTCATCGGCCGGCTTTCGGGCTCTCCCCGCGATACGCACACTGGCATGGCGGGCGCCGGGGCCGCAAGGCACCCGCGCGCCTACCGGAAGGGGAAATTTGCAATTGCCGCGCGCCGGTTTTTCTGGCCCTATGCCGGCGCGACAGGAACGGAACCTCAGAATGACCAAGCCCCTTGCCCGCAGGATCGGGTTCATCGGAACCGGCGCGATCACCGACGCCATGGTGCGCGGCCTTCTCGCCTCCCCGCCCGCAGTGGAGGCGGTCATGGTCTCGGCCCGCAATGCGCAGATCGCCGCAAGGCTCACCGCCGATTTTCCGGCCGTCACCGTCTCGCGGGACAACCAGTCGATCATCGACGGCTGCGAGACCGTCGTGCTCGCCATCCGGCCGCAGATCGCCGAGGAGGTCGTCCGCCCCTTGCGCTTTCGCGACGGCCAGACGGTGATCAGCGTCGTCGCCGCAACCGCCCGGCCGACCCTCCTCGACTGGATCGGCGCGGACGTGCATCTGACACAGACGATCCCCCTGCCCTTCGTGGCGCAGCGCAAGGGCGTCACCGCGATCTTTCCGCCGGACAAGGAGACGGCGGCGCTCTTTGCCGCGCTCGGCACGGCCATCGAATGCGAGACGAAGGCGGAGTACGACCTTCTCGCTGCCGCAAGCGCCCTGATGGCCACCTATTTCGGCATCATGCAGCAGGCGACGGACTGGCTTTCGGACAAGGGCCTGCCGGAGGACAAGGGCCGCGCCTATCTCGCGCCGCTCTTTGCCGGCCTTTCCGAGACGGCGCTTGCCGCCGGCCCGAACCTTCCCTTCGCGCATCTTGCCGGGGAATTCGCCACGAAAGGCGGCCTCAACGAGCAGGTATTGCACGACTTCGGGGAGAAGGGCGGGCTCTCGGCCCTTTCCCGTGCGCTCGACCGCGTCCACCAGCGCATCACGGGTTAGGAAGACAATGGCCGTCACCGATATCGCGACCCGCGCCTACGACCACACGTTCCGGCTCGATCCCATCGTGCGCAGCCTGCTCGACACGGACTTCTACAAGCTGCTGATGCTGCAGATGATCCGGCAGCTCCATCCGGATGTCCAGGCGACCTTCTCGCTGATCAACCGCACGACGCGCGTGCGCCTTGCCGACATCATCGACGAGGGGGAATTGCGCGCCCAGCTCGACCATGCCCGCAGCATCCGCTTCACCAAGAAGGAGTTGATCTGGCTGGCCGGCAACAGCTTCTACGGCAAGGCACGCATGTTCGGTCCGGATTTCATCACCTGGCTGGCCGACTTCCGCCTGCCGGAGTACGAGTTGCACAAGGCGGACGGGCAGTACGAGCTGCACTTCTCCGGCCCCTGGACCCACACGACCATGTGGGAGATTCCGGCGCTCGTCATCATCAACGAGCTGAAATCGCGCGCGGCGATGCGCAACCGCGGCCAGTTCACGCTCGACGTGCTCTATGCCCGCGCCAAGGCCCGGCTCTGGGAGAAGGTCGAGCGGCTGCGGCAATTGCCGGACCTCGTCATCTCCGATTTCGGCACGCGCCGCCGGCACGGCTTCCTGTGGCAGCGCTGGTGCGTGGAGGCGCTGAAGGAGGGGCTCGGCAACCGTTTCATCGGCACCTCCAACGTGCTCCTCGCCATGGATGCCGATCTCGAGGCCATCGGGACCAATGCCCATGAGTTGCCGATGGTCGCGGCCGCGCTGGCCGACGGCGACGAAGCGCTCGCCCGCGCGCCCTACGAGGTGCTGGAGGAATGGCGCCAGCACTACAACGGCAACCTCCTCATCGCGCTTCCCGATGCCTTCGGCACCGCGTCCTTCCTTGCCAACGCGCCGGACTGGGTGGCCGACTGGACGGGCTTCCGCCCCGACAGCATGCCGCCCATCGAGGGCGGCGAGCAGATCATCCGCTGGTGGCGGGACAAGGGACGCGATCCGCGCGGCAAGCTGCTGATCTTCTCTGACGGCATGGACATCGACAGCATCGAGGAGACCTACCGGCATTTTCACGGCCGGGTGCGCATGAGCTTCGGCTGGGGCACCAACCTTACCAACGATTTCCGTGGTTGCGACCCGGATGGCGGCACGGTGCTCGATCCCATCTCTCTCGTCTGCAAGGTGACGAGCGCCAACGGCCGCCCGGCCGTCAAGCTCTCCGACAATCCGCTGAAGGCGACGGGCGATCCCGCCGAGATCGAGCGCTACCGGCGCGTCTTCGGCGTGAGCGGACAGGACGCGCGGCCCGTCGACGTCTGACGGCAGGCAAAAAAAATGGGCCGGCGGAAACCGCGGCCCATGAGATGTGAAGGTCAAAAACCTCCAGAGGGGAACAGCTGCTGCGACGGCACTGGGAGGAGAAAGAAGCCGTCCTGTGCATCAGCTGAAGACACTATGCTCGTTTTTTGACCAAATGGGAAACATTTATTGTGCAACGCAGCTATGCGCATGCTGCGTTGCTCCCAAATCGGTCAGGCGCGGCCGATCTCGTCGAGATACCAGTCGATATAGCGCAATTCATTCTGCTCCATCGGCGCGATGGGGCCGGGCACGAAATAGTGCGAGCGCACGCCGCGGGCCGTGTGCTCGATGATCGTCTTGTCCTCTTCCGTCGTCACCTTCCACAGCCAGGTGAGCTTGGCGAGGTCGTAATCGCGCCCCTCCTCCGCCTTGCCGTCGACGAGCCAGATCAGCTCCATCTCGCAGCTTTCCGCCGTCTTGGGGATGAAGCGGTAGATCATGCCGTGGTCGGGATAGCACACGAGGAAGGTCGTGCCGCCGAGATGGATGGAGGTCACGCCGCCGTCGAAGGCGGAAAAGCGTCCCATCAGCGGCGCCACCGCCTTGCCGTCCTCGCTGCCGCTTTCCACGCCGTCATAAAGCGCATAGCGGAAGGCATGGATCGCCTCGCGCCCTTCCCGCGAGGTCTGCCAGTGATTGCCCGAGCCCACCTCGATGCCGAGCGCGCAGGTGCGCGCCTCCATGGCCTCGTTCAGCGCCTCGATCATGTGCAGCGGCTGCTCCAACGCGTGGGTCTGCGAATATTCCGGATGGGCCGGGCCGCAATGATAGCATTCGACATAGTTCTCGACGGCCAGCTTCCAGTTGGCATCGACCGGATAGCTTTCCCGGTGCGCCACCTTCGCGCTCGCCCAGCCGTACTGGCCGCAGGTCGCATGCAGCAGGTTCTCCACCTCGGTAAAATCGAGCGGATTTTCGGCGAAGGAAATGAAGATGAGGCCTTCGATCACGCGGACATGCAGCTTCTTCAGCCCATGCTCCTCACGCCGGAAATCCTTCGGCATCAGCCGGGCGGCCTTGAGGTTGCCGTCGTTGCCGTAGGTCCAGGCGTGATAGGGACAGACGAAGGCGCGGGCATTGCCCTTCGGCTTGGTGCAGACCTCCGCGCCGCGATGACGACAGACGTTCAGCATGGCATGGACCGTGCCGTCCGCCGCGCGGGTGACGATCACCTGCTCGGTGTCGATGCGAAAGACCTCGAAGTCGTTGACGTTCGGGATCACGCTCTCATGGGCGATACAGTGCCAGTGACGGCGGAAGACCCGCTCCATGTCGCGCTGGTAGATTTCCGGGTCGTGGTAGAACGGGCGGGCAAGGCCGTAGCCCGGCCGATGCTCCGAAACGAGGCGGTCGATGCGGTCGGGTGTCTCGGTGATGGCGGCTTCGGCAATGTGTCCCATGGGATCGATCTCGCGCGGCTGATATCCGTCAAGTATCGACAGGCCCCCGGTTTCCGGCAAGATGGCCGAATGGCCGCGATTAATCGACGGTGTCGATTAGACATCCGCCCGGTAGTGCGCTGCGACCGCTGCCGCCGCGGCGGCGACATCCGCCGTCTGCCCGACCTTGCCAAGCGCGATACCGTATCCGACGACGCCCGCAAGCACCGTCTCGAAGCGTGCGCGCCGGCCGGTATGGTTGAGCCGCACCAGCCGTTCCGCGCCCGGGCCGACGCCGGCGGAGAAATCCGTGTCGAGCGGCGCGGCGGCCGCAAGGAACGCCTCCATGTCCACACCCTCCGGCAGGTAGACCGCCGTGACGAGATGGGAGGCCCGGCCGGCCTCGGCGGAGGGTTCGCCCCCGAGCGCGAGAAGGCCGGCCCGCGTCGCCCGCGCCGCCTTGGCGTGGCGGGCAAGAATGGCGTCGAGCCCTTCGGCCTCCACGCGGTCGAGCGCCGCTTCCAGCGCGAAGAATTCGAGTTGCGCCGAGGTGCCGGGCAGTGCCCCGCGGCCGGCATCGAGCCAGGCCTTGCGGTCGAGGAGCGAAAGGCTGGAGTCCCGCGGCCCTCCCCCCTTGCCTATGAGCGCCCACGCGGCCGGGCTTACCGAAACCGCCGAGACGCCGGCGGGGCCGGCCAGCGACTTCTGCGGCCCGATCACCGCGATATCGACGCCGAGGGCATCGACCGCAAGGGGATGGCCGCCCACCGAGGCGACGGCATCCACCACCGTGACGATGCCGCGCGCCCGGGCGGCCGCGACGATCCCCTCCAGCGGATTGAGCACGCCGTTCGCCGATTCGGCATGGCACAAGAAGACGGCCTTCGCATCGGGATGGGCGTCTAAGGCTGCCGTCATGGCCTCGATATCGATGGGCTGGGCAGGTTCGACGGTCAGCGTCACGACCTCCGCCCCGCCGCGCCGCAGCCAGCCGCCGGTCCAGGCGCCGAAGGGGCTGGTGACGATGTTGATCGCTTTCAGGCCCGGACGGGCAAGGCTTGCCGCCACCGCCTCCAGCGCCACCACGGCCTCCGTCTGGAAGAGCAGGATATCGTTGCGGGTCGCCAGGATTTTCCCAAGCCGGTCGGCGACCGCGCCGAAGCGTTCGGCGGGAAAGACGGGGACGTCGTTGAGGGCATTCCAGCGGTCGAACGGCATGGCGGCTCCTATTCGATGACAAGGCGCGGCACGGCGCGCACCAGCGCGCGGGCGGCGGGCGATTGCGGATCGGCGATCACGCGGGCGGTGGGCCCGGTCTCGACGATCCGGCCCGCCTCCATGACGGCGATGCGGTGGGCGACGGCGGCGAGCACCGAAAGGTCGTGCGAGACGAAGAGATAGGCGATGTTCCGCTCCTCCTGAAGCGTCACCAGCAGCTCGAGGATCCTTTCGCGCACGGAGACGTCGAGGGCCGAGACGGCTTCGTCCAGCACGATCAGCGCCGGATGCGTGGCGACGGCCCGCGCGATGGCGATGCGCTGGCGCTCGCCGCCGGAGACCTCGCGGATCGACCGGCCGGCATAGGCCGCGGGCAGGCCGACGCGGTCGAGCAGCGCGGCGACCTCGCGCGCTCGCTCGCCCTTCGGCACCACGGCGTGGATGCGCAAGGGGTCCTCCAGCGCGGAGGCGACCGTGGCGCGCGGGTTGAACGCGCCGAGCACATCCTGGAAGACCATCTGCATCCTGGCCCGCCTGCGGCGCAGCGGCGCGCCGGAAAGCGCCAGCCAGTCCTCGCCGGCAAAGTGGATGCTGCCGGTGTCCGGCTCGACGAGGCGCGTGAGGACGCGCGCCAGCGTCGACTTTCCGCTGCCGGAAGCGCCCGCCAGGCCGAGCGTCTCGCCGGGCGACAGGTGAAGCGAGACGCCGTCGAGTGCCGTCACGCCGCGGCCGGCGGCATAGCGTTTGCTGAGGCCTTCGGCGACAAGCAGGGTCATTGCGCCGCCTCGCGAATGAGGGGCGGCGTCGCAAGGTCGCGATGACTGGCAATCAGCGTTTTCGTATAGGCCGCCGCCGGCGCGGCAAGCACCGTCCGCGTCGGGCCGGTCTCGACAAGCGCGCCCTTGCGGAAGATCGCGACGCGGTCGGCAAAGCCGGAGGCGAGCGCGATATCGTGGGTGATGAAGAGCAGCGTCATACGGGCCCCGCGCACGAGATCGTCGAGCAGCGCGACGATTTCCGCCTGCACCACCATGTCGAGCGCGCTCGTCGCCTCGTCGGCGATCAGCATGCCGGGTTTCGCGGCAAGCGCGGCGGCGATCGCCACGCGCTGGCGCTGGCCGCCGGAAAGCTGGTGCGGAAAGGCCTTCGCCCCCTTTCCGGGATCGGGAAGCCGCACCTTCTCCAGCATCTCCACCGCGAGCGAAAGCGCCTGCCGCCGCGACAGGCCGAGATGCCGGCGGGCGCTCTCCCCCACCTGCTCGCCGATAGTCAGCACCGGATTGAGGCTTGCCGCCGGATCCTGGAAGACGAAGCCGAGGTCGCGGCCCGGCCGCGGCGGCGACCCCGCCGCCCAGCGCATCCCGCCTTCGACCCGCGCACCGTCCGGTAAAAGGCCGGCAAGCGCGCGAGCGAGCGTGCTCTTGCCCGAGCCGCTCTCGCCGATCACCGCCAGCCGCTCGCCGGCGCGGATATCGAGGTCGATGCCGTCAAGGGCGGGCATGGACGCGCCGGGATAGGCGACGGAAAGACCGCGGATTTCGCAGAGCGCCGTCATGCCGCTGCCCTCCGGCCGGAAAGCACCCGGGTCAGCCCCTCGCCGAGCAGATAGACACCAACAACCGTGAAGACGAGCGCGATGCCCGGGAAGATCGACAGCCAGGGCGAGGAGCGCAGCACGTTGCGCCCTTCGGCGATCATCGAGCCCCAGGTGACCACGTTCGGATCGCCAAGGCCGAGGAAGGAGAGCGCCGCCTCGGTGAGGATGGCTGCGGCGACGATGATCGCCGAGAGCGCCAGCACCGGCGGCAGCACGTTCGGCAGGATTTCCCGGACGGCGATCTCCACCGGATGCATGCCGGCGACCCGCGCGGCGGCGACATAGTCGCGCTCGCGGACGGAAAGGACCTGCGCCCGGGTGAGCCGCGCCGGATCGGCCCAGGCGCCAAGCGCGATGGCCAGCACCACCACCGGCACGGAGGGGCCGACGACGCTGACGAAGGCAAGCGCCAGCAGGAAGCCCGGCACGATCTGGAAAGCATCGACCACGCGCATCAGCGCCTCGTCGAGGAGCTCCCCGGCAAAGCCCGCCGCAAGCCCCACGCACAGGCCCATGGCGAGCGCGGCCGCCGCCGCAGCAAGGCCGACAGCGAGGGAGGTGCGCGCGCCGTGGATGAGGCCCGCCAGCACGTCGCGCCCCAGCCGGTCCGTGCCGAGCGGAAAGGCGGGATCGCTGAACGGCGTCGTCAACGCCCGGCCGGCAATGCGCAGCGGATCGCCCGGCGAAAGCACCGGCGCGAAGAGGGCGACGAGCGCGAGGCACGCCAGAAGGGCAAGCCCGATCGCGCCTTCCGGGGTCGCCAGCAATCGCCGCATCGTCCTCATGCGCCGCGCTCCGTGGCGCCGACGCGCGGATCGAGCAGGGCGTAGACGATGTCGACGAGGAGGTTGACCGCGATGACCAGCACCGCGCTCGTGACGATGATGCCGGTAAGGAGTGCCGTGTCGCGTCCGCTGACGGCTTCCTGCGCAAGGCGGCCGAAGCCGGGGATGGCGAAGATGCTCTCGATGACGACGCTGCCGCCGAGCATCGCCGCCGCCTGCAGGCCGAGCATGGTGACGAGCGGCAGCAGCGCATTGCGCGCGACGTGGCGCAGCACGATCCGCGCGCGCGAAAGCCCCTTGGAGCGGGCGAAGAGCACGAAATCCATGCCCCAGACCTCCGCCATGCCGGCGCGCATCACGCGCAGGAACAGCGCCATGTAGATGAGCGCCAGCGTGCCGACGGGAAGCGCGAGATGGGCGGCGATATCGACCGCGCGAGCAAGGCCGGCGCGGCCGGAGGCGATGGTCTCGATCCCCGAGGTCGGCAGCCAGCGCAGCTGCACGGCGAAGACGATGCTGAGGACGAGGCCGAGCCAGAAGCTCGGGATCGCATAGAGCACGAGCGAAACCGTCGACAGCGCCCGGTCGCGAAAGCTGCCCGGCCGCGCGCCGGCGAGGATGCCAAGCGCCGAGCCGAGCCCGAAGGACAGCGCGGTGGCGCTGCCCATCAGGAGCAGCGTGTTCGGAAGGCGCTCGAGGATGAGGTCGCGCACCGGCCGGTCGAAGGCGACGGACCAGCCGAGATCGAGCCGGGCGAGCGCGGAAAGATAAAGCCACAGCCGCGCCGGCATGGACTGGTCGAGCCCGTAGGCCGCGCGCAGCGACTGCGCGACGGTGGCGTCCCCGCCGCCGATGGAAAGAAGATAGGCATCCACCGCGTCCCCCGCCGCCGTCTCCAGGAGCAGGAAGGTTAGCACAACAACGATCAGCAGCACCGGAATGCTGGTGAGCGCGCGGCGTGCGATGAGGCGGAGCGCGCGATTCATGCCGCCTGCCAGTGGTCGGAAATTGAGCGATACAGCCGCCGACAAAGACCCTCTCTGCCTGCCGGCATCTCCCCCACAAGGGGGAAGAAGGCAGGGGGCTTGCTCTTCCTTCCCATTTTTCCGCGAAAGGAGCGGCAGGTTAAGTCCCTCCCCCTTGTGGGGAGGGGTTGGGGAGGGGTCTTGGGCCGGAAGAAAGGGCTCGCCACGATTCCCATCACCCCTGAAGCGCGGTATCGGCCCAGTTGGAGACGGCCCAGCGGGGGTTGCTGGCGACGTTGAGCACGCTGTCGCGGGCGACCGTGATGAAGCCCCATTCGGCGACGTTGATCAGCGGCAGGTCGGTCGCGACGAGCTTCTGGAACTCGCGGTAGAGCTCGGTACGCCGCGCGGTATCGATGGTCTCGGCCGCCTTGGCGATGACGGCGTCGAGCTCGGCATTCGCATAGCCGCCCTGGTTGGAGAAGCCGACGCCGGCCGGAATGCCGGACTGGACGAGGATGGTGGTGGAGATCGCCGGATCGCCGCGGAAGACCGGCGGGGCGACGGCAAGATCGAAATCGTGGTCGGTATAGACCGCCTTCTGGTGCGCGGCCGAATCGGCGTTGACGATTTCCGCATCGATACCGACGGCGGCGAGCGCCTGGCGCAGGTAATCGCCGAACTGGCGCGTCTCGTTGAAATAGGGCGCCGGACGCAGTTTCAGCGAGAAACGCTTGCCGTCCGCATCTTTGGCATAGCCCGCCTCGTCGAGCAGCGCATTGGCCTTCGCGACGTCGAAATCGTAGGTCGGCACGTCGGCGTCGTAGAATTCCGGCGCGTTCTTCGGCACGGGGCCGGTGGAGGCGGCCGCATAGCCGAGGAAGATCGTGTCGACGACGAATTTCCTGTCGATGGCATGGGCGATGGCCTGGCGGACCTTGAGGTCGGCGAGCTCCTTGCGGCGGTGGTTGATTTCCACGACGAGCTGGTAGGTCAGCGCCTCGTAGCCCTTGGTGATGACCTTGATGCCCGGCACCTTGGAGATGCGGTCGAGGTCGGTGAGCGGCACGGCCGAGAAGGCGGCGAGCTGGATCTCCTCCGCCTCCAGCGCGGCGCCCGCCCCGGCGCGGTCCGGCAGGACGCGGAAGACGATCTCGTCGAGATTCGGCTGCGGCTTGCCCCAATAGGCGTCGTTACGGGTCAGGCGGTAATATTCGCCGGGCTTGTATTCGGCGAAATGGAACGGGCCGGTCCCGACGAGCTGGACATTCGCCGGATTGGCGGCGATGTCCGTGCCCTCGTAGAGGTGCTTCGGGATGACGCTGCTGACGACCGGCAACGCATTGCGAATGAGCTGGATCGGCGTCGGCCTGGAAAAGCGGAAGACGGCGGTGACCGCATCGGGCGTCTCGACGGTCTCCAGGTTGGCGAAGACGATGCGGCCAAGATTCTGCAGCGGCTTCCAGACGCTGAGCGCCGAGAAGGCGACGTCGGCGGAGGTGAAGGGCTTGCCATCGTGCCAGGTCACGCCCTCGCGCAGCCTGAACGTCACGGAAAGCCCGTCCTCGGATCCTTCCCAGGCGGTGGCAAGGCGCGGCGAAAGGCCGTCCTTGTCCTCGAAAGAGGCCTCGGCCAGCGGCTCGATCACCTTGCTCGCCACGAAGAACACACCGTTGGAGGCGACGATGGCCGGATTGAGGTTCTTCGGCTCCGAATCGGCCGCCACGATCAGCCGCCCGCCGGCAGGTGCGGCCTGCGCGCGGGCGAAGGTCGGCAGGGCGGTGGAGGCGAGAAGGGCGGCGCCTGCCTGAAGGAAGGTTCGCCGGGTCGGAATCGCGGTCAGCATCGGTTGCTCCTCAATGACGGGACTGCCGGATATTGACGGCAATTCAGCCGCGAAAACAGGCAGGAAATTCTCAGGCCATGCCTTGCGCGGACAAATTCCATGCACGCGAAGCATGCCCGGCACATTGCGCTCAGGTAACGCGCCGCAAGCGCAGGAAGACGAGCCCGGCCACCGCAAGAAGGGGAGAGGCGGCGGCGAACAGCGTGGGCTTGTGCTCGATCGCGTTTTCCCAGTGGGGCGTGATGAAGGTGCTGGTGTAGAAGGGTTCTTCGGAATATTCGCACAGGATCAGCGCGCTGCCGCGCCGGATCATCTCGGCGTCGATCGTCGAGGCGAGATCGCCGGCCGCCGCCGCCACGCTCGGCATGGCGCGCATGTGCAGGAGCAGCATCCGCGCGGCGGAAAGATAGGCATGGGAACATTCGTTGAAGGGGCTCGCCTCGTCGGCGATCGCCCGCGGCCCCAGGCCCCAGAGGCAATAGTAGTTCTGGATGCGCGCGTAGTTTTCCAGCTTGCGGAAGACCGGATCGGATTCCTTCGCCCCGGCGGCGATGCCGAGGATGGCGCCATAGTGTTCGTCCAGAACCGCAAGGGCGCCGTGCGAAAGGCTGGGGATGGCAAGGCCCGTCGCATTGAAGGAGGACGCGCGGCTGCTGTGGGCAAGGGCCGGCCCGGAGGCGACCATGAACAACAGGAGGAGAAGCAGGCGCAAGGCGGTGGTCCTCTTCAGGCCAGCAGAATGCCGCGGCACAGCCGCGGCATTCGCATGATCGGAAGTCAGAACTTCGCGGCGAGTGCGCGATAGTTGCCGGACTGTTGGAGGCTGCGTTCCGCCAGATAGCCGAAGACGAGCGCAAGGGCCGTCCAGAGAACGGCTTGCAGCCCTACCGTCGCGAGGCGGAACTCGTAGAGCGTCAGCGCCGGGAAATTCTCCGGCACTTCGTTGATTGCCGGCAGGAGGCGGAAGACGATCGTCAGGAACGCCACATAGGCGATGCCGGCGACGACCGCGCCGTTCCAGCGGCCCCACTGCTCGCCAAGACGGCGGGCGAAGGCCACGGCCAGGGAAAGCGCGAAGATTGAGGCGGCGAGCGTCACGAAGAACAGCCCGGTGCGAACGCCGATCGTCTCGGGATCGCCGACGGCCGGCGGGTTCGGCGGATATTTGAGATCCGGAACCACGACGAGGGCGACGAAGGCGGCAGCGCCCAGAACGAGCGCAAGCGCCCGCGGGCTGAGGCGGCCGACGCGGCCGTAAAGGCCGGCGAAGACCAGCGAGAAGATGCCGCCCATGGCGACGGCATAGATGACGACCCCGGTGAAGAGGCCGATGCCCGCCTGCGTCTGGCGGCTGACCGCCTCGGGTTCTTCGAGCGCGGCGGCGGGTGCGTCCGCCGCTGCCATCAGCTCTTCAAACGCGATGGCGCGGTCGACCTGTGGCTCGCCATAAAGACGCGCGAAACCGAAGGCAATGAGGCCGGCCACGAGGCCGGCAATCATGCCCCTCAGCAAAAGGTGTCCGGTCATGTCGTCACCTCAATGGCAGGGGAAGCCGAGGAGGTGGCGCCCGTCGTGTACGAACTCGTGAACTTCCAGACCCGACAGGAGACGTGCGGCACCTTCTTCGGTGCTGACGAAATAAAGCGCGAGCAGCATCAGGATGCCGCCGAAAAGAGCCCAGGGAAAGAGCTGCGCTACGGGAATGGGCGTTACGGCCGTGCCGTGGCTCAAGGTGATATCAGACATTTGGTCCCTCTCAGAATACGCGTTCGCTAGTGGGGCGAATTTGAAACTCTCGAGGTCTGGCTTTCGCGAATTTGCGATTACAGTGGCGCGACCGCGCCAGAATTCCACTGGCTTCCCGAGACAAGTGGAATATCTATCAACGGTGTTTCCCGTCTGTCAATGAAATCCGGGAGCTTGCCGGCCGATTCGGCGGCAAAAGACGAATTGGAAGGGGCAAAGAGTGACGACGCCATCCACGGCCGCCCGCGCAAGCCGCCTGACCGTGCTCTGCCGCGGCGCGACGCCCGCCAGCCGGCAGGCCCGATTCTCGTCCGACGAGCCCTTGCCGGCGGGCGAAGCGGAGCGGGCAGGCCGCCTTGCCGCCACGCTCGGCCGCTTCGAGGCCGTTCTGCACGGGCCCGAGGCGAGCGCCACGCAAACGGCGGCGGCTTTCGCAGCGGATGCCGCTGCCTGCCCTGCCCTCGCCGACGTCGATTTCGGCCGCTGGGCGGGCCGCACCTTTGCCGATATTGCCGTCGAGGCAGCGCAGGACCTTCAGCGCTGGATGGCGGATCCGGCAGCCGCGCCGCATGGCGGCGAATCGTTCGAGACGGCGCAGGCGCGGGCCGCCGCCTGGCTGGAAAGCCTGCACGGCACCGGCGGGCACCGGCTCGCCGTGACGCATCCCGTCATCCTCAAGCTCCTGTTCGCCCATGTTCTCGGCGCGCCGGTCTCCTCGGTCTGGCGCATCGATGCCGAGCCCTTCTGCCTGCTTTCGCTTTCGAGCGACGGCACGCGCTGGGCGCTGCGCGGCTTCGGCCCGGCGATCCGTTAACCATTTGTTAACCATTCCACCGCTACATCGAAGCAACTGAAAATTAACCAAGATGACTGACGTGTTAACTCAACCCCGGCCGATCCGCCTCAAGGGGCGGTCCTTCCTTGCGCTTGCATTGACCCCGGAGCTGCCCTTCGAGGACTGGCTGGTGCGCCTCGACGACCTCGCCGCCCGCTCGGCCGGCTTCTTCCTGCGCCGCCCGGTCGTGCTCGACGTCGACGGCCTCGACATCGACCGCCCGGAGCTTCACACGCTGGTCGAGGCGCTGAGGGCGCGCAACGTGCGCGTCATGGGCATCGAGGGCGCGCGTTCCTCGCTGCTCGGCCCCGACCTGCCGCCGGCCATGACCGACGGACGTCCTGCCGGCGACATCGAGGCGCCGGAGAGCGAACCGGCGGAAGCGGCCGGCCCGGCCGCACCTGTACCGGCGGTTCCCGCCATGCCGGCGCCAGTGGGCGTAACGCCCTCGCTCGTCGTGACACGGCCGGTCCGCTCGGGCCAGTCGATCTTCTTCCCGGAAGGGGACGTCACCATCGTCGGCTCGGTCGCCTCGGGCGCGGAAGTGGTCGCCGGCGGCTCCATCCACGTCTACGGCCCCTTGCGCGGCCGGGCGATGGCCGGCTCGACGGGCAATGCCTCGGCACGCATCTTCTGCCGCAAGCTCGAAGCGGAACTGACCGCCATCGACGGCTTCTACAAGACGGCGGACGACATGGAACCGGAACTGCGCGGCAAGCCCGTGCAGATCTGGCTGGAAGGCGAAACGATCAAGGCCGCGACACTCGGCTGAACAACAAGGCGAACAGCCATTTACTGGAGACGTATATGGGCAAGGTAATCGTTGTCACATCGGGCAAGGGCGGCGTCGGCAAGACGACGTCGTCGGCAGCTCTGGGCGCCGCACTGGCGCAGAACGGCGAGAAGGTCGTGGTCGTGGATTTCGACGTCGGCCTGCGCAACCTCGATCTCGTCATGGGCGCGGAACGGCGCGTGGTCTACGACCTCGTCAACGTCATCCAGGGCGAGGCAAAGCTCACCCAGGCGCTGATCCGCGACAAACGCGTCGAGACGCTCTATCTGCTGCCGGCCTCGCAGACCCGCGACAAGGACAACCTCACGCCGGAAGGCGTCGAGAAGGTCATCGCCGCCCTCAGGAACGCGTTCGACTGGGTGATCTGCGACAGCCCCGCCGGCATCGAGCGCGGCGCGACGCTCGCCATGCGCCACGCCGACGTCGCGATCGTCGTCACCAACCCGGAAGTCTCCTCGGTGCGCGATAGCGACCGCATCATCGGCCTTCTCGATTCCAAGACGGCGAAGGCGGAGAACGGCGAGCGCATCGAAAAGCACCTCCTGCTCACCCGCTACGACGCGGCCCGCGCCGAGCGCGGCGACATGCTGAAGGTCGAGGACGTGCTGGAGATCCTGTCGATCCCGCTGCTCGGCATCATTCCCGAAAGCATGGACGTGCTGCGCGCCTCGAACGTCGGCGCGCCCGTTACCCTCGCCGACGGCCGCAGCGCTCCGGCGCTCGCCTATTTCGAGGCGACGCGGCGCCTGAAGGGCGAGAACCTGCCGGTCACGGTGCCGGGCGAGAAGCGCAGCTTCCTCGGCAAGATCTTCGGAAGGAAGGCGGCATGAATCCTTTCCGTTTCTTCTCCCGCGCCCAGTCGGCCCCGGCCGCCCGCGAGCGGCTGCAGGTGCTGCTCGCCCACGAGCGCGCCGCCACCGGCGACTCTGACCTCGTCAACAAGCTGCGTGACGAAATCCTCAAAGCGATTTCCAAGCACATGCAGGTCGACGACGAGAAGGTCTCCATCAAGATGGAACGCGGCGCGCAGGTCTCCACGCTCGCCGTCGACATCGAGATCCCGTTCGACACCGGCAAGAAGGCCGCCTGAGCCTTCCAGCTTCAATCTCAACCGCTCAAAAGGAGGATGCCATGAGCCGTCTTACCCTTCTGGAAAGGCTGAAAGCCGCCCAGCAGACCCCCAAGTATCAGGGCCGCGACATCACCACCATCAGCGCGGTGCTGTCCAACACGGCACTGGCGCGGCATGTGGAGATCTGCGAGCAGGCCGCCGGCATCGCCCCCAAGGCGGGCGAACCGACCGGCACCACCACCCACTAGGGATTTAAGGATCGCTCGCCGCGACGTAGAGCGCGGCGAGCGCCTCGAAACCGGCCTGGTCTTCCGGCGTGAAGCGGCCCGGCGACGGACTGTCGAGATCGAGGACGCCGAGGACGGCGCCGTCCCTGATGAGCGGCACGACAAGCTCCGAGCGCGAAGCGGCGTCGCAGGCGATATGGCCGGGAAAGGCGTCGACGTCCTCGACGCGCTGGCTGCGCCGCTCGGCGACCGCGCTGCCGCACACACCCTTGCCGACCGGAATGCGCACGCACGCCACCTTGCCCTGGAACGGGCCGAGCACCAGTTCCCTCTCCGATTTCAGGAAATAGAAGCCGGCCCAGTTGAGGTCCTCGACGGCGTCGAAGATCAGCGCGGCAAGGTTGGCCGCATTGGCGATGGCGTCGCGCTCGCCGTGCAGGAGCCCTTCTGCCTGCGCCAGAAGCTCACGGTAGAAGCCGGGCTTGTCGGCTGCCTCGATTTTTCCGATGTGATGCATGGCTGTTCCTCGACGTGCGTTTCGCCCGTCGATAGACCCCGGCAAAGCCGCTGGCAAGGCGTAAGTCCCCAGCCTGAATCCGGGACAACAAGTTCCCTTCGGAAATATATCGTATAACGATATACATCTTCTTTTCCGGCTATACGCAGCCTTCGCCCCACTGACAGGGCCTTCCGAACATCTTTATTTCGTTGTATATGAATATATAAGTATTAACTGGAGCATTGAGGAATAAACTCAAAATATACTTCATACGATAAAATTAATGATAGAATCTCCAGCACAACAAGAAATTGAAATCCCTGCATCCCTAGAATTAGGGAGGAGAAATTGCACATTATCAGGCCAAATTTGCATGGTTTTATCGATTTGCTAACCATTCACTCCGACAGTCTATAGTTATCCCGGCGATGCTGCCGGCGTTGCACTCATCGGTGGCATGTCTTCGTGACGTCCGAAATGATTTCGGCGCGGCAGGAAAGGTGTGTCCACGTCGGGAATGACCATCATGAAAATCAAGACGCAATTCATCGCCCTGGCGTCGGCTACCGGCGTGGTGATGGCAGGGCTCGTGGTGAGCCTTTGGGAATATGCCGGCGCCGCCGACGACGTCACGCGGGCCTACGACCAGAAATACCAGTCCTATGTGCTTGCGGACGGCTTCCGGCAATCATCGGACGACCTGACGCGCATGGTGCGCACCTATGCCGAGACGGGTGATCCGGCCTTCAAGGACCAGTACAACGCCGTCATCGAAATCCGCAACGGCACGCGGCCGCGGCCGGAAGGCTATGAGCGGATCTACTGGGATTTCGTCGCCGGCGGCATCGCCAAGCCGCGGCCGGACGGCCCGGCCGTCTCGCTGCACGACCTGATGAAGCAGGCCGGCTTCACCGACGAGGAATTCGGCCTTCTCGACGAGGCCGGCAAGCGCTCGGACGCGCTTATCAAGCTGGAGACCGAGGCGATGACCCTCGTCGACAACGCCGCCACCCTCGGCCCGCAAGCGCGCGAAAAAGCGACCCGGATGCTCAACTCGCCCGACTATCACAAGTTCAAGGCCAACGTGATGCAGCCGGTCGATACCTTCTTCGAAAAGATGGAGGCGCGCACGCAAAGCGTCATCGACGAGGCCAACGGCCGGGCCGGCCTCTGTTGGACGCTGATCGTCACGGCCATGTCCGCACTGGCGCTGATGTTCTCCATCGTCGGCTACGTGACGTTCAGGCGCATCATCGGCGGCATGTCGCGCCTCGGCGCCTCCATGGGCCTCGTCGCCGACGGTCAGCTCGACACCGAAATCGCCCTTGCCCGCAACAATGACGAGATCGGCGACATGGGCAAGGCGCTGGAAGTGTTCCGCCAGAGCGCCATCGCCAACCGGCGCCTGGAGGAGGAAGCGGTGGAAGGCCGCAAGCGCGCCGAAGCCGAACGGATCGCCATGCAGGAAAAGGCCGAGGCCGATGCGGCCGAACGGCTGCGCGTGGCCACCTCCGGCCTTGCGGCGGGCCTGAAGCGCCTCGCCGCCGGCGACCTCGCCTTCCAGATCGACGAAATCTTCGCGCCCGATTTCGAGCCGCTGCGCCACGACTTCAACCAGTCGGTCGCCCAGCTTGCCACGACGCTCGGCGATATATCGAACGCCATCTCGACGCTCGACAACGGCACGCGGGAAATCGCCGCCGGCACGGACGATCTTTCCAAACGCACCGAGCAGCAGGCGGCCTCGCTCGAGGAAACCGCGGCAGCGCTCGACGAGATCACCGTCAACGTCGCCAATTCCAGCAAGCGCACGGAGGAGGCGCGCAGTGTCGCGGGGCAGGCCAACCACGCCGCTGCCCAGTCCGCCGAAGTGGTCTCCTACGCGGAGGAAGCGATGCGCAAGATCGAGGAGAGCGCCCAGCAGATTTCCAACATCATCGGCGTGATCGACGAGATCGCCTTCCAGACGAACCTTCTGGCGCTGAATGCCGGGGTGGAAGCGGCGCGCGCGGGCGAGGCCGGCAAGGGCTTTGCCGTCGTCGCCCAGGAAGTGCGCGAGCTCGCCCAGCGCTCCGCACAGGCGGCAAAGGAGATCAAGGAGCTGATCCACAACTCCTCCACCGAGGTGGACAACGGCGTAAAGCTGGTGCGCGATGCGGGTTCGGCGCTGAAGACCATCAGCGGCTTCATCATCGAGATCAACACGCACATGGAATCCATCGCAACGTCCGCGAAGGAGCAGTCCGTCGGGCTTGCGGAGGTCAACACCGCCGTCAACGCCATGGACCAGACGACGCAGCAGAACGCGGCGATGGTGGAAGAATCCAACGCCGCATCCAATACGCTGGCGACGGAAGCGGTGCGCCTTCGCGACCTCGTCGGCCGATTCCGCCTCGCCGGCATGCCGGCGGCGAAAGCGGCATCCGGGCAGGCCGCACGCCCGCAGGCCTCCCCTGCCCGCGCGCTCGGCCGCAAGGCCGCCGCCGCTTTCAGCGGCAATGCGGCCCTCGACACCCGGGCGGAATGGCAGGAATTCTGACCGCCCCGGCGGAAAGCCGCCAGCGTGAACCCGTCCGCGAAATATCGCGGGCGGGTTTTCGCATTCCCGAATGGGCTTTCGGATGAAAAGGACTATAGTATCAGGACAAAAAAATTGCACTGAAGGATGATTGCATGGATATCGACCGGGCGCGCACCTTTCTGGAGATCGTGCATACCGGCAGCTTCCTGAAGGCATCCGAACGGCTGCATATCACCCAGACGACGGTGAGCGCGCGTATCCGCACGCTGGAGGAGGCGTTGGGCCGCAAACTCTTCGTGCGCACGCGCAACGGCGCGGCGCTCACGCCGGCGGGCCGCGAATTCGAGCGTTTCGCGCAGTCCTTCGTGCAGGTGTGGGAGCGGGCGCGCCAACAGCTCACCGTGCCGCCCGGCCGCACCGCGGTCGTGGCTGTCGGCGGGGAGATGAGCCTGTGGAACCCGCTCATGCTGGAATGGCTCGTCTGGATGAAGGGCAATTGCCCGAATATCGCCGTCCACGCCCGCGTCGGCATTCCCGACCAGTTGCTGGAGCAGCTGCGCACGGGCGTGCTCGATGTCGCCGTGCTCTATGCGCCGAAGCTGATGCCCGGCTTCCGGATCGACCTTCTGGAGGAAGAGCAGCTCATCCTGGTGCAGAACGTCGCCGGCCTGAAGGAAGGCGAGGAACCGGACCATGTGCGCGTCGAATGGGGCACGCAATTCGCCGGCCAGTCGGGTTTCGGGCAGGCCGGTTTCGCCGAGCCGGCGCTTCAGGTGGATTTCGGCCTTCTTGCCCTTCACTATATCCTGCGCGTCGGCGGCACGGGCTATTTCCGCAAGGGAACGGTGGCGCCCTATCTTGCGGCGGGCACGCTCGAAAGGGTCGAAGGCGCGCCCGAATTCACCTATCCCGTCTATGCCGTCTATGCGGAATCGTCGGAGGGGCGCCGGGACGTACAGGACGCCCTTTCCGGCCTGAAGCAGGTTTCCGCCTAGCCGGACGGCCGAAAAGGCGAAAAAAGTTGCGCTTCGGCAAAGGGAACGTTGTCCCAAGAAATCCGCTCACGGCAAAACGCCTGAAACGCCCTTTCCCACCCCTTTGGAACACGCGTCTCAAGATAGGTTGACTGCAATTTTCTTGCAGTCAGCCGACAATATCATTCGTTTGTCACGCTCCCGAGCGACCGCCAATAGTGCCGCCGAACTCTTTGGAAATGCCGGTTTTCCGGCCTCAGGAGGCGAGCGGACGCATGACTCTCTTGGAATTCAACGGACCCGGGCTGAACGAAGAACAGTGGAAGACGGTGCGCACCGTCGCCACCCAGCTCAAGCCCCAGCAGGCGCTCTGGCTGAGCGGCTATTTCGCCGGCCTCGCCGATGCCGGCCGTCCCGATGCGGCCCATCTCGTGCCCGCCGGCCTTGATCCGGCGCCGGTCGCCGCGGCCGCGTCGGTGCGCACGCTCACCATCCTCTATGGCAGCGAAACCGGCAACGGCAAGGGCGTCGCCACCCGCCTTGCCGAGACGGCGCGCGCGGCCGGCTTTGCCCCGACGCTTGCCGACATGGCGGACTACAAGCCACGCCGGCTGAAGGAGGAGCAGGACCTCCTCATCGTCGCTTCCACCCACGGCGAGGGCGCGCCGCCGACCTCGGCCGCCGGCTTCTTTGAATTCGTCGAAAGCCGCAAGGCACCCAAGCTCGAGGGCCTGCGCTATGCCGTGCTGGCGCTCGGCGATTCCACCTACGAATTCTTCTGCGGCGCGGGCCGGCGGATCGACGAGCGCCTTGCCGAGCTCGGCGCCGAGCGGCTGCACGCACGCATCGACTGCGACGTCGATTATGACGACCCGGCCGCCGCCTGGGTCGAGACGGCCGTGGGCCTGCTCGCCCCGCCGCGCACCGTCGCCGCGACACCCGCCAGCCCGGCCGCATCCTCCGCAGCGCCGGCCTACGACAAGCGCAATCCCTTCCAGGCCATCGTCATCGAGAACCTGGCGCTCACCGGCCGGGGATCGAGCAAGGAGACGCGGCATATCGAACTGTCGCTGGAAGGCTCCGGCCTCTCCTTTGCGCCGGGCGACGCCCTCGGCATCGTGCCGCGCAACGATCCGGCGCTTGTCGAAAACCTCCTGTCGGCGCTCGATCTTTCCGGCGCCGAGCCCCTGACGCTCAAGGGCAAGGCGACGACGCTCAGTGAGGCGCTCGGTGGCGTTCTGGAAATCACCGCCGCTACCCCGCGCTTCCTCGACCAGTGGGCCGAGGTGACGGGCTCGGCGGAGCTGAAGGACCTGACGGGCGATGCCCGCTCGGCATTCCTCAGGGAAAACCATGTCATCGACATCGTGCGCCGCTATCCGGCCAGGGGCGTCGATGCGGCGGCGCTCGCCGCCGGCCTTCGTCCTCTCCAGCCGCGGCTCTATTCCATCGCCTCCTCGGCCACGGCCATTCCCGATGAGGTGCATCTGACGGTCTCCACCGTGCAATATGCGCTGAACGGCGAGGAGCGCTTCGGCGTCGCCTCCGGCCAGTTCTCGCGCCGCGCCGGGCCGGAAACCGTCCTGCCCGTCTATGTGCAGGAGAACCCGCGCTTCCGCCTGCCGGCCGGCGATGCACCGATCATCATGATCGGCGCGGGCACCGGCGTCGCCCCCTACCGCGCCTTCCTGCAAGAGCGCGAGGCGCAAGGCTCGGAGGGCCGCGCGTGGCTGTTCTTCGGCGAGCGCAACTTCGACAGCGACTTCCTCTACCAGACCGAATGGCAGGGCTTCCTCAAGGACGGCGTCCTCTCACGCATGAGCGTCGCCTTCTCCCGTGACGGCGCCGAGAAGACCTATGTGCAGCACCGGCTCCTGGAAGAGGCCCGCGACGTCTATGCCTGGCTGGAAGAAGGCGCGCATCTCTACGTCTGCGGCGATGGCTCGAAGCTCGCGCCCGACGTCCACCGCGCCCTCCTGACGATCGTCACCGAAGAGGGCGGACGCGGCAAGGCTGCCGCCGAGGAATATCTCGCCGCTCTCCAGGAAAGCCGCCGCTACCAGATCGACGTCTATTGAGGCCCGACATGACCCTTCTTGAAACCGACCGCAGCCGCGACATCTCCCAGCCGCTCGAAAGGCTCACGCCGGACGAGACGATGAAGGCGAACAGCGACCAGCTGCGCGGCACCATCGCCGAGGGGCTCGCTGCGCCGCTGACGGCCGCCGTTCCCGGTGACGACATCAAGCTGATGAAGTTCCACGGCGTCTACCAGCAGGACGACCGCGATATCCGCGACGAGCGGCGCCGGCAGAAGCTGGAGCCCGCCTATCGCTTCATGGCACGCGTGCGCCTTCCCGGCGGCGTGCTGACGCCTGCGCAATGGCTGAAGCTTGATGCGCTGGGACGCGCCCATGCCGGCGACATGCTGCGCCTGACGACACGCCAGACCTTCCAGTTCCACTACATCCACAAGAAGAACCTGCGCGCCGTCATGCAGGGCCTGCACGACGTGGCGCTCGACACCAAGGCCGCCTGCGGCGACGATGCGCGCGGCGTCATGGCCTCGATCAATCCCGAGCTTTCCGCGCTGCACGCCGAGGTCTACGCGCTCGCCAAGGGCGCAAGCGACCACGCCACGCCCAAGACCGGCGCCTATCCGGAGATCTGGTACGGCGAGGAGCGCCAGACGAAGGGCGAGGCGCCGGAAGAGCCGATGTACGGGCGCACCTACATGCCGCGCAAGTTCAAGATCGGCTTCGTCATCCCGCCCGTCAACGACATCGATGTCTACGCGCAGGATCTCGGCTTCATCGCCATCGTCGAAAAGGGCCGGCTCCTCGGCTTCAACGTGGCGGTCGGCGGCGGCATGGGGCGGACGGACCAGGCGCCGAAGACCTATCCGCGCCTTGCCAGCGTCATCGGCTTCATCGCCAAGGACAAGGTGATCGAGACCTGCGATGCCGTCATGGGCGTGCAGCGCGACTATGGCGACCGCGCCGACCGCAGCCGCGCCCGCTTCAAGTATACGGTGGACGACAAGGGGCTCGACTGGATCAAGGCGGCGATCGAGGACCGGCTGGGCTTTGCCCTGGGCGAGGCGCGCGCCTACACCTTCACCACCAACGGCGACACGCTCGGCTGGCAGCGCGGCGAGGACGGGCGCGAGCACTACACGCTGCGCATCGAGAACGGCCGCGTGAAGAATTTCGAGAACCTCGCGCTCTTCGACGGCATACGCGCCATTGCCGAGGCTCATCGCGGCACCTTCCGCGTGACGCCCAACCAGAACCTCATCATCGCCGAGGTGGACCCTGCCGACCGGCCGAAGATCGAAGCGCTCCTGAAGGCGCACGGGCTCGACAGGCTCAACGGCGGCAGCGGCCTCAGGCGCAATTCCATGGCCTGCGTGGCGCTGCCGACCTGCGGCCTCGCCATGGCCGAGAGCGAGCGCTACCTGCCGACGCTGATCACCAGGATCGACGCCATCCTCGCCGAGCACGGCCTGTCGGACGAGCCCATCACCATCCGCATGACTGGCTGTCCGAACGGCTGCGCACGGCCCTACATCGCCGAGATCGCGCTGACGGGCCGGGCGCCCGGCAAGTACAACCTCTATCTCGGCGGCGGCTTCGCCGGCCAGCGCCTCAACAAGATGGTGCTGGAGAACGTGGCGGAGCCGGCGATCCTCGAGCTTCTCGGCACGGTGATCGGCCATTTCGCCCGCGAACGGCAGCCGGGCGAGCATTTCGGCGATTTCGCCATCCGCGCCGGCTACGTGGCCGAGGTCACGGAAGGCCGCCATTTCAACGACTGACGGAAAGGAAAGCATCATGACGAAAGCAGCAACCGATTCGCTTGTGACCGTGGACTGGCTGAAGGACCATCTCGACGACCCCAAGGTGCGGGTCTTCGAGGTGAGCGTCGATACCGGCGTCTACGAGAAGGGTCACATTCCCGGCGCGGTCGACCTCAACTGGCACACCGACCTCGTCGACACCGTCAACCGCGACATCGCCTCCCGCGAGAAGTTGCAGGAACAGCTTCGCCGGGCGGGCGTCGACAAGGACACGACGGTCATCATCTACGGCGACCACAACAACTGGTTCGCCGCCTGGGGCGTCTGGGTGCTCGACGTCTACGGCTTCGGCGAGCGGGCAAAGCTGCTCGACGGCGGCCGCAAGCTGTGGCAAGCCCGCGGCCTGCCGCTGACGGCCGAGGTGCCCGCCTATGAGGCGACCAGCCTCGAACTGCCCGAGCGCGACAACAGCCTGCGCGCCCGCCTCGTCAACACGCTCGACTTCGCCGAGGGCCGCATCGACGGCAAGCTGGTCGACATCCGCTCCCCCGACGAATATCTCGGCAAGGTCTTCGCGCCGGAGGGCGTCAAGGAACTGTCGATCCGCGCCGGCCACATCCCCGGCGCCGAGAACGTGCCGTGGGCGACCATCGTCAACGAGGACGGCACCTACAAGCCGCTCGACGAGATCCGCCGCATCTATGCCGAAAAGGGCATCGACGGCACCAAGCCGGTCATCACCTATTGCCGCATCGGCGAGCGCTCCAGCCACACCTGGTTCGCGCTGAAGCGCCTGCTCGGCTACGACGCCCGCAACTATGACGGCTCCTGGACCGAATACGGCAATGCCGTCGGCGTGCCGGTCGTCAACAAGACCGGCACCGTCTGGCTCGGCAAGTAAGCCTAGCCGACGAGCCCTTCGACAACGGAGGCGACGGCGAGGACCCGCGCGTCGCTTCCCCTCGGCCCCGAGACGAGAAGGCCCGCCGGCATGCCCGCGGCCCCCGTCCCGCAGGGCAGCGAGACGCCGCACCAGTCGAGGAAATTGCCGACGAGCGTGTTGCGCAGCGTCTTGCCGTTCGTGGCGAAGAACAGCTCCTCGTCGTCCACCAGCGGCTGGGTGAGCGGGGCGACATGCGGCAGCGTCGGGCTGATCAGCAGGCTTTCCGGCCCGAGCCGCGCTTCGACGGCGGCCGTCAGCCTCTCGCGGGCAGCCTGCGTTTCCAGATAGTCGGTCAGCGTGATCTTCTCGCCGAGCAGCGTGCGCTTGACGACACGCGGGTCCATGCCTGCAGCCGCTTCGCCCTTGATGCGCTCGCGGTGCAGCACGAAGGCCTCCGCCGTCACCAGCGCGCCGTGCCGCGCCATCACCGCGAAGATCTCGGCAAATTCCGGGAAGGCCTCGCGGCGGATGCGCGCGCCGGCCTTCGCCAGCCGTTCGACGCCGGCCTCGAAGGCCGCGACCACCTCCGGCTCCGCACCATCGAAGAATACGGTCTCGGGGATCACAAGGGAAAGCTCGGCAAGGTCGGCGCGCGGCAGCGCTTCGCTGGCCGGCCTGCCGCGCATGGCGGCATCCACCCAGACGGCATCCTGCACGGTGCGGCAGAGCGGCCCGAGCGAATCGAGGGTGCGGGCGAGCGGGAAGACGCCCTCCATGGAATAGCGCCCGCGCGAGGCCTTGTAGCCGACGATGCCGGTGAAGGCAGCCGGGATGCGCACCGAGCCGCCGGTATCCGTGCCGATGGAGACAGGAACGAGGCCGGCGGCGACCGCAGCCGCCGAGCCCGAGGAAGAGCCGCCGGGAATACGGTGCTCACCGACCGGCGCTGCCGGATTGCGCGGCGTGCCGTGATGCGGGTTGATGCCGAGGCCGGAAAAGGCGAACTCGCTCATGTTGACCCGCCCGATGCTGACCATCCCGGCCCCGGCCAGCGCCCGCACCACGGCCGCGTCCCGTTCGGCGGGCGCCGCGTCCGCCAGCACGCGCGAGCCGGCCGTCGTCGGCAGGCCCGCCATGTCGAAGAGGTCCTTCCAGGCGATCGGCACGCCGTCGAGGGCGCCGAGCGAACGCCCTTCGCGCAACCGTCGGCGGGAGGCCTCAGCCTCCGCCCTCGCCCGCTCCTTCGTCAGCACCGTGAAGACCGCCTTGTCGGGGTACACTTCCACCGCGTCCAACGTCTCCTCCAGCAGCGCGACAGGATCGAGCGTGCCCGATTGCAGGAGCACGGAAAGTTGGGCGATGGAACGCGGATTGGCCGGCATCGTCAAATATCCTTCTCTATGCGCCGCAAGGCACGGCGGCCATTGTCTCTCACAAAGCGGTTTTCCCGGCAAGGCGGCGCAGGCCCGCCACCTCCGCCTCCGTCAGCGGCCGCACCGCGCCCTTTTCAAGGTCGCCGAGGGCGAGATTGCCGATGGAGACGCGCAGGAGGCGAAGGCAGGCAATATCCAGCGCTTCCAGCATCCGCCGGATCTGGCGGTTGCGCCCCTCCTCCAGTTCGACCTCCAGCCAGGCGTTCCGCCCGCCCTCGCGAAGCAGATTCACCCGCTTGGCCCGCAGCATCTCGCCGTCATGGCGAACACCAGCCGTCAGGGCCTCCAGCACCGCCGCATCGACATGCCGGTCCACCCGCACATGATAGGTCTTCGCCACATGGGTTTCGGGATCCAGCAGCGCCTGCGCGAATTCGGTATCGTTGGTGAAGAGCAGCAGCCCCTCGCTCGCCTTGTCGAGCCGGCCGACCGGCGAAAGATGGGTGTGGTCGAGCCCGGCAAGGCAATCGTAGACCGTCGGGCGGCCCTGCGGGTCGTGCCGGGTGGTGACGAGGCCGCGCGGCTTGTTCAGCATCAGGTAGACGCGCTTTTCGGCGGTCACCCGCCTGCCGTCGACGGCGATGGCCGCCGTCTCGACGTCGACCCAGGTTTCGAGGCTCGTCGCAATACGCCCGTCGACGCTCACCCGCCCTGCCCGCACCAGTTCCTCGGCCTGGGTGCGCGAACAGAAGCCGAGCTTGGAGAGCGCCCGCGGCAGGGTCGCGCGCTTGCCGCCGGGCGCGGGCGGCGCCTTTCGGCCGGCGGCGGATTTCTGCCCTTTGCGGATGTCTTTCATGATGGCGCCCTTGAAGCCGTGCGGCGGCCCCGCTATCGGTTGACCCATCGGCCCTTGCCACTCATAGGCGGGGCCGTCCAGTCCAATTCGCACCATTTAAGTGAGACGCCGTTGAACAAGGACGACATTACGAGCGAACTCGTGACCCTACGCGATTACTGGCGCTACGCGATCTCCCGCTTCAACGCCGCCGATCTCGGCTTCGGCCACGGCACGACGACCGCCGGCGACGACGCGGCCTTCCTGCTGCTCGATTCGCTCGACCTGCCGATCGACACGCTCGACCCCTTCCTCAACGCCCGCCTGCTGCCAGCCGAGCGCCAACTGCTGGCGGAGCGCATCGAGGCCCGCGTGACGACCCGCAAGCCGTCCTCCTACATCACCGGCCATGCCTATATCCAGGGCGTGCGCTTCCATGTCGACGAGAGGGTGATCGTGCCGCGCTCGCATATCGGCGAGATCCTGTTCGGCGAATATCTGAGCGCGGAAGGCTCCTCCTTCCTGCCCGATCCGCTGTCGGTGGAAAGCGCGGCAGATATCTGCACGGGCTCGGGCTGCCTTGCGGTTCTGGCCGCGAAATTCTTCCCGCAGGCCACCATCGACGCCGTCGATCTTTCGGCCGATGCGCTGGAAGTGGCGAAGATCAACCTTGCCGAACATGACGTGGAGGACCAGGTGAGCCTCCACCACGGCGATCTCTTCGCACCACTCGCCGGCCGCCGCTACGACCTCATCATCACCAACCCGCCCTATGTCGATCATGCGGCGCTTGCCGGCTTTCCGGCCGAGCATCGGGCCGAGCCGGTGATGGCGCATGACGGCGGCGCGGACGGGCTCGACCTCGTGCGCCGGCTTCTGACGGAAGCGGGCGATCACTTGACGCCGGAGGGCGGCATGATCTGCGAGATCGGCTCTGGCCGGGAAATCCTCGAAGAGGAATTCCCCCATCTCGATTTTCTCTGGCTGGAAACGGCCGAATCGCAGGACGCGGTCTTCTGGATCTCCGCCGAGGCGCTCGGCGCCTGACGGCCTATTCCGCCGCGCCGGCCAGCCGCGCCTGCGCGATATCCGCGACGACGGAAACGGCGAGCGAGCGGGAATCGCGCGCCTTGTCGAAAATTCCGATCGGCGCGCGGATGCGCGCCAGCGCCGCATCGTCCAAACCCCGCTCGCGAAGAGCGGCACAGCGCTTCTCATGCGTGCGCCGGCTGCCGAGCGCGCCGATGTAGAAGGCGTCGGTGGCGAGCGCCTGTTCGAGCAGCGGCACTTCCCGATCGACGTCATGGAAGAGGATCGCGACGGCCGTATCCGCATCGACGTCGCCCGGCTCTGGCGCCTTGCCGCGCTCGACGACAATCACCTCGTAGCCGGCCGCCGTGGCGACCGCGGCGACCCGCCCCGTCTCGGCAAGACCGCCGGCCAGAACCAGCCGCTCCTTCGGCGGGTACTGACGAATGAAACAGTCATTCTCCCAGCCGGTCGGGCCTGCGCCCTGAGCGAGGGAAAGCGCCTGTGTGCCCGGATCGTAGCGCAGACGCACGGGCATGCGCCGCTCCAGCGCGGCGAGCGCCCGGTGCAGCGGATCGGCATCGCGCAGGACATGGATGGCAAGGGTGATGCCGCCGCCGCAGGGCAGCACGATATCGAAGAAGGGCGAGCCTTCGCCGAGGCGGAGGTTTCGGTCGATGCCCTTGGCAATGGCGCTCGCGGCCTCTGCCGCCACCGCCGCCTCTGTGCAGCCGCCGGAAACGAAACCGCAGTATAGCCCGTCCTCGCGCACCGCCATTTGCGCACCGATGGCGCGGGCCGCACCACCGTGGATCTCGACGAGGGTGACGAGGGCCGCCTTGTGGCCCTCATCGAGACATCGGGCGGCAAAGCCCAGAATCTCGACGGCGTCGTCGGAAAGGAATGCGGCGCGCGGTTCGGGCGTCAGCATCTGCGGGTCGGAGGCGATAAGGGCGGCCATGTCACTCCACTCCTTGCGTTCCCTGCCATCGTTGCACGATACCGGCGTCGAGGTCAAAGAGATCGAGGACCCGGCCGACCCTGTGGTCGACCATGTCCTCCAGGTTTTGCGGCCGGGCGTAGAAGGCGGGAACGGGCGGATAGATGATACCACCCATTTCGGTCACCTGCGCCGCTCCGGGTGGAAATGATAGTTATATCTACGCTATCGCCCTCTAAATTCAAGGCTTTATCCGCGTTAAGTGTTGGCAACCAATAATTGTATTGAAAATTCAAGTAATCGTGGAAGCATCCAAGATGCTCGGAATCGCATTTGATCAAGATACATAAATTTCTTACAATTGTCTCAAAAATCCGGAAAGCATAAATTCCAATATTTGTGGAAATTGTTGTTTAAAACCGATAACGCCATTTTTCAGGCAGGGTATCCAGGTGGCTTGATCGAAAAATGGGCGCAATCGACGCACTCTTATCCGATATTAAGAAGCTGGATTTTGCCTCGCTTCTGGATGTTCAGAGTGCTATCTCGCGTCATGTCGAGGCTGTCGGGATACGGGGCCAGTTGGAGCAGCGCGGAGCCAACCTGAAGAAGTCCCATTGTCCGCACTGCGGGAGTGACGGGCGAATTCAAAAGTGGGGCATAGCGGCGCTGGCACGGCGCGTTTGCGGTGCATGGACTGCAAAAGAACCTTCAGCGCAACGATGGGCACGCCGTTTTATAGACTACGGTTCAGGTCCGAGTGGCTACGCTACCTGGAAATGATGCCAGTCCATATTTCCCTGGCAAGGCTCCGCGAGGATTTCGGCTTTGAACATCATTGCGACACCCTGCTTCGCTGGCGGCATCGATTCCTCGGATTCCTACAGCCAAACCCTGCGGCAAATCTGACGGGAGTAATTCAGGTTGACGAGACCTACTTCCGAAAATGCTACAAAGGCCATAGGGAGTGGGTAAATGGCAGGCAGATCGACGAGAGACCCGCTCGGAAACGCGGCGGCGCAAACAAACGTGGTCTGAGCAACGAGCAGGTTCCTGTCCTGACCGCCATCGACAGCGGCAATTTCATATGTCAGCAGCCGCTTCCGAACCGCAAGCGAGCGACGATCACGGCCGTCATGAGGCCATGGATACAGGAACAGTCCGTCATATGCTCCGACGGGGAGCCGGTATATCGGTCCATCGCCGCTTTGTCGAATTGCGGCTATACCAAGGTCAAGCTCAAGGAAAAGAACCCCGCACCACATTTGAACCTGGCGAAGATCAACGCCTATCACAAGAATCTGAAAGACCTCATCAACGGCGACTGCAACGGGGTGAACACGGAGTACCTGCCATTGTATCTCGGTTGGGTCCGCCGATGTACGCAAGCGGGGGCTTTCGGCAAGGCCATTGTGAGAGAGATGCTGGAGCTGGCACTGCCAGGCAGGCCTTTGATGTCACCGTAGGTTTGGCTAAAGGCTTTTTTTCATAGACGTGAGAAAAAGAGCTTTCATGCCGTTTGCCAAGCCATTTTTCCCGGAGATTGATACTCCCAGGCACGGATTGATCCGGAATTAGGTAGCAAATGCCACAAGATTTACGTCTTGTAATTGCGGTATTCGTCATGAAAGGTTGAAGTTGTCCGCCTTGGAGGTTGGGACCTTTGGCCCGATGACGTAGCGGCGCATTCGGTTTCTCGTGATACTCCTGTTTAGCCTGTCCCATTCCCACTCTGCATGCCTCAGGCCACTCCTCCCAGGTAGGTCGAGGGCGACATGGACGGGACAGTCTCTCGGAATAGACCGTCGCCCGACTGGTGGGCGGCAATCCAGATAGCATTCCGCTTCGGGTCTACCACCCATATCGCTGCCTATCCATCGACCATTCCGCTGACCAGATACCGACCATTCCGCTGATACTCTATCGACCATTCCGCTGAAATTTATTGAAATTGAAATTTTCATAAGCAATTGTCGATATTGATCATTTTTTAAAGGCGCGTAGGAATGGCTGAAGACGACCTTTATCCTCGTCACTTGGTCTCGGCGATGTGGGAAGCCCTCTTGAGCTTGCGTATGAAGCGTGAGCATTATCGTGAATTAAGACGACGTCGGTAAAGCTCTGGGCGGGCCGCCCAAGGCACTTTGGAATTCAGCAACTTTCGGCTGCCAACACTTAGTGCGGATAAAGCCAAATTCAAACTCCTCGCGCCGACTTCAAGGCACTGAAACTAAACAGCAATATGGCGCTTTACATGTCGGCGCGCACAAAACGGGCTGTTGGATGCGCTGGGGCTGGTTGTGGGTGTAGCGGCCACAACCAGTCGAGACCGGCTTGAAGCCTGAGAGATGCTACGGCGCCGAAATGCGCCTTAAACCCGCTTTCCTTCGATCATTCTTGCATCGTCGCGGGGGGCCGTGCGGCCTGCAAGACGATCGCGCCCGCCGATCAACGCGATCAGGCGGCGGCAGTCCTGATCGACCCTGCGTTCCAGCACATTGGCAACCGCAAGCAGCAGGCCGGAATGAGAGTCCGTCGCAGCCGAGAACCACGGAGAGAGTGGCGAAGGGGCGAGATCGGCTACCCGCGCTTCCATCGCGAGGCGCTGATCGTCGAAGCCGGAGGGAAGCGGCAGGAGAACGGACAGTCCTGCCGGCGCGGCTTCACGAACGCCGTGCCGAGCCAACGTCTCCAGAAGACAGCGCCGTCGCTCACCGTACAGCCGCCGCATTCGCCGAAGGTGCCGCAGATAATGCCCTTCGCGCAGAAAGGCCGTAAGTGCCACTTGCAGCGCGGTGTTCGGCGGCCCGCTCAGCGAGGCGGCGACATCGATCAACCGGCGGGCCAGAGACAGCGGCGCGACGACGAATCCAAGGCCGACCATTGGCGCGATCGTCTTGCTGAACGTGCCGATATGGATGACACGATCCGCGCCGCGCCCGGAAGCCAGTGCATTCGGGGACCGGCCAGACAAATGCAGCTCGGCGAGATAGTCGTCTTCGACGATCCACGCATTGGAAGCGGCGGCCCAGTTCAGCAATTCCTCGCGGCGGTGGTCGGAGAGCGCGACGCCGGTCGGTGCCTGTTGTCCCGGCGTGACGATGGCAAGTGCGGCGCGCGGCGCCAGTTCCTGGCCACGCTCGACGATCAGGCCATCCCCGTCCACCGGGACGGCGACCGGATGCACGCCCGAAAGTTCGAGCGCATAGCGCGTGACCGGATAGCCGGGATCTTCGACCCAGGCCTGCTTGCCCGCAGCGCCGAGGGCGCGCAGCGCCAGACCAAGGCCGCCGCGATAGCCGGTCGTGACGATCACCTGTTCGGGCGAACATTCGATGCCGCGCGCAATGGCGACATGCGATGCGATCGCCGAGCGGAGTTCGGGAAGCCCACGCGGATCGCCATAGCCGGTTTGCAGCGAAGTCGCCTGAACGGCCTGCCGGTGCAGCCGCGTCCACAATGTCGCCGGAAAAGCATCATGTGCCGGCACGCCCATCTGAAACACCAGCGCTTGCGCCGAGCGATAGTGGAAATCCTCCGGCAACAGGCTTTCGGCGTCATTCAGTGGCTGGAGCGCGGCAGGCAACGGATTGGCGACGCGGGTGCCTGCCGATCCGGCTGAGATCAACAGCCCGCGATCGATCAGCTTCTCATAAGCGGCCCGGACCGTGCCTCGGGCAATACCAAGCTGACCCGCGAGATCTCGCCACGATGGCAGACGCGCACCGGCGGGTAGTGCGCCTTCCACGATCGCGGTCTCGATATGGCGTGCGATCTGATCGACGAGCGTTATCGCGCCGCCGCGGTCGAGCGTCAGTTCCGTCGTTTTCCAGACCGTGCCGTCCCTCATCGGCTAGACTTTTTGCCCGATGCGGAAGTCGGGACGCCAGCCCAATTCATACAGCGCCTTGTCGGTGGTGACGGCGCCGCCGGGTTCGGCGATGTTATAGACGCCCGGACCGCCATGATCGACGGCGAGAAAGGCGGCGAAGGCCGCGGCCTCGACATGCACTGGCGCGGTGCCCGAAGGCTCGGCCGTCCAGGTGCCCGGTCCATAGAATTGCCCGTAGCGCAGAACGATCCCCTCGAAATCGCCCTGATCGAGCACCGCGCCTTCGAGCGGCATGACGCCTTCCAGAACCGTGATGGCGCGCTGACCCGTCGCCTCGATGTCGAGCGGATCGCTCTCGCTGAATGGTAGCGCCTTGGGGGCATAGGCCCAGGCGATGCTCTGAGCGATCACCCGCCTGACGCCCGCCGCACGCGCGGCCCGCACGAGATTGGCGGTGCCTTCGCGGCGAAGCCGGGCATTACGGCGCGCTCCTTCGGCATCGACACCACCCGACAGATCGGTGAGCTGGTGGATCAGGATGTCGGGCGCGGCGACGGCCACCGCTTTCTCCACGGCATCAGCGTCATAGACATCGGCGACCACGGAAATGATGCCAAGAGCGTCCAGCGCCGCCTTGCCCTCACTCGTTCGCGTGATGCCAGTGACGACATGGCCCGCGTCCCGAAGCAACGGGATCAGCGTCCGCCCGACCACCCCGGTCGCACCTGCCAAAAATATTCTCATCGGTATCACCTCGGTTTTCTGTCGATTCACAGGGTGGCCGCCGCGCGCATGTCCGAGTCGGGATAGGCGTTTTTATCAGTTTCGCCGATCACGGTCAGGTCAAGCGCCGCCAACGCTGCCTCTCTCGCGGCTATGGCCTGTTCCGGACTAAGGAATGCAGTTGCCTGCACGGAAAGGAACTGAACGGTCCTGAGACCGATGCAATCCAGTGAGGCCGAAAGAAGCGGCGTGAGAAAATCTGGCTGGTTGGCTCGCTCGCCGGTAAACACACCACCAGAGGCAATCCCAATGAAGACAGGGCGGTCGCGCAGCATCCCGACCTTGCCTTTGGGCGTCGACATGATCGTGCGGCCGACCCGCAGGATCTGGTCGAGCCACGCCTTCAGAACCGAAGGAACGGTGAAATTGTTCATTGGCGTGCCGATGACGATCGCGTCGGCCGCCTCGACTTCGCGGATCAGCGCCTCGGACAGGTCCAGCGCCTCGCTTTTGGCCGCGGTCATCGCCGCCGATGACGACAGCGCCGCGGCATAGGCGGGCGTCGCGTGCGGCAGCGGCTCGTTGCCGAGGTCACGCCGCACGATCGCCGCGGCGGGCGTGTGCGCGAGAAGCCGGCCGACGATGGCCTCTGAGAGCTGGCGGCTATGCGATCGCGGGCGCGGGCTGCAATCGATGTGGAGAATGTTCATGCCGGCTGTCCCAATGGTTTCATGAAACGGATGGCGGTGTTGTTAAGCCCCTCGCGCTTGTAGAAGCGTTGGGCGCTTTCGTTGGTCACGGCGGTATCGAGCACGAGGCCGCTGCAATATTCGTCTGCGCCGATAGCAGACAGTTCGGTGAGCAGGGCCGCGCCCAGCCTTTTCCCTCTCTCGCTTTCGGCCGTCACCAGATCATCGACATAGAGGAAATGGTCGTGGATCAGGTTTTCCATGATCCGGTATCCGGCAATCGCCAGCACTCGGTTGCCCTCCCAGGCGGCAAGAACGCGATAGCCGTCCGTTGCCATCCCCGAAGCGCGCTCGATCCACGCTTCGGCGTCCTTGAGGCGCGGTCGCAACTCGGAGATCACTGGAAAACAGGCTCGCAGCTCTTCAGGGCCATGCGCATGGCGCAGGGTAATGCCATCAGGCGAGACAACAGGCTTTGTCATTTGGTCTGGCATAGGGGTCCTCACAGATGAGATCGATGTTCATGAGGTCTTACCTTCGTGATGGCAGACCGATCAGCACCAGGAATTCTCAATCCGAATAGACCAAAGCCAGCAGCCAGGCCTGAAAGGACGGGTCGAAGCCGCTTGGTCCATTGCGACGATGCGATCCTGGTTCTGTTCATCGGCACGCGGCGGACGCATTTCCACCGGGCAAACGAAGGAGTTTAATTCATGAGTCTTCGCATCGATTACGAGAAGGTCGCACCCGCCGGTTACAAGGCGCTGGGCGGCGTCTACGGCTATGTCATGCAATCCGGTCTCGATCATGTGCTGGTCGAGTTGATGTATCTGCGCATCTCGCAGATCAACGGCTGCGCCTATTGCCTCGATCTCCACACCCGCGATCTCATCAGGAACGGCGTCGCTCCGGAAAAGCTCGCATTGGTTCAGGCGTGGCGTGAAGCAGGCCCGGTCTTCGATGATCGCGAGCGCGCCGCGCTGTGCTGGGCCGAGACCGTCACGCGCGTTGCGGAGACCACCATTCCCGACGACGAGTTCAAGGCCATCTCCACCGTTTTCGGCGAGAAGGAGATCGTCGATCTGACCATCGCAATCGGCCTGATGAACACGTTCAACCGCATCGCAATCGGGTTCCGCCGCCCGCCACAGGCGGCGTTGACCCCGGCAGAGTAATGGCCACCGAGTCCTTTGGGCTATCGGAGGGCAGCAGCTTCGCCGCCCTCCGCTCCATTCCGGCCCATGACGGGCTCGTCCTCACGGACGAACGCGGATGACGGTCTTGCCCGCACGTCGTTCCGTCGCGTTGAAGGTGGCGACAGCAGCGTCGAGCGACACAACCTTACCGACATTCGCGCGCAACCGTCCGTCCCGGACCCGCTGAACGATTTCACCGAGTTGGACGCGGTCGGCCTCGACGACGAAATCAACCGTCAGGCCATCCGCCGGCCTCACGTCGGTCGGTCCGACAACAGTGACCAGCACACCACCTGAACGGATCAGCGCCGCCGACCGCTTCTGGATGTCGCCGCCGATAACGTCGAACGCCACATCGACACCGCCGATGTCTTCCAGCCTGTCGGCCCCAAGGTCGACGAATTCATTCGCGCCGAAGTCCAATGCCTTCTGACGGTCGGCGGCGCGACCGGTGCCAATGACATAGGCGCCGGCCTCTCGTGCAAGCTGCGTCACCATCGAGCCGACCGCACCGGCGGCGCCATGTGCGAGCACACTCTGTCCTGCCCGAAGCCGGCCGTGCTGGAACAGGCCCTGCCACGCCGTCAGGCCGGAGATCGGCAAACTCGCGCCCACCGTGAAATCGACATCGCCGGGAAGCGGCGCGAGGTTGCGGGCCTCCATGGCGACATATTCGGCCAGCGTGCCGTCGCGGTGCCAATCGGCCAGACCGAACACCCGTTGACCGATCGACAGTCCGGTGGTGCCATAACCCAACGCGGTGACGACGCCGGCAAGCTCATGGCCCAGGATCGACGGCGTCCGGTCTCGGAAAGCGCGATCCTCCCAGGTTGATGGCCATTCCAGTTCTGTATTGACGAAGCCGGCTGCGTGAACCTCGACGATCACGTCATTGATCGCGGCCTGGGGTTCAGGCCGATCCACGAGCTTCATGCCGGCCGTTCCTGCCGTCTGGTCAGTAACAACGATTGCTTTCATGAAAACGGTCTCCTCAGATGTTGGTTTGTTCGGGATAAGTTGCAGGCGTAGGTGGTCCTTTGTGCTTCAGTTGCGCGGAAGCGGCGGGCGCTTCATCGTCAGAAGATCGGTCACGTCATGCAGATCGTCCGCGGACGAGATGGCGAGCGTCAGCCATTTCCCGTCAGTGTAAGTCTTTGCGTCGTCGTAGAGCTTCACGAGTTTCGGGCGCCAGACATAACGCCGCTCCTCGAATTTCTCCCGTTCGGCTCTGCCCATCACCACGAGAGCCGAAAACCGCCCGTATTCCGGCACCAGAGTGGTGAATGCCTTGACCTTCTTGTAGCGCAGAGACCAGCCGCGGTTCTTGCCACCGTAAAGCCAGTCCGGGGCGAAAACGCCGAGATAGGATTCGTCGATCCAGCTTCGAAATTCGGCCCAGCGCCCGAACGCCTCCAGTCCGATCCATTCGCGGATGGTGACGTCATCGGGCGCAGCCGCTTTGCCGGTGATCCTGTCGCCGATCTGGGGAAGCGCCGCGCCATCGACTATTGCTTTCGTGTGGGTTGATAAAGTCATCACAAGACCTCGTGTTCATGGTCCGGTTGACCCCGGAGGATTATGATGCAGGCGAGCCAGGGGCTTGCGATGCGCTCCTTGGGGGAACTGATGCGGCGTCAGCCAAGCGACGGAATGTTGAGGCCGCGCTGCACGGCAGGCCGCTCAAGTCCCCGGTCGAGCCACGCCTGCACATGCCCGAAGCGGTCGAAGCCGACGAGATCGCGTGCCTCGTAGAAGCCTATGAGGTTGCGCACCCAGCCAAGCAGGGAGATGTCGGCGATCGTATAGTCCGCCCCCATCACCCAATCGCGGCCCGCAAGACGATCATCGAGAACGCCGAGCAGCCGTGCGGATTCATTCGCGTATCGGTCACGCGGCCGTTTGTCTTCGAAATCCTTGCCGGCGAACTTGTTGAAGAAGCCGACCTGACCGAACATCGGCCCTACGCCACCCATCTGCCACATCACCCACTGAATGGTCTCGTAGCGGGTGTTCGGGTCGGTCGAGAGAAACCGGCCCGTCTTCTCTGCGAGGTAAAGCAGGATCGCGCCGGATTCGAACAGGGCGAGCGGTGTGCCGCCCGGTCCATCGGCATCGTAGATCGCCGGGATCTTCCCATTCGGGTTGAGGGCAAGAAAGGCCGGATCGTGGCTTTCGTTGGCCGTGATATCGATCCGGTGCCATTCATATTCGATGCCCGTTTCTTCGAGCATGATGCTGGCCTTCACCCCGTTGGGCGTCGGCAGCGAAAAGAGTTGCAGACGCTCGGGAAATTGTGCTGGCCAGCGTTTGAATATGGGGTGGGCGAGAGGCATTTTGGAACTCCTGAAGAAGAAGGGCGCGGGTTTGCCCGCCATGGTCATTGAAGAGCGGGCAAACCCGGAGCGAAGCTTCAGATCGAGCCGGCCGGCGGCACGGCAGGAAAGTCCTTGTCCGGGTCGAACACGTTGTTGAAGAAGTTGGTCAGCGAATACATCGCAACCAGTGCGACGATCTCGATGACGTTCGCATCCGTGTAGCCGGCATCGCGGACCGCCTGCACATCGGCGTCGCCGACCTTGCCGCGTGTCTCGATGACCTTGCGGGCGAACCGGATCGCAGCATCCCGCTTCGGATCGCTGGCATGACCCTTGCGGGCGAGGATGATCTCATCTGCCGGCAGTTTCGCCATATGTTCGGCTGTGAAGCTGTGAACCGTCAGGCAGTAGTCGCAACCGTTCACTTCGGAAACGGCGAGGCCGATCGCGTCCCGCGTCTTCACGTCGAGCGCCTTGCTCAGCGAACCGAGCAGCGTGGCCCATGCGTTGAATGCGATCGGGCTTGCCGCGAAACTCGCCATCATGTTCGGGGTGAAGCCGATGTTCTTCGTGAACGCATCGAGGGTGGGTTGCGAAGCAGCCGGCACCTGTTCCGGTGCGAGAACGGGAATCCTTGCCATGGTAATCTCCTTAAGTTTTGGATTTGATTGAGGATTAGACGAAGTCCAGCACGTCGATGACGGGCATACGCGGCTTCTGCGGCCAGTTGCCGGCGCGCTCCGGCCCGACGGTCAGCAGCATCACCGGGATTTCATCTTCGGCTAGGCCGAATTCGCGATGCACGGCTTCAGCGTCGAAACCAATCATCGGCGTCGAGCCCCAGCCCAGCGAACGAGCCGTGTAGATGATGGCCGCCGTCCCGAAGGTCGCGGTCCGCACCGCCTCATCGCGCTGCCGCTGGGGCTGATCGTCATAGAGGCTGCGCGCGGGTGCCTCCCATTCCGGCACCAGATGCGCCGGCATGATGCCGGCTTCCACCACCGGCGCCAGACGCGCCGGCACGGTGCTGGCGTCGGCCAATTGGCCGATGACGATGAAAGTTACGGCGGCGTCGGTGATCGCGGGCTGGTTCCAGGCGATCGGACGCAAGCGGGCCTTGGCCTCGGGCGAACGCACGGCGATGAACCGCCAGTTCTGCAAATGGAACGATGTGGGCGCGGAGGTGCCGATCCGCACCAGATCGCGGATCTGATCGTCGCTCAGAACGGCATTGGCGTCGTAATATTTGGCGGCGCTACGGCTCAGAAGCGTTTCGATTACAGCGTTTGTCGGCACAGACGGCCTGGAAGGCTGGGCAGCAAGCGTGTCCGTGCCGGTTTCGGCCCATGCGCGGATATCGGAGATAGCACCGATGGCGGGATCGGCGGCGACGGCGGCGATGCAGTTCATTGGGTGGCTCCCTCATCAATTGAATGTGGAGCCGATTTTACGGGTGGAGGCGCAAACTTCGAGACGGGATCAGATCAATAAGATGCTCGAAAGGATCAATCTGCCGATTTCCGATATCCGGCGATGTTTACCTGCCCGTCATTATGCGCCAGCTTCCGCCATTCGCCCGGCGTCATCCCGATCCGTTCGGCGAACACACGGCGGAATGCCGAAACAGATTGATAGCCGACCGCCTCGGCCACCGCCTCAGTGCTGACCGTCGGCTTTTTCAATTCGTTGGCGGCCAGGCTCATGCGCAGGTCGGTTAGAAGATCGAGGGCGGAGCGACCGAGCCGATCCTGAAAGTGCCGCATGAAGGTCGCGCGCGACATGCCGCACAAGTCCGCCAGATCGGGCAGCTTCCACGAGCGCGTCGGATCGGCAAACATCGCCGCAATGGCTGGAGCGAGCCGCGGATGTCCGGCCAGAGCCAGCAAGCCTTCGGGCGCTTTCTCGTCTTCGCTCGCCGTGCGCAGAACCAGCGTGAACAGCGCCGAGGACAAGGCGTTCAAAATGGCGCGTCCGCCCGCTTTGTCGCCGGACGACTCCATCCGCATCAGACTTACGAGACTGGCCAGTTGGCTAGAGGCCGAATCCGTTGCCTCGTCTCCACGCTCCGCCAAGGCCCGCGTCACGAGATGGTCCGGCAGATAGTCCCGGATCAGCCGGTCATGAGGCGGCGCGATGAAGAATCGCCCGCACAACAGATCGAGTTGCTCGCCATCGCCATCGTTCTCACTCAGCATCCATCCGGCAGACCCATGATGCTGCCGCGTAACGATGGGTGTTTGTCCACTTCCGTCGTGAAGCACATGCGCCCCGCCGTGCGGCAACAGCACGACATCCCCGCTCGCCAGCTCCTTGGACGTTCGCGTCTCCGGGTCTTCGAACACGGCCCGGCCCCTGACGATGACGTGGTAGGGAATTTCGTTCGCCGCCGCCTCGCCCCAGGTCACGCGCCACGGTGCGCCATAAGCGCAGCGGACCTCAAGCCGGCCAGTGACTGTGACGATTTGCAGAAGATGGCTCAGCCAGTCGATTTGGGACATAAGAACTCGGAAACTTGAAACATGACTCGCATCCTATCACCGTTGGCGCGTTGAGCATCGCGTATACAGTCCGGATAGCAAGACACAGCGATGCGTTGGCATGTATCATGTCCGTGCGAGCCAACAACAACGACAGCACATAGACGCTTTGTTCGATCCGACAGCCGTGCCGGAAAGACGGTGGAGGAAAGACCATTGGAACTCAACCAGATCAAGTATTTCCTGAACCTGGCGGACACCCTCAATTTCACCGAGGCGGCCATGCGCTGCGGCGTGTCCCAACCTACGCTCACCCGCGCAATCCAGCGGCTCGAACAGGAGCTGGGCGGGCCGCTGGTCTATCGCGACGGCAAGGATAGCCGGCTGACAGCGCTCGGCCGCGACATCCGCGGCGAATTCGCCGCCATCGCCGACAGCGAGCAGCGGGTCCGGGCGATCTCGCTCAACCGGGTGCGCGGCCGGCGCGAGACCCTGACGCTCGGCATCGTCAACACCATCGCGCCGGCGCTGCTGACCGGCTTTGTTTCGCACGCCCTTCAACAGATGCCGATGTTGGAACTGGTCTTCCAGCCGATCACCCGCGACGAGGGGGCGGAGCGCCTGCTGAGCGGCCGGATCGACGGCTGCTTCTGCACGGACCCGGTGAGCGGAAACAGCAAGATCGCCACCGTCGATCTGTTCAGCGAGCGGCTTCTGCTGGCGATGGCGCGGGGTCACGCATTAGCGAACCGGACGGCGGTTTCGCTGGCCGAGCTCTCGGAGCAACCCTATCTCGACCGGCTTCAGTGCGAATTCCGCGCGCGCGTGCAAAACCATCTCAACGAACGCGACATCATCATGATCCCGAGGCTGCGGTCAGAGCGGGAAGACCTGATTCAACAGGCGGTGGCGGAGGGCGCCGGCGTTTGCATGCTGCCCGAGCGTTCGGCCATCGTCGGCGGCCTCACCTTACGCCCGGTCGAAACCCTCGACCTGACGCGCACGGTCGCCTTCCAGTCGGTTTCGGGATCGGGCACGGCATCGGCCTTGCGGCGGCTTCGCGTGCTGATCGAGCGATGTCAATGGTCGTGACGCGTGCCGGCATGTCATCGGAACATGGAAACTATAGCAGCGGCGTATTGGACACGTCCGAACCGAATATCCATCTTGTGGAGCAGGAATTCGAAGGAGGACTTTCATGGCAGCCTACAGGAAAACCGAAGCCGCGATCGCCAAGCTGTCGCCAGAAGAATATCGGGTGACACAGCAGAGCGGGACCGAGCGCCCCGGAACCGGCGCGCTTCTCCGCAACAAGGAAGCCGGTATCTATGTCGATATCGTCTCCGGCGAACCGCTGTTCGCATCGTCGGACAAATATGAGTCCGGCTGCGGCTGGCCGAGCTTCACCAAGCCGATCGAGCCGGCGAACGTCAACGCGTTACGTGATACCAGCCACGGCATGATCCGCACCGAAGTGCGCTCGGCGCATGGCGACAGCCATCTCGGCCACGTTTTCACGGACGGGCCGCGCGACCGCGGCGGCCTGCGCTACTGCATCAACTCGGCCTCGCTGCGCTTCGTGCCGCGCGCGGAGATGGAGGCCCAAGGTTACGCAGATTATCTCAACCAGGTGGAGGATATTCGATGACCGCTCAACGCGCTGTTCTGGCCGGTGGCTGCTTCTGGGGAATGCAGGATCTCATCCGCAAGCTGCCCGGCGTGATCTCCACCCGTGTCGGCTATACCGGCGGCGACGTGCCGAACGCGACCTATCGCAATCACGGCACCCATGCCGAAGCGATCGAGATCGTCTTCGATCCGGAGAGGACCAGTTACCGCCGGCTTCTGGAGTTCTTCTTCCAGATCCACGATCCGACCACACTGAACCGGCAGGGCAATGATCGCGGCACGAGCTATCGTTCGGCGATCTATTTCACCGACGACGAGCAGAAGACTGTGGCGCTCGATACGATCGCCGATGTCGACGCCTCCAGCCTCTGGCCCGGCAAGGTGGTCACGGAAGTCGAGCCGGTCGGGGATTTCTGGGAGGCCGAGCCTGAGCATCAGGATTATCTCGAGCGCATCCCGAACGGCTACACCTGCCATTTTGCCCGCCCCGATTGGGTCTTGCCGCGCAGGGCCGGAGCCGCCGCCTGACAACCCATGGACTCACGGCTTCGTGCCGTCAGCCTCTACATGGAGGATTTCATGAAACCGGGTATCGCAGGACTGCCAGCCCCTCCGCTGGAGAATGTCCGATGGATTGATGAAAGCGGCGAAGGGCGCAGCCCCCTGACCCTTGACGAACTGGGACAAGGTTTCAGGGTTCTATACTTCTTTCAGGATTGGTGTCCGGGCTGCCATGAGCATGGCTTTCCGACATTCGTGAAACTGGTCGAGAAGTTGCGCGACAAGGGCGTTGGCTTCGCAGTCGTCCAGACGGTGTTCGAAGGTTCGGACGTCAACACATTCGACCGCCTGCGGGCCAATCAGCAGAAATATGGATTGCATGTTCCCTTCGGTCATGCCGCTGCGGCCTCACCGGAAACCGTGCCTGAGATCATGGAAGCATATCGCTCCGGGGGAACGCCGTGGTTCGTGGTCATCGCGCCCGATGGCCGTGCCGTCTATGACGGCTTCCAGATCCACGCCGAAGGTCTGATTCGGGCACTTCGGCCGCTCGCCGCCTGACAGACCAGATGTGTGGGAATGTGGCGCGCGTCGCATAGCTTTGCCATTAAGGGCAAAATGGGGAAAGCCTTCCCCTGCGGCCGAGCCAAGGTCTCGGCCGACCCCTTCTGCGGGGGAGCCCCCCCACAACGCCCCCTTTAGTGAGAGTGCGGACGGGATTTTCCGTGACGGGTTGAGGGCTGGGAGAGAGGCTTCCGGCGCCCGTCGCGGAGAACCGCGATGTCCAGATATGACCGCATCCCTCGCGCCGGCGCTGACCGGACGAACCTCTATGACGAAATCACCGGCAAGATCATCGCCCAGCTTGAAGCCGGACGGCTTCCGTGGGTCCAGCCTGTCAATCGGCGTCGTTTGGATGCCGATCACCCCATTTGCGGGGTCCTTATTCCTAATCACAGCCTGATGGGCGGCGGCACCCGGCAGGAGCCGCAAATCTCGTTCACCGGCTTCTGGTCGCAGGGCGACGGCGCCAGCTATCAGGCGTTTTACGCCTATCGGAAGAACGCGACCCGCGAAATCCGCAGCTATGCGCCGAAGGACACGCGCCTGCACGCCATCGCCGATGACCTACTCGCGATCCAGCGCCGAAACTTCTACCAGCTCCGCGCTGAAGTCAGTCATCGCGGCAACTATTATCATGAGTATTGCATGGCGATCTCGGTCGAGCGCGATAGTCCGACCTGGCAGGACATGACCACCGATGCGGAGGATGCAGTGATCGAGGCGCTGCGCGATCTCGCCCGCTGGCTCTACCGGCAGCTCGAACGCGAATACGAATATCTCAGTTCGGACGAGGCCGTGGACGAGACGATCGTCGTCAACCAATACACGTTCACCGAAACCGGGCGCAGGTTCGGTTAATCCCGGCAGCTACAGGACCGAACGCACGTCTGTCTGCACGAAGTCCTCACCCACAAAGAGCAGCGGGCAGTCATGCTCGCTCGCCACCTCATAGGAAAAGCAGTCGCCGTAGTTCAGCGAAGCCGGGTGGACGCCCTTGCCCCATCGGCCATAGGCGTCCGCAACCCGGCGCGCGGAGGCGGCTGTTACCGATACGATCTCGAAGCCGAGGCCGGAAATCAGCGCGCCGACCTCTTCGCCAACATTGCGCCGTGCCGCGACGATCAGGGCTTCGGCCACGGTCCCGGCTGAAATCAGCAGCCCATCGGCCTGTTCGATTGCCGTCATGCAGGCTTCACCCTGCGGCTCATCCAGCACGATCGCCATAAGGGCCGACGTATCGACGGCGATCACGCGGGCATCCCATCATCGTCATAAAGAAAATCCTGGCTGCGGGCGGCGCTCGGTCCCGGCAGAGCCTTGGCGGCTGCCGCCGCTCTGACTTTCTCCATCAATGCGCGCCGTCCCTTGAGCCCGGGTGCCGCCGCCATAGCGACCAGACGCACGATCTCATGGCCGCGACGGGTCAGGATGACCTCATCGCCGGCTTCGGCGCGCTTCACCAGTTCGGTGAGCTGCCCTTTGGCCTCGCTGACAGACACGCGCATCGCACAGGCTCCTTTGAATCCCTCGTGCATTTCCATCATCAATAGATGGTCCATGATATGGTCCAAGTCAAGGTTTCGGTGAGAGGCAGAGAGAGGCCGGGACGGGTTTCAGCCCGTCCGGTCCGAGAGAGAGCGCCGGCGGGCTTGCCCGTTTCCGCTCTCCCGAGGATTTTCCGATGAACGCTCTGCTTTCCCTTGCCGATACGCTGCCGGCGACGCCACTCGCCGCTCCCGGCGATTCCGCTGCCGCCATCCATGCGGCCGCCTTGCTCATCCTGCCTCATCTCGAACGCGATGCGCGTGTCGATGCCGTCGCTCTGCGCGGCGCGATGGAGACGGCCTTCGGCGGCTCTGACGCCACCGGCCTCTGGGACTGGAAAACCGCCTATGAGGCGTGCGAGGTCGCAACCGTCCTGTTTCTGCGTAAATACGGAAAGGCGCTTTTCCGCAAAGCCGGGTCTCCGGTTGCCGCGCTGCCGCTGCTCGGCAAGATCGCCGGGCTTCTGCCGACGCACACCCGCCGCTCGCAGGAGAGCCAGGCGCTTCAGCAATTCTCGACGCCGATCCCACTCGGCCATGTCGCTGTCGCCGCCGCTGCGATCACGGCTGCCGACCGCGTGCTGGAGCCTTCAGCCGGGACCGGGCTTCTCGCGATCCTCGCCGAGATCGCCGGCGGCTCGCTCGTGTTGAAGGAGCTGGCCGACACGCGCGCCGCACTTCTTTCCTCTCTCTTTCCGGCCCGGATGTGGGCCTGCGCGCCTTCAAGCTCGGGGAGCTCGCCGTCGTCGAGCTTTCCGGTTTCGAGATGAAGGGAAGCCGCTTTGCGAACCTGCGCCAGTCCTACAATCGCGGCCTTCGCGACGGCCTCACCTTCTGCGTCGTGCCGCCGGGCGCGGTCGACGCCGTCCTTGCCAATCTCCGGGCGATTTCGGACGGCTGGCTCGCCGAGCACGAGACGAAGGAAAAGACCCTCTCCCTCGGTGCCTTCGAGGATGCCTACGTCGCCGCCCAGCCCGTCGCCGTGGTACGCCTGGAAGAGAAGATCGTCGCCTTCGCGACGCTGATGGTGACGAACACCACGCACGAAGCCACCGTCGACCTGATGCGCTTTGCCCCCGAGGCGCCGAAGGGCACGATGGATTTCCTCTTCGCCAGCATCCTCGAATATCTCAAGGCCGAGGGCTACCGGCAGTTCAACCTCGGCATGGCGCCGCTCTCGGGCATGGCACGGCGCGAGGCGGCTCCGGTCTGGGACCGGGTCGGCGGAACACTCTTCGAGCATGGCGAGCGCTTCTACAACTTCAAGGGCCTGCGCGCCTTCAAGTCGAAATTCCATCCGCGCTGGGAGCCGCGCTATCTTGCGGTATCGAACGGAACGGGCGCGGCGCTCGCCCTCATGGACGTGACCTTCCTCATCGGCGGCGGCGTCAAAGGAGTGATTGCCAAATGACATTTTCCCCTCGCCTCGCCGCCGGGCTGCTTGCCGCCCTCCTCCTGCCGTTTGCCGCAGCCGCCGACGAGGGCCGGCAGACCTTCGACACGGGCATGATCCCGCCCAGCCATATCTTGATGCCGGACGGCGCGCCCGAGGCGAGCATTGTCCTCATCTCCGGCGCGGGCGGATGGGGCGATGCGGAGGACGAGCAGGCCACCACCCTTGTCGACAAGGGCGCGGCCGTCATCGGCATCGACCTGCCGGCCTATCTGAAGGCCCTGCAGGCCAACACCGAAAGCGACGATCCCAAGGCGTCCGACAACTGCGTCTACATGATCTCGGATATCGAATCGCTCGCCCATCAGGTGCAGCGCGCGGGCGGCTCCACGAGCTACCACCCGCCGATTGTCGCCGGCATCGGCGAAGGCGGCGCGCTGGCGCTCGCCATGGTCGCCCAGAGCCCGGCCGCAACCGTCGGCGAGGCCGTCGCCGTCGATCCCGACGCCGGCATCGCGCTCAACAAGGTTCTCTGCACGCCCGCCGCCAAGACGAAGGCGAACGGCCGCACTGTCTACGGCCTGACGGACGGCCCGCTTCCCGCCGCGATCACCGTGCTGTTCACCGCCGACGCGGCGCAGGACGGCCGCGACCACGTCGCCGCGCTCAGGAAGGCCCATCCCGACATCGACGTGCGCGATGCGTCGGCAACCGCCGGGGACGTCCTCGGGCAGACCCTCGCCGACCGGATGGATGCGGAAAGCGATATGGATTCCCCGCTCGGCCTGCCGCTCACCATCCTCAAGGCGGCGCCGGCCTACGACACGATGGCCGTCGTCTATTCGGGCGACGGCGGCTGGCGCGACATCGACAGGCAAGTGGCGGGTGCCCTCCAGCAGCGCGGCATTCCGGTCGTCGGCGTCGATTCGCTGCGCTACTTCTGGTCCGAGCGCAAGCCGCAGGAGACGGCGGACGACCTTGCGCGCATCATCGATACGTTCCGCAAGAAATGGAACGTGGGCCATGTCCTGCTCGTCGGCTATTCCTTCGGCGCGGACATCATGCCGGCCACCTACAACCTCCTTTCGCCGGAGGACAGGGCCCGCGTGCCGCAGGTCACGCTCATGGCGCTCTCCCGCCAGGTCGACTACGAGGTTTCCGTGACAGGCTGGCTGGGCGTTGCCGGAGCCGGCGCGGGCGGAGACCCGGTCGACGACATCGCGAAGATCGATCCGAAAGTCGTGCAATGCATCTACGGCTCGGAGGAGGACGGCGACCCCTGCCCGACGCTGAAGGCATCGGGCGTCGAATCCATCCGCATCGAGGGCGGCCACCACTTCGACGGCGACTACGACACGCTCGCGACCCGCATCATCGACGGCCTCGAGCGGCGGCTTGGAAAATAGGGGGAAAAGGGCCCGTCTGAAACAGGCATGGCGGAACGAGGGGAAAACCGTATAGAAAGCCGTCTTTCGGAATCAACGGCGAACTGCGCGCGAACATGCTACAGCTTGGGCAGCGCAGGCCGCGCGGAACATGAGAGAAAGTATGGCGGACGACGACCGTGATGACGATCGCAAACCCGACACCGACGCATTGCCCGCCGGCGCAGACAAGGAGCAGCGCGGCAAGCTGACCGTCTTCCTCGGCGCCGCGCCCGGCGTCGGCAAGACCTACGCCATGCTGACGCGCGCCGGCAAACTCAAGGCCGAGGGCGTGGATATCGTCGTCGGCCTCGTCGAGCCGCATGGCCGCAGCGAGACGGCCGCCCTTCTCGACGGGCTCGACGTGCTGCCGCGCCGCAAGGTCGTCCAGGGCGAGAAGGTGCTGGAGGAATTCGACCTCGACGGCGCGCTCGCGCGCCATCCGCGCATCGTGCTCGTCGACGAGCTTGCCCATTCCAATCCGGAGGCGAGCCGTCACCCCAAGCGCTACCAGGACGTCGAGGAACTGCTTGCCGCCGGCATCGACGTGTGGACGGCCCTCAACATCCAGCATCTCGAAAGCCTTGCCGACATCGTGGCGCAGATCACCGGGGTGACGGTGCGCGAGCGCGTGCCCGACCTCGTCCTGAAGAAGGCCGACGAGATCGTGCTGGTCGACCTGCCGCCGACCGAGTTGATCGAGCGGTTGAAGGAAGGCAAGGTCTACCTGCCGGAAAGCATCAGCCGCGCCGTCGACCGCTTCTTCCGCCTCGGCAACCTGACGGCGTTGCGGGAACTTGCGTTGCGCCGCACCGCCGACCGGGTCGACGACCAGATGGTCGACTACCTCCGCCAGAACGCCATCGAGGGCCCGTGGGCGGCCGGCGAGCGGCTCCTGGTCTGCGTCGGGCCGGACGATCTTTCGGAAAAGGTGCTGCGCGTCGCCGCGCGGCTCGCCACGGGCCTCCATGCGCCCTGGCTCGTCGTCTCCATCGAACGGGCGGACCGGGAAGAGGAGACGCCCGAGCGCCTGCAACGCATCGAGACGCTGTTCCGGCTGGCCGAACAGCTGGGCGCGGAGACGCGCCGGGTGGCCGGCACGGATTTCGTCGAGGAGATCCTGAAGCTCGCCCGGCGCGAGCACGCCACGCAGATCGTCATCGGCGCGCGGCGCCAGCGGGGCTGGATGCGGTTCTTCTCCCGCTCCCTGCCGGACGCGCTATCGCGCCGCGCCAGCGGCCTCGGCGTCTATTTCGTAACACCCGAGAAGGCGGACAAGCCAGCCATGCCGGCCGCGGCCGTGCCGGCCGTCAGCATCGCTTCGCTGCGTCATGCCGCGCTGGTCGCGGCCGGCCTCGTCGGCGTGACGGCGGTCGCGGGCAAGCTCGTCTACCAGTTCGCCGAACTGCCGAACATCTCACTGCTCTTCCTGCTGGCCGTGCTCGTCGCGGCGGTGGTCGGCGGCTATGCCTCGGCCTTCATCGCCGCGCTTCTTTCGGCGCTCACCTACAACTTCCTCTTCATCGACCCGCTGCATACCTTCACGATCACCGCGCCGCACGAGGTCTTCGCACTCGTCGTCTTCGTGTCCGTGGCGGTGATCGCCGGCAGCTTCGCCTCGCGCATCAAGGAACAGGCGGAAGTTTCGCGCGTGCGCGCCGCCGCCCTGCAATCGCTCTACGATTTCTCGCGCAAGCTCGCGACGACCGCGACCGGGGACGATGCGATCTGGCTTGCGGTCTCCTATCTCCAGGCCAGCCTCAAGCGTAACGTCGCGCTGCTGGTGCCGGAAAAGGGCGACCTCAAGGTCGCGGCCGTCTGGCCGCCGGATACCGATCTCGACGCCACCGATCTCACCGCCGCGCGCTGGACGCGCGACAAGCAGGAGCCGGCGGGCTTCGGCACGGGAACGCTGCCGGCCAGCCGCTTCGAGTTCCGTCCGCTGATGGGCCCGCACGGGCTGGTCGGCGTCTGCGGCATCGAGCATTCCGACGAGCGCCTCGACCTCAACGCGGAGCGGGCGTTGACCGCCATCCTCGACCAGACGGCCATCGCCCTCGACCGGGCACGGCTTTCCGACGAAAGCGTGACGCAGGCCGCGCGCCTCGAAGGCGAGCGCTACCGTGAGGCGCTGCTCTCCTCCGTCTCGCACGACCTGCATACGCCGCTCGCCACCATCCTTGCCGCCGCCCGGAGCCTGCGCCAGCCGGTCGCCGGCACGACGGCGGAGGAACGCGACGAACTGCTGCGCTCGATCGAGGAGGAAGGAAGCCGCATGAGCCGCTTCGTCTCCAACCTCCTCGACATGACGCGCATCGAATCGGGCACGCTGAAGCCGAAGAGCGACTGGATCGACGTCTCCGAACTCATCCATTCGGCCGTCGAGCGGGCGCGCAAATACTATCCGGGTAAGGTCATCGAGACGGGGATCGCCCCCGACCTACCGCCCATCGAGGGTGACAGCGTGCTGCTCGGCCAGGTGCTCTTCAACCTGCTCGACAATGCCGTGAAATACGGCGGCGAGGAACCGGTCAACGTCTTTGCAAGACGCGACGGGACGGACGTGCTGATCTCCGTCACCGACCTCGGCAAGGGCATCGCGCCGGCCGACATCGACCGCATCTTCGACAAGTTCCACCGCCGCGGCAAGCCGGACGGCCGCACCCAGCAGAGCACGGGGCTCGGCCTTTCCATCGCGCGCGGCTTCGTGGAGGCGATGGGCGGGCGCATCCATGCCGAAAGCCCCGCCGTGAAGAAGAAAGGCACGCGCATCGTCATCCGTTTCCCGACCGGAGACAGGACAAAGGCCGAGAAGGCGAAGTGAGCGAGGCCTACTCGCTCTCGAGAGCGCCGCGCCGCCAATAGGAGACGACGAGGTGCTCGCTGCCGGCAAGCCCTCGTTCCTGCCGCACATGGCTGCGAATCGCCCGGAAAGCCTCGAATTCGCAGCCGGCCCAGACATAGACCTTGCCGCCCTCCGCCGGGAAGGCGACGGCACGCACCGCATCGGCAAGAAGGCTGGCTCCGCCCGCCGGCCGGCCGTCGCGCAGGAGCCATTCGACGGCAATGCGGGCCGGCCCGGCGAGCGGCTGGATCTCCGCCGCATCGGTGACTTCGATGAAGGCAAGGCCGGTCGCATCGGCCGGCAGGTGCTCCAGCATCCGGGCGATGGCCGGAAGCGCCGTCTCGTCGCCGGCAAAGAGATACCAGTCGGCCGCAACGAGGCCGCCGCCGCCCGGCCCCACCACACCGACGCGGTCGCCGACCGCGGCGCGTTCGGCAAAGGCCGAGCCCGGCCCGGCATCGGCATGCAGCACGAAGTCGATGTCGAGCGTGCCGGCGGCAAGATCGACGCTGCGCACGGTATATTTGCGCATGAGGGGGCGCAGGTCCGGATTGTCCCAGGCGATCACGCCGTTCGCCCCGACGCGAGGCCATTGCGGCTCGGCGGCCTCCGGGCGCTGGACCATCAGGTTGAGATGCAGCGCATCGAGCCCGGCAAAGCGCGTGACGTTCTCGCCGGAAAGGGTCAGCCGGCGCATATGCGGCGTCACCTGCCGACAGCCAACGACCTGAAGAATCTGGAAATTCGGCGGCCGGACGATCTCGCCGCCGTCGCCCGTCCAGGCGATCTCCGGCGGGTCGTCCCCGGCAAATTCCAGGATATGCGAGGCCACCGACATGCGGGCGAGATAGAGGCCTTCGAGGTCCGGCGCGGCGACTTCCACCACCGTTTCACCCCCGGCGCGGGAAAACTGCGCGCTGATCCCGCCCATGCGCAGCAGCGGGCCGGTCGGGCCGGCGCTCACCACGGCATTATGCTCGGTCATGTGCTCGCAGAATTCCGCGATGACGGGATCGGGATCGCGAAGGGCGATGCGGGCCTGAGCGGTATAGTGTCTGCCTTGCATGCGGCGTCCTATTCGGTTTCGTGGTCGATCCAGAACGTGCCTTCGAGCGGCACCGCCAGGAAACGGTCGTTGATCTCGGCGAGCGTCGCGGCGGGGTCGACATCGGAAAAGACGTCGGGATGCAGCCACTTGGCGAAGCACTCGAAGACGAGGATGTTGACGACGGAGATGGAGAGCTGGTGCGAGACCGCATGGGCCCGCCCGCCGCGCACAGCCGTCAGCGCGTCGCGCATGCCTTCGGCAAGAATGCGGTCGAAGGATCTTTCCGCCAAAGCCCGGTCGATGCCGCCGCCGAGAACGAGGCCGCCCTGGGCGGCAAGATGCGGGCCGCCGGTCGCGATGTAGACGGCCGGGTCCGCCCCGAGCACGAATTCCGGGCTCAGCCGGCCGTCATAGCCCGGCACGTCCGCGCCGACGCTTTTTCCGCCGGCAAGGCGCAGCGCCTCGGTCATGCGGTTGCCGCTGCCCGGCGTCGAACAGCAGGTGGCGCCCGCATGGGCGTCGACGAGGACGGAGACCGGGGAAAGGGCGGCGGTCCTGTCCGTGATGCGCTTGTAGCGCGCCCGCACGAAATCGCCGTAGGCCCTGCCCTTCTCCTCCTGCCCGACGGTCTTTGCCAGCAGTTCCACGGAGAAGGCCGTCGTCTCGGCCGGCCCCTTGCCGTCGTTCACCGGCCCGTCGAGGAAGAGGACTGGCACACCGGCCGCTTCCAGCGTCGCCGCCGTCTCGTTCCAGCCGGTCTCCCAGATGGAGACGACGAAAAGGTCCGGCTTGACGGACAGGATCGCCTCGACGGAGGTTTTCCCGGGCAGAACGGCGCCGACGGTCGGGATTGCGTCGATGGCGGGAAAGCGGCGGCGGTAGGTCTCGTACATGCCGCGGTCGATGCGTTGCGGCGCGGCCCAGCCGGCGATGCGCGCGACGGGATCGGCATCGACGAGGGCGAGCGAGATGAGGATGAGGCTTTCGTTCGTGGCGATGCGGTGCGCAGGACCGACGAGGCGGACGGTACGCCCCGCCGCGTCGGACAGCACGATCTCCGCCCGCGCCGGGATAGACCACGCCAGCAAGAAAGCCGCGGCCACCAGCAGGAAACGGAGGACCGGCGGCATGCCGCCGGCTCTCTTCATCGACGGAAATCGCTTCAAAAAGCTCACCATTCGTATTTCAGACTTGCCATGACGGTCCGGCCCGGGCCGTAATTGCAGCTTCCGCCCGTGTCGTTGGTGCACTGGACGACATAGACCTCGTTGAACAGGTTGGAGACGTTGAGGCGCAGCGTCGTTCCGGAAAAGTCCTTGTTCAGGGCGCCGAGGTCGAACTGCGCGCCGATATCGACGAGCGCGAGGCCCGGGATCTTGACCGTATCCAGATAGGTCGTGTCGGTGTGGTAGGACGACATGGCGCGAACGCCCGCGCTCAGCGACAGGCCCTCGGCCCATTCCGGCCGGTACTGCACCCAGAGGGCGCCTTGATGCTTCGGCACGCGGAGCATGTCCTGCCCGACCTGCGTTGCGATATTCGTCTCCAGCACCTTGGAGTCGGAATAGGCATAGGAGGCGATCAGGTCCAGTTCCGGCGTCAACTCGTACTTGCCCTCGATCTCGAGGCCGCGGATGCGCTGCTCGCCGGTCTGGACATAGCCGAGCGTCTTGCCCACGCCGTCGTAGACGGGCGTCAGCGCATTCTCCAGGGTCAGGTCGAAGACCGAAACGCCGATCATGCCGCGCCCGCCCTCCGGCTCGTACTTGATGCC
>Ga0206117_100382_pt1 | contig 52616 bp, 50 predicted proteins | sample 3A5Ametagenome_FD_177997 | JGI IMG/M metagenome (GOLD analysis project Ga0206117, IMG submission 177997) | Enriched microbial communities from leaf-cutter ant dump, University of Wisconsin, Madison, United States - 3A5A | ecosystem: Environmental > Terrestrial > Nest > Insects nest > Nest dump... | reverse complement strand
GTCGCTTAGTCCTACCGATCTGAAAAATCCTCGCTCTACAATATCAGGTTCTACTCCTGTGATGCGTGAAACAAAACATTGGTATCTGCCTCTTGACAAGCACGAGTCGTGGCTTCGTCAGTGGATACTCGAAGATCATAAAGAGTGGAAGTCGAACGTCTACGGACAGTGTAAGTCATGGTTGGATATGGGGTTACAACCTCGTGCCGTAAGCCGAGACCTCGATTGGGGTGTGCCTATTCCACTGCCCGATGCAAAAGGAAAAGTACTTTATGTGTGGTTCGATGCTCCTATCGGATATATTTCTAATACAATAGAATTGCTGCCTGATAGCTGGGAGAAATGGTGGAAATCGGAAGATACGAAATTGGTACACTTCATCGGAAAAGATAATATTGTTTTCCACTGTATCGTTTTCCCTGCCATGTTGAAGGCTGAGGGTTCTTTCATTTTACCTGAAAATGTTCCGGCAAATGAGTTCCTAAATCTTGAAGGAGATAAAATATCCACTTCTAGAAACTGGGCTGTGTGGTTGCACGAATATCTCGAAGACTTTCCGGGACAACAAGATATACTTCGTTATGTACTTACGGCTAATGCTCCCGAAACGAAGGATAATGACTTTATGTGGAAAGATTTTCAGGCTCGCAACAACAATGAGCTTGTTGCTATTTTGGGGAACTTTATCAATCGTGCATTAGTACTTACCCAAAAATATTTTGATAATAAAGTACCGCAGTTGAATGAACTGACAGACTATGACAAGGAAACTCTTAAAGAGTTTGCAGATGTAAAGGCTGTGGTCGAATCTTATCTCGATACATACCGTTTCCGCGATGCGCTTAAAGAAGCCATGAACCTGGCACGTATCGGTAACAAATATCTGGCAGATACAGAGCCTTGGAAAGTCGTTAAAACGGATATGGCACGTGTAGAAACAATATTGAATATATCTCTACAGATTACTGCTAATCTCGCAATTGCTTTTGAGCCGTTCTTGCCATTCAGCGTGAAAAAGATACGCCGGTTTATCAATGTTGATAACCTGACATGGGATCAACTAGGACGCATTGATCTGCTGCCTGTAGGACATCCGTTGAATCAGTCAGAATTGCTGTTCTCTAAAATAGAAGATGAAACTATAGAGAAACAAATCCAGAAACTTTTGGACACTAAAAAAGCAAATGAACAGGCTGTGGAAGTAAAAGTTGCTCCGCAGAAACCAAACGTTGCATTTGATGATTTTTCGAAGCTCGATCTTCGTGTTGGAAAAGTTTTGGAGTGTGTAAAAGTACCTAAAGCTGATAAATTGTTGCAATTCTTAATTGATGATGGCATGGGTAAACGTACCATTATTTCGGGAATAGCAGCTTGGTACAAGCCTGAAGATTTAGTAGGTAAACAGGTGTGCTTTATTGCAAATCTCGAACCTCGAAAACTAAAAGGAATAGAGTCGCAAGGGATGATTCTTTCTGTAGAAGATGGGCAGGGTAATTTATCGCTTATCACACCTTCTAAAGATGTAGAACCGGGTTGTCAGATAGGATAAAGAAGAATATATTTTTTTATAAGCCGATATCCCTTAAGAGGTGTGTCGGTTTTTTTATTTATAAAAAAAATAGTTTTCTTGTAATAAAATTCACGTAACTTCTACTATATAGTAAAAGGACAATAATGATATGGATGATCTGAGAGAGAACTTTCTACAAATGTTGGAAAAATATCAATCCATTCTGCATAAGGTGAGTCTTATCTACTTTAGGCATGAAGATGAACGGAAAGATAATTTTCAGGAAATTGTTTATCAGATGTGGAAGGCATACGCATCTTTACGAAATAGAGAGAACGTTGTATCATGGATATACTCAATATCTATCAATACTTCTATATCACGAATTAGAAAAGATTCCCGGATGCAGTACCGCGAAGAATTGCCCGATGAGGCTTATGTTGATATGGCTAAGCAATGGGCTGTAGATGAAGATATGAGTATGCTGTTGACAGCTATTTATGATTTGAATGATATCGACAAATCTATCATACTACTTTATTTGGAGGAGAAAAGCTATGAAGAAATCTCAGAAATCATAGGGATCAGTAAATCCAATGTCGGCACTAGGATAAACAGAGCAAAAAATGTTTTGAAGGACAACTTAATCAAGATGGGTTATGAAAAGGGATAATTTACAAGATATATGGCACAAAGGAAGCTCTAATATAGAAGCTCAGTCTGCAGAAGATCTCAAAAATCTGCTAGAAAAGAAGGTTGTCAAAGTGATGAGAAAACATTCTTTTATCGATTATATTTCCATATCGGTAGGAATTACACTTTTTGTGTTACTGGTATATGCCGGAATAAAAAGAGCGAATGATACCTATTATCTAATAAACAATATAGTGCTATGCTTTGTAGTTGCTGTATTTGTTGTATCGGGCATCCGATCGCACTATAAGATAAATTATAATACCATGAGTCTTCCTCTCAGAGATTGGTTGAGGTATCGGATAAATGAGATATCTAAATCGCAAAAGATGTATCCGGTTCGTTACTTTTTTGCGATCTTGATGATTTTACCATGCTATCTGTCTTTTTTCGTATATTCAATAAACAGATCTTTTCTTGATGTTGTTACGAATCAAGCCTTCTTTCCTGCTTTTCTTATTGTATTTATTAGTGGTTCTTTCTCTTCTTTGTTGGCTATGAGGAATATAAGTCTATATAAAAAGAAAATATTGAAGAGTCTTAAAAAAATGTATGATCAACTTTGCGAACAAGATTGATGTCTGTTATTTTGTAAGTAAATAAGGGTTGATTCTATTTTCTTTTTGATGTTTTTATTTTATATTTGTAGTGTAGTGCTGCTTGATTTGTCAAATAGTTAGTTAACCTTGCTTTATTTTCTTTTCAATAAATAATCTTTTAACCAAAAATCTACGAATATGGCATTCTCAAAGAAACCATGGGCAGAGCCCTATCGCATCAAAGTAGTAGAACCCCTGAAAACCACAACAAGGGAGCATCGTTTGAAATGTATGAAAGAAGCCGGATGGAATACTTTTTTACTCCATGCCGATGATGTCTATATCGATTTGTTGACGGATAGCGGAACGAATGCGATGAGTGATATGCAATGGTCGAGAATGATGATCGGAGATGAGGCCTATGCCGGTAGTCGTAGTTTTTACTATTTGGAAGAAGTTTGTAAAAAGTATTACGGTTACAAATATATTCTGCCTACTCATCAAGGTCGTGGAGCTGAAAACTTACTAAGCAAATGTATGATTACTCCTGGACAGTATGTAGCAGGTAATATGTATTTTACGACTACACGTCAGCATCAGGAGATCGCGGGAGGAACATTTGTGGATGTGATTATCGATGAGGCGCACAAAAGTCAGTCCACACATCCTTTTAAGGGGAATATCGATCTTGAAAAATATGAGAGGCTGATTAACGAAAAAGGCGCAAAAAATATAGCTTATATCACTGTTGGTGCTCCTGTGAATATGGCAGGAGGGCAGCCTGTGAGTATGGCGAACATGAAAGCCGTATCGGAACTCTCCCACAAGCATGGCATCAAAGTTGTGTTGGATGCTACACGCAATATAGAGAATGCGTATTTTATTCAACAGCGCGAAGAGGGTTACAAGAATCGCAGTGTAGAGGATATAAATCGTGAATTTTGCTCCTATAGCGACGCTGCGACAGTCAGTGCCAAGAAAGACCTGTATGTAAATATCGGAGGATTGGTTATGTGTAACGATCCCGATCTTTACGATGATTTACGAAGCCTGATCGTTGTATACGAAGGAATGCCAACATACGGAGGTCTTGCCGGAAGGGATATGGAAGCGATGGCTCAGGGGCTGATCGAAGCTGTACAGGATGATATGATAGCCTCACGTGTTCGTCAGGTCGAATATTTCGGCAATCTGCTACATGAAGCAGGGATACCGATTGTGTTGCCTATCGGAGGACACGGTGTATTTATTGATGCGAAGAAATTTTACTCACATATACCTCAAGATCAATTTCCTGCGCAGAAACTGGCTGCGGATATTTATGTAGAATCAGGAGTGAGAGGTATGGAGCGGGGGATTGTATCGGCAGGAAGGAATAAACAGACAGGTGATCACTATTATCCTGAGCTGGAATTAGTAAGATTGACTGTTCCTCGTCGGGTATATACACAGGCTCATTTCGATGTAGCAGCTTGGAGTATAATAGAGATGTTTAAAGATAGGGATAAAGCCCGTGGCTTGAAGATGGTGTACGAGCCTAAATTCCTTCGTTTCTTCCAAGGTCGATTTGAGGAATTATAATGAACAGATTTTGATCTTAAGCTATATAAACAAAAGGAGCAGTTTTTACTGCTCCTTTTGTTTGATAAAGAATGAATTTATCCTTTTATTTAAATACTACTACTCTGCTTTCTAGCGGTTGGAATTCCTTTGGTCCTGCTTCACTTGTTGGTGTGCCAAACGGCATTTGAGCTACCAGTTTCCATTTAGGGCTGATATTGAATGCTTTTGCTACTTCTTCATCAATTATTGGATTGTAATGTTGCAGTGATGCGCCTAATCCCGCTTCTTCGAGCATTGTCCAGATTGCAAACTGGTGCATTGCCGATGTGTGCTGAGACCATACAGGGAAGTTTTCGCTGTATGCAGGGAATGCATCTTGCAAACCTTTTACAACGTCTGTATCTTCATAGAAAAGAATTGTTCCGTGACCTGCAGCGAACGCACCGTCTATCTTCGCTTCTGTAGCCGGAAAAGCTTCAGGTGAAACAAGCTTCTTCAATACTGATTTTACGATATCCCACAGTTTTTTGTGATTGTCATTCAACAGGAGAACTACTCTTGTAGATTGCGAGTTGAATGATGATGGAACATGCAAAACTGCGAAGTCTATAATTTCTTTTATCTGATCATCTGAAATAGGGCTCTTGTCATTGATAGCGTAATATGTTCTACGACCTTCTATTGCTTCTTTAAGATTCTTTTTCATTGTTTACTCTATTTAATTAGTGTCTAAATACTATAGTTAGCTTTGTTACTCTAACGTCAAAGTTAAAGCAAATGTTTTGATGAATTGTATAAAAATAATAATAGTTATCTCTTCAAATATCTATATATCTAAGTATTTCGTACATTTGTGGCTGAATTCTTAACAAATGGTATAATGCATTTTTCGGGAGTAATATTTGATTTTAACGGAACATTATTTTGGGATACTAAGCTGCATAATAAAGCATGGGATATATTTCTGACTAAACATGGTTTGTTTTTATCCGATGAGGACAAGTTTAAGAAGATGCATGGTAAAAACAATAAGGATTTGTTTATTGAATTATTTAATAAGCCCTTGTCTGACGTTGAGATTCAAAAATATGTGCTTGAAAAAGAAGGACTGTATCAGGATTTATGTTTGCAAACCGATATGCAATTAGCTCCCGGAGCTTCTGATTTTCTAGATTTCCTGAAAGATAAAAAGATACCATTCACCATTGCCACTGCCTCAGGGAAAGAGAATCTCGATTTTTATTTCGAACATCTTCCTCTTACACGATGGTTCGAATACGATAAGGTTGTTTATAACAACGGGAAGATAAAAGGAAAACCCGATCCTCAGATATATCAGAATGCTTTGGCTATTATAGACAAACAACCTGAGGATGTCATTATATTCGAAGATGCTGTAGCCGGATTGCAATCTGCACGAAATGCAAAAGCCGGAAAAATAATTGTCGTAAACTCAAATGATGACGATTATACAGACTGGTCGGATTGCCAGATAATTAAAAATTTTGACGAAGTAGATAGAACGCAATTTGTATTATAAAGAAAATGGAGAGCTCTATAAAGAAAGTTCATACTGTAATTTGTCCTGTCTGCGGAAGTCGTGGAATTGACCCTTTTCTATCCTGTAAAGATTATCTTACAACTCAGGAAGTCTTTGAAATCAATAAATGTAATGGATGTGGTTTTGCTTTTACTCAGGATTTTCCTGTCGAAAATGAAATCGGAAAATATTACGAAGCACCTGAATATATTTCACACTCGGATACAAACCGGGGGATAATAAACAGCCTGTACCATCTGGCTCGCAAGATAGCATTGAAGTCGAAGTCGAAGCTGGTTACCAAGTATGCGGGCAGTAAAAAAGGAATGTTGCTTGATATAGGTTCAGGAACCGGTTACTTTCTAAATCGGATGAAAGAACTGAAATGGATTGTAACAGGTATCGAGAAATCGGCATCGGCCAGAAAGTATGCAAAACAAAAATTTGGTATAGATTGTCAGGATTCCGAATATCTTTACGAGATCCCCTGCCAGACAAAAGATGTGATCACGATGTGGCATGTGCTGGAGCATCTCGAACATCTGAATAGTGTACTGGACTATCTCCAAAAAATATTGAAAGATGACGGTTCTCTCGTTATAGCTTTGCCCAATAAAGAATCGTTTGATGCAAGATACTATAAAGAATATTGGGCTGCCTACGATGTGCCCCGCCACCTGTGGCATTTCTCTTCTTCCGATTTTCAGCGCATTGCAAACAGGCATCAGTTCGAAATTATAGAAATCAAGCCGATGTATTTTGATGCTTTCTATATATCTATGCTGAGTGAGAAAAATATGGGACATTCGTTTGCAAGTTTGCGAGGATTGATTCGAGGCGGAGTTTATTTCCTACGTACTTTGAGGAATAAAAATGGCAGTAGTTCGTTGATTTATATATTAAAGAAGAAAATAACAAACACAAAATAAGATGATAAAAAAAGAGCAGTCTTTGGTGAAGATGTTGTTGCCACATATTATTGCAGTGGTTGCATTTTTATTTATAACAATGGCATATTTTAGCCCTATGTTGCAAGGTAAAGTCTTGTCGCAGCACGATGTAACGCAATATCAGGGTTCAGCAAAGGAGATTAGTGACTATTACTATAATGAGGGTAAGACTTCGGCCTGGACAGGTTCGATGTTCTCCGGTATGCCTGCGTATCAGATAGGTGTGCATGGAGGTAGTCCAAATTTTCTTGACTATCTCGAAGCTCCTGTGAAAGCATTGGGCAACACCACGGCAGGACCTGTTTTTGCAGGTATGCTGATGGCCTATATCTTATTTTGCTTGATGGGATTCAGTCCGGCAGTTGCTATATTGGGGGCTGTTGCTTATTCGCTGTCATCTTATAATATTGTTATACTTAACGCCGGGCACGTGACTAAAGCATGGGCGCTGGCATATATGCCGCTGATAGTGGCAGGCTTTATGTCGTTGTTCAAGAATAAGATCTTGCTTGGTAGCGTGTTGGTCGGTTTGGGGCTGGCATTACAAATAAAAAGTAATCACTTGCAGGTAACTTATTATACCGGTTTACTCAGTGTTATACTCTTCATTACATATGCAGTTGAGGTGCTCTCAAAAAAGAATTATAAGTCATTCCTTATGTCCTGTGGTGCCATGATTATCGCTGTGGCTTTGGCTGTGTTGACTAATCTGGGGAATATATACGGCAATATGGAAATGGCACGAGAAAGTACCCGTGGAAAGTCTGAACTGACTTCGCCGAAGTCCGAGTCGGAAAAGCAATCGACAGGACTTGACAAAGATTATGCTTTTGGGTGGAGTTATGGTAAAGCCGAAACATTCACATTCCTTGTTCCTAATCTTTACGGGGGAGAATCGAAGCCTTATGATAAAGATGCTCAGAGTATAAAAGTATTGACACAGAAGGTGCAATCGGGAGAAATTCCTGCCGAATTTGCCAATCAGGTGTCACGCATTCCTCAGTATTGGGGCGACCAGCCTTTTACTCAGGGGACTGTATATCTGGGAGCAATCGTTTGTTTCTTGTTCCTGTTGGGTATGATCATTATAAGAAGCAATGTAAAATGGGGGTTGCTCGTGGCTACTATCTTTTTCATATTGCTGGCTTGGGGTAAAAATCTGGAATGGTTCAACGATTGGTTTTTCTATCACTTCCCGCTCTATAGTAAATTCAGGGCGGTGTCTACAGCTTTGGTAGTGCCTGCACTCACTATTGTTATGGTTGCCGTGTGGGGAATAAAAGAATTCTTCTCGGGAGAAATAGATAAAAAGAAACTAAAAAAAGCACTTTATATATCGTTAGGCGTAGTTGGAGGTCTTTGCCTTATCCTTTGGATAGCGCCGGGGGCATTCTTCAATTTCACTTCGGGTGCAGATGCACAATGGAAAGCACAGGTTCCTGAATGGTATTATAATGCATTGCTGACTGATCGTCAAGACCTGATGTCGTCCGATGCTTTACGCTCTTTGGTGTTTGTTTTATTGGGCGCAGCAATTTTGTATTTCTCTCTTCGGACCAAGGTTGATACAAAGAAAATGACAATATACGGTTCGTTGGGACTTGCCGTTTTAGTCTTGATCGATTTGTGGGGAATTGACAAACGCTATTTGAATGAGAATAACTTTGTGGCTAAAAGTACCTACAAAACAGAAACGTTTTCTCCTTCGGTAGCCGATCAGGCTATCTTGAAAGATCAGCATCCTTCCTACAGGGTTTTGAATCTGAATAATCCGTTTGCCGAAACAACGACTTCTTATTATCATAAATCTATTGGAGGTTATCATGCAGCCAAACTGAAACGTTATCAGGAATTGATCGATAATCGTCTGGATGGTGAAGTTAATCAGATCATCGGTACATTCAGTTCACAAAATATAGATACAATCATGGCATCGTTTAATAAAACGAAAGCACTGAATATGTTGAATGCAAAATACGTAATATATCATCCTGAGCAACCACCATTGGTAAATCCGAATGCAATGGGCAACGCTTGGTTTGTAAATGAATACAAGTTGGTAAATAATGCTGACGAAGAAATAGCTGCGATCAATACTTTAGATCCGCACACAACAGCCGTTGTCGATAAGCGTTTCGAAAGCGAACTGTCGGGATTAAAAATTACCCCCGACTCTACAGCTACAATAGAATTGGTATCATATAAGCCGGATGTGTTGACTTACAAAACCAAAGCTGCCTCAGAGCAACTAGCCGTACTTTCCGAGATTTATTTCTCGAATGGTTGGCAAGCTTATGTTGATGGAAAGGAAGTGTCTCACTTCCGTGCCGATTGGACATTGCGGGCAATACGTGTTCCGGCAGGAGAGCATGAAATTGTATTCAAGTTCGAGCCTCAGGGATATTATAACAGCCGCCATGTGGCAACAGCCTCTTCGGCAGTGCTTGTTTTGTTGTTGATCGGCATAATTATAAGACCTTTTGTTTTGAAGAGAAAGGAAAAATAAAATGAAGCTATCTGTTATTTTCTGTACATACAATAGGGAGAAATATCTGTACAATGCGTTGAAAAGTATTTCGCAGCAGAATATTCCATATCACGACTATGAAATAGTTATGGTGAATAATAACAGTACAGATTCTACAGAAAGTATTTGTAAGCAGTTTCGATACGATTATCCGGGAGTTAATTTCCGATATTTTCTTGAAATGCAACAGGGACTTTCGTATGCACGCAACAGAGGTGTGCAGGAGAGTAGGGGCGATGTCCTTGTTTTTGTAGATGATGATGCTACTGCATTCGAATCGTATCTTTCGTCTATAAAATCATTCTTTGAATCTCACCCCAGCGTATCGGCATGTGGCGGGCCTATTGTGCCTGTATATGAGGTGGAGAAACCGAAGTGGCTGTCTCATTATACCGAGCAACTTATTGGAGGAGCCCTGTACGAAGGAGATAAGATAAAACCTTTCAGCAACGGTAAATATCCCGGAGGTGGAAATTCGGCATTCAGAAAAGAGGTATTTGATAAATACGGATTGTTTAATGTAGAACTGGGACGCAAGGGAACAGGGCTGATCGGCGCTGAAGAGAAAGACCTTTATGACAGACTGACAAGAGGTGGTGAGAAATTTTATTACCTCCCACAAATGGGTATTCATCATTATATACCCGAAAAGAAACTTACAGAATCTCACTTCAGGGAACTAACTTACTCTATCGGAAAAAGCGAACGTATTCGTACTAAATCGATATCTCCGAATGCCTACCAAAACAGAATCTTTGCTGAATGTAAAAAATGGGCGGGCTCTATTGTTTTGTTTTTTACTTATATGTTGAGGCTCTCTCCCGACAAGGGCTGGAAGCTGATACAATTCAGATGGTATGTAAGTAAAGGGCTGCTGGGAAAGTAGATTTTTCTGTATAGACCTCATATATAATAAAATAATTGTACTTTTATCTATTAAAGAGGATGATGCATGACAAAAAAAGGTAACAAATAAAAGTACTCTGAAAAGTGTCACTTTTGTCACCTTTTGCTTGTAATGTATTGTCTTGTAGGTTTTTCGTTTTATGTGACGTTGTCACTTTTTGGTGATTAAAATATGAAAAAGAAGACTAATAGTAATTTATTGAAAGTTGTTGCCGCTATTGTGGTTGTTATCGTATTACTCTTTTTGTTTAGAGGAAACATCTACCGCATGGCTGTAAAATATGAAGATGGCGGAAGCCGTAAGTCTTATGATATAAAAGAAGGTGATTTGGCAACATTCATCAATCAAAATCTACCTAACGATGAGGCATTAGATGCTACTATAAGCATTGAGCAGATTATCGACTTATCTCAAGAGATAACTACAAAAGTATTGGACTTTTCTTCTGATGCTCAGGAGAGTGATCCGCAGAAGCTTTTTGTTACCACAGAGGCTAATTATACCGGCTATGCTGCCTTTACATCTGCTGTAGGTACTTACCTGATAAAGAGGTTTGGAATGGATAAGGAGTGGGAGGCTAAGCCGAAGAAAGGCAAGCTGTACCTCTTTGGGAACAACATGTATAAGAATGCACAGAACGGATGGTTTAAGGATCATGACTTTGTTGTGTTCAGAAATAAGAATACAAAAGAGGAAATCTACGTTGACTCTACTGTTAATGAATATCTTGGGCTGAAGCGAGTTGATAGATATCAAAAGTAAAATGTTGGCAAACGAAGATATCTCCCGGCAAATAAAAGATTATGCATATAGTCTGGGGTTTGATGCTTGCGGGATTTGTAAGGCTGAACCGATAGATGTAGAGGAACAACAGCATTTTAAAGACTGGATTAATCATTCATATCATGCAGATATGGATTATATGGCTAGGAATACAGAGAAGCGATGCGACCCTACTTTATTGGTTGAAGGTTCCCGTTCGGTAATCAGTGTCGCCTTGAATTATTACCCTGAAGCAAAGCAACCACAAGAAAACCCTCAATTTGCTTATTACGCCTATGGCAAAGACTATCACGATGTAGTGAAGAATAAGTTGCAAATGCTGCTGGATTACATTAAGAGCTTAGAGCCAACGACCGAAGGACGGGCTTTTGTTGATACAGCACCGATATTGGAACGTTATTGGGCAGCTAAGGCCGGATTGGGATTTATTGGAAAAAATTCATTGCTGATCATCCCGAAGAAGGGTTCTTATTTCTTCCTGGGCGAATTGATTATCAATTTAGAGCTGACATACGACACTCCATTGAATTTATCGTGTGGAAACTGTACTCGCTGCTTGGATGCATGCCCTACATCAGCTATCGTAAAGCCTAGAGTGGTGAATGCGAGTAAGTGTATTTCGTATCAGACGATAGAAAATCGTGGCGAGATTGATGAGCAAGTGATTCCGAAGATGAATAATCGTTTTTATGGTTGTGATATTTGCCAGCAAGTTTGTCCTTGGAACAGATATTCACGACCGCATCTGACGGCAGAGTTTAACCCCTCTAAGGCCTTTTTAGACTTGTCTTTTGACCGTCTTGATAATCTGTCGGTTGAAGACTACCAGAAGATATTTAAAGGTTCGGCCGTGAAGCGTGCTAAATTTACAGGGCTGAAAAGAAATCTGGAAGCACTGAGGCAGAATTTGAAATAATATTAAGTCGTTGATAACGTTTTATAAGAAGATGAAAAGGATAAAATATATAGTGTTGATAGTTGTGTTGGTGTTTGTAACTTTCTCTTGCGGAAGTGATGAAAGTTTGAATACTATTCCTATTGAACCCGTAAGATTTGAAGTTAACTTGATAAAATCTCCAGACAAGAATCTGCGAACACCCGGGAATATTGTGACATTTACTCAGCCAAGGCTGGCTACGGATATGATTGGATACTCAGGACTGCTTATTGTCTGTAGTGCTGTACCTATAACTAGCAGTGTCTATCAATTGTATGCATACGATCTTTGTTGCCCTTACGAAAAACAACGACCGATAAAAGTTGTGCCACAGAGTGATGGAACTGTAAAGTGTTCTCATTGCGGTAGTGTCTTTGAGATATTTAATGGTATAGGAAATGTAAAGTCGGGACCTGCAAAAGATAATCTTCAGACTTACTATGCTCGATTTTCTAATACAGGAGATGGACTTTTTCAAATTACACGTAGAAATTAATCCTGATAAACTTTGTAGAAAGGAAAACATTTTTTACATTTGCACTCGCTAAACGGAAAAGGCTTCCAAAATGTTGGGATTATAGCCTTGGATATAGCAGTAATTGCGAAAGTAGCTCAGTTGGTAGAGCACGACCTTGCCAAGGTCGGGGTCGCGGGTTCGAATCCCGTCTTTCGCTCATAGGCTGCTCGGATGGTGGAATGGTAGACACGCAAGACTTAAAATCTTGTGACCATTACGGTTGTGCGGGTTCAAGTCCCGCTCCGAGTACAGAGGGCTCCTATTAATCGATTGATTAATAGGGGTCTTTTTTTATTGGGGTGTACTAAAAGTGTACGGATTAACATAAAAGTGACACTTACTCCTATATCCGAGTTAAGTTTATAATCATGCTTTGATACGGTTAAAGTAGTTTACTTATAACTAATATTTAATTGTATCGAAATTGTTGCAATTAGCTATCATTGTTGATATTGTAGATAATTAGGTTATGCTTGGAAATGATATTTCTATTCACTGTGCTCCATTGCTTACACCTTCCTCAATCCGAAAATCAATAGAATAAACTTTTTTGCAACTTTCGAGGGGAATACATTTGTTTTTTGATACTTTTGAAAGAAAAAGTATGGATTTAGACAATACGGATTATTTATTAGCAATCGCAAGAGTTGAAGAGAAAAATTTAAATCTAGAAAAAGCTGCCAAAATATATGAAAGAATAATCGAACTTGACGAGGATTGTATTTCAGCATATGATAGATTAATGATCGTCTATAGGAAACTGAAGCAGCTAAAAAAGGAATTGTATGTAATAGAGTCTGCTATAAAAGTGTTTTATAGGAAAGGGTTAGAAGCAAATGGATATTACATTCAGAATGAATCTGATATAAATTCTATTCTTATAGATATAAAGTCAAATCGATCAATGCAGATTGATGATGAACGTTTAGTAAAATGTGCTGGTCTCCATATATTATTTAACTATTTTTACAGATACACTATGGTTAGTATCAAAATAAGGCAAGGACATTTCCTAAAGTAGCCGTCTTGTTTGTCATGAACAAGGCGGCTAAAGTAGTTTAGGGTATAGTTAATCTCTAAATCCTGCACCCATGTATCTGACGTAGACTTGTGTTGTAAACTATATCAGCTCCGCATAGAAGTCTTTCAGTCGATCTCTGCTGATGAGGTTGTAGAGTTCCACAAACCGCTCTTTCAGTTCTGCACGTTGACATTCGAATAAGAGTTTGTAGCTGCCGAAATTTGGCATAATGTCGAGTACTTGGATTATACGGCTGTCTGTTATCAATCCGAACTTACAGCCCGTCCAAATAGCATAGCTGCGAGCTTGTCTTTGTGCCTTCTCTATCTCTACTTGCTTAGTTAGCCTATGTTCTTTCTTTGCCTCAACGATAAGCAGAGGCTGAGTAGATAACTCTTCTGCATTACTCGCAAACAGGACGAAGTCGGTCTCTAACGATATTTTCTTAGAGCCTTCCGCCCCTTCTACTATCATGCCGTCGTAGCGGTCGTCTTCGCTGTAACCTAACCGAGTAAGTAAGGGTAGTATAAATTTGTTTTCTACTTCCTTCTCTGTGCGGAACTCTCTATTTTGAAGCTTGTCGAACCATCCGTCAGCGTTCCAGTCATTCGATGGGGTATAGTCGTAGTAAATGGGTGTTATAGAGGATTTTGTTGCGCTCTCTAGTTCTACTTTTTCTTCGGTATAACCTGTCCTGATTGTTTCCTCTTTTACTTGCATTAGCCTCTCTGCAGAGACTTTTCCGTTTTGTTTATACTCTTGGGCGATATTTTGTAAATCTGATAAGGTTGTATTTTTTTCCGAGTAAGGTAATTTTTCCATTATCCGGTTGTAGTTCTCCTCATTGACTTCACCCGCTCTCAGTAGCCGCTTTACGTCAAAAGAGTAAGAAGCATTAAACTGCTGAGTAGCGCTAACAAGAGCAATCGTATTCTCGCTCTTGTTAGCGATTAGGTATACTTTGGGGGAGGTTAAGTAGCAGACCAAATCGCCGACATTTGCCTGCCAAATAGATATGTGCTCAAATCCGTCTTTCGTCAACTTCGTGTTCTTCCTTTCTGCTGTTTTTGCCATAGTGATATACAGTTGTATTTGCGCCTTCTGTCCCTCAAAAGCCGATTAGTATTTAGTTAAAACAAAAAGCTGAGACTTAACTTATTCGCATTCGGGGTGCGTCCAAGCTCCACATACACAGCACAAAAAAACTTGGCGCCATGACGTAAGAATCTACTTTTTATTCCCGTGTATGTTCGTTTAATTGGTCGTTTTCCGAATCACAGAATAAAAGCTAACTCTTTTATATTTTTTTCAATAATATTCTAGTGTAAAGATAATGATATTTTGGAACAAAGGATAAAATTATGCTGAATACCAATTAAGGGGGCTAGAAATAAAATTACGTTTCTTGCCGGCTCGATGAAACTTCTATTTGCCGATATAAGAAACTAACTCTTTGTGACTTATTTAAGTTTGTGCACTCTTGTGTGTTGTTCTCGTTGCCTGTGGTATTCTGTTGACCATTATGATTGTGCGGGTTAAACTCTCACTTTGAGTATTTGTTGAGTGTTAATTGTTTGTTTAAAAGGTGGCTAGTATTGTTTTTTCTTTTACTAGTTTGCACAACATTTCTCTTTCAAAAACAATTATTGTATATCTGTTGTTTTTATAGATAAGTTATAAGTATGAATTATGAATCTCAAATATCCGTTTATTGCAATTATTATGATTAGTTTATTTGCATCGTGTACTGGTATTCCTAAAAATGCAACAGCTGTCAAAAATTTTGAAGTTGAAAAGTATATGGGACGGTGGTACGAGATAGCTCGGTTCGATTTTCGGTTTGAACGAAACTTAGATAACACCACAGCTGAATACACCTTGAATGAAAATCAAACGGTCGGTGTGCTAAATCAAGGGCACGATTACATCAAGGATACTTGGAAATCGGCAAAAGGAATAGCTAAATTTATCGGTCCCAAAGATGAAGGCAGGCTAAAGGTTTCTTTCTTCAGACCCTTTTATGCATCTTATAATATAATCGCTTTGGATAAGGATTATAAATATGCACTTGTTGTGGGCAAAAACAAAAAATATATGTGGATTCTTTCACGAACTAAAACTATCCCTGATGATGTAAAAAACAACTACCTTGATTTGGCTAAAAAGCTAGACCTTGATATTGATAAGTTGGTTTGGGTAAATCACGATTGAGCATAGGAAACAGTATATAAAAAAGAACCGATGGATCTTGATCCATCGGTTCTTTTTTATATAAGTCCTGTCAACCTTTGTCGGTTGAGGCAATCGAATGATTGATTACATCATTCCGCCCATTCCGCCACCCATTGGAGGCATTGGAGCAGGGTTTTCTTCTTTCTTGTCAGCGATGATGCACTCTGTAGTTAAGAACATGCCTGCAATAGAAGCTTCATTCTCAAGAGCTACACGAACCACCTTAGCTGGGTCGATAACTCCGGCTGCATTCAGATTCTCGTAAACATCTGCACGAGCGTTGTAGCCGAAATCAGCTTTTCCTTCACGTACTTTCTGTACTACAACAGCACCTTCTTTACCGCTATTAGCTACAATCTGACGAAGAGGCTCTTCGATAGCACGCTTAACGATTTCGATACCGGTAGTTTCGTCTTCGTTTTCACCTTTTAGGTCTTCTAGAGTGCTAATAGCACGAATGTAAGCTACACCACCTCCGGGAACTGTACCTTCTTCGATAGCTGCACGAGTTGCAGAAAGAGCATCGTCAACACGGTCTTTCTTTTCTTTCATCTCTACCTCTGATGGAGCTCCTACATAAAGAACAGCTACACCACCTGCCAGTTTAGCAAGACGTTCTTGTAGTTTTTCTTTATCGTAGTCTGATGTTGTTTTTTCCATTTGTGCTCTGATTTGAGATACACGAGCAGCAATAGCATCTTTCTCACCTGCACCGTTTACGATAGTGGTATTATCTTTATTGATAGTTACCTTGTCAGCAGTACCAAGCATATCGATAGTAGCAGCCTCAAGTTTGATACCTCTCTCTTCTGAGATTACAATACCACCTGTAAGGATAGCGATGTCTTCAAGCATTTCTTTACGACGATCACCAAATCCGGGAGCTTTAACCGCAGCAATCTTCAAGCCTGCGCGAAGACGGTTAACCACCAGTGTAGTTAATGCTTCTGAGTCTATATCTTCTGCAATAATTAGCAATGAACGACCTGACTTAAGAGCAGATTCAAGAATAGGAAGAATGTCTTTCAATACTGAAATCTTCTTGTCGTGAATCAAGATATATGGGTTTTCAAGGTCAGCTTCCATTTTCTCTGTATCAGTTACAAAATATGGAGAGATATAACCTCTGTCAAACTGCATGCCTTCTACTACATCCACATAAGTTTCTGTACCTTTTGCTTCTTCAACAGTGATAACCCCTTCTTTCTTTACTTTGCCCATAGCTTCAGCGATCAGCTTACCTATCGTTTCGTCGCCGTTAGCAGATATCTTAGCTACGTGCTCTATCTTCTGTAGGTCGTCACCTACAGCTACAGCCTGAGACTTGATGTTTTCTACTACTTTTGCTACAGCTTTATCGATACCACGTTTCAAATCCATTGGATTTGCTCCAGCTGTAACGTTCTTAAGACCAACGCTAACGATAGATTGTGCCAATACTGTGGCAGTAGTAGTACCATCACCCGCATCGTCGTTTGTTTTAGAAGCTACTTCTTTTACAAGTTGAGCTCCCATATTCTGGAATGCTTCTTCCAGTTCTATTTCTTTTGCTACTGTTACACCATCTTTTGTGATGTGAGGTGCACCAAATTTCTTTTCGATGATTACGTTGCGACCTTTTGGTCCAAGGGTTACTTTTACTGCATTAGCTAATGCATCAACACCTTTTTTTAGCTCGTCGCGAGCATCTATGTTAAACTTAATCTCTTTAGCCATAATGTTATGTTAATTAAAACTGTTAGTATTAAATAATTGCAAGAATATCAGATTGACGCATAATAAGGAAAACTTCACCATCAAGTTCTACTTCTGTTCCGGCGTATTTGCCATAAAGAACCTGATCTTTTGGTTTTACTATCATATCTTCGTCTTTTGTTCCGTTGCCTACTGCAATAACTTCACCTTTTAGAGGTTTTTCTTTAGCTGTATCCGGAATAATGATACCTCCCACGCTTTTTTCTTCGGCTGCAGCCGGCTTAACAAGCACTCTGTCTGCTAATGGTTTAATACTCATGATTCTTAAATTTTTAATAGTTATATATTAATTTATTTTATGTATTCTGTTTAGATATTAGCGAAATGCGTGCCAAAATGTATTTCTGTCAAAACAGCAGAATCATAGAAATGACAAACTGACAAGTAGTCATTTTCGCTAATGTGTTTTATTAAAATAGAGATTATTCTATAACAAAGATGATGGTTTCTTCTGTCGGCGCCCAGTCATATACAAATTTTGCATGCGATGTCGCATTGCGCACACACATGTGTGAACGGGGTGTAGTGCCTAGCGAAGGGCTGTATTCAATGAATGTGGTACTTGGTGCATTCACCGGAATACCGTGTATATATCCTCCGTTTGTAAAGCGATTGGCATAAGGAGCAAAGCCTCCTGTTTCTGTTGTGCCATCGACAAGGAAAAACATCTTTACTTTCTTCTCTTGGAGTACAAATAGCCCCAGTGGGGTTTCTTGCTGATATGGCGGTTTATGCAAACCTGTTGTGGCAGGATTCATGCTTCTTACAATCCATTTTTTATCTACTTTCTCGAGAGTGACAATATTCTCATTGTTACGATCAACAAATATTGCATGTTTAAATTGTACGGTATCATGAATTGGTTTTACATATTTCTGAGGAACAAGCCATAACTCTTTGGAGTCCGTTGTGGTTATTTTTCTAAAACTCCCGACATTGTCTTTGAATAGTTTTACCAAGGCTCCGTCTCTGCCATAACGTTCTCCTGTAACAGTATCCGTAGGAAGAAAGAGAGGAATCCCTTGAAATCGTTCTACCCCTAATGTGTCGGCAATGCGCTTGTATTCATTCCTTTTATATTTCTTTACTAGAGGAGCTTCACCATTGTTATTCCGATAATTCTGTAAAATCCCCCAAGCAAAGAATTCTTGTTGGAAATTTTCGAGAATAGCCAAGCCTTGTTTGATCTTCTCCCATTGGAACTGCCGTGTTGTGTCACGATATGGGTATGTGTCTTGCAGAGTGTATTGGTCGTAAAGAAAATCCTTCTTTATGGTAATGTCTTTGGCTTTTATCCTCTGCATTTTTTGAGCATTCTTCATCAAGAGAGAATCCTGACGTAATTGGCTGAGAAATGAGTCTTGTCCGGCTTTTTCGGAACAAGAATTAAATATAAATAAACAAACGAAAAATAAAGAAATTGTTGTCGCTTTCATCAAAACGTAAAATGTTTCTTGAAGTTTATATGATATAATTTAAATACCGACATTTCATTTTTGTCACATATGATACAAACAATAAAAATGCCTGATTGTTCGATGTTTATATCTACACGTAAAACAAAAAGTAACAAAGGTAACACTTATTTGCTGAATTTAGAGTGTCACTATTTTTATATCGAACCATCTCTTTATGAGATAATTTTAATCGCTCAAAATACAAAATAAATGAAAGCTAAAAGTTGTAGTATCACATCTTTCGCTTTTAAGTATTAAGTGTTAAATAAGCAAGATTATGAACTATTTACTTATCTTTGCTTGATATTTACTTAATACCTCTTATTAATGAAAAAAATCATATTTCTCTTTTTATCAACCCTTGCAATCTTGTTCGTTTCTTGTCAGGGTAATTCTTATTCCATAGAAGGAAAATTTTCGGATAATTCATTCGACACCAAAGTTGCATATTTACAAAAAATAGATAGTATCAACTCTCAGAAAGCAACAGTAATCGACTCCGCAACCATCTCTGATGGAAAATTCAGTTTTAAAGGAACAGCCGATGAGCCTATGATGGGATTTGTATCTGTAGGCAAGCTAGAGAATGCAGATAATGACACGCCGATAGGAACACTGATATTAGAACCGGGTAATATCAAAATTACATTTGATAAAACAAACGTAACTCTTGGGGGAACACCCAAGAATGACGAGTTTAATAATATACACAAGGTAATGAACACTCTTACCGATAAGATATCTAAAATTACGCCTCAGGATGCGAACAACCCTGCAATAAGAGCCGAAGTAGATACTTTGCAAAAACAATTGCAGATGTCGACTTTCAATTTTGCTAAGGCAAATATTTCGAATAAAGCCGGTGAGTTTTTATTTTATTCATCAGCGAAATCATTTAGCAAAGATCAGCTAAAAGAATTGATAGCAGCCAGCGATAGTACATTCCGAAACAGGGATGAGATCAAGGCTTTGGTAAAAGAATTGGACAGAGTGAAACCTGAAGTAGGTAATCCATACAGCGATGCTCAATTGATAGATCAAAGCGGACAGATGGTATCTTTGTCAGACTATGTAGGCAAAAATAAATTAGTCTTGATCGATTTCTGGGCTTCATGGTGCCAGCCATGTATTCAGGAAATACCAAATCTTATAAAAACTTATAATGCATACAAACCTAAAGGTCTTGAAATAGTTGGTATATCAGTTGATGATGATAAAAACAAATGGACTGCAGCTGTCCAAAACTATAAAATGACTTGGGTACAATTGGCAGATGCAACAACAATGGCTTCGCAATTATACGGAGTGCAAAGCATCCCGCATACATTACTTATAGATCAAAATGGCGTTGTTATAGCTACAGATTTAAGAGGTAAAGAATTGGAAGATAAAATAGCTGAAATCCTAAAATAATCTTTAAGGTATAAACAATAAGAGTTTTGTCTTTGTTTTAAACGTAACTCTTAAAAAATTAAGATATACTATTTATTAACCACTATTTTGATTTAGAATGAAGAAAATAATTTTGTTTCTTGCAGCAATTGCGATATTTGCTACATCTTGTGTAGAGAAAGATGCTTTTACCATTAAAGGTAAATTACCGAATGGTACGTATGACGGACAACAAGTATATCTAAAGACTTTAGATGAGAATTGGAAAGACCTTGTGGCTGTTGACACAGTAGATGTTGTTGACGGAGAATTTGTTTTCAAAGGACTAGCCAAAGACGGTGCAAAAATACATTTCATCTCATTGGATGATGCACCTGACAATATGAACAGACCTGTTTTGGTGATAGTGGAACCCGGACAGATAGAAGTTTCTCTGGATAGCATTTCTACAGTAAAAGGTACTCCTTTGAATAATGCTTGCCAAGCGTTTAATACAAAGAGCCAGGCTATAGAAAATGAAATGATGTCTATCTCTTCCAAGTTGAGGGATGATTCAACGAATACAGCCAATAAAGCTGAACTTGAAAAACAGTATGAAGACAAATATAATGTTTGGACAAAAGAGACTTTCGACTTTGTAAAGGAAAATATACAAAACCAACTTGGAGTTTATTTCTTATCTCGCAACTTTTATCGCTTCTCTGCCGAACAGCTTAATGAGCTTATTCCGTCTATTAAGCCTGAATATAAGTCTATAGCCAGAATACAAAAGGTAGAGAAAGTAGCCAAAGCTCTTGATGCAACGTCTGTAGGGAAAACTTTTACCGATATAAAAGGTAAAACTCCGGAAGGAAAAGATATAGCATTAGCAGATTTTGCAGGTAAAGGAAAATATGTCTTGGTAGATTTCTGGGCTTCATGGTGTCCTCCATGCCGTGCCGAAATGCCAAAACTTGTAGAACTTTATAAGCAATATGGTGCCAAAGGAGTTGAGATCGTAGGTATTTCTTTAGATAAAACAAATGAAGACTGGGTGAAAGGAATCAAGAACCTGAATATTACATGGCCTCAAATTTCAGATCTTAAATTCTGGGATAGTGAAGGTGCTGCAATTTATGGTGTGTCTTCTATTCCTCACTTGATGTTGTTAGACAAAGATGGTAAGATATTAGCCAGAGGTCTGAATGCTGAAGAAGCAACTAAAAAGATAGAAGAACTCTTGAAATAATAAAAGAGCCGATCATAAATAAAAAAGCCTGTTTGCAAAAACAGGCTTTTTTGTTACTCAATAGTATTTTATAATACGCTCTTTATTTTTTCGATCTCGTCATCTATATCATTCCACTCGTTGTCGCCCACTTTAGCCCCTATCTTTTGAATTACATATGCGGCTAGTAGAGTTCCTATTTGCCCACTGATAAAAAGTGAATGGTTTTGTATCAGTCCATATATAAATCCGGCTGCATATAGATCTCCTGCTCCCGTTGTATCTACACAGTTTACTTTGTATGCGGGAACAAATATCTTTTCGTCTCCTTGTTGTATCCACGATCCTTTGTCTCCAACTTTCACTATAGCTATATCTGTTTGTTTAGCTAATAAAGAGACGGCTTCTTCGGCTTCTACATTCAATAGGGCTTTTGCTTCCTCTTCGTTCGCAAAGACGATGTCTGTGTACGTAGGGATGATGTCTAGAAGAAATTGACGGTTTGCTTCCACTACATTATAACTGGCAAGGTCAAGTACAACTTTTGCTCCTGCTTCTCTGGCTAATTCAATTGCTCTGCGGATCAGTGCATGACTTTGTACCAGATATCCCTCAATGTAGAAATACTTGTAACCTTCAAAATCGGCTATTTTAAGCTCTTCTGCATCCAATAGGGCAGCAGCACCTAAGTATGTACCAAAAGTACGCTCTCCGTCCTTAGAAATGAACGTAGATGCAACACCCGAAGGTTCATCAACCTCGGTCAGGTGAGATTTGATCTTGTATTTATTTAAGTCTTCTTTAAAGAAGTTTCCATAAAAGTCTTTTCCTACCTTTCCCAGAAAGCCGGTTTCTATTCCCAAACGGGATAAACCTACAATTGTATTCGATGCAGAACCGCCTGATATAATATTCTTTTTTAATTTATTTATTTCACCCGATAATATTTCAAACTTCTTGTCATCTATAAGCTGCATGCTACCTTTCGGTAGTTCAAGGAGTTCTAACATCTTATCGTCTTCTATAATTGCCAAAACATCCACTAAGGCATTGCCCATTCCTAATACTTTTGCCATTCTTCTTCGTTTTTTTTTTGCAAAGATATTGCATAATTCAGAAATAAGGTCTATTTTTGCGTCACTTTTGAGAGAAACAAACACTCTTCCTTAGCTCAGTCGGTTAGAGCATCTGACTGTTAATCAGAGGGTCCTTGGTTCAAGTCCAAGAGGAAGAGCAAAATAAACAAGATTTCTTCCAAAAGTACATTCTTCCTTAGCTCAGTCGGTTAGAGCATCTGACTGTTAATCAGAGGGTCCTTGGTTCAAGTCCAAGAGGAAGAGCAAAAAGAGTTACATGAAAATGTAACTCTTTTGTTTTTTTTATATAGATACCTCAAATCATTAATCTTTCAATAGCAGAAGAGACTGAAGATTTAAAGAGAATCTGACTCCTGCTGTTTTGTAATCGAAGTTGTTGAAAGAAGAAAATACGCCCATCCCAAACAGTCTTGTAATATTTATTGAATAGCCGATCTCTGAATAGAACTTTATGTCGGGAGTATACAATGTCTTAAAGTGTAGTCCTTCAAAAAACGGTTTCCCTTGTAGAAACGAGAGGCGTTTGAGTAAAAAATATTGACTGGCATAATTGAATGAGAGTGTAACCCAGTAATGGTTTGCCTGCAATTCATAATTATCGAGCAAAAGAAATGAGTCGAACAACGAGCCCAGGTTGAAAACAAGGTCGGGTGCACCATAAAACTGGTAATCGGCAAAGTGCAAGTTTTTTCTAGGACCCACAAAAGCTCCTGCTTCAAACTTATAGTCTAGTTTATCGAAATAATTCAATCGGATATTTTGCACAGCTCCGCCTTTTATTTTTCGATATTGTGAATTGTTCGTTTGCCAAGAAGAGAAACCCTCTTCATACTGAAGATGAAAAACAAGGGGCGATTCATTATTCTGGATTGTATAGTTTGCAAACGGAACATAAGAGAGTCCCACAGAATAATATGTTCTGTCGAAACGCTTATCGGGGTTTATATTCGGTGTGATATTGTCTCTTTCTATAATCGTAAAATCTGTATTGTTATTTAATCCTGCCCGTCTTTCAACTCCAAGCCCGACTGTTAGCTTTAGTTTTTTTGTGAGATCTATGTCATTGTTCACTGAGACATAATCTTTCTGATAGAAAGAATTGTAGTTTTTACCTAGAAACAAAGAGCTGAAATAGTTATTATATCGCGTTATGCTTAAGCTATTGAAATCAGCAGTATGGGAGCCGATGGAGAACTTTAGCTTTCCTGCTCTTTCGGGCAAGTAATTATACGTAAAGTCGCTTCCCCCTATAAGCCGGTGTCTTGCTGTCGTATAGTATATGTAAGGGCTGATTTCGAGTTGTTGATCTTTGTCTATTTGCGATTTGAGATAAAAGCGATTTCCGAGCCAGAAACCATCCACATAGTTATAATCTCTGAATATCATTTTCACACCACCATATCTCAACGACCACTTGCTAGAGTCATTTCCTAAAAAATAATCTCCCAGCAACGCCTTTCCATACCAAGGCTTGGACGCTATTCTTTCTTTTAACCTAAAGTGATCGAGAATTTCTAATCGTTCTGTATTTACAGGAAACATTCTTATACTGTCCCAAAATGTGGAATCTTGAGTATAAGCATCTTTGTTGAATGTTATTTTGTCATTGATTTTTGGTCGTTCATCTCCTCTGCTTATAACACCTATTGCTTCTCCGCCATTATTTATCTTCTTATATTTTAGAGATGTCAGATATGTAACGTTTCCTTTATTTCCTAATATATTGATGCTTATATCAGTTTGATATGTAATCGGAAGGTTAGGGTGGCCATCAATTGTCTGATATGTGATTTGATTAACAGTTTCCAGACCTTGGAATTTTCTATACAACTTAGCACAGGTTATATTACCGTCATCTGTAATGTACAAGTCGCCGTTCAGTAATTTGTAATCATCGTATCGTGGAACAACCTCTATCTTGTTGATGACTTTGCCATCTTCCAAGTAATAGCCTTTATATTTGAATTTATAATAAGACGATACTCTCCTCCCTAAAGGAGAAATACTGCCATTGAACCAATCGGAGAATAAAGATTCACTTAGAAGCCCTATCGCTCCTCTTGTATTCATAGCATCAGCGATATTTCCGGTGTATCCGTTTACTTGAATTTTGTAGCTGTCGGGTGCTGTATATTTTACTGTACAATTGATTTCCTGATGTATGATCTTATTCTCGAGATCGGAGACATTTACATTCTCTATTTTCTTTACGACTGTATTTGTGAGCTCTGTTATTCTGGTTAATGTTAAGTTACCTTTGATATAGGCATCAGCGTCGTACGATGTATAAGATGCCGCTTTTCTTGTTACTTTGTTTAGTATATTGTTTCCTGTCAGTTCTATTTTCCTATCGGTATTTTGATATTCATAGAATGGATATGGTATGAGTGTAATCTCTACTTCACACGCTTTATCCTTTTGAAAAGAAATAGACTGTTTCTGCGTTTTATATCCTATCTGTTTATAAACAAAAGTGTAGTTTCCCGGTGGAAGATTGATCTGGAATAATCCCTCATTGTTGGTCACCAACCCCTTTTTTTCTTCTTCTATATAGATAGAAGTATATGGGACAGCGACTCCTGAGGAATTTTTGACAAAACCTTTAAGGTATTGGGAAAAGACCTCACATGGGTATAAAAATAACACAAAAACAACTAAAGCAAGGGTAAGCTTCATCCTTTGATTTCCATAATAAACTATCACCCTTCAAAATTAATATTATTGTAGAATCAAAGAACTTTGCTTATTGTCAAACTTAGTCAACAAGAGAAATTATAACATTTTATCACATTTTTGTGACAATAAGAGATGAGTATGACTTGCTTTAAAACTAGTAGTATTGCTTTAAAATGTAGTTTGGTGTTTATTATAAATCAGTGTAGTTAGGGATATCCGATAGGTAATTGAATGACTGTTTATCATAGTCCATTATGCAGCAATAATGATTCAGGCCATTGGACACGATCAGATATTTAACTTTCAACACAATGTTATACCTTACAATCTGATCAAAGACTTGTTGTGTGATATCTACATCCGGTGCCTTATATTCTATAATCATCAGGGGTGATAAATCACGATTATACACTACCGAATCGCAGCGTTTTTTCAGCTTGTTAAGATCTATCTGAATTTCGTTCGCAATTAGGGCTGCGGGATAGCCTTTTTCTCTTAACAAAAAGTTCACAAAGTGTTGCCTGACCCACTCTTCGGGTGTCAATGCTACAAACTTACGCCGTAAAGGGTCTAAGATAGAGAGTTTTCCACCTATCTTTTTTACATTTATATCGAAGGACGGTAAATTTAACTCTAACATTTGCTACCTTTGTTAAATCCGCATATCAAATAATAAGGGATAGTGCTTGTTTATTAGACGAACAAAAGTAGAATTTATATGAAAACAAAACAAGAAATTGTAGCAAATTGGCTACCACGCTATACGAAAAGACCTCTCGAGCAATTTACAAAATATATATTATTAACCAACTTTGCCAAATACGTAGAAGTTTTTGCTCATCACTTTAATGTCCCTATTTTAGGATTGGATGGTAATATGCCAAATGCGTCGGCAGAAGGAATTACAATTATAAACTTTGGAATGGGTAGTGCCAATGCTGCTACTATAATGGATCTGTTGAGTGCAGTAGAGCCCGAAGCTGTACTTTTCCTTGGAAAGTGTGGAGGGCTGAAAAAGCATAATAATTTAGGGGATTATATATTACCGATAGCGGCTATCAGAGGAGAAGGAACATCGAATGATTATCTTCCCCCTGAAGTGCCGTCTCTACCTGCTTTCAGTCTTTTGAGATCGGTATCTTCTACGATACGTAACCATAATAAGGATTATTGGACAGGAACGGTATACACCACAAACCGGCGTGTCTGGGAACATGATGACAAGTTTAAGGAATATCTTCTTCAGATACGAACTATGGCTGTAGATATGGAAACTGCAACACTGTTTACTTGCGGCTTTGCAAATCAGATACCCACAGGGGCATTACTCTTAGTGTCGGATCAGCCAATGATTTCTGATGGTGTAAAAACGGAAAAAAGTGATAACGTTGTCACAAAGAATTTTGTAGAAGAGCATGTCATAGTGGGTATCGAATCGCTAATGACTTTAATTAATAACGGAGAAACAGTAAAACACCTACGCTTCGAAACATGGTAACATTTGAACAGATAGTTACAGAGATTAAAGCACGAAAGTACAGACCCGTATATCTTTTTATGGGTGATGAGCCTTACTATATAGATGAGCTTACAAACATGCTGACTGAAACCGTTTTGCCTGAAGAGGAACGCGATTTTAATCAGAGTATACTGTATGGGATGGAAACGAATGTTACAGCCGTGATAACAATGGCTCGCAGTTATCCGATGATGTCAGATCATCAACTCATTGTAATCAAAGAAGCTCAAAACCTAAGTAAAATAGAGGAGCTCGAAGTATACGTAAAGAACCCGTTAAAATCTACTATACTTGTTCTTAATTATAAAGGAGGCTCTCTTGATAAACGCAAAAAGCTATATGCCGAGATAGACAAAAACGGAGCCATTTTTGAGTCGAAAAAAATACCGGAGTATAAGATTCCGGCATTTATTACTTCCTATATATTATCAAAAGGTTTGAGCATCGATCAGAAATCAGCACAGATGCTGTCTGATTATCTGGGGAATGATCTGAGTAAGCTTACGAATGAGATCGCAAAGCTGTTAATAGCTATACCGCCCGGGCAGATGCGTATTACGGCAGACCTTATCGAAGAAAATATAGGCATCAGTAAAGATTTCAATAATTTTGAATTGCTAAATGCGATTATAAATAAAAATATATTCAAGGTTAATCAAATTGCCGACTATTTCGTGAAGAATCCGAAGAACAATCCGATGATTATGACTATGTCGGTACTCTTTAACTTTTTCAGCAACCTGATGATTTGTTATTGGGCAAAAAATAAAACAGAGCAAGGGCTTGCAACCGAACTTGGACTTAGAAATCCTTATCAGGCTAAAGACTACGTTATTGCCTTGAAGAATTATAATGCGTTTAAATGCATGGAAATTATTGGTCTCTTACGTATATACGATGCCAAATCAAAAGGTGTTGATAACAACTCTGCCCCTGACGGGGAATTACTGAAAGAATTACTATATAAAATAACTCACTGAATTTGTACATTATGGGAAAGAGAATAATAACATCATTGCTTGTTTCGCTATTTGTCTCTATTTCATTGTTTGCTGATGGATATATTGACAAGCAGACGTACGTGTATTCTGTAAAAGATGGTAGCTCATTGAAGCTGGATAGATACTATCTTAAAGATGACGAAGCAGTAACTGTAAAGGTTACTCCTTGTATTGTTTTTATGTTTGGAGGTGGTTTTGCTGCCGGTGAACGTGATGGAGAACAGTATGTGGATTATTTTCGCAAGCTGGTAGAAAGAGGATATCAGGTTGTATCTATCGATTATCGGCTCGGAATGAAAAATATAGGTGATGGCTCGCAGATAGATCCGATGCGTTTTGCAGCACTATTGACCAATAGTATAACGATGGCTGTGGAGGATCTTTTTGATGCAACAACCTTTGTTTATAATCATGCTGAGGATTGGAATATCCAAAAAGATGAGATTATTACAAATGGTTCGAGCGCCGGAGCTGTTGCCGTTCTGCATGGAGAATATGCAATATGTAATAAGAGTAAGCTTACAGAGAAGCTCCCTCAAGGGTTTAATTATGCAGGGACAATTGCTTTTGCCGGTGCTATCTTTAGTACAAGTGGGGATTTGAAATGGCAAACGGTACCCTCGCCTATACAGATGTTTCACGGAGATGCTGACAGGAATGTTCCATTTGATAAGACAGAAATGCTTCAGGTTGGGCTGTATGGATCGAAGCATATTGCAAAACAGCTTCAAGAATTAAATACCCCATATTATTTCTACAAAGTAGAAAATGCTGCACATGAAATTGCCGAACGACCGATGAAAGAAAATATAAATGAGGTCTGCTCATTTATTGATAAGTTGATTATAGGTAAACGCAGCCTGATGATAAATACAGGTGAGATGGAAATCGGTAAACCCGAACTGAAAAAAGATTTCGACTTAATGGATTATATAAAAGCAAACTTTGGAGGGTAGCTTTTTTATCGTTATCTCATTTTATACAAACTCGTCGGGAAGATTTACTAAATACAGTTTCTTCCCGGCTCGGGTAATTGCTGTGTAGAGCCAACGATAAAAATTTATCCCTAAATGTTCTTCCGAAATATAGCCTAAATCAAGAAAAACGGTACTCCATTCACCCCCCTGTGCCTTATGGCAGGTGACAGCATAAGCGAATTTTACTTGTACTGCATTATAAAAAGGGTCGGTTTTAAGCTTTTTCATTTTCCCAGCCTTTGTAGATATATCAGAGTAATCTTCTAATATATTTAGGAATAATTCTTCTGCACGCTCACGAGGTAATCCTGAAACATCAGAGTAAAGCGTATCCATAAGTATCTTGATTTCAAACTCTATATCATAATCGAGGCTCCTAACCAAGACATCACAAAAGCGGAATCCATACAATTCTTGTTCACGGCGAACACGAAGCACTTCTACTATTTCACCATTCGCTAAGAAATCTATTCCTTCTATGTTTTCTGTCCAATAATAATTATTTTTGGTGATCATCAGCATATCTCCCGCCGATAATTCCTCCTCTCTGTATAGAATCCTGTTGCGTACCCCCTGATTATAGATGTTACATCGCTTATTGGAGCGGGAAACAATCATCGTATTGTCTAGCCCTTCTCTATCATAAGATGCGGATATTTCATCGATAAGATCTTCTCCGTTGATACGTACAATGTCCTCAAAATTATCGAGTAGGAGCTTAGGATATGCTCCCGTTTCCCCCTTGCTCAACAGATTACGTATATTGGTGGCATTATAAAGGATGCCGGAACTTTCAGCTTGTCGCACGATCTGCGAGAGCATAGCCTCATAAACATCGAGTCCGTAACCTTCGAGTACAGCCGTTTGCAGGGCAGGGCTGTCTTCTTCCATAACGGGTGGTAACTGAGCCGAGTCGCCAATAAGCAGTAAGCGACAGTTTTCGCCTGAATAGACATAATGAATCAGATCATCGAGCAGATGCCCTGTACCAAAGAAGGACGCATCCATTCCACTGTTGCTGATCATAGAAGCTTCATCCACAATGAAAAGTGTGTCTTTATGCAGATTATCCATCAGTCCAAAGCTTCCGAAGTCTCCTGCATACTTCTGTTGTCGGTATATTTTCTTGTGAATGGTAAAAGCCGGATGGCTGGCATAGGATGAAAATACTTTTGCTGCTCGTCCTGTAGGCGCTAGTAATACTGTTTTTTGCTTAAACTCAGTCATTGTTTTCACTAAGGCTCCCAACAAGGATGACTTTCCCGTTCCTGCATATCCCCGCAACAAAAACAAAGTCTCTTCTTTTTGCAAAAATAAGAAGTTTACGATCCTTTTCAAGGCTTCATTTTGTTGGCTTGTGGGTTCGAATGGGAAATTCTCTATTATTTTACTGCGGAAGAAATCATTGATCATAGCGGAAGGAAATGGTGAATTGAAGATCAAAAATAGCAGATAAAAATATCTTTTTCTAACTTTGTGTATAGAAATACCAAAATATGTTTTTACCGGAAAGTATAGACCTCGGACAATCAGATAGATATGTGTTATCGATACGTATAACGCCCTATAGCTTTATGTTCTCTATTTCAGATCCTGAGACAAAAGAGAATTATTGTCTGCGTGAAACATCTTTTTCGATGAGCGATAACCTTCTGGCAAATATTCAACGGATCATTTTTGATTTTAATTTTCTTACGCAGGAGTTTAAGCAGACGAATGTCATTTTCGTTTCTTCAAGCTATGATCTAATTCCTGCGCGATATTTTGATCTTAAGGATAAAGAGCATTTGTATAATTTTACACATGTAGAGAAAGCAAGCCATCTATCTACGGGTTTTATCAAAAACCAGGATTTATCTACATTGTTTAATTTGAATAAAGATATTTTTGACTTTCTATCCAGAAGCCTTTGGGCTCCGCACTTTTTTCATCATACCAATTTGCTTATCAATTACTTTGAAGATAAAAATAAGCTTACAGGGAATGCTTCGAGAATGTATTTAAACTTTCACGATAATTTCCTTGATATTATTTGTTTTACCGGGCCAAAGTTGGTTCATAGCTTAACATATACGAATGAACAAATAACAAATCAGCTATATTATATTCTTAAACTTTGGGAGCAATGCAGATTCAGTCAACTGGATGATTATCTCTTTATAGTCGGTAATCCCGATCTGCAATTGGTGAAACTTCTGCAACAATATATAAAAAACATTGAGCAACAGAATATTCCAAGTGAGATTTTCTTGTGGAATGAAGACGCTCAAAAAGCTCCATTAGACTTACTAACATTATCATTATGAGAATTATCAGTGGGAAATATAAAGGGCGTAGATTTGATCCTCCCAAAAGTTTCAAAGCACGTCCTACAACAGATTTTGCAAAAGAAAATATATTCAACGTCCTGAACAACTCTATAGACTGGGAAGAAACTATAGCATTAGACCTTTTTGGAGGTACAGGCAGTATTAGTTTCGAATTGGTTTCGCGAGGGTGTCCACGTGTTGTATGTGTAGAGAAAAACTTTGCTCATGCTTCATTCATCGAAAAAACAAAAGCGGAATTACAAATACAATCGGAGCTAATGCTCTCCAAGATGGATGTATTCAGTTATTTGGCGCATTGTAAAGAGCAGTTTGATTTTATTTTTGCCGATCCTCCTTATGATTTAAAGCATTTTGAAGATGTGCCTAAGCTTGTATTCGAAAAAGAATTGATAAAGCCGGGGGGAATATTTATTCTAGAACATTCTAAGGATTATAATTTCTCTAATTATCCTTTATTCGAAGATCAACGAGTATATGGAAGTGTGAATTTCAGCGTATTTAGGAATGGTTCTATATAAAAAAGAAAAGGTTGTCATCTCGACAACCAATCTTCATTGTTAACCTTAAATCTAATACCATGAAAAACACAGTACAAAGATAGTATATTTTTCATGTTGTAAAACATATTATATAGTTTTTTTTAATCATTTTTTTCTATATCACAATAAATGTATATTATAACGTATAATTAACGTTATATAAAACAATAACTTAGCAGATTTTACCCCGATAATAAGGATTCTATCAATACCTCAATTTTTTTATAAAGACTTTATTTGTAAATATCGTTTCCTCTTAATCTGATAGGATAGGAGATGGTTTGTTTTGTAATGTTCTCTTTATGTGTTGTTTGTCTGTCTGTTTTTTTGGAGATTTATTTCCTGAATTTATGCTCGATGAAAAATTTAGTGACGAGAAAGGAGGTTTAAATTATATATCTATAGAACGGATGCTATATAAAAAAGAAAAGGCTGTCATCACGACAACCAATCTTCATTGTTAACCTTAAATCTAATACCATGAAAAACACAGTACAAAGATAAGCGAATTTTTATGTTGTAAAACATGTTTCGCTATTTTCTTTTATTCGTTTAACTCTATTTAACTTATTCGATGCTGTCCGGTAGTTCTTTTTGAGCTTTAACTCCTAGATCTTTAAGCATTTCTGCCTGTCGTATGAGATTTCCATTGCCTTCTTTCAATTGAGACAGAGCTTTATCGTATGCTTTCTGAGAGCGTTCTATGTTTTTCCCTACATCTTGAAGCGTTTCTACAAAGCCCGCAAACTTATCGTATAAGGCAGCTCCTCGTTTGGCTATCTCTATGGCATTGCGGCTTTGGTATTCACGTTTCCACAGGTCGGCTACTACTTTTAATGAGGCTACCAAGTTTGTAGGACTTATCAATAAGATCCGTTTGCGATATGCATAATCCCACAAAGTGGAATCGAGCTGCATCGCTAATATATAAGCCGGTTCGTTAGGAATAAACATCATCACAAAGTCGAGAGATTCTACATAGTCCTGATATGCTTTTTGGCTCAGTTCATCAATATGTTGCCTTACAGAAGTAATATGTTCTTTTTCAGCAGAGATTTTTACTGGATCTATTTCAGCTTCCACATACTTAATGTAGGCACTCAGGGATACTTTCGAGTCTATGATAATTTTTCGCCCGCCCGGATAAACAACTGTAACATCAGGTTGCATATATTTATTTTGTGTGTTCTGAATGCGTGTTCCGTTTTCGTCAGTAATAAATTCCTGTGTGAAATATTCTTCCCCTTTTTTGAGTCCTGATTTTTCTAATATAGATTCCAGAATCATTTCGCCCCAGTTACCCTGTATCTTATTGCTGCCTTTCAGTGCTTTCGTTAAGTTATTGGCATCTTCGCTTATCTGATTATTCAGAGCAACCAGATCTTTGATACGTTCTTCGAGCGAAAAACGCTGCTTCGATTCTTTATCGTACGTTTCTTCTACTTTTACTTTAAACTCAACTAGTTTTTCGTTCAGCGGTTTCAGTATAGCCTCCATATTTGCTCTATTCACATCGGTGAAGCGAAGGGTTTTTTCTTCCAATATCTGTGTGGCTAATATTTGGAAATCTTTATTTAGCTGAGTCCGGGTATTCAATAACTCTTCTTGCTGAATGCGCAATTGTTCTTCTCTGGACTGTAGTAAAGCTTTATTTTCTGCAATCTCTTTCACATGCTCTAATTGAGCCATTTGTAAAGACTCCTTATCCCGAGTTAAGCGAACAACTTCTTCTTTCAGTTCAGATTCTCTCTGCTTATTGTTTCTTTGGATTAAATAAATGACAATTGCAGCCAGGATCAATATTACGCCGGCATAAACTAATTCCATATTGATTTGTTTTAAAAGAAACGGAAAGTTATTTAAAAGATTCCCTTTAACAAAATTTGCCTCAAAAAACTTGTGAACATCTTTGTTCAAAGATATTTTTGTCTGGTAAATGAAGGAATGAAAATATTATACAGTAAACATTTTCCACCGGGAGACTTCGGAGCAATCAACCTGTTTGGAATAATCATTGCTCGTAAGGATTATGGTAGGCTGACTGATGCCGAAATAAACCATGAGTGTATACATACACGACAAATGGCTGAAATGCTCGTCATATTCTTTTATATAAGCTATTTTGATAGAGTGGATCGTTCGCTTGATACAATATAGGAATATGTTTGATGCTTATGTAAATATTTCGTATGAACGCGAGGCGTATAGCAATATGTATAATATTGAATATCTGAAGAAGAGAAGACCTTTTACTTTTAAAAATTATTATAAAAAAACGGTATGAAACTTAGATTATTCATATATTTATTATGTACCGTGATCGTAGGGGGAGTATCATGTGTACAGAGTCAAAATAAAATAGAACAAGGTAATATGAAATACAATAAACTGACACCCGAAGAAGAAAGGGTAATAATACATAAAGGCACAGAAGCTCCTTATACAGGAGAGTATGTGAATAATAAGCGGGCGGGAGTGTATGTGTGTAGAAGATGCAACGCCCCTTTGTATAATTCATCTGATAAATTTGATTCTCATTGTGGATGGCCTTCTTTTGATGATGAAATAAAGGGTGCTGTAAAACGTGTTCCTGATGCCGATGGAAGACGAACTGAAATAATATGTACAAACTGCGGTGCTCATCTAGGACATGTATTCCTCAACGAGGGCTTCACGGCAAAAGAGACAAGGCACTGTGTAAACTCGATATCACTAAAATTTATACCTCAAGAGAATAAAATGATTAAGAAAGCTTATTTTGCCTCCGGTTGTTTTTGGGGCACAGAGTATTATTTCATGAAAGCCAAAGGTGTGGCACATACCGCTGTAGGCTTTATGGGTGGGCATGTAGATCATCCTAGTTACGAACAAGTTTGTCAGAAAAACACCGGACATTTAGAAACAACTGAAGTAGATTATGATACTTCGAAAACATCGTACGAAGATCTTGTTAAGCTGTTTTTCGAAACGCATGACTTTACCCAAACAAATGGGCAAGGCCCGGATATTGGGCCTCAGTATCTGTCTTGTATATTTTATGCCGATGAGAATGAAAAAAATATTGCTGAAAAATATATATCGATTCTACAAAAAAAGGGATATAAGGTTGCAACAATGCTAAAGCCCTTATCTACATTCTGGAAAGCAGAAGATTATCATCAACAATATTACGAGCACAAAGGAACAACTCCTTATTGCCATGTATATAAAAAGATATTTGAATAGATGGATTGCCTATTAATTAATAGGTTAATAAATATATTGTTAATTTGAATACATTAAATTATTATATTTAATGTATTCATATTATTTTTGTGGCTTAACTAAAAATCAGAAAAGTATTTTAATTAAATTATTTTTTTATGCTTAAAACAATCTTATCTATTTCTGGAAAACCCGGACTTTACAAACTTGTATCGAACAGTAAGAATATGGTTATTGTAGAGTCTCTCGCAGATAACAAAAAGATTCCTATTCATCCACGTGATAAAGTAGTATCATTGGGAGATATCTCTATATACACAGAAACTGATGATGTGCCTTTAAAAAGCATTCTTGCTTCTATCAAAGAGAAAGAAAATGGGGCTAAAGTATCAATCAGTGCAAACTCTAAGCCTGAAGAATTAAAGAGATACTTCGAAGAGGTATTACCTGAGTTTGACAAGGATCGTGTTTACCCGACAGATATCAAGAAGATAATAAACTGGTATAATATAATTATCGAGTCCGGTTTCGACTTCGAACAAGAAGATAATAGCGGCGAAGAGAATACGGAAGATAACGAGTAGTATTTGCTGTCGCTAATAATGTTTTCAGACCTCTAAAGTATTCTTTATGTATTTCTAAGGTCTACGTTTTATAATAAGAACCCCTTCAAAGGCCTCCCCGAAAATGGAGAAGTTTGGAGGGGTTCTTATTTTGTGGGCTCTCTATTTTTCCAAAGATAGTTGCGACTATTGTCTTATATTTTATAGATAAGCCTCTTTCTATTTCCGATGTGTAGGTATACAAAAAAAGCTTATCTGATTCCAGATAAGCTTCCTTATATTATATGATTTTTATATTTTCCTTATTCAGTAGGAGGTGTTGTAGGCTGTTGGGTAGGAGCCGGAGTAGTTGTACTTGCTGCACCTTGACCTTGATTAAGAGGTAAAGTAGTAGACATATCAGGCGTTCCTGTAGCAGGAGTAGTTGGTATGCTTATATCCGGTTTTGCTGTTCCTAAACCACCTTTAGGTCTGATCATAACACAAACAATACTCATTATCATGATGAAACCAGCCAATCCCCAAGTTGCTTTCTCTAAGAAGTCTGTGGTTTTACGAACTCCCATGATTGCATTTGAAGATGAAAATCCTGATGAAAGGCCTCCGCCTTTTGAGTTTTGAACAAGAACTATAAGTACCAAGGCTATAGCTGCTATCACAATTAATATGGTAATAAGTGCGATCATTTTTTATCTTTAGATTTTGAATTTATAATCAATTTTTCGAGAAAACTCAATTGGTCTGCAAAGTAAATATTTTTTTTTGGATAATTCAAACTTAAATGTTTAATTATTTTGTATGCTTTCTCATACTTCTGCTGCTTTATATATATTTTGGCAAGGGTCTCGGTGAAAAACAAGTCTTCATTTAATTCATCCTGATCTTCATTGCTGTCTTTTAGTTCATAAGTATGATCACGGAGCGACTCATCTTCTTTCTCTATTTGGATGTGGATGCCATCTTCTTCCGATTTAGTAATGAAGGTATCTATAATATCTTGATGCTTGAGTTGCAGGTTACTCTCTTTTTTGTTCCCTTCTTCGTGAGGCTGATACTGTATGTATGAAAAATAATCGGTTGTGGCTATGCTCGAATGGGATATATTATACTCCAGTTGCATGTCATCGCTGATTGTTTCGCCTCGAGACTCAAAAAAAGCATTCAATAGAATGTTCGTCTTATCTTCAGCAATTTCTTTTTTCCCTGTTTCTACAAAGAATTGTTGATATTCTTCACTGAATATATAATAGAACAAAGCTCTTCTGTCAGCTATTGTAATACTGAGCCTTTCCAGTTCTGTTTTATATCTTTCAGGTTCGTGTATATACACAGCTTTTAGATATATGAAAATGGCAGCTTGAAAAAAAGGGTATTCGAAAGCAATTCTCTCCAAACTTCCTATATCGGATTTGGAGGGAGAGTTTTTTTGAATAATAAATTCATTAAGCTTCTGAATATCCATGTTTAAGATCTTATAGCAATATTTAAGATTATTGTTTATTACCAATTCGACATGGTTGCATTAAATATCTGGTCTACTATTTCCTTTGTGAGTTCTTCTCCGAGTTTATCTTGTACATCGGTAAGCATTTTGCTACTCTCAAAATCTCGATATGCCGAGATTGTCTCCTCTTTATCCTCTTCCGGTCTTACATTATTTCTGAATCGGAACTTAACCGCCATCGTAAGTCGAGTCTGCGATGCCAGATTGTTTTCCTGCACAGCCAGAGGTGTCAGATCCCAACGTACAATCTCGCCTTCTATTTCCATTGACGGTGCTACACTGGTAAACTGTAGTTTGGTTCCGCGTATAAACACATCTTTCATTTCCTCGTTAAACATTTGAGCTAACATAGGATATACGTTAGGCGACTGGTTTTGGAAGTCGCGAATCTCTAAAGTGGGTGTTTCGGAATAGTTAATGTTCGAACCGTTAAACTTGTATGAGATTGTACAAGCTGTCATCATGATTGACACTAGAATCAACAGACCGATTTTTTTCATAAATTTTCCAGATTATATTCTTTTATTTTTCTGTACAGTGTACGTTCCGATATTTTCAGGTCTTGAGCCGCATTCTTACGCTTTCCGTTATGACGATCCAACGCTTTTATGATCATGTCTTTTTCTACATCCTGTAGAGAAAGTGTTTCTTCTTCATATTCGGGAGCTTCTATTATATCTACGTCAGCAATATCATTTCTGGTAGGGGTAATAGTGTGAGGATCATTTTTTATAGTTAGAGGTGTAGTTGCTCCTTTGTCAGCTGCACTTACTACCATAGTGGGTAAAGTGTTATCGCTTTTGCTGATTGTGGATGCAGAGACAGCATCTGAGGCTTTTAGATTTCCGGCAACAATATCATGAACAATTTTTTTCAACTCGTTCATGTCTTTTTTCATATCAAAAAGTACCTGATAGAGTATTTCTCGCTCATTACTAAAGTTTTTAGGATCATTATGTCCTGCAGAAGTGTGGATGGGAATTAAGCCAACCTCGTTTGCCGGAAGATAAAGTTTTAGTATATCCGGAGTTATTTCTCTTGCCTGTTCTATAATTGATATCTGTTCGGTGATGTTCTTTAGCTGGCGAATATTCCCCGGCCAATAGTAGTCTTTGAGCATTTGTTTTGCCGATTCGGTTAAAACAATAGACGGCATGTTGTATTTTTCAGCACAGTCGCTTGCAAACTTTCTAAAGAGTAGAGGAATGTCGTCTTTCCTGTCTCTTAGTGCAGGTATCCGAATGGGGACAGTGTTTAAGCGATAATACAAGTCTTCACGAAAACGTCCGTTTCGTGTAGCAGTTATCATGTCTAGATTTGTAGCCGCAACAACACGTACATCTGTTTTCTCTACTTTTGATGATCCTACTTTTATAAATTCACCTGTTTCGAGTACACGAAGTAAACGAGCCTGTGTAGAAAGGGGTAATTCTCCTACTTCGTCGAGGAATAGTGTCCCTCCATTCGCTACTTCGAAATACCCTTTTCGTTCGCCTGTCGCTCCGGTAAAGGATCCTTTTTCGTGTCCGAAAAGTTCTGAATCTATAGTACCTTCGGGGATAGACCCACAGTTGACCGCAATATAAGTTCCATGTTTGCGATGGCTGAACTGATGGATAATCTGCGGAAAACTTTCTTTACCCACTCCGCTCTCTCCTGTCACCAGTACAGACATATCAGTAGGTGCTACCTGAAGCGCTATGTCTATAGCTCGGTTAAGATCGGGTGTGTTCCCTATGATACCGAAGCGTTGTTTTACCTGTTGTATATCTGGTCTTGCCATTTTATTAGATAGATAAGTCACAAATAAACAAAAGTTTATATGTGAAGTTTAACGAAACATGACAAAATTACATATTAATTTCAGTTTTGTCAGTCTTTTTTAGTGAAGATTTCTAAAGGTGATGAGTTTAATCTGTAGATTTAGCTAAAGCGTATGTTTTAGCCTTCAAAAACTCTCCGAATTCCTTTATATCTGTATGTTTTGCCTGTTCTTCCGGTGATATTGGCTCACCCAATCGTAAGTATATAGTTTTACCCTTTTTATTATACACTTCATGTCCTAACCTCAATGAACGGAGTCTCCAATTTACAAGATCAAGAAAGTTAAAGAACCAAGAATTTTTACCGCTAAAGTACATTGGTATCACAGGTACTTTTGACTTTTTTATCAGTTTTAGCACCGGTTCTTGCCATTCACGGTCTTCAACCTCCATCCTGAAGTTTCTTACTTTTGTCTTAGAAACAGCACCGGCAGGGAAGAATCCTAATGGATGTCCGCTTTTGATATGTTCGATGGATTGTTTTATTCCTTCGAGGCTCGACTTACTTGCCATCTTTCCGCTTTGGAAAGGATTAACAGCAATGAAGTTGGGAGACATTGTGTCTATCATGCCGAGAATGAAATTTACCATCATTTTATAGTCGGGGCGAACCGATGCGATTGTGGCAATGGCGGCAATACCATCTATATGACCGTAAGCATGGTTCGAGACAGTGATAAACGAAGCTCCTTCGTATTGTTTTAGAACTTCTATATTTTCGACTACTATATTGACTCCAACGTCTTGTAATAAATGTTTGCAAAATTCAGGGCCTTCGTATTGCTTCGAAGTATCGTAGATGCGGTTGACTTTATTCATCCCGGTCAGCCACATAGCAAATTTTATAAGTATATTTCCAAATGGACCACGCAAAATAGGGCTCATTTTGCGAACATCATCATAGCTCAGTAATTTTTCCTTCATGCTGCTGTTTTTTTACTGTTGCAAATTTCGTTAAAATAGAAATATTAGACAAGTATTAATTAAGATTCGTCATGAAGTTCGATGATATCCAAGTCTGAGATATTGCCTTCACTCAAGTTAAACTTAAGAAGGGTTCTGACTTTATGTATTCCATATTTGCCTGCTGCTCCTGGGTTGATGAATAATCCGTTTATTTTTTTATCGAATATGACTTTCAGTATATGTGAGTGCCCGGTTATAAATAATTTGGGCGGATTCATAAGTAATATTGATTGTACTTTTCGTTCATATCTACCCGGAGAGCCTCCGATATGAATCATAAACACATCTACACCTTCGAGCGCGAAGCGTAACGTTTCCGGGTATGCTGCACGTACACGACTATCATCGATATTCCCGTAAACTGCCCGAAAGGGTTTGCCCAAAGCTTCGAACTTTAAAGCCAACTCCATTGAACCTATATCTCCCGCATGCCATATTTCGTCACAGTCGGAAAAATATTTTGCAAACTTCTCATCCCACCAGTTATGGGTGTCAGAAAGTAATCCTATCTTTTTCATTATAGATTGATACAAATACAAAAACAAACAGATAGGATAAATGTTCCCATCGAAGTATATTTCAAGTATGGGTCGAGTAGACGATTCTCTTTTATTTTGATAATGTTAATTAACAATTTAAAAAATACAAGAAAACTTAATAGGTAGATATATTGATACCAGTGGGTACTATATAATATAGAATATGCCGTAAGGGAAACGAACGCTCCTATAATTAATAGGGCGTGGTATATCTTAGCATTCTTGATTCCTATCCGTACAGGGATTGTTATTTTCCCCGATTTTCTATCATTGTCTATGTCGCGCATATTGTTAAGATTGAGTACGGCAGCTGTTAGCAAACCCAAAGCTATAGCAGGTAGCCACGGCTTGAAATCTATGGCGTGGATATGTAAAAAATATGTTCCAACTACCGATACAAGTCCAAAAAAGATAAAAGAGAAAATATCTCCCAATCCCCTGTATCCATAAGGATTTTTTCCGGCTGTATATTTTATTGCAGCGACAATACTACCCAGTCCCAAGCCTAGAAAGAGTAAAATATATTGCCATGCCATAAACTGAAGAGCAACGTAAACAAGCAATATCCCGATCACAATAGCACATGCTATAGCTATTTTTATAGCTTTAGCCATCTCTTCGGGAGTAATGGCTCCGCTTTGAACTGTTCGTTGAGGTCCTATTCTTTCGCCTGTGATATCTGTGCCTTGTTGGTAATCACCAAGGTCGTTTGCCATATTGGATAGCAGTTGTAATACATTCGCTACCAAAATAGTCAGAATAAATACAAATATGCTGAATTTTCCTGTGCTATATGCGATCCCGCTGCCACATAGTGCTGTAGCTCCCGCCAAGAATAGTGTGCGTGGACGCAGAGCCGATACCCAAGATTTTACAGATGCCATAATTAAATTTGTGCAAAGGTATGTATTTTAGTCTGATGAGAAAAATATTATTATCAGGTCAAATTCTAATATTACCTAAAAATAGAAAGGTGACGTTACGCTTGCTTCTATCTATTTATAGTTTTCTTTATATTGTCTAAATCGAACAATACTCTTATTCCGAAATCCTGATATTTTGTTTTCTTGAATGACGCAAATACTCCTACATTAAGCAGCTTTGTGAAGTTTAGTGAGTAGCCCATCTCACTATATTTCATGTCGGCGGTGTATAAGTTTTTTAGATGTAGGCTTTCTGTAAACATTTTTCCTTGAAGAAATGGCAGTCGCTTAATTAATATATACTTGCTTTCGTAGTTGAAATTGGTTCTGACCCAATATCTGTTTGTTGAAGCAACATAATTGTCTAACAGCATAAAGGATACAAAGGGAGACTTTAGGTTCACTGTTACATTCGATGTGTTGAAATGTTGATAATCCACAAAGTGTATTTTGTCTCTTTCGCCCAGAAAGCGACCTCCTTCGAGTTGGTAGTTGAAGTTGCTGAATTCACTTAGCTTTATATTTTGTTTTATGCCTCCCGATAATTTTTGATATTGAGCATTGTTGGTTTGCCATCCGGAGAATGCCTGCTCATAATTAACATAGAATGTAGGAGAAGCGTATTTTTCATATTTTTTTGCTCCATCTTTTATAGAGTAATAGGCGTAAGGGGTGTATTCTATACCTAAATTGAATGCTGTTTTGTCAAACCTGTCGTCAGGGTAGATGTTAGGCGTGATTTTACTTTTCTTACCCCAGGTGTAATCCGTATTATTCGATAATCCATGACGCCTGTCTATCTCCAGTCCTACAGATACAGATAATCCATTCGAAATATCTATACTATTTGTTGCGGAAATAAAATCTTTCTGATAGAAGTAGTTATAATTCTTACCTCTTATTAGTGAATTAGAAAAGTTATTGAAGCGGTGGATACCTAGTGGATTGAAATCTTCACTTGTGCTTCCTATAGATATAGTAAGGTTTCCTAATCTTAAAGGTGCATAAGTGAGATTTATATTACCTCCACCTACCAATCTTTTCCTAGATAAGGTATAATATATATAAGGTGTTATTTCGAGCTTGTTGTGTTTTCCGATATTACTCGTTAACCTGAATGATTGCCCCATCCATAGCCCATCTACAAAATTATACTCATAGATACTACCTTCGAGTAGCCCGTTGAATTTAATTTTTACTTTGCTGGAGTCACTTCCTATCTGCCCTCCGTTCATTATATTTGAAAATGTCAGCTTTGGATTACGGTGCTTTTCTCTCGCCGAATCGAGATGTTGCTGTATGGAATCCCTTTTAATTAATGTTTTTATCTCCCGTTCTCCCAAAGGTATCGTTCTTACATTGGTCCAATATGCCGTATCACGCTTGGATGCCAAACTATCAGATTTTACTATATATAAGGAGTCTTGACGTGCGATTTCAAAGGTTCTTTTCTCTTTTTTGCTTTTTGTACCACTTATTACCGATTCATTCGTTTTAATATTACTATAGGTTAGTGATGTGTAGTAGTTCATTGTAGCTTTAATGCCGAAGATGTCAATATCAGATGCTATCAAATAAGTGATAGGCAGATATACATTTGGTGCTAATTCCTGAAACGAGATTGTATATGCTTGCTTTGCTCCGTATGGATTAGAACGAAGTTCCACAGAATATATATGCCATGTATAATCTGCTATATATATGTAGCCTTCAAAAAGCGAAGGGTCTTTTAATTTGGGTTCTATTTTGATTTTATTTATTGTTAATCCATTCTCTTCTATAAATCCTTCGTATCTGAATTTGTAATAAGAAAATGCTTGAGGATGCAACGGCGAAATGTATGAACCAATCTTGGGATTGTACAAGGAAGTGCTTAATATTCCCATCGCGTCTTTCGAATCTATATTGTCGGGAATACTGCTTGAAAATGCTTTTACTGTTTGTTCGTACTTGTTGGGTGCTGTAAAACGTATTTCGTTGAAGGATTCTTGAGTAAATAGCAACTCTTTAAAATCTGATAGTTTAACCCCTTCTTCTCTTTTTGCCATTTTGTCTATCAATGACGAAACTTTAAGCAGTTCAGCATTTACCTTTATGTAGGCTTTGGCAGTGTACTCTTTTACAGAGGCCGCATATAATGGTGCTTTTTCTATTGCTTTCCGCATAATAGGGTAGGCCGGGTCTTCCTGATTTGATATAGTAATTTCTTTCAGGTTGAAAGGTGTTTCATATAGTACTATATCTAATGTAGTTACTTTATCTGTACTGATCTTGATTATTTGCACTTCGGGTTTAAACCCCAAACATTTATATTCAACTTCGTATTCTCCGTTGGCTATAGTCGTTTGATAGCTTCCTGTTTCGTTACATACCAACCCTTGATTTACACCTTTTATATATACTGTGCTTCCATATAACGGTTCGCCGTTTGTGTCTGTAATCTTCCCTTTAAAGTTTTGTGCGTGCAAATGAGTGAAGCAAAAAAAGGATAAAACCAAGGCAATATATAATCTCATTATTAGTTTATTATTTAGGGACACTTTTTAAGATTCTCTACAAATATATCGGAAATATCGATTTATTCTTTACTTATTTCCTGTTTTTATTCGATTTAATGTTACAAAGGAGTGACATTATTCTATATTCCCCTGTGAAATAAGATTATTTTATTATTTTTGCGCTAAATTTTTTTCAAAATATTAAAGATTAAAATGCTTACAGTTGAGAAAATTGGCGGAACCTCCATGTCGCAGTTTAAAGATGTGCTGGAGAACGTCATTGTAGGAAAGAGAAAGCCGGAAGAAATGTATAATCGGATATTTGTTGTATCCGCATATAATAATGTCACTAACTGGCTATTGGAACATAAAAAAACAGGAGAGCCCGGAGTATATGTTCAATTTCTCGAAAATGCAGATTATAGCATCGGATTAGATAGTCTGTGTCAAAGGCTTTTGCTTATAAATAAGGGTTTTGAAGAAATCGGCCTGAATCTTTTAGAAGCAAGAGAATTTATTACCTTTCGCCTCAAACAGGCTAAAACAATGCTTCATAGTTTGAGCAAAGTTTTGGCTTCAGGATACGTAAATGCCGAAGATATCTGTTTAGCCGCACGCGAAATTTTAGCTTCGATAGGAGAGGCGCATTCAGCGTGGAATACTGTAAATATTTTGAATAACAATGGTATCTCTGCTCGGTTTATCGATCTCTGCGGATTTAATGACTCTCTGCCTCTTACGATAGATGAGCGTATTCATAGAGCATTCAAAGGCGTTGATTTTAGTAAGGATGTTTGTGTCGCTACCGGCTATACGAAAGGTACTGAGGGTATTATGCGCGCGTTCGATCGAGGTTATACAGAGGTTACTTTTAGCAAAATTGCCGTAGAGGTAAATGCCGACGAGGCTATTATCCATAAAGAATATCACTTGTCGAGCGCCGACCCAAATATAGTAGGTGTGGATAAGGTGGTTCCTGTAGGGCGAACAAATTTTATCGTGGCCGATCAGCTAGCTGATATTGGTATGGAGGCTATTCATCCGAAAGCGTCTAAGCCTTTGGAACTTGCAAATATTGATATCCGTATCAAAAATACCTTTGAACCGGAACATCCGGGTACATTGATAACAAAAGAATATGTGTCGGAAATACCGAAGATAGAGATCGTTTCAGGTACAGATAAGGTGTTAGCTGTAGAAATTCATGATCCAATGATGGTTGGAGAGGTTGGATTTGACTTGAGAATCATGCAGATATTTGCTAAATATAATGTGAGTTATATTCTCAAATCTACAAATGCAAACTCTATTACAATGGTGGTTTGGGACAATTATAAATCACGCGAAATGATAACAGACCTGGAGGCGACATTCTATCAGGTTATTGTAGAACGTGTAGCTTTAGTGTGTGTAATGGGTACCAATATTGCATTGCCCGGATTCTTGTATAGAGCCTCGAAAGCTCTGTTTCAAAAAGGAATCAATGTCGAGAGTTTTGCTCAATCTCTACGGCAGGTGAATATGCAGTTTGTAATAAAAAGAGAATTTTATAAAGACGCGGTAATTGCACTGAATGATGAATTGTGTATAGAGAAATAGGTTAATAAGGGTTTTTTTATATTTTTTTTATTGTGTGAATTGATTTTTAGTTCTATTTTTGTTTGCTGAAACTAGAGTGATCGTTTAATACCTTGTGGGGCACTTAAATAAAAAAGAATATCCACAATTACAGATATATAGACCTTTGAATTTGCTTGAACATTCTCTATTACAAAAGTTGCTTTTATTGGAAAATAAAAAACTGATTTCACCGTTACATTTGATTAGAAGTGTGAATAAAAGTGCAATGTTAGATGCGAAATACTTAAAAAATCAAAATAATAGTATATTTGCATCCTATAATAATTGACACTGTGTAATTTTATTGTTTTAAAATAAGGAGACTATTGAAAATTAAAAGATATAAATTTAAAAATTGATTCACTAAACTTAAATTATTTATTATCATTATGGAAACTAAAAAACAACAACCAAAACAAAAACCAAGATCTAAAGGCGTTTCAGCTATGATAGTCGTTATTGGATGTGCGATTGTAGCTCACCTATTCTTCTACCTAGTTGCCGGGGATAAGGCTAACTTTGACGAAAAAGGTCATCCACTACCAGGCAATTCACTAGGTGCATTATTCCAAGGAGGATGGGTAATTCCTATCGTTATCACGCTGTTACTAACAACACTTACTCTTTCTGTAGAGAGATTCTTTGCATTGAACAGAGCTAGTGGAAAAGGAAACACAGCTAAATTTGTGATGAACGCTAAAGCTAAATTAGAAGCTGGTGACATCGCAGGTGCAACAAAGCTATGTGACGAACAAAAAGGATCTGTGGCTAATATATTAAAAGCAGGATTAATCAGATATGCAGATGTTGAGAAAATTGCTGACAAGAACAATGACGAAAAAGCAGCAATGATTCAAAAAGAATTGGAAGAAGCTACAACTCTTGAACTTCCATATCTACAACAAAACTTATCAGTTATCGCTACTATCTCTACTCTAGGTACTTTGATGGGACTATTCGGAACAGTACTTGGTATGATCCGTTCGTTTGGTGCAATGGGTCAAGAAGGAGCTCCAGACTCTACAGCTCTTGCAGTAGGTATCTCTGAAGCACTTTACAATACAGCTATGGGGATCGGTACTGGTGCTGCATCTATCATTTCTTATTCTTATTTCTCTGGAAAAGTTGAGGATATAACTAACGCTGTTGATGAAGTAGGTTTTGCTATCGGTCAAACTTATACTACTCTTCACGGAGGTCTATCTAAATAATTAACAATTTTTTTCAGAACAATTTGTGGAATTCATATAAGATTCCACTCTAATAAGTAAAAGTAAGAAAATGGGAAAGACAAAAGTAAAAAAACAGAGCACATTCATCGACATGACGGCGATGAGTGACGTTACTGTACTCTTGCTCACATTCTTTATGCTTACTGCTACCTTCTTACCAAAAGAACCGGTACAGGTAATGACTCCACAGTCAGTATCTGAGGTGAAAGTGCCTGAATATAATGTGTTGAATATATTGATAGATCCACAAGGAAAGGTATTCTTGAATATAGACAAACCAGAAAATAAAAAGGCGATATTGGAAAAGATGGGGCAAGATTATGGTATTACATTCACCGATAAGCAGATTAGATCTTTCATAGAACAAACACACATTGGTGTGCCTATGAACAGAATGGCTGCTTTCCTTGATATGCCATTGAGCACTCAAGATAGTGAGATAAAGAAATGGGGTGTGCCATCTGATAGTGTAAACGATCAGTTTTCACGTTGGGTACAACATGCACGCGAAATTGGAGGCGATGATATGGGTATTGCTATCAAAGCAGACCAGTCAACAGCTTATCCATTGGTGGATAAGGTATTGAAAAGTCTTGTGAAGATGAAAGAAAACCGTTATAGCCTCATAACATCTCTAAGGGGAATGCCGGAAGGCGTATAAAACATGATTTAAACATTAAAAAAAGAAAAAATTATGGCAGAAGTACAACAGTCCGGTGGTGGAGAAGAGAAAAAAGGTAAACCCAAGAAACAGACCCTGAGAGTAGACTTTACTCCGATGGTGGATATGAACATGCTCTTGATTACATTCTTCATGTTCTGTACAACATTGAGTAAACCGCAAATCATGGATATTGCGATGCCTACAGATCAGAAACTTACTGACGAGGATGAAGTGAAGGTCAAGGAGTCTAAAGCTATTACTTTGATTCTAGGAGAAGACAATAAAGTATATTACTATACAGGTATGCCTAACTATAGTGACTATACTACCTTGAAAGAAACTGATTATTCCCCTGAAGGACTTCGTAAAGTTTTACTGGAACGCAATGCCCCTATTGTAGCAAAAATGAGGGAATTGAGACAGGAGAAGTTTGAGAAGAAGAATAGAATGTCAGAGGAAGAATTTAAAACAAGATCAAAAGAAATAAAAGAAGATAAGGATGGACAAGTAGTGGTTATTAAACCAACATCCGAAGCTAGTTATAAAAATCTTGTTGATGCTCTTGATGAAATGCAGATTTGCAGCATTGCAAAATATGCAATTGTGGATATGACCGAGGGTGACCAATTCTTGCTTGAGAACCTGAAAAGTAAAGGGGCTTATGGCGCTAGTGCTGCACCACCAAAAAATTAATCACATTAAGAAAGGAGTAAAATTATGGGAAAAGATATAAAATTGAATTCCTCCGAATGGTGTGATGTAGTTTTTGAAGGTAAGAATAAAAACTATGGAGCTTACAAGCTACGTCAATCATCATCGAAGAGACATATCGTTGCGTTTTTAGTAATCCTTGCGCTTGCAATATTTGTGTCGGCTTTACCGAGTCTGGTATCAGTGGTAAAGAACCTAACACAAGGCAATACAGGACCAATGGAAGACACTTTCGAGTTATCTAATATTCCGGTAGAACAAGAAATTCCGGAAGAGAATAAGATTAAACAAGAAACTGCTCCGCCGCCTCCACCGTTGAAAACAACAGTGAAGTTTGTGCCTCCTAAGATTGCAAAAGATGATGAGGTGCGTGACGATCAACAAATGAAGTCACAGGATGAAATCCAGGAAACTAAAATCCAAATTTCGGTGGCTGACGTGAAAGGTACAAATGATAAGACAGGTGTCGATATCGCTGAGTTGAGAGAACACAAGGTGATAGTAGAAGAGAAACCTGCCGTTGAAAAACCTTTCGTTACTGTAGAACAGATGCCAACTTTCCCGGGAGGCGAGATGGAAATGCAAAAGTATATTGCTTCCAATCTCAAATATCCGGTAGTGGCTCAAGAATCAGGTATTCAGGGACGTGTAACAGTACGTTTCGTTGTTTCTAAAACAGGAGCAATTGAAGATGTAAACGTAATTCGTGGTATCGACCCATCGTGCGACAAAGAAGCTGTACGTGTGGTTAAATCGATGCCGAAATGGATACCGGGAAAACAAAATGGATTGAATGTACCTGTGTACTTTACTCTCCCTATCGTATTCCGTTTGAAACAGTAAAAGTGAATATCTATTGAGATTTTTATAAAAAATTGTAAATAAGACTTAGTAAAGAAGAGAAGTTGGAGTATGAAAGACACATCTTCTCTTCTTTTTCCAATAAAAAAAGGTATGAAAGAAGGAAAAAAAATATCGGGAAAAGCAATATTTGGTATATTTATGGTATTGTTTTATCTATGTGTGTCAGTTTTGATGGTATTTACCCCTATTTTCGAGAATGTACATATCTTGCTTCGCGTGGCTATGGGTGTGCTGTTGTTTTTGTACGGCATATTCAGAGGATACCGTGCATGGAAACAATTTTAAACGAATTATCTATTTTTTGTTATGAAAAATCTTAGTCTTATTGTATGTATTTTTGCTTTTATCTTTCTCTTTTCTTGTAGCGACCAGAGAAAGATAACACGAACAGATACGCCCACAAGTGGTATAGCTGAGATAGCTGTTGATGAATGCTTTGCCCCTGTAATACAAGAACAGGTTGATGTTTTTGGAGCTTTAAATCACGAAGCTCTGGTTATTCCCATATTTACCAGTGAAAATGAAGCATTCAATTTATTTATGAAAGATAGCTTGCGTGTGATAATTGCTACACGACAACTTACTGCCAACGAAACACAAATTATAAAAGAACGCAAACAAGCACCACGTACACAGCGGCTTGCTATTGATGGTATTGCCCTTATTGTAAACAAAGAAAATATGGACACTTTGATTACAGTGTCTGATATTAAAAAAATAATGACAGGTAAGATTAAGGATTGGAAGGAGATAAATCCAAAATCTAAACTGGGTGAAATATCGGTCGTATTCGATAGCCCTAATTCCAGTACTGTCAGATTTATAAAAGATTCGATCTGTGGAGGCGAGTCTCTCAGTCAGAATGTGAAAGCGAGATCGGCAGACAGCGTTAAAAATGTCAACCTGCAAGAACGTACACCCAATCAGCAAGTGATAGATTATGTTGCTGCTGTTCCTAATGCAATAGGTATTATCGGTGTCAATTGGATTAGCAATCCATCCGATCCTAAAAATTTAAGCTTTATTAATAGTATAAATGTTATGTCGGTAAGCTCAGAAGATAAAGCCACTGAGGAAAACAGTTTTAAACCATTTGCCGCATATTTAGTCTTAAAAAAATACCCGCTAACGAGAGATATTTTTATTATAATCTCAGATGTCAAAGGTGGATTACCTTCAGGTTTTGTTACCTTTGCTGCAGGAGAGAAAGGACAACGTATTATACTCAAGGCCGGGCTTTATCCCGCAAATGTACCTACCAGACTGGTAAGAGCAAACCCAACATTTTAGGATAGGCCTGATATCTGTCACATATAAATAAATATTAATAAAAATAGTATAGAAGATGAAAATGAAGTATTTAGTGAGCGCATTTTTGAGCTTAGCGATAAGCTTGTCGGCATTTGCGCAAAATAGCCCGGGAGCAGATTATCTGAGCCTTGGTGAAACCAAACTAGCGAAAGAATATTTTACTAAAAACGTAGGGCAGAATCCTGAAGAATCTCATTATTATCTGGGAGAAATTGCAATTCTGGAAAATAACTTGACTGAAGCTAAGTCTCAGTTTGAGCAAAGTGCGGCAGCAACTACTGAACTAGGTCTTGGTGCTGTAGGATTGGCTAAATTGCAATTAAAGTCAAACCCTAAGGTTGCAGAAGATCAATTAAAAGAAGTTCAAAAAAAGAATAAAAAGAATGTAACTGTTCTTTTAGCAATAGCAAAAGCATATTTTGATAATGGCATGAAAGACAAAGCCACTTTGATGATTGCTGAAGCTAAGAAGGCAGATAAGAAATCACCATATTCATACATTCTCGAAGGAGATATGTTAGCCAAAGAAAACAATCCGGGCGGAGCAGCAGGTCAGTACGATCAGGCTATCAACTTTGATCCTAACTGTGTATTGGCTTATATGAAAGGTGCTAAGGTATATGAATATATTAATCGTAACACAGCAGCCGATTTGTTGAAAAAAGCGATAGAAATCAAACCTGAATATAAGATTGCTTACAAAGACCTTGCTGACTTGTATTACAGAGACGGCTTTTATCCGGATGCTATTGCTGCATACAAAGAATTCTTCAAGGGTGGCGATTACACCGTAGATGATATTACTCGTTATGCTGCATCAGAGTACTTTACACAAGGATATTCAGGTGCAAAGAATCTGATTAATGAAGGTTTGAAACGCGAACCAAACAGCTTTGTGTTGAATCGTTTGTTGATGTATATCGAAAATGAAACAAAAAACTATCAAGACGGTTTAGCTGCAGGAGACAAGTTCTTCAGTATACCTAGATCTGAGGTTGATACAGTGAAATATTTGGTTTCAGACTATATGGCTTATGGAAATATACTATCTGAAACAGGCAATAAAGTTAAAGCTATAGAGCAATATCAGAAAGCTATAAAATTAGATCCTAGCAAAGTAAGCTTGTTTAAAGAGATCGCTACAGCTTCTGCCAGAGATCAGATGTACGCTGAAGCGGCTAATTATTACAAAGAATACATCCAGATGCTTGGAGAAAGAGCAGAAGCAACTGATTATTATCAATTAGGTAGCTACTATCTATCTGCAGCATCTAAAGTTGAATCTGATAAATCGTTAACTCCTGAGCAAGTAAAAGAACAATCTATTGCGTTATACAAACAAGCAGATGCAGCTTTTGCTGTAGTTGCAGAACGTAAGCCGGATAGTTATTTAGGATTCTATCAGAGAGCACGTACAAACTATCAGATGGACCCGGACTCGGAGCAAGGATTGGCAAAACCATTCTATGAAGAAACAATTAAAGTGCTGTTGGCTGATCCGGAACCAAGCAGCAAAATATTGATAGAAGCATATAGCTATTTGAGCTACTATTATTATTTACAGTTTGAGAAAAGCAAAAAGGCTGATGATAAAGCAAATGTAAAATTATATGCAGAAAAGGTTCTTGAACTAGATCCTGAAAATGCAAATGGTAAAGCTTTATTTGAATTTGCTAATGGCAAGTAAATAAATAGATATAAAATATGAGAAACAGCCTGTATCAATTTTGATGCAGGCTGTTTTTTTATATAGAATAATTTTAAATTGAGAAAAAGATGTATCTTTGCACTCAATTAAGTGGATAGATTTGTATTGATTGCAACCACATGAAAAAATGCTAAACCATTTTCTGCACTGCATTATAATACATATCTTCCTGTTTTTATTACAATAAAACAATATTTATGAGTTATTTATTTACATCTGAATCTGTATCAGAAGGTCACCCTGATAAAGTGGCAGATCAGATATCAGACTCCTTATTGGACGAATTCTTGGCCTATGATGCTGATTCGAAGGTCGCATGCGAAACATTGGTAACTACCGGACAGGTGGTTTTGGCAGGAGAAGTAAAATCAAAAGCATATATTGATATTCCCGAAACGGCACGTAAAGTGATCGAGCGTATAGGGTATACTAAAAGTGAATACCAGTTTGAGGCTCAATCTTGCGGGGTGCTGTCTGCCATACATGAGCAATCCGATGATATCAACAGAGGTGTTGATGGTAAATCCGATCCGATGGATCAAGGAGCGGGAGATCAGGGTATGATGTTTGGCTACGCAACAAACGAAACAGACAATTATATGCCATTAGCACTAGACTTGTCTCATGCCTTGTTGAGAGAATTAGCCGTTATACGCAAAAATGAATTGCATTTGATGCCATACCTTCGTCCTGATGCCAAATCGCAGGTAACGATCGAGTATGATGACAACGGCACGCCTTTGAGAATAGATACAATCGTTATTTCTACTCAGCATGATGATTTTGCTGACGACGAGGCAATGCAAGCTAAAATAAA
>Ga0206117_100380_pt1 | contig 52924 bp, 49 predicted proteins | sample 3A5Ametagenome_FD_177997 | JGI IMG/M metagenome (GOLD analysis project Ga0206117, IMG submission 177997) | Enriched microbial communities from leaf-cutter ant dump, University of Wisconsin, Madison, United States - 3A5A | ecosystem: Environmental > Terrestrial > Nest > Insects nest > Nest dump... | reverse complement strand
GTCGAACGCGCCCTGGAACAGGTGCCGCGCCATCCGGTCGATACGCTGGACGCGGTTCAGGCGGCCGATCAGGCGGCCCGTGCCGCGGCGAACCGTTTGATCGCCGACCTGACGTGAGCGCCGTGGTAACGGCACCAGACGCGGTCGGAATATCCAGGTCTCGATTGGCCCAGCGGGCAAGAAGTCAGCAGTAGGGGACTCGAATACACTGATGGACTTTCTCGGCGGGCTTTTCACCTACATCGTCCCCTTCCTGGTCGTGCTGACGGCCGTCGTCTACGTGCACGAACTCGGCCACTACTGGGTGGCCCGATGGGGCGGGGTCAAGATCGACACCTTCTCAATCGGTTTCGGGCCGGAATTGTTCCACTGGTACAACCGGCAGGGCACGCGCTGGCGCATCGCCGCCATTCCGCTGGGCGGCTATGTCAAGTTCCACGGCGATGCCGATGCCTCGTCGGCGGCAGTGCCTGACATGAGCCATATGGACGCCGCGGAACGCGCGGTGTCCTATCACGCCAAGCCGGTGGCGGTGCGCGCCGCCATCGCCGCGGCCGGGCCGGTCGCCAACTTCCTGTTCGCCATCGCCATCTTTGCCGTGGTCTTCACGATCTTCGGCCAGCCCTATACCGCCCCGGTCATCGGCGGCGTGGCCACGGGCAGCGCGGCCGAGCAGGCGGGGCTGAAGGCCGGCGACCGCATCGTCGCCGTCGACGGCCGCGACATCGTGCGGTTCGAGGATCTGCGCACCTATGTCGCGCTGCGCGCCGAAACCCCGATCGCCATGGCGATCGAACGCGACCACCAGCCGCTGACCCTGACCGTCACCCCGCGCCGGGTCGACGTGCCGGACGGCTTCGGCGGCACCACCCGGGTCGGGCAGGTCGGCATCCAGTCGGGCGGGGTGATGGAATTCAAGCCGTTGGGTCCCGGCGGCGCCGTGGTTCAGGGCGTGCGCGAGGTCTGGGCCATCGTCGGCACGACCTTCACCTATGTCGGCCGCGTCTTCTCGGGCCACGAATCGGGCGACCAGATCTCGGGCCCGATCGGCATCGCCAAGATGTCGGGCGATGTCGCCCGCCTCAATCCCTTCGCCCTGATCACCCTGATCGCGACGCTGTCGGTCGGTATCGGCCTGGTGAACCTGTTTCCGGTTCCCATGCTGGACGGCGGACATCTGCTGTTTTACGCGATCGAGGCGGTGCGCGGACGGCCGCTCGGCGACCGCGCGCAGGAATTTGGTTTCCGTGTCGGTCTCGCTCTGGTATTCGGCCTGTTCCTGTTCGCTACTTGGAACGACTTGCAAAGGCTGCAGGTATTTGGCTTTCTTGCCAAATTGTTCTCGTGATGCCGTCAGAGCGTGAGCCGATGAAGCGTATCGACGCCGCCTCTTCCTTGTTGCCCGGTCCCTGGTCGCGCGCGCTGATCGGCGCGGTTACCGGCTGCTTCGTCGTGCTGGGCGTCGCCCCGCATGCCTGGGCACAGATGTCGACGGGTGGCCGCTTCGGCTTCTCGTCCAGCATGGGTGGTGCCAGCGCCCCGACATCGAACACGATTCGCGACATCGTGGTGCAGGGCAACCGCCGCATCGAGACGGCGACGGTGCTGACCTACATGAAGGTCCAGCCCGGCGAGCCGTTTGCCGACGACAAGATCGACCTGTCGCTCAAGGCGCTGTACGCCACCGGCCTGTTCGCCGACGTGACGATGCGCCGCGAAGGCAACGACCTGATCGTCCGCGTCGTGGAAAATCCGATCATCAACCGCATTGCCTTCGAAGGTAATCGCAAGATGAAGGAGGAGAACCTCCTCCAGGAAATCCAGCTCAAGCCGCGCCAGGTCTATACCCGGGCCAAGGTCCAGGCCGACCTGCAGCGCATCCTGACCGTCTATCGCCGGTCCGGGCGCTTTGCCGCGACGGTCGAGCCCAAGGTCATCCAACTGCCGGAAAACCGCGTCGACCTGGTCTTCGAGATCAACGAGGGGGCGACCACCGGCATCAATTCGATCCGGTTCGTCGGCAACAAGAAGTACTCCGACGGCACGCTGCGCGACGCGATCTCGACCAAGGAGACGACGTGGTGGCGCATCCTGTCGACCTCGGACACCTACGATCCCGACCGGCTGACCTATGACCGCGAACTGCTGCGCCGGTTCTACCTGCAGCACGGCTATGCCGATTTCCGGGTGACGACGGCGGTGGCCGAACTGTCGCCCCAGCGCGACGGCTTCTACATCACCTTCGTGATCGAGGAAGGCGAGCGCTACAAGTTCGGCAAGATGTCGATCACCTCGCGCATCCGCGGCATCGACGGCGAAGACTTCATGTCGGCCATCCAGATGTCGGAAGGCGACTGGTACGACGCCGACCTGCTGGAAAAGTCGATCGAGGAGATCACCTACCAGCTCGGCACCCGCGGCTATGCCTTCGTCGACGTCCGCCCCGACATCGACCGCGACCGCAACGGCCACATCATCGGCGTCAACTTCGTCATCAACGAAGCCCCCCGCGTCTATGTCGAGCGCATCAACGTCACCGGCAACGTCCGCACGCTGGACAAGGTGATCCGGCGCGAAATGCGGCTGGCCGAGGGCGACGCGTTCAACGCCGCCAAGGTCCGCCGCTCGCGCCAGCGCATCCGCGGCCTGGGTTTCTTCGAGAAGGTCGACATCGAGGAAGCGCCCGGCACCGCCCAGGACAAGGTGGCGCTGAACGTCAAGGTCGAGGAAAAGTCGACTGGCGAACTGTCGTTCGGTGCGGGTTACTCGACCACCGACTCGCTGTTGGCCGATATCGGCATCCGCGAACGCAACCTGCTCGGTCGCGGCCAGGACCTGAGGCTCGGTTTCGTCCTGTCGGGCCGGCGCCAGCAGGCCGACCTCGGCTTCACCGAACCCTATTTCCTCGACCGGGAAATGGCGGCGGGCGTCGACATCTTCACCCGGCGCCTCGATCTGCAGGACCGGTCGGGCTACAACCAGTCGTCCTCGGGTTTCGTGCCCCGGCTGACCTATCCGATCACAGAAAACCTCAGCCAGCAGGTCGGCTACACCCTGCGCCAGGACCGCATCTACGACGTCCAGTCCGGCGCGGCGTTCATCATCCAGGAAAGCGTCGGCAACGCGGTCACCTCGTCGCTGAACCAGTCGATCACCTATGACCGCCGCGACGACAAGCTCGAGCCCACCAAGGGCTACATCCTGCGCTTCGGCAACGACGTCGCGGGCCTGGGCGGCAACCAGAACTATCTGCGCTTCCTGCTGGAAGGCACCTATTACTACCCGTTCTCCGACACCCTGATCCTGTCCGCCGGCTCGACCTTCGGGACGATCTTCGGTTACGGCGGCAAGAATGTGCGCATTACCGACCGCTACTTCCTCGGCGGCGACAACCTGCGCGGCTTTGCGCTCGGCGGCGCGGGTCCGCGCGACATTCCGTCCGGCAACTCGGTCGGCGGCAATAATCTGATGACGAATCGTCTTCAACTGTCATTCCCGCTCGGCCTGCCGAACGAACTCGGCATCCTCGGGCGGACCTTCGTGGACGGCGGCATGCTGTTCGGTGTCGATGGCCAGACTGCAACCATCGAGGACACCAAGACGTATCGCATGTCGGTCGGTGTGGGCATTTCGTGGAAATCGCCCTTCGGTCCGATCGCGATCGATCTCGGCTACCCCGTCATGAAAGAGCATTTCGACAAGAAAGAGCTCTTCCGCTTCACCTTCGGAACCAGGTTCTAAGAATATGATCAATCGTCTGAAATTCGGCTTTGCCGTGATGGCCGTCGCTGCCGTGGCAGCGTTCGGCACGGTTTCGCCCACCCTGGCGCAGGCCACCCGCGGCGGCGCCGCGGCCGGCGCCTCGATCGGCATCATCGACATGCAGCGCATCATCCGCGATGCCGCGGCCTTCCGCGATGCCCGCACCCAGCTGGAGCGTTTCCGGGCGACCTATCAGTCGGAAATCACCCGCGACGAGGAGCGCCTGCGCAAGGAAGACGAAGAACTCGGCCGCCAGCGCGCCGTGCTGTCGCCCGACGCCTTCGACAAGCGCCGCACCGATTTCGAGCGCAAGGTGATGGACGTCCAGCGCCGCATGCAGGACCGCTCGGTTTCGCTGGAACAGTCGTTCGACAAGGTGCGCGGCGACGTCGGCCGCACCGTGATCCAGATCGTCACCGAGATGGTCAGCGAGCGCGGCTATTCGCTGGTTCTGGACAAGAGCCAGGTGGTGTTCCACGCGACCGACATGGAAATCACCGACGAGGTGCTGCGCCGCCTCGACCAGAAGATGCCGACCGTCAAGGTCGCGCCGCCGGGCGGCAAGTAAGGCGATCCGTTGGCGGATCCGCGCTTTTTTGACCGCCGGGGACCGTTCACCCTCGCCGAACTCGCCGCCCTGACCGGAGCCGAGATCGGCGAGGGCGCCGATCCCGGACGCAAGGTCGCCGATGTCGCGGCCCTCGATGTGGCCGGGCCCGACGACCTTTCCTTCATCGACAATCCGAAATACCTGGACACCTTCGCCGCGACCAGGGCCGGGGTGTGTTTTGCCGCGCCCAAGAATGCCGGCCGCGCGCCGGCCGGTGTCGCGCTGCTGTTGTCGCGCCAGCCCTACAAGGCCTATGCGCTGGCCGCCCAGGCCTTCTATCCGGCCCCGGCGGCCACCGGCACGATCCACCCCACCGCGATCGTCGCCGCCTCGGCGCGGCTGGGCGACGGCGTCAGCCTGGGCCCCTATGTGGTGATCGAGGACGGCGCCGAGATCGGTGCCGGCACCAGCGTCGGTCCGGGCACCGTGATCGGCCGCAATGTGGTGGTCGGCGAAGCCTGCCGCATCGGCCCGCAGGTATCGCTCAGCCATTGTCTGATCGGTGCCGGCACGACGCTGCATGCCGGGGTCAAGATCGGCCAGGACGGGTTCGGCTTCGCGCCCGATCCGGCGGGCCACGTCAAGGTGCCGCAGCTGGGCCGCGTGCTGATCGGGCGCCGCTGCGAGATCGGTGCCAATTCCACGGTCGATCGCGGCGCGGGCCCGGACACCGTGGTGGGCGACGGCTGCTGGATTGATAATCTGGTGCAGATCGGGCACAACGTCACCCTCGGTCGCGGCTGCATCCTGGTCGCGCAGTCCGGCGTCGCCGGTTCGTCGCATCTCGGCGATTTCGTCGCGATCGGCGCCCAGGGCGGGGTCGCCGGCCATCTGACGCTCGGACCCGGTGCGCAAGTCGCAGCCCAGGGCGGCGTCATGACCGATATCGGTGCGGGCGAGACCTTTGCGGGGTCGCCGGCTATGCCGATCAGACAGCATTTCCGTCAGGTCGCCGCCGTCAAGCGCCTGGCGCAGAAAAAGGGCAGGGACGAATGAGCGAAACCGGCGCAACCATGGGCACCGCCGAGATCATGGACGTGATGCGGATGATTCCGCATCGTTATCCGATGCTGCTGGTCGACCGCGTGATCGACATGGTCAAGGGCGAGAAGGCCACCGGCATCAAGAACGTCACGATCAACGAACCCTATTTCCAGGGCCATTTCCCCAGCCGTCCGGTCATGCCGGGCGTCATGGTCATCGAAAGCATGGCCCAGACCGCCGGTATTCTGGTCGTCCATACGCTGGGTCCGGACGCCGAGGGCAAGCTGGTCTATTTCATGAGCATCGACGAGGCGCGCTTCCGCAAGCCGATCTCGCCGGGCGACCAGGTCATGGTCCATGTCTTCAAGGAACGCAGCCGCGGCAATGTCTGGCGTTTCCGCGGCGAGGCCAAGGTCGATGGCCAGCTTGCGGCCGAGGCCGTCTTCGCCGCAATGATCCTGGATTCGAAGTAATCCGCGTATGCCCCAGATTCATCCCACAGCGATTGTCGAGGACGGGGCCCGGATCGCCCCGGATGCCCAGGTCGGCCCGTATTGCATCGTCGGGCCGGAGGTCGAGCTGGGCCCGCGGGTACGGCTGGATGCGCATGTCGTGGTGGCCGGGCTGACGACGATCGGCGCCGATACCCGCATCTATCCCTTCGCCTCGCTGGGGCATGCGCCGCAGGACCTGAAGTTCAAGGGCGAGCGTACGTCGCTGGTGATCGGCCAGGGCAACCAGATCCGCGAACACGTGACGATGAACTGCGGCACGGCCGGCGGCGGCGGGGTCACCCGCGTCGGCGATCGCGGGCTGTTCATGAACGGCGTGCATATCGCCCATGACTGCCAGGTCGGCAACGACGTCGTGATGGCCAACAACGCCACCCTGGCCGGCCATGTCGAACTGGGCGATTTCGTCGTGCTGGGCGGGCTGTGCGCCGTCCATCAGTTCTCGCGCATCGGCAAGCATGTCATGGTCGGGGGCCTGAGCGGCGTCGAGCGCGACATCATCCCGTTCGGTTCGGTCACCGGCAACCGGGCGCGGCTGATGGGGCTGAACCTGATCGGGCTGAAACGCCGCGGTTTCGGCCGCGATGAAATCCACGGCCTGCGCAACGCATTCCGCCAGCTTTTCCTGAGCGAGGAAGGCAATTTTTCCGACCGGGTCGAGGCGGTGGCGGAAGCCTATGCCGACAACACGCTGGTCGGCGATGTCCTGGCTTTCGTCCGCACGCCGTCGAGCCGCGGGCTGGTCATGCCCGAACAGGGGCAGACCGGCGATGACGACGCCGACTGATCCCCACCGCCTCGGCATCATCGCCGGCGGCGGCACGCTGCCCCAACGCATCGTCAGGGCCGGCCTGGACCAGGGCCGGCCGCTTTACGTCGCGGCCCTGTCGGGGCATTGCGCACCCGAAACCGTGGCCGGCGTGGACCACGGCTGGTTCGATCTGGCCGGCATCGGCCATATCACCGATGCCCTGCGCCAGGCCGGTTGCCGCGATCTGGTCTTTGCCGGCACGGTCGGCCGGCCCGACATCGCCCGGCTGAAACCGGACTGGCAGGGCATCAAGCTGCTGCCCCGGGTCATCGCCGCCGCCGCGCGCGGCGACGATGCCATCCTGAAGGTGCTGGTCGCCTATCTCGAGGAGTTGGGCTTTCAGGTCGTCAGCGCCGAGGATTGCCTGGGCACGGACGTGCTGGCCACCGTCGGCCCGCTGGGCCGTCTGGCGCCCGATGGGGCAGCCCAGGCCGACATCGACCGGGCCGTCGCGGTCGCCCGCGCGCTCGGCGCGCTGGACGTCGGCCAGGGCGCGGTCGTGCGCGACCTGGTGGTCCTGGGGGTCGAGGCCGTCGAGGGTACCGATGCCATGCTGCGCCGCGCCGGCGACCTGGCGCCGCCGGGCCGGGGCGGGGTGCTGGTCAAGCTGCCCAAGCCCGGCCAGGAACGCCGCGTCGACCTGCCGACCATCGGTGTCGCCACCGTCGAGAATGCCGCGGCCGCCCGGCTGGCCGGCATCGCGGTCGAGGCCGGCGGCACGCTGGTGCTGGACCGCGCCGCCGTGGCCGCGGCGGCCGACCGGCTGGGTCTGTTCGTCACCGGCTTTCCCCGGTCATGACGCCGGCGGGGCCGTTGCGCGTCTTCATCGTGGCGGGCGAACCGTCGGGCGACCTGCTGGGCGGCCGGCTGATGGCCGCCTTGCGCGAACGGCTGCGCGGCAACGTCGTGTTCGGCGGGCTGGGCGGCGAGCGCATGGCCGAGGAAGGCTTGGACAGCCCGTTCCCGATCGACGAACTGTCGGTCATGGGCCTGCTGGAGGTGTTGCCGCGCGCGCCGCGGCTGCTGCGCCGGATCGCCGAGATGACCGCCGCGGCCCGCGCCTTCCAGCCGCATGTGATGATCACCATCGACAGCCCGGGTTTCACCTTCCGCCTGGCCAAACGGCTGCATGACGACCGCTTTCCCAAGATCCACTACGTCGCGCCCCAGGCCTGGGCCTGGCGGCCCAAGCGGGCGATCAAGCTGCACCATCTGTTCGACCACATGCTGGCACTGCTGCCGTTCGAACCCGACTGGTTCCGGCCCTATCGCATCCCCACGACCTTCGTCGGCCATTCGGTGATCGAGGGCGGGGCGGGCCACGGCGACGGCCCCCGTTTCCGCCTGCGGCACGGCCTGCAGGGCCGGCCCATCCTGGTCGTATTGCCGGGCAGCCGGCGGGGCGAACTGAAGCGGCATCTGCCGGTGTTCGGCGATACCGTCGCCCTGTTGCGGCGCAAGCGCCCCGAGCTTGCCGTCGTGCTGCCCACCCTGTCGCATCTGGCCGAGACGGTGACCGAGGCCGCGTCGGGCTGGGCCGATCTGGTCCTGACCGACCAGGACGAGAAGTTCGATGCCTTTGCCGCCGCTGACGTCGCGCTGGCAGCGTCGGGTACGGTCGCGCTGGAACTGGCGCTGGCCCGCACGCCGCATGTCGTCGCCTATCGCCTGAACCCGCTGACGGCCGCCATCGCCAGGCGGCTGATCACCGTGCCCTACGTCAATCTGATGAACCTGGTGCTGGACCGGCCGGTGGTGCCGGAACTGCTGCAGGAACACTGCAACCCAACGGAACTGGCCGACGCCCTGGACCGCCTGGCCTATGGCGGCGCGGCGCGCGCCGCCCAGCTCGGCGCGGCCGAGGAACTGGCCGGCCGGCTGGGGGCGGGCGGCGTTCGCCCGTCCCTGCGCGCCGCCGACGCGGTGTTGCAGGCGATCGGCTATCGCCGGCACTGATTTCCAGTCGCCCGCCGGGTAGGGGACTGATATTGAATATGTTAAATATATTCAGCTTGGTGGGACCATGACCGATACCCCTCGCATCTGCATCATCGGCGCCGGCGCGGTCGGCGGGCTGATCGCCGCGGGCCTGGCCCAGGCCGGCGCTGCCGTCAGCGTGCTGGCGCGCGGCGAGACGCTGGCCGCGATCCGGCGTGACGGGCTGGTCGCCCGCGCCGAAGGGCGCGACATCACCGGGCCGGTCAAGGCCAGCGCCGATCCGGCCGAACTGGGTCCGCAGGACTTCGTCATCGTGGCCGTCAAGGCGCCGTCGCTGCCGGCGATCGCGCCGGCCCTGCAGGTGCTGCTGGGATCGGACGGCGTGGCCGTGTCGGCGATGAACGGCGTGCCCTGGTGGTTCGGCGCCGGGCTGCCCGCCCTGGCGGGCCGCGACCTGCCGGCGATCGACCGCGACGGCACGCTGGGCCGCATCGCGCCCGCCGGCCGCACCATCGGCTGTGTCGTCCACCTGACCGCGCGCGTGGCCAGCCCCGGCGTCATCGACCATGGCCGGGGCTGGCACCTGATCCTGGGCGAGGCCGCCGGCGGCGCGCCGACGGACCGCCTGATCCGGCTGGCCGACTGGCTGGGCCGCGCCGGCTTCGAAGCCGAGCGGACCGCGCGCATCCACCACGACGTCTGGTTCAAGCTGTGGGGCAACATGAGCATGAACCCGATCAGCATGCTGACCACGGCGACGGTCGACCGCATCACCGGCGATCCGCTGGTCGAAGGGCTGTGCCGGCGCATGATGGAGGAAGCGGGCAGGGTGGGCGACGCCATCGGCCTGCATATCGAGGCCTCGATCGACGAGCGCATGGCCTTTGCCCACAAGCTGGGCAAGTTCAAGACCTCGATGCTGCAGGATGCCGAGCGCGGCACGCCGGTCGAGATCGACGCCCTGGTCACCGTCGCCCATCAGATCGGCCGTATCGTCGACGTCCCGACGCCGTTCATCGACGCCGTGCTGGGCCTGTCCCGCCTGCGGGCCGAAAGCCTCGGGATCTACTGAGCGCCATTGGGGGATTTCCCCCAATTGAGGGCGCCCTAGCCCGCCGATACCTTCCCCGGATCATTCATTCGGGGGATATCGATGACCGTATCGAAGTTCAACGGCCTGATTGCCGCCATCGCGCTGGCCGGCGCGACCGGCTGCGCTGGCGCGGCCCTGGCACAGGGCAGGGATATCGTCCTGCAGGCTGCGACGGCGTCGGGCAAGGGCTATATCGTCGCGATCAACAACGCGACCGGCGCGGTCCGCGAGATCGAGATCGGCAAGTCGGCCTCGACCGGCCCGATCAGCCGGCGCACCAACCAGGCTTATTTCACCGATTACGACGGTGGCCAGGTCGTCATCCTGGATACGACGCTGGGCGGCGACTTCTCGACCTTCGGCAAGGTCAAGAAGACCATCGCCGTCGGCAAGCAGCCCTGGACGGTGACACCGATCCCGGGGCAGGAAAAGTTTCTTGTCTCGAACGAAGGCGATGCGACCATCTCGGTCCTGGACGGCGACACGGGGACCGTGACGCAGACCATCAAGACCTGCTCGACCCCGCGCTGGGTCGAACCGTCGAACGACGGCCGCCGTTTCTTCGTCAGCTGCTATGGCAGCGGCACGCTCGGCATCATCGATGCCGCGACCCTGACCATGACGGGCGAGATCGCCGTCGGCAAGGGCCCGGAAGCGCTGCTGACCCTGGGCAATTTCATGCTGGTCGGCAACCAGACGGGCAAGGAGATCGCCATCGTCGACCTGACGACCGACAAGGTCGTCAAGACGCTGCCGATGTCGATCTCGCCATCCCGTTTCCGCGTGACCAATGCCGGCCCCAAGCCCACCGTGCTGGTCCTGGCCAACGGCACCGGCGACACCAGCCTGGCCTATGTCCAGATCGACCAGCTGGCGATCGACCAGTCGCAGGTGGTCGGCGAAATCGGCGTCTCGGGGACGGCCCGCCAGGTCGCCGTGTCGCCCAATCGCGAGAAGGCCTATGTGGCGATCAGCGAGACCGGCACGATCGTCGTGCTGGACAATCTGAAGACCGGTATCCTGAAGACCATTGCGATCGGCGGCACGCCGCGCTCGATCGTCGCCGGCAATGACGGCTATCTGTACGCCGCGTCGCGCGTCAACGGCCTGGTATCGGTGATCGACCCCGAGACCGATACCGTGGTCAAGACCTATCCCATGAACGGCCGCAGCGTGGCCAACACCACGACCGTGTCGCCGATGCCGGCCAGCGGGCTGTGGATCGACCCGACACAGCCCGGCACCGCCCACGCGATCCAGATATCGGGTCGCAATATCCATCTCGGCACCTTCACCTATCGCGCCGACGGCTCGCCCGTCTGGTATGTCGCCGGTGGCCGGCTGTCGACCCTGGCCGACGGCACGTCCGACCCGGTGCTGAATTTTTCCGGCACGCTGGCCGAATTCCGCAACGGCCCGACGCTCGGTGCCGGCAACGCGACCGCCGCCTGGGCCGGCGACGTCGCCGGGATCAAGCTGACCGCCAGCACCGCCAGCGACATCACCCTCGATCTGACCACCGCGGGCGGCAGCACGCGCCATGCCCTGAAGCGCTACGACATCGTGCCCAACGGCAGCCAGATCGGGGCGGAACTGACCAACCAGGCGGCGTTGTGGACCTGGTCGCAGAGCGAGCCGGGTGCGGGGTATTTCTCGGAAATGCAGGGCCGTAGCGTCTTCAACATCTACGCGATGTACGACGCCGCCGGCCGGGCCACCTGGTATTACGGGCTGGCCGCCACCAATGACGGCCTGTCGCTGAGCCAGGTGCTGATGCAGGCGTCGGGCGGGTCGACGCTGATGGGACCGACCCAGGCGGTCGGCGCGGTCAGCCAGGTCGGCACGATCGCATGGGCCCATGGCCAGAACGGCAGCTTCCTGACCCTTCCGGGGCGTACGCAACGGATCGTCGGCTTCCGCTTCTGACCGGTTAAAGGGGCGGCGGTCGACGCGCGTCGCCGCCCCGCCTTATTTCTTCAGAACAGTCCGCTGCGATAGAGGACCTGACCGTCCACGACCAGGGCCGCCGGCCGGGCGGTGCCGTCGGCCCCGATCGCCGCCTCGACCAGGATGACCCGGCCCGGCACCTGGCGTTCCAGGTCCAGCCCCTGGCCTTCGGGCACGAACATCGTTTCCAGGCCCAGGATCAGGCGGTCCTGGCGCATCGGGGGAAACGTCGCCCGCATCGCGACTGCCGGCGCCGGCGGTCGGTCGCGCGTGACGGCGGCGACCGTCCAGACATCGCCCTGCGGCGCCAGGGTCAGCCACACCGCTTCGCCGGGCTGCGGCGTGAACCCGGGGGCGGTGCGGGCGATCGGATAACCCAGCCGGACGTAGTCGCCCTGGAACAGGCTGCGTGGGTCGACAGGTTCGGTCGCCAGCCGCACGCGGGTGCCCTGCTGCAGATGCCATTGGGCCTGGGCGGCCAGCCCGGCCACGATCGCGATCTGGACCAGTGCCAGCAGGATGCGCCATTTCATGACGGCACCCGGCGCCGCCAGCGCGTTGCCACCCAGCCGGCGACCAGCAGCGCCGCCCCGCCCACCGCCAGCAGGGCCGAGCGGTTGATCAGCGACAGCAACTCGCCGGCGATGAAATAACCCAGCGTACCAGCCAGCCCCAGCCCGCCCAGCCAGCCGTCCAGCCGCGATTCGGCCCGCCGTGCCAGGATCAGCACGGCCAGGAAACAGGCCGCCGCCACCGCGGTCAGCCAGGCCGCCGGCAGCGGAGCGACCGAGACCAGCAGGAAGGCGGCACCACCCAGAACCATCGGCACCCGGTAGCCGGCCGCCAGCGCCGCGACCGCCAGGCCGATCGACAGCCCGAGCATGGCGACCGACGGCCGCGGCTCGAAATCGGCCGCAGACCAGCCGGCGACGACCACCAGCAGGGCCAGGATGACGCGGCTGTCGAACTGCAGCGGCGCGACGAGGACATAGGGCCGGCGCAACAGGGCCGCCCCGGCGGCCACCAATGCGGCCACGCCGATCGCCAAGCGCAGCGCGTCCGGCGTGTCCAGCTGCAATACCCGGTCGATCAGCTCCAGCCGGGCCACCAGCGCGACGATGACCGTGATCCACAGCAATTGTCCGGCCTGGGCCCAGGAATGGCGGGCAATCGCCCAGCCGACCACCACGCAGCCGGCCAGGAACCCCAGGTCGTGATAGCCGCTTTCGCCCCAGCTTTCCGTCATCCAGGCGATGGCGATCGCCAGCGCGGCCAGGGCGGATGCCTGGCTGCCCCAGGCCCAGGCGGTGGCGATCGCCGCGCCCATCCACAACAGGAAGAAGGCCGGCGGCTGGGGCGGCAGGTTGAAGATCTGGCCGACCAGCCAGATATCGGCGCCGAAGATCAGGGTGGCGACCAGCAACAGCCCATCGGTCGCCCAGCCTGCCTGCCGCCGGGCGGTCAGGATCGCCGCGCCATGGGCGATTGCCAGTGCCCCCAGCCCCAGGGACAGCCGCGCCGCGGCCGACAATTCGGCCCAATGGGCGGCGACGAACAGCAGGGCGCCTAGGCCGAGCAGCAGCCCGCCCAACGTGCCAAGAAGGCCGACCAGGTCGCGACCGCCGGTCCGGCGGGCGAAATCGTCGCGGATCGCGGCCGCGCCGGCCTCGTCGACCCAGCCTTCGGCCACCCAGCGCGGCAATTCGCGCAGGACACGGGCCTGGGTCAGGCGGTCGAGCATCGGAACTCCTTACCAATTTCGTACGCAACCTTGGGCCGGGCGGCCGACGATTGCAATGGCCGAGGAAGCCTCGCTACACTGTCGCGGACTCAAGCACTTAGGAGTGGATGATGACGTCGAGCGACATCGTGATCGTCGGTGCCGCCCGGACGCCGATGGGCGGCTTCCAGGGGGACCTCAAGGACAAGACGGCGCCGGAACTGGGCGCGATCGCGATCAAGGCCGCGATCGCGCGGGCCGGGCTGCAGCCGGCCGACGTCGAGGAAGTGATCATGGGCAACGTGCTGCCGGCGGGCCTTGGCCAGGCGCCGGCCCGCCAGGCCAGCCGCGGGGCAGGCCTGCCCGACGCGGTGGGCTGCACCACCATCAACAAGGTCTGCGGCTCGGGCATGAAGACCCAGATGCTGGCCCATGACCTGATCCGCGCCGGGTCGAACACCATCATGGTGGCGGGCGGCATGGAAAGCATGACCAACGCCCCCTACCTGCTGCCCAAGGCCCGCGGCGGTTTCCGCCTGGGCCACGGCGAGGTCAAGGACCACATGTTCCTCGACGGGCTCGAGGATGCCTATGACCGCGGCCGCCTGATGGGCACCTTCGCCGAGGACACGGCCGAGGCCTACCAGTTCACCCGCGACATGCAGGACGCCTATGCCATCGAAAGCCTGCGCCGCGCCAAGCTGGCGGTCGAAAGCGGCTGGTTCGACGGCGAGATCGTGCCGGTCGAGGTCGCCGGTCGCGGCAAGACCGTGACCGTGGCCCGCGACGAGCAGCCGTCCAAGGCCGACGCCGCCAAGATCGCCACGCTGAAGCCGGCCTTCCGCAAGGACGGCACGGTCACCGCGGCCAATTCGTCGTCGATCTCGGACGGCGCCGCCGCCCTGGTCCTGACCACGGCGGCCGAGGCCGAGCGGCGCGGCCTTAAGCCGATCGCCCGTATCGTCGGTCACGCCAACCATGCCGAGGCTCCCGCCTGGTTCACGACGGCCCCGGTGGGCGCGATCAAGACCCTGCTGGCCAAGACCGGCTGGAGGCCTGAGGACGTCGACCTCTACGAGATCAACGAGGCCTTCGCCGTAGTCGCCATGGCCGCGATCCGCGACCTCAACCTCGACCCGGCCAAGGTCAACATCCATGGCGGCGCCTGCGCGCTGGGCCATCCGATCGGCGCCTCGGGCGCCCGCCTGGTCGTGACCCTGCTGGCCGCGCTGGAGAAATACAACCTGAAGCGCGGCATCGCCTCGCTGTGCATCGGCGGCGGCGAAGCCACCGCGCTGGCCGTGGAGCGCCTGTGAGATGCTGACCGAAGACCAGAGCATGATCCGGGACATGGCCCGGAACTTCTCGCAGGAGGAACTGGCCCCGGGCGCAGCCGAGCGTGACCGCACGGCGGCCGTGCCGCGCCATCTGCTGGAACGCATGGGCGAACTGGGCCTGATGGGCATGTGCGTGCCGGAGGAATTCGGCGGGGCGGGGGCCGATTACGTCTCCTACGCCCTGGCGCTGGAGGAAATAGCGGCCGGCGACGGCGCCTTGTCGACCGTGATGTCGGTCAACAACGCACCGGTCTGCGCCGCCCTGCTGCGGTATGGCAGCAAGGCCCAGCAGGAACGTTTCCTGGTGCCCTGCGCCAAGGGCGAGATCATCGGCGCCTTCTGCCTGACCGAACCGCAGGCCGGGTCGGATGCCTCGGCGCTGAAGACCAGGGCGGTGCGCAAGGCCGATGGCGGCTGGGTGATCAACGGCGTCAAGCAGTTCATCACCTCAGGCTCGATCGCCGGCGTCGCGCTGGTCTTTGCGGTGACCGACCCGGCGGCGGGCAAGAAGGGCATTTCCTGCTTCGTGGTGCCGACCGACGCCAAGGGTTACGTCGTCGCCTCGATCGAGAAGAAGCTGGGCCAGCGCTGTTCCGATACCTGCCAGATCCTGCTGGAAGACCTCGAGGTCGGGCCGGACGCCCTGCTCGGCGACGAGGGCGATGGCTACCGCATCGCGCTGGCCAATCTCGAGACCGGCCGCATCGGCATCGCCGCCCAGTCGGTCGGCATGGCCCGCGCCGCCTTTGACGCCGCGGTCGATTACGCCCAGCAGCGCGAAGCCTTCGGCGTCAAGATCATGCAGCACCAGGCGGTATCGTTCCGCCTGGCCGACATGGCGACGCAGATCGAGGCGGCACGCCTGATGGTGCACAATGCCGCGCGGCTGAAGGATGCGGGCACGCCCTGCCTGAAGGAAGCGTCGATGGCCAAGCTGTTCGCCTCCGAAATGGCCGAAAAGGTCTGTTCGGATGCGATCCAGACGCTGGGCGGTTATGGTTACCTGGCCGACTTCCCGGTCGAGCGGATCTACCGCGACGTCCGGGTCTGCCAGATCTATGAAGGCACGTCCGATGTCCAGCGGCTGGTGATCAGCCGGGCATTGGCGGCCAGCTAGCGACAGTCCGCAAGCCAGGGAGGGCCGGCCCCTAGTGTTTGGCGATCCGACCCAAGTCCTGTTCGTCGGCGGGGTGCTGATCCTGATCAGCATCTTCGCCGGCCTGATTTCCAGCCGGGCGGGTGCCCCACTGCTGCTGGTCTTCCTGCTCATCGGCATGGTGATGGGCGAGGACGGGCCGGGCGGCATCGCCTTTGCCAATTACGAAGCGGCCTATCTGATCGGGTCGGCTGCGCTGGCCATCGTCCTGTTCGACGGCGGCATGCGCACCCATCTCGACACGCTCAAGCTGGCGGCGGGCCCCAGCCTGTCGCTGGCCACCATCGGCGTGATCGTGACCACCGCGGTGGTCGCCGCCGCCACACACTGGCTAGCCGGCATCGGCTGGACCCAATCGGTTCTGATCGGGTCCAGCGTCGCCTCGACCGATGCCGCCGCGGTGTTTTTCCTGCTGAATTCACGCGGCATGGAAATCCACCAGCGGGTCCGCGCGACACTCGAGGTCGAATCCGGCCTGAACGATCCGATCGCGGTGTTCCTGGTCGTTTCCTGCATCGGCATGCTGAAGGCGGGCGCCGAACCGACCATCGCCGGGTTCGCCCTCGATTTCATGGCCCAGATGGTCGGCGGCGCGCTGTTCGGCCTGGGCGCCGGCATCGCCATGGTCTGGGCGATCAACCGCTTCGATTTCGCGCCCGGCATCTATCCGATCTTTGCCGTGGCCTCGGCCCTGGCCGTGTTCGGCGGGTCGCATTTCGTCGGCGCGTCAGGGTTCCTCGCCGTCTATGTCGCGGGGCTGGTGCTGGGCAACCGGCGCCATCGCGGCATGCAACTGATCCTGCGCTTCCACGACGGTCTGGCCTGGCTCAGCCAGATCGTCATGTTCGTCATGCTGGGCCTGTTGCTGACGCCCAGCCAGATGATCGGCGATCTCGGCCTCGGCTTTCTGGTCGCGGCGGTGCTGATCGTGCTGGCCCGGCCGCTGGCCGTGGCCATCTGCCTGGCGCCGTTCCGCTTCTCGTGGCGCGAACAGGCCTTCATCGCCTGGGTCGGCCTGCGCGGCGCGGTACCGATCTTCCTGGCCTCGCTGCCCGTCATGAATGCCTTGCCGGGGGGCGCGATCTATTTCCACGTCGCCTTCGCCACCGTGCTGGCCTCGCTGCTGCTGCAGGGCTGGACGATCGGTCTGGCCGGTAAATGGCTGCGGCTGGAGCTGCCGGCCGACCATGAAAGCGCCGAACGCCTGGATCTCGACGTCGCCGGCGACGGCGACCGCGACGTCGCCGGCTATCGCGTCGGCGCCAAGGCGCTGGTGATGGATTACCATTATGCCGAACTGCCGCTGCCCCGCCGCGTGCGTGTCCTGTCGGTGATCCGCGACGGCGTGGTCATGGACCGCGACACGCTGGAACGGCTGGAGGAAGACGACTACGTCCTGGTGGTCGCGCCACCGCATGAGATGTTCGAACTGGACCGGCTGTTCGCGGCCCGCCGCGTGGTCGACGCCGAGGCCGACCTGGTATTCGGCGAATTCACCCTGGCGGGCACCGCCAGGCTGGGCGAGGTCGGCGCGCTGTACGGTTTCGAGGTGCGGCCCAAGGACCGCGAACAGACGGTCGACGACTACATCCGCCTGCGGCTGCGCCGCAAGGTGGTGGCGGGCGACCGCCTGCGCGTCGGGCCGGTCGAACTGGTGGTCCGCGACATGAGCGGTGGCAAGATCGCCCATTTCGGCGTCGAGCTGGATCCGGACGAGCCGTGGCGCGTGCGGCTGCGGCGCCTGCCGGTGGCCAAGCTGGTCAGCCGTGGACGCAACCGCCTGCGCTGGCTGATCCGGCCGGCCACGGCCCAGCGGGGACGCCTGGATGACTGAACCATCACCGCCCATCGACTTCTATTTCGATTTCTCGTCGCCCTACGGCTATCTCGCCGCCAAGCGCATCGACGGCATCGCCGCACGCCATGGCCGTACCGTCGACTGGCGCCCGTTCCTGATGGGCCTGGTGTTCCGCGACGTCGGCGGCCAGCCGCTGACCCAGTACCCGCTGAAGGGCAATTATTCGCGGCACGATTTCGACCGCTCGGCCCGCCGCCATGGCATCCCGTTCACGATGCCCGCGGTGTTCCCGCGACCGTCGACCCTGGCGATGCGCGCGGCCTTGTGGCTGAAACAGCGCGATCCCGCCGTGGCGCGGACCTATTGCGAAGCCGTGTTCGATGCTTATTTCCAGCATGGCCGCGACATCGGCGACCGGACCGTGGTGATCGACCTGGCCGGCCCCCTGGGGGCCGCGCTGGACGAAAGCCTCGATGACCCCGGCCTGAAGGCTCTGGCCCGCGCGGAAAACGACACCGCGATCAAGCAGCGCCGGATCTTCGGCTCGCCCTACATCATCGTCGACGGCGAACCCTTCTGGGGTAACGACCGACTGGAAATGATCGACGAGTGGCTGACCCGCGGCGGGTGGTAGAGGCCGACTTGGATGTCAGGCCTTCGGCACTATGTCTAGCTGGATGTGCCGTTCAAGATCCATGGCATCATGTAAGATGAGAACGACCTTGACCATGTCGTCTTGCTCAAGCTGATAAACGATCAGATGGCGCGGGTGCGCCACGCCGATATCGCCTTTGCTGTGCCGCAGGTGGTAGACGCGAATAGCTTGGCCAAGATCCAGCCTGGATGCACTGCCGCGTCGCACGGGATCTTCCACGAGCCCTTCAAGGACACGTGAGAGTAGCTGCTCGTACCGGTCTTGGGCCGCATCGCCAAATTGTTGCCTTGTCCAATCCAGAATATCGACTATGTCCGCTTGGGCCTGGGCCGTTAACCGAAGGCGTGCCATCTCTAGGTTTGATCAGCGCGACGCTTCTTTGCCATCCGTCCAAGGTCGGCGATGAAGCTCGCAATCTCACCTTGTTCCACATCGATGAAACGCCCAGCCTCAAGATCGTCCAGTCCGACCTGAACCGCCGCCCGCAACGCCTTCAGCTTCGCCGCCTCCCGCGCCGCGCGCTCCTCGATCAGGCGCAGGCCGTCGCGCAGGACTTCGCTGGCATTCTGATAACGGCCCGAGGCGACCAGCTCGGCGATCATCTTCTCGTTGTGGTCGGTCAGGACGACGTTGCGCGTCGGCATTTCGGCCCTCCATCACGGTCAGGACGACCAGCCTAGCGTCATTGGCAGAATATGCCAATGACGTCGATCTAGGCGCCGCCCCGACGTTTCTCGGCCTCGTCCGCGATGGCCTGGGCCAACGCCGGGTGCTGACCGGCCAGCTGGAAGAAATCGGGCATGTTCAGGATCAGCATGGTGCAGGGCGTCAGCGTGACGATGTCGGCCGAGCGCGGACGGCGGTCCAGCAGGGCCATTTCGCCAAAGAACATGCCTTCGGACAGCACGACGCTGTTGGGGTTCAGCCGGACTTCGACCTCGCCCGTCGCGATGAAGAACATGCTGTCGCCCGGTGCGCCGCGGCGCACGACAACAGCGCCCGCCGGGTAATAGCGCGCGCGCAGGCGGGCGACGACGTCGGCGATCGCTTGCGCGCCGATGCCCGAGAACAGGGGCACGCAGGCCACCAGTTCCCAGATGCGCAGGAAATCGCGCCGCTTCACTTCCTCGGAAAAACCAGTGGCCAGAATGCCGGCCAGCAGGGCCAGCACACCGATGCCGGATATCATCACGAAACCGGCGACGATCCGGCCGAAGGCCGTGACCGGCACCACGTCGCCGTAGCCCGTGGTGGTCAACGTCGCCACCGCCCACCACAGCGCCTGGGGAATGCTGCCGAACGCCTCGGGCTGATGGGTGCGTTCGGCAATATGGGCCAGGGTGGCGGCAGCCATCAGCACCACGCCGAACATGATCAGCACCACCAGCAGGGTGCGGCGCTCGTTGTAGATCACCCGCCCGATCAGCCGCGCCCCAGGCGTATGGGCCGACAGCTTCAGCATGAACAGCAGCACCATCACTGCCGCGAAATCGGGCGGCAGGATCATGCCCCAGGTCAGGGCGCCGGTGACCGGCAGGATCGCCAGCATGTCGACGACGCCCGCCGGCGACAGGGCCCAGCGCCAGCGTGCCGAATTCGGCTGCAGCCATGCCAGCCGCGGCAGATCGGGGGCGCACCACAGGCGCAGCGCATATTCGAAGGCGAAGGCCAGGCCGACCACCGCGATCGACAGTTCAACCCCCATCTGCAGCTGGTGGTCGATACCAGGGATGGAATCGACCAGGGTGCAGCCGATCCCGACCAGGATCAGCGCCAGTTGCAGCGCGCGAAAGCGCTGCGCCGCCGGCAGGGCGACGTCGGGATCCAGGATCAGGTGCAGACGCTGGCGCGGCAGCATTCAGAAGATCGTATACCCCCCGTCGATCACGAAGCTGTCGCCCGTATGATAGGACGACGCATCCGAAGTCAGGTAGACGGCGATGCCGCCGAAATCCGCGGCCTCGCCCCAGCGGCGGGCGGGGATGCGCGGCATGACGGCGCCGGCGAACTTGTCGTTGGAGGTCGCCGCCGTCGTCATGTCGGTCGAAATCCAGCCGGGCAGGATCGAATTGGCGCGGATGCGGTGGCGGGCCAGCTCGACCGCCAGGCCCTTGATCATCGAGATCAGGCCGCCCTTCGAGGCACCGTATTGTTCGTTGCGCGCCGCCCCCTCGATCGCGGCGGTCGAGGCGATGCCGATCAGCGAGCCGCCGTTGCCGGCCGCGATCATCGCCCGGGTCGCGGCGCGCAGCGTGAAGAAGGCGCCGTCCAGGTTGACCGCCATGACGCGGCGCCATTCCTCGTCGCTCATGTCGACGAAGCTGGGCGCCTTGCCGATCACGCCGGCATTGGCGATGCAGCCGTCCAGCCGGCCGGCGAACGCCGATACCGATTTCGCCGTCGCCGCATCGACCGCGGCGGCGTCGCCGACGTCGCAGATCAGCGCCTCGACCCGGGCCCCGGCCTGGGCCTCGGCCTTCAGGCGATGGGCGGCTTCCTCGGTCTTGGTCTTGTTGGTGCCCCAGATCACGACCGACGCGCCGGCCTGCACCAGCGCCTCGGCCATGCCGTAACCGATGCCGCCATTGCCGCCGGTGACGATCACGCCCTTGCCGGTCAGATCGAATGGACGATAACCCATGGCACTTCCCCCTGAATCGCGATTCATCGTTTTCCGGCGGCTACCATAACGGCCGCCGGGCGATCCGGAAACCGTCAGCCCGGCGCCGGTACCAGCGAGACGGCGACCTGGTTCTTGCCGCGCCGCTTGGCCTCGTACATCGCCGCGTCGGCGCGGGCCAGCGCGACGTCGAAACCCAGCGCGTCGGGTGTGCAATAGGCCACGCCGACGCTGCAGCCGACCCCGTCGCCAATCCGCGCCACCGCCTGCACGATGCGCTGGGCGACGGCCGCCGCGGTCGACCGCAACCCGTCGGGCGCACCCGCCAGGCAGACCACGAATTCGTCGCCGCCCAGCCGGCCGGCCAGATCGGTCGACCGCAGGGTCCCGCCGATGGTGCGCGCGACCTCGACCAGCACCTCGTCGCCGCGGGCGTGCCCCAGGATGTCGTTGACCTGCTTGAACCCGTCCAGGTCGATGAACAGGATCGCCAGCGGGCGTTTGTCGGCTGCGCAGCGTGCGTGCAGTTCCGTCGCCAGTTCCAGGAACAGCGTCCGGCCGGGCAGGCCGGTCAGGGCGTCGTGCCGGGCGGTGATCGCGTCGGCGGAATGGCGCTCGACCTCGGCCTCCAGTTCCAGGTTCGACCGGGCCAGGCGCTGGGCGTCGGCGGCCGTCGCCATGTAGGCCCGGTTGATTTCGTGCAGATAGACCAGCAGCAGCATGGCCGACGAAACGAACCCGTTCAGCCGGCCGAGATACCAGCCCACCGCATACCGATTGCCCGAGGCGATGGTCGCTGCCGCATCCAGCATCAGGGCGAAGAACGCGACGCCCAGCGATACCTGCAGCACCGTGCGGAAACGGGTGATCCGCCAGAACAGGATCAGCGAGCCGCTCATCAGCGTCATGATCAGCGGTATCGGACCGATGTCGGTCAGCCGCTGCAGCGCGCCGGCCTCTTCGAGGGCGGGCAGCAAATCGTGCCCCAGCGTGACCATGGCCAGCGTTGCGCCGAACAGTGCCAGCGTGCCCAGCAGGGCGATCCACGCCCAGCGCCGGCGACCACCGGCGACCGGGCCGTCGGGCAGCAGCCATTCGCTGATCGTGTAGACGACGATGCCGAAGAACGGGCCGATATGCCAGAACACCCACAGCCAGATCATGGTCTGGGGGCCCCCGGCCAGTACCGCCCGGTCGGGCAGTATCATGCCGGAAAACGACAGGAACTGGGCAGCCATCGCCAGGCCGGTATAAAGGCTGCCGCACCCGACAAAGAGCAGCGCGGGATTCCCGTTGGCGCGGTAATGGCCGAAGATCAGATAGGCCGTGACCAGGTAGTTCGACGCGGTAAGCGTCTGAAAGATCGGAATGAAGGCCGGAATCGCCGGCCCCATACGCGCGGTGAAGGGCAGGGCGGCGATCGTCACCGCCGCCAGCGCGATGCAGAACCACAGCGCCACACCGCGCAGCGTCGGGCTGGCCGGCTGCGATGCCAGGGAAGAAAAGGGGTCGCGTGACTGGAGACGGCGACGGTTTTCCACCCTCGGCCGCCGCGCCAGCGCATTGTTCATCGTATCCGTCACGCCGATCCTGTCTGCACGTCTACCACGATGTCGCGGACATGACTTTGGTCCAGGAACTAGTAACGAATGGTTAATACCTGCTGTCGTTCCGCGAGCAAGTCATTGTGACCGTTGGGTTTCACCCCTGGCGAATCGAGCCGACAAAAACCCCCACCTCACTACCCAGACGTGTAGCCTGCTCGGCGACGCGGGTTGAGGCCGCCAGGACATCGCGGGCGGCGGAACCGGCCACCGCGGCCGACCGGTTCAGCGCCTCGACGCTGCCCGCCGCCGTTCGCGTGCCGGTCGAGGTTTCCTCGACCCGGCGCACGATCTCGCGCGTTGCCGCGCCCTGCTGCTCGACGGCTGCGGCGATGGCGGTGGCGATGCCGCTGATCTGCTCGATGACCCGGCCGATCGCGGCGATGGCCCCCGCCGCGGCATCGGCGTCGGCCTGCACCGCGGCGATCTGGGCACGGATCTCCTGGGTCGCCCGTGCGGTCTGGGCGGCCAGGGTCTTGACCTCGGCGGCGACCACGGCAAAACCCTTGCCGGCCTCGCCGGCCCGGGCCGCCTCGATCGTCGCGTTCAGCGCCAGCAGGTTGGTCTGGCCGGCGATCGCGTCGATCAGCCCGGTGATCTCGCCGATGGTCGCAGCCGTCCTGGTCAAGGCCTGCATCGCCCCCTCGACCTCGCCGGCCTGGGCCACGGCCTGGCGGGTCACGCTGGTCGCGTCGGCGGCCTGGGCGGCGATGCCGTCGATCGAGGCCGACAACTGCCCGGCGGCGGCCGAAATCGTGGCGACCGCCGACGATGCCTCGCGTGTCGCGCCGGCCGCGATCCGGCTCTGTTCGGCGGTCTGCCCGGCAATACCGCTCATCGCGCCGGCGGTGCCGGTCATCTCGTCGGCCGCCGCAGCGATGGCCGCGACCATCGCGCCCACCGCCTGGTCGAAGCGCTGGGCCAGATCGTCCAGTTCGGCGCGGCGCTGGGCCTCGCGCGCCGCGCGGGCCGCGGCCTCGTCTGCCTCGCGCCGGCGCAGGGCATCCTGGTCGGCCGCCTCGCGGGCATGGCGTGCTTCGGCCGCCGCCTCGGTCTCGCGATGGCGTTCGGCCTCGCGCTCGCGCTCGATCATCGCTTCGCGTAGCGCGGCCTGGCGCCGCTGCACGGTCTGCTGGCGGTGTTCGGCCACGGCTGCCGTCAGATGGTCGGACAGATCGGCGACGATCCCGGCGACACGCTGCGCGCTCCAACCCAGCCGGCCCAGCGGGCCGCCGACGGGCAATGTCGGTGCCGGCCGCTCGCCGCGGGTAACGGCCTCCATCAGCGCCGCGATACGCGCCGCAGGCAGCAGCACCCGCCGGCCCGCAACGATGACCAGGGCCGGCCCCGCGATCAGCCCGGCGACCAGCACCGACGTGAGCGCGGCGGGCCCCGCACCGGCACCCAGCGCGATCAGCCCGGCGGCCGGCCCCAGGGCGGCACCGGCGATGGCGCCGAGCGGTGCCAGGCCGCCGCCGGCCGCCTCGCGCCGCCAGGCGGCTTCGTCGGTTTCCGCCATCGCGGCCGCCGCGGCCTTGCCATAGGCCATCCAGGCCGCGCCGACCGCGGCGAACGCCTCGGCCTGGCTCGGGGTCATCAGCCCCGCCATGCCCTGCAACGCGGCCAGCGCACCGGCGGCCCGTTCGGTCGACTGGGCGAAATTGCGCCGGCTGGCCGGAGCACGCTGCAGCAGATAGTCGCGCAGGTGGGCGGAGCCGAGCGAGATCGGCCCGCGCATGTCGGCGATCTGGGCCAGCAACAGCTTGCGCTCGGCGGTGGCGGCCAGGCCGCGCTCCTCCTCCAGCATGCGGGTCAGGGCGGCGCCCAGCTCGGCTGCAAGCTTCAGGCTGCCGGCCGGATCGACCATCGCCGGCGCATCCGGTCGCGGCCGCACCAGGGCCAGCAGGTCGGGCACGGTCGCGGCAAAGGCGGCGACATGCTCGCGTACCTCGGCAAAGAAAAAATCCTGTGTCGCGGTCAGCAGGTCGCGACGGTCATCCACCAGCGCGATTGCGGCCTGTGCCTTGGCCAGCGCCCCGTCGAACGCGATGCGCAAGGCCGGATCCCCGCTGGCGACATGGCCGCGCAGATGGCCCAGCGCCAGGCCCATCGGCGCGCGGATATCGGCGAAATGTCCCAGCAGCGCCTTGCGCTCGGCCTCGGGGCCCAGCACGCGCTCCTCGTCGATCAGCATCGTCATGAGATCGCCGACCTGGGCGCCGAGACCGGCGCAACGGCGGGAAAGCTGGTCTATCCGGCCATCGGCCGTCTGCTGCATGCGCATCGCCCCCTTGTCGGATCCAGCGCGCCGCCCCGCGCCCGCGGGGCGGCGTCGGCCGAGGACGTCATTCCTCCTTGTAGCCGTAGGCCTGGATGTTGCCGGTGGCACCGTAATACTTGTAGGGCAGGAACTTGCCGCACATGGTGATCTTGACCCGGTCGCCCTTGGGATCGGGCTGGCGTTCCATGGTAAAGTCGAAATCGATCGCCGACATGATGCCGTCGCCGAATTCCTCCTGGATCAGCTCCTTCCAGGTCGGGCCGAAGACCGAGACCAGTTCGTAGAAGCGATAGATCAGCGGATCGGTCGGCGGGCCGTTCAGCGTGCCGCGATGCGGCACCTCGTTCAGCATCCGCTCCTCGACCTGGGACAGGCCGAACAGTTCGGCGGCCTTCATCGCCTGGGGCTTGGTCAGCTTCATCTGGCCCATCAGCGCGGCGGTGATCAGCACCGGCGAGAAGCCGTCGATCTCGTCGCAGATATATTTCCAGGTCCAGCCTTTCTCGCGCTTGATGTCGAGGATCTTTTCGGTCAGGTCGTCGCGTTTCATCCCAGTTTCTCCTTGGGGACAACGAAGGGGGTGGCGGTCGGGCGGATGACGGGCGGGTGCCGGCGGTCCCAGGCCCGGCCCGCGATCTCGTCCTTGAAGCTGCGCGAGCGTTCGACCAGAAAGTCGATGAGGTGGTTGCGCAGCGCGTAGTAGTCGGGGTGGCGATGCACATTGTTGCGGTCGCGATCCCGCGGCAGCGGGTTGACCACGGTCTCGGCGATCAGCGCGCCGGGGCCGTTGGTCATCAGCACGATGCGATCGGCCAGGTAGATCGCCTCGTCGACGTCGTGGGTGATCATGAACACGGTCTGGCCGGTGCCGTGGCACAGCCGCCGGACCTCGTCCTGCAGCGTGCCGCGGGTCAGGGCGTCCAGGGCCGAGAACGGCTCGTCCATCAACAGCATCTTCGGGGACAGGGACAGGGCGCGGGCGATGCCGACACGCTGCTTCATCCCGCCCGACAGCTCCGAAGGACGCTTGCCCTCGGATCCCGTAAGGCCGACCACGTTGATGAATTCCTGGGCATGTGCCCGGACTTTGGACTTGTTCCAGTCCGGATGCCGTGCCGCCACCGCATAGGACACGTTGCCCATCACGGTCAGCCAGGGAAACAGCGCATGGCCCTGGAAGATGACGGCGCGGTCAAGCGACGGTCCTTCGATCGCCTTGCCGTCGACCACGACGACGCCGTCGGACGGCTTGTCCAGTCCGGCCAGGATGTTCAGCACCGTGGTCTTGCCGCAGCCGGAATGGCCGATGACGCAGACGAACTCGCCCCGGTCGATGCCCAGCCACAGGTCCTCGAAGATCGCCGGGCCGCCATAGCGGCGCGAGATCCCCTCGATCGAGATCAGATGCGCGGTCATTCGGGATAGCTCACGAGACGGGCGAGGCGGGCCAGGCCCTGGTCAAGGATCATGCCGACCACGCCGATCAGCAGGATCGCGGTGATCACGTTGGTGATCGACAGGTTGTTCCACTCGTTCCAGACGAAGTAGCCGATGCCCGTGCCGCCCACCAGCATCTCGGCCGCCACGATCACCAGCCAGGCGATGCCGATCGAAATCCGCATGCCGGTCAGGATGGTGGGGGCCGCCGCCGGCAGGATCACCGTGAAGGCCCGCTTCAGCGGCGGGATTTCCAGCGTGCGCGCGACGTTCAGCCATTCGCGGCGAACGCTGGCCACCCCGAAGGCCGTGTTGACCAGCATCGGCCAGACCGAGCAGATGAAGATCACGAAGATGGCCGAGATCGCGGAATCCTTGATCGTGTAGAGCGCCAGCGGCATCCAGGCCAGGGGCGAGATCGGCTTGAGGATCTGGATATAGGGATCCAGCGCCCGGTTCATCAGCGGCGACATGCCGATCAGGAACCCGAGCGGCAGGGCGACCAGCACCGCCAGCAGATATCCCGCAAAGACCCGCGCGATCGAGAAGGCCAGCTGAATGCCGACCCCCTTGTCGTTGGGGCCGCGATCGTAGAACGGGTCGCGCAGATGCTGCCACAGCTGGGCGCCGACCGCGCCGGGCCCGGGCATCGCCGAGGTCCCTTGCGTCGCGGTCTGCCCCATCAGCTTGGCATAATCCGGGTCCATGTCGGCGACCGGCCCCGAACCCATCGTGCCGATCTGCCACAGCCCAAGGAACACGGCCAGGATCAGGACCGACACCAGGGCGGCGCGAAGGGGAAGGGACGTGCTCATGCCCGCTTGATCGCGAACGAGTTGACGTAGTCCTCGGGCTTGGCGGCGTCGAAGGGCTTGCCCATGACGACGATGGTCTTCGACCCGGCCGCCGGCGGGGTCATCCCGGCCTCCTTCATCAGGCGCGTGGCGTCGGTCGCCAGGAACACCTGGTTGGCGATCGCCTTGTAGTCGATATCGCCCTTGACCTGGCCCCAGCGCTTCATCTGGGTCAGGATCCACACGGCGAAGGATTCCCAGGGGAACGGGTCGAACGAGATCCGGTTCGGATCGCGCTTCACCGTGCCCAGGCCGTCGGCATAGGTCCCGGTCAGCACCTGCTCCACGACGGTGACCGGCTGGTTCAGGTAGTTGGCCGGGGCGATCGCCGCCGCTATTTCCTTGCGGTTCTCAGGCTTCGAGGCATAGGCCGTCGCCTCGATGATCGCCTTGAGCAGGGCGCCGTAGGTGTTGGGCATCGTGGTGACGAATTCCTTCGACGCGGCGAAGGCACAGCAGGGATGCCCGTCCCAGATTTCCTTGGACAGCATGTGGATGAAACCGACGCCGTCATAGACCGCGCGCTGGTTCACCGGATCGGGCGCCAGGAAGCCGTCGATGTTGTCGGCGCGCAGGTTCGCGACCATCTCGGGCGGCGGCACGGCGCGGATCTGGACGTCGGTATCGGGATCGATGCCGTTTTCCGCCAGGTAGTAGCGCAGCAGGTAGCTGTGCATGGAATAGTCGAAGGGCACCGCGAACTTGAACCCCTTCCAGGATTTCGGATCGCGCCTGTCCTTGTGCTTCATCGCCAGGGTGATGGCCTGGCCGTTGACGTTCTCGATCGCCGGCACGGTGTAGGGCTGCGCCGCCGCGCCCGCGCCCATCGTGATCGCCAGCGGCATCGGCGACAGCATGTGGGCGGCGTCGTATTCCTTGTTCAGGGTCTTGTCGCGGATGACGGCCCAGCCGGCCGTCTTGATCACCTCGACGTTCAGGCCCTGCTTGGAATAGAAGCCCATGGGATGGGCCATGATGATCGGCGTGGCGCAGGTGATGGCGATGAAGCCGACCTTCAGGTCCTTCTTTTCCAGCGGGCCGCCCTGGGCCAGCGCGTCGGTCACCTGGCCCAGCGGCAGGATCTGGCTGATCGCGGCCAGCGCGGTCGAGGCGCCGACGGCCTTCAGGAAATCACGTCGGGTCGCATCCTCCGGGAACAGGGCGCGGACGACGGCGCTTTCGACCGCGCGGGACAGCCGGCCATCCTGGTTTGCGGTGGCGGCATCATGGTCGGCCTGGCTGGCATGGCGGCCGCAACCGCAGCCGGTGGCGGTCAGACGCTGCGTGGCATCCAGCGGATCGTCGAACATTCCCATGGCACCCCTCCTCCTTGCATGGACCGGCAGAACCGGCGTGCTTTGTGCAACGCAACAAGCGTGCCAGCGGCAAGAATGGCGGAAATCGGGGCCAGGATGGGATGATGACGACTACGAATTCTCGTGACATACTTAATTTCGTAGTCAGGACCACGAAATTTCGTAGCGAGACGGTGATGGACCACGGATACGGGGCGGCCTTCGAGCATGGGGCGTTGGCAACCCTGGTGCTGGACCCGGTCGCCGATCGCGTGATGGATGCCAATCCCGCGGCCTGCCGCCTTTTGGGCTACGACCGGGCCGCGTTGCGTCAGATGCCGGTATCGAGCCTGCATCCCGGTCAGTTGCCGGCGCTGATCGTGTTCTCGGAAGCGGTGCTGGCCCAGGGCGTCTACTGGACCCGCACGCTAACCCCGCGGCACGCCACCGGGGACGAGTTGCGGCTGGAATACGCCGCGTCGCGGCTGGAGGAGGCGGGGGGCCGGCTGATCCTGCTGACCCTGACCGACCTGGACGAGCGCCAGCGCCGCACGATCGATGCCGAGGCCGACCTGCTGGTGCGCGAAGGCATCGCCGAATGGCAGCGGGTCGAGCGGTTCTTTCGCGATGTCGAACGCGAGAACCAGCTGATCCTGCGCGCGGCGGGTGAAGGCATCTACGGCGTCAACGCCGAGGGCCGTACGACGTTCGTCAACCCGGCGGCCGCGCGCATGCTGGGCTGGGCGGCCGAGGATCTGGTGGGCCAGGATATGCATACCATCGTCCATCACACCCATGCCGACGGCAGTCATTATCCCGAACAGACCTGCCCGATCTATGCCGCCTTCCGCGACGGTGCGATCCGCCAGGTCGACTGGGAAGTGTTCTGGCGGCGCGACGGATCGAACTTTCCGGTCGAATACACCTCGACCCCGATCCGCGACCGCGGTGTCGTGGTCGGCGCCGTCATCGTCTTCCGCGACATCAGCCAGCGGCGCGAAGCCGACGAACGACTGCATGCGGCGCTGGCCGAGGTCGAGCGGCTGCGCAGCCGGCTGGAGCTCGAGAATGCCTATCTGCAGGAAGAAATCCGCACCGAGACCAACCAGCGCGGCATCATCGGCCGCAGTGCCGCGATCCTGAAGACAACGGCCCAGGTCGACCTGGTGGCACCCACCGACGCCACCGTGCTGATCACCGGCGAATCCGGCACCGGCAAGGAATTGATCGCCCGCGCGATCCACGAGGCGTCGGACCGGCGCGACCGGCCGCTGATCCGGGTCAATTGCGCGGCGATCCCCCGCGAATTGTTCGAAAGCGAATTCTTCGGCCATGTGAAGGGCGCCTTCACCGGCGCCCTGCGCGACCGGGTCGGGCGCTTCGAACTGGCCGACGGCGGCACCCTGTTCCTGGACGAGGTCGGCGAGATCCCGCTGGAACTGCAGGGCAAGTTGCTGCGTGTGCTGCAGGAAGGCCAGTTCGAGCGCATCGGCGAAGAACGCACCCGCAGCACCGACGCCCGCGTCATCGCCGCGACCAACCGTGACCTGAAGCGCGAGGTGCGGGCGGGGCGCTTCCGCGAGGATCTGTATTTCCGCCTGGATGTCTTCCCGATCGAATCGGTCCCCTTGCGCGAACGCCCCGACGACATCGCGCTGCTGGCCGCCCATTTCCTGCATGGGTCGGCGCAGAAGCTGAAGACACCGGCCCTGCGCCTGACCGAGGCCGATGCCAACCGCCTGCGCGGTTACGACTGGCCGGGCAATGTCCGCGAGTTGCAGAACGTCATCGAACGCGCCGCCATCCTGGCGCGTGGCGGGCGGCTGCGTTTCGACCTGCCCGAGGGCGCGGTCGCGCCCGCGGCGCCGGTTGCCGCCCAGCCGGCCCTGTTGACCGAAGATGACCGCCGCGCCCGCGACCGCGCCAATATCGTCGCAGCCCTGGCCGCCTGCGGCGGCAAGGTGTTCGGCCCCGACGGCGCGGCCGAGATGCTCGGGATCAAGCCGACGACGCTGGCATCGCGCATCAAGGCGCTGGGGATCCGGCGGACCGACGCGGCATTACCAGCGGGATAATCGACGGACTTGCGGCGCTGGCCCAGGGTTGCCTCACGACCGAGACGGTCGCTTCGAGCAAGCAAACGAAAGGCCCGCCATGACCGACCTGACCGCCATCGCGCAGAACTACATCGCCGCCTGGAACGAAACCGACGCCGCGGCCCGCCGCGCCCTGATCACCCGCACCTTTACCGAAGGCACGGCCTATGTCGATCCGATGATGTCGGGCGACGGTCATGACGGGATCGAGGCGATGATATCGGGTGTTCAGTCGAAATTTCCCGGTTTCCGCTTCACGCTGGACGGCCAGGTCGACGGCTATGCCGACAAGATCCGGTTTTCCTGGACGCTGGGCCCCGAAGCCGCGCCCGACATGGTCAAGGGCACCGATTTCGGCGTGGTCGCCGACGGCCGGCTGCACCGGGTGACCGGCTTCCTGGACCGCGTGCCTGCCGGGATGTGAATACCACGACCGGGGGATCGCCCAACAAGCGGTCCCCCGGATAGCGTCGGCGGCATCGTTACCCGCGAACGAGGGCTGTGATGCCGACCGACGGCAATCCGACCAAGGGCTGGCTGGTGATCGCCGCCCTGGCCATCTACGGCGCGGCGATCACCTATACCGCCTGGCAGTGGGTCCGGCTGCTGGCCGTGCGCCGCCGGCTGAAACGGCAGGACCCGGCGGCGGTCGCCACGCTGACGCCCGCCTTCCGCCTGCTGGGCGTGCGCGCGATCATCATCCTGGCCACGCTGCAGGCGGTGGCAAGCCTGCTGCGCGACTGACCGCCTACCAGGTGAAGGGCGACAGCACGATGCGCCGGCCGGTCGACAGTTGCAGGGTGATGCCGTCGGGCCGCAGGCCCGCGGCCACGGTGCCCGCCGGCACGGGCACGGGGCTGGCCAGCGGCGGGGCCGCAGCAAAGGGCGATCCGCCGCGATAGGCGGTCACCGCCGCCTCCATCAGCCAGCCGCCGTTGGTCGGTGCCACCGGCGCCCCCATGACGTACCAGGCCGGTGCACCCGCTTCGTCATAGGCGAAGGCCGATACGAAGGCGCGGTTGCCCTGCTGTTCGACGAAATACCCGACACCGGGCTGGGACGCATCGACGAACCAGCCCGCCGCGGCACCGGCAGGCGGTGGCTGGATCGCGCGGCCGTCGATGGGAAAGCGCTGGATGCGCTTGGAGGCAACCGTGCCGTCGGCATTGTCGGTCAGCGACAGCAGCGAGGCGATGCCGCGGCTGGAAATGCCCAGCGTCGCCGTCCAATGCCGCCCGGTGCGGGTGGCATTGCCGGCCTCGCCCCCGGCAAGCGTGCCGCCGCCCCGATGTTCCGCGATGGTGCCGCGATAGAAGGTCGCAGTAACCCCCGCATCGCTGCGGGTCAGCGTGCCCGACCGCCAGTGCGGCGCACCGGTCTCGTCATAACCATAGGCGGCGATGAAGATCCGCCCCTGGTCGTTCAGCGCCAGGCTGTAGCCGCGTCCCGGTTCGTCCGCCACCCACCACCAGCCGGTGACCGCCGCCTTGGCATCGTAGGTCAGCGTCAGACCACACCCATTGATGCTCTCGGTCGTCGGTATGGTGACGATTGCGACCGTGGCGCTGCCGGCGGCGGCGCACAGGCCCGTCCACCCGGTGATCGAATAACCCGGGGCCAGGGTGGCCGTCAGCGTCAGTTGCTGTCCGGGGTCCACCGCATAGAAACAATTGTAGAGCGAGACGTCCAAGGGACGGCAGTCGCGGCCCAGCGGTGCCACTGATATCGCGTAGGCAGCGGTATCGCTGGTGGGCGCAGCAACGCTGAGCATGAACAGGGGCTGGCGGGCCTGCGCTGCCGGCAAGAAGGCGGCCAACGCGGCAATCAGGGCGATGATCCGGATCATGGTGCGGTTTTATAGGACCTTGCCTGCCCGAAAACCATGCAGCACGTCTCATTTTCCTGACCAGGCATCTCAGAACCCATAGACATCGTCTATCGAGTCCATGAGGCGAAATCATTTTCCCGATGTGCTCTAATCCCATACCGTCCGGGCGCGAGGCGGGCTAGGCTCGCCACGGTCACAGTAGACGGGAGAAGACGGATGAACCGTACCGGCGCCGGAAAGGGGACGGCATGACCGCCCTGCGCAGCGCGATCGATCCCCGCGGCGATGCCTTTCGGGACAATGCCGCCCGCATGGGCGAACTGGTCGAGGACCTGGCCCAGGTCGTGGCCCGTATCAAGGAAGGCGGCGGGCCGAAGGCGCGTGAACGCCACCTGTCGCGCGGCAAGCTGTTGCCCCGCGACCGCATCCGCACCCTGCTGGACCCCGGCTCGCCGTTCCTGGAATTCAGCCAGCTGGCGGCCCATGGCGTCTATGGCGAGGATATCCCCGCCGCCGGCATCCTGACCGGCATCGGCCGGGTCTCAGGCCGAGAATGCGTGGTGGTCTGCAACGACGCCACGGTCAAGGGCGGCACGTATTATCCGCTGACCGTCAAGAAGCACGTCCGCGCCCAGGAAATCGCGCGCGAGAACAACCTGCCTTGCGTCTATCTGGTCGATTCCGGCGGCGCCAACCTGCCCAACCAGGACGAGGTCTTCCCCGACCGCGACCATTTCGGCCGCATCTTCTACAACCAGGCCAACATGTCCGCGGCCGGCATCCCGCAGATCGCCGTGGTCATGGGGTCCTGCACCGCCGGCGGCGCCTATGTGCCGGCGATGTCGGACGAAAGCATCATCGTACGCAACCAGGGCACCATCTTCCTGGGCGGCCCTCCGCTGGTGAAGGCCGCGACCGGCGAGGTCGTGTCGGCCGAAGACCTGGGCGGCGCCGACGTGCACAGCCGCATTTCCGGCGTCACCGACCATTACGCGCTGAACGACACCCACGCGCTGGGCATCGCCCGCCGCATCGTCGGCGGCCTGAACCGGCGCAAGGTGGCGCAGGGCGACATCCGCACGCCCCGCGACCCGCTGTACGACCCTCGCGAACTGCACGGCGTCATCCCGCGCGAAACCCGCATCCCCTATGACGTGCGCGAGGTCATCGCCCGTATCGTCGACGGCTCGGATTTCGACGAGTTCAAGAAGCTGTACGGCCCGACCCTGGTCTGCGGTTTCGCCCATATCTTCGGCTATCCGGTCGGGATCATCGCCAATAACGGCATCCTGTTCTCGGAATCGGCGGTCAAGGGCGCCCATTTCATCGAGCTTTGCGCCCAGCGCCGCATCCCGCTCGTGTTCCTGCAGAACATCACCGGGTTCATGGTGGGCAGGAAATACGAGAACGGCGGCATCGCCAAGGACGGCGCCAAGCTGGTGACCGCGGTCGCGACCGCCGCCGTGCCGAAGTTCACCGTGATCATCGGCGGTTCGTTCGGCGCCGGCAATTACGGCATGTGCGGCCGCGCCTACGGGCCCCGCCAGCTGTGGATGTGGCCGAACGCGCGCATCTCGGTCATGGGCGGCGAGCAGGCGGCCAGCGTGCTGGCCACCGTCCGCCGCGACAACATCGAGGCGGCGGGCAAGACCTGGTCGGCCGAGGACGAGAACGCCTTCAAGGCGCCGATCCGCGACCAGTTCGAGGGGCAGGCCCATCCCTATTACGCCTCGGCCCGGCTGTGGGACGACGGCGTCATCGACCCCGCCGATACCCGCATGGTGCTGGGCCTTGGCCTGTCATCAGCCCATAACGCGCCGATCGGGGATACCCGCTTCGGCCTTTTCCGCATGTGAACGACGGGAGTCCCAGGATGATCGAGAACCCAGAAGACATGGTGCTGCTGGATGCCGACGAAGCCGGCATCGCCACCGTCACCCTGAACCGCCCGCATCTGCACAACGCGTTCAACGCCGACGTCATCGCCCGCCTGTCCGACATCTGGGACGACCTGGACAAGCAGGACGGTATCCGAGCCGTGGTCGTGCGCGCCAATGGGCACAGCTTCTGCGCCGGCGGCGACCTGAACTGGATGAAGGCCGCCGCCCTCTACACCTACGACCAGAACCTCGAGGACGCGCAGGGCCTGGCCGAGATGCTGAACCGGCTGGACCGCCTGTCCAAGCCGACCATCGCCCTGATCCACGGCAACTGCTTTGCCGGCGGTGTCGGCGTGGTTGCGGCCTGCGACGTGGCCGTCGCTGTCCAGGGGGTGCAGTTCGCGCTGACCGAGGTGAAGCTCGGCCTGGCCCCGGCCACGATCTCGCCCTATGTCGTGCGTGCGATGGGCCCCCGCCAGGCCCGCCGCTACATGCTGACCGCCGAACGCTTCGATGCCGATGCCGCCCACCGTGCGGGCCTGGTCCACGAACTGGTGCCGGACGGGGTGGCGCTGCTGGCCGCGCGCGACCGCCTTGTCCGCGACTTCCTGAATGCCGCCCCCGGGGCGCTGGCGGCGACCAAGACCCTGCTGGACCAGGTCGTCGGCCAGGAGATCGACGACGACCTGATGGCCCTGACCGCCCGCACCATCGCCGAGCGTCGGGCGACCGAGGAAGGGCAGGAGGGGCTTGCCGCCTTCCTGGAGAAGCGGAAACCGTCCTGGGTGCGCGGCGAAGGCTGATCGCATGTTCGACAAGATCCTGATCGCCAATCGCGGCGAGATCGCCTGCCGGGTCATCGACACCTGCCGGCGGCTGGGTGTGCGCACCGTCGCCGTCTATTCCGATGCCGACGCCGATGCCCGCCACGTCGCCATGGCCGACGAAGCCGTGCATATCGGCCCGGCCCCCGCCCGCGACAGCTATCTGGTCATCGACCGGCTGATCGAGGCGGCGCGGCGTACCGGCGCGCAGGCCATCCATCCCGGCTATGGCTTCCTGTCGGAAAAGGCCGAGATGGCGCGGGCCTGTGCGGCCGCCGGCATCGTCTTCATCGGCCCGCCCGCCACGGCGATCGAGGCGATGGGGCTGAAGGGCGCGGCCAAGGCGTTGATGCAGCAGGCCGACGTGCCGGTCGTGCCGGGGTATCACGGCGACGGTCAGGATCCCGACTTCCTGGCCCGCACCGCCGCCGAAATCGGCTGGCCCGTGCTGATCAAGGCGGTGGCCGGCGGCGGCGGCAAGGGCATGCGGCGTGTCGACGCCGCGGCGGATTTCGCGGCCGCACTGGCCGGCGCCAAGCGCGAGGCGGCCGCGTCGTTCGGCGACGACAAGGTGCTGATCGAGAAATACCTGGTCAAGCCGCGCCATATCGAGATCCAGGTGTTCGGCGACACGCAAGGCAACGCCGTCTACCTGTTCGAACGCGACTGTTCGGTGCAGCGCCGCCACCAGAAGGTGCTGGAGGAGGCCCCGGCCCCCGACATGCCGCCCGAAATGCGCGCCCGCATGGGCGAGGCCGCGGTCGCGGCCGCGAAGGCGATCGGCTATGTCGGTGCCGGCACGGTCGAATTCATCGCCGACGTGGCCGACGGGCTGCGGCCCGACCGGTTCTATTTCATGGAAATGAACACCCGGCTGCAGGTCGAGCATCCGGTGACCGAGATGATCACCGGCCAGGACCTGGTCGAATGGCAGTTGCGCGTCGCCGGCGGCGAACCGCTGCCGCTGACCCAGGACCGGCTGTCGATATCGGGCCATGCGCTGGAAGCCCGGGTCTATGCCGAGGATCCCGCCCGCAACTTCCTGCCGTCGACCGGCCGGCTGAACCGCCTGCGCCCGCCCCAGGCCGATGCCCATGTCCGCATCGATACCGGCGTGCGCGAGGGCGATACGGTCACGCCGTTCTACGATCCGATGATCGCCAAGCTGATCGTGTGGGATCACGACCGCCAGGGCGCCCTGCGCCGCATGGCCGCCGCCCTGCAGGATTACGAAATCGCCGGCCCGGCCAACAACGTCGCCTTCCTGCGCCGGCTGTGCCTGCATCCGGCCTTTGCCGGCGGCGACCTGGATACCGGGTTCATCGAACGCCACCGCGCCGACCTGCTGCCCGAGGCCGAGGCCCCCTCCGACACAGTGCTGGCCCTGGCCGCGCTGGCCGTGGTCAAGGGCCGCGAGGCGGCGGCGAAGGCTGCTGCCTCGGCATCGTCCGATCCGGGTTCGCCCTGGGCGCTGACCGACGGCTGGCGCATGAACGACGAAGGCCATGACGTGATCCGGCTGAACCATGCCGCCACGCCGATCGCCGTAGCGCTACGCTATCGCCGCCTCGGCGGCTACGTGCTGGCCCTGCCCGGTGGCGACGTCCAGGCGACTGCAACCCTTGGCGACGACGGCACGCTGATCGCCGATCTGGGCGGCATCCGCAGCCGCGCGGCGATCGCGCTGGCAGGGTCGGAACTGACCGTGATCGTCCAGGGCACGGCCTGGCGTTTCGGCGTCGTCGACCCGTTCGCGGCCGAGGACGAGGAGGGCGGTCACGGCGGCGTCACCTCGCCGATGCCGGGCAAGGTCATCCAGGTGCTGGCGAATGCCGGCGATGCCGTGACCAAGGGTCAGCCCCTGCTGATCCTGGAGGCGATGAAGATGGAACACACGATCGCCGCGCCGGCCGAGGGCAAGATCGCCGCGATCAATGCCGCGGTGGGCGAACAGGTGAACGAGGGCGTGGTCCTGGTCACCTTCGAGGAGGACGCGTGATGAGTGCCCTGCCCAAGACCGTCAAGATCTGGGAAGCCGGACCGCGCGACGGCCTGCAGAACGAACCGGGCGTGGTGACGACCGCGGTCAAGGTCGAACTGATCCAGCGCCTGGCCGAAGCCGGCCTCAAGCATATCGAGGCGACCAGCTTCGTGTCGCCCAAATGGGTGCCGCAGATGGGCGACAATGCCGAGGTGATGGCGCGGATCGAGCGTCGTCCCGGCGTCACCTATCAGGTGCTGACGCCCAACATGAAGGGATTCGAGGGCGCGGTCGCGGCCGGCGCCACCGACATCGCGGTGTTCGCCGCCGCCTCGGAAAGCTTTTCGCAGAAGAACATCAACTGTTCGATCGCCCAGTCGCTGGACCGCTTCCAGCCGGTCATGGACGCGGCGAAGGCCGCCAACATCCGGGTGCGGGGTTTCGTGTCCTGCGTGGTCGGCTGCCCCTATGAGGGCGAGATCGCGCCGGCCGCCGCCGCGGCGGTGACCAAGGCGCTGATCGACATGGGCTGTTACGAGGTGGGCTTGGGTGACACGGTCGGCGTCGGCACGCCGCTTAAGGTCAAGCGGATGCTCGAGGCCTGCCTGAAACTGGTGCCGGTCGAGACGCTGGGCGCCCATTACCACGACACCTACGGCCAGGCCCTGGCCAACATCCTCGCCTCGCTCGAGATGGGCGTGGCGACGGTCGATTCCTCGGTCGCCGGGCTGGGCGGCTGTCCCTATGCCAAGGGCGCCTCGGGCAATGTCGCAACCGAGGACGTGGTCTACATGCTGCACGGCATGGACATCGCCACCGGCATCGACCTGGACCGCCTGGTCGAAACCGCCTGGTTCATCTCGGACGCTTTGGGCAAGCCGCCATCGAGCCGGGTGGCCCGCGCCCTGAAAGGCAAGATAGCCGCATGACCGACGCAGCCTCGATCAACACGCCTGTCCTGATCCTGCCGGGCCTGGGTGGCTCGGGGCCCGATCACTGGCAGACGCGTTGGGCGAGGCGGCACCCCGAATTCGTCACCGTGGTGCAGGACGACTGGGAGAAACCCGACCTGGCGGCCTGGATCGCGCGGCTGGACCAGGCCGTGATCGCCGCCCCGGCGCCGCCGGTGCTGGTCGCGCACAGCCTGGCCTGCCTGCTGGTGCCGCTGTGGGATGCCGCCTGCGCCCAGCGGGCCGTGCGATCGGCCCTGCTGGTCGCGCCGCCCGATCCCGCGGCACCGGCCTTCCCGGCCGAGGCGGCCGAGTTCGCCCGGCTGCCGCGGATGCCGCTGACCTTCCCCAGCCTCGTCGTCTGTTCCAGCGACGATCCCTATTGCAGCGTCGAACGGTCGCGCGCCCTGGCCGGGATATGGCGGTCGGAAATGGTCGAGATCGGGGCGGCGGGCCATATCAATTCGGCCAGCGGCCTGGGCGACTGGGACGCGGGTTATGCGCTGCTGCAGCAGTTGAGCGGATGAACCGGCGCGCCTTCGTCGCCACGGCCTGCGCCGCGCTGGCGTTGGCACCGACGGCGCAGGCCGACACGATCGCGCACAGTTTCGACGATCTGCAGGCCAGGGGCCGCCTGGCCGGCATCCACGGCGTCGTGGCATTGCGCGGCGGCCAGATACTGTTCGAACGCTACATGACCGGCCAGGACGAGGCCTGGGGCCGGAAGCTGGGCGAGGTCGCGTTCGGCCCCGACACGCTGCACGACCTGCGGTCGGTCACCAAAAGCATCGTCGGTCTGCTGTACGGCATCGCGCTGGACCAGGGCAGGGTGCCGGCCCCCGACCAGCCCCTGATGGCGCAATTCCCCGAATACCCCGATCTGGCCGCCGATCCGGCCCGCCAGGCACTGACCGTTGCCCATGCCCTGACCATGACGATGGGCACCGAATGGGACGAGACGCTGCCCTACAGCGATCCCCGGAACAGCGAGATCGCGATGGAGCGTGCCAAGGACCGGTATCGCTTCGTCCTCGACCGTCCCGTGCTGGTATCGCCGGGGCAGGGCTGGATCTACAGCGGCGGGGCCGTCGCCCTGCTGGCCCGGCTGATCGAGAAGGGCACAGGCAGCAGACTGTCCGCCTTTGCCAAGGCGGCTTTGTTCACGCCGCTGGAGATCGACAAGGTCGAATGGGCGACCGGCGACGACGGCGTCGATTCCGCCGCCTCCGGCCTGCGGCTGACGCCGCGCGATCTCGCGCGCATCGGCCAGGTGATGCTGGCCGGCGGCCGCTGGCAGGGACGGCAGGTCGTGCCGCGCGCCTGGCTGGACCAGAGCGTCCGGCGCGCGGCCATGGCCGATGACGGCCGGCATTACGGCTACCTCTGGTATGTCGGGGACATGGCCGTGTCCCGACGCGGCGGCATCTATGGCGAACCCTGGATCGGTGCCTTCGGCCTGGGCGGCCAGCGCCTGTTCGTCTTCCCGCATCTGGATTTCGTCCTGGCCGTCACGGCCGGCAATTATGACAAATCAGACCAATGGGTCGCCCCGATCCGCATCCTGCGCGACGCTTTTCTCGCCAACATGACACCCTGATCGCAAACTCCGATATATCTTGCATTTCGATATATCTAAGACATATCGTCATTTCGATATATCGAAGTGGAGACAGGTCATGGACCATCAGATCACCCGCCACCGGCACGAACTGCGGCGCCGGCGCCTGACCGTGGCGCAGGCTACCCATATCACCCCCGACATGATCCGCCTGGTGTTCGACGGCGAGGACCTCGCCGATTTCGTCAGCCTGGGGTTCGACGACCACGTCAAGATCTTCGTGCCAGGCACCGGCGCCGAGCCCGAGCGGCGGGATTACACCCCGCGTGCCTTCGACGCCGCGGCACGCAGGCTGACGCTCGACTTCGCGGTGCATGACGCGGGGCCGGCAACGCGCTGGGCGATCGGGGCCCGACCCGGCGATACCCTCGACATCGGCGGGTTGCGCGGCTCGATGGTCGTGTCGCCGACCTTCGACTGGTGGCTGCTGGCCGGCGACGAAACCGCCCTGCCGGCGATGGGCCGGTGCCTGGAAGAATTGCCGGCAAAGACCCGGGTCATCACCGCAGGCGTGGTGACCGGGCCGGCCGAGGAACAGGTATTCCGCACCGCGGCCAGCCATCAGGCCCTTTGGGTGCACCGGCCGCTGACGCGGGGCGACGATCCGGCCCCGCTTCTGGGCGCCCTGCGCGGCCTGACGCTGCCACCGGGCGACGGTTTCGTCTGGATCGCGGCCGAAGCCGGTGTCGCCCGGGCCGCGCGCGATCATTTCCTGGCCGAGCGCGGCCACCCCAAGGGTTGGCTCAAAGCCGCGGGTTACTGGGTCAAGGGTGTCGCCGACGCCAATGAAAAACTGCAGGATTGAACCCGTTGAGCAACATTGAGAAGGCCTGCCCCCTCGTCTAGCAGGCCTTCGCGTTCTTCGTGCCGCGGCTGCCGGCGATCTGATCGCGTCATCGGCCCGCACGGGTCATAGTGGGCCCATGGCCCCCGTGATTCGCCTGCCCAACATCGTCATCGCCGCGGCACTCGCCGCCGCGGCCTGGCTGTTCCTGATGCCGCCGGCGACGCTGCCCCCGGCGGCGACGCATGTGGCGGCCCTGGCCGTCGTCGCCATCGCCTTCTGGGCGACCGGGCGGCTGCCCGAACATGTCGTGGCACTGGCCTTCCTGCTGGGGGCGGTGCTGCTCAAGGTGGCGCCGCCGCCGGTGGTCTTCTCGGGTTTTTCGTCGACCGCCTGGTGGCTGATCTTCGGCGGGCTGATCATCGGGGTCGCGGTGCGCCGCACTGGCCTGGGCGACCGTGTCGCGCTGGGCCTGTCGGCCCTGTTCGGCACGCGTTACGCCGGGCTGGTCGTCGGCATCACCGTCATCGGGCTGGTGCTCGGCTTCATCCTGCCGTCGTCGATCGGGCGGGCGGTGCTGCTGCTGCCGATCGCGGCGGCGCTGGCCGAACGGCACGGCTTCGTCGACGGCCGGCCCGGGCGCACCGGCATCGTCCTGTCGGCCGCCTTTGCCGTGCATCTGCCGACCTTCACCATCCTGCCGGCCAACGTGCCCAACATGGTGCTGGCGGGCGCAGCCGAGCAGCTTTACGGCTATACGCCGCTATACGGGCAGTACCTGCTGCTGCATTTCCCGGTCCTGGGCTTCCTGAAGGCCGCAGCCACCGTCGTGCTGGTGTTGTGGCTGTTCCCGGATCGTGCCGACGGGCAGGGCAGGGACGATGGCCCGGCCATTGCCCGCCAGCCATCGCGCGAAGAATGGCGGCTGACCCTGCTGCTGGCCGTGTCGCTGGCGCTGTGGGTGACCGACTTTCTGCATCACGTATCGCCGGCCTGGGTATCGCTGGCGGCAGGCATCATCTGCCTGCTGCCCGTCACCGGGCTGGTGCCGCCCAAGGCCTTTGCCCAGGATATGCCCTACGGCACGCTGTTCTACATCGCCGGCATCATGGCGCTGGGTGCCGTTGTCGCCCATTCCGGCCTGGGCGACGTGCTGGCGCGCCAGTTGCTGACGGTGCTGCCGCTGGCGCCGGGCGCCGATGCCTGGAACTTTGCCGCCCTGTCCGCGCTGGGCACTCTGATCGGGCTGGTGACCACCCTGCCGGGCGTGCCGGCGGTGCTGACGCCGCTGGCCGGCGATCTGGCCCAGGCCTCGGGCTGGCCGCTGCAGACGGTGCTGATGGCACAGGTGCTGGGCTTTTCGACCGTGATCTTTCCCTACGAATCGGGCCCGCTGGTGGTCGGCACCCAGCTCAGCGGTGCGGGCATGGCCGCGGCACTGAAACTGTGCCTGGCGCTGGCCGCGGTCACCATCGTCGTGCTGCTGCCGCTGGACTATCTGTGGTGGCGCCTGCTGGGGGTGGTCGGCTGATATGTCGCAGGGCCCGGCGACCAGGGCCATGCTAGGGCGATGATCAGTTCTCGAACTGATTGGAGTCAGACCATCATGGATCGTCTGGACGGTCTCTCGCTCGGCGCCATCAACCTCGTCGGGTTGCTGATCCTGGCCGCCACGCAATGGGGTTTCCAGGTTTTCTGGTACGCGGCGCTGGTGGCGACGCCGGTCATGCTTGGCATCCTGATCCGGATCTCCTATGCCGGTGACGAAATCAAGTCGTCGTCGCCCGAGGGTTGATGTCACTGCATCTGATCAAGCTTTCCGTCGGCTCGGAATCGATCGAGGATCTCGAGGAATGGCAGGCCAACCGGCCGACCGCCAAGCTCGGCTACAGCCATCACCGCACCCGCCACGCCCCCAAGCGTGACGCCGAAATCCTCGACTCCGGTTCGATCTACTGGGTGATCAAGGGCATGATCCGCGTGCGCCAGCGCGTGCTGGCCTTCGACGAGGGCAACGACCCCGACGGCACGCCGGTCTGCCTGATCCGCCTGGAACGCAAGCTGGTCCCGGTGGAACCGCGGCCCTTCCGCCCGTTCCAGGGCTGGCGCTACCTGCAGGCCAAGGATGCCCCGCCCGACCTGCGGGGATCGGCGGCCGACGCACCGCCGGAAATGCTGGCCGAACTGCGCAACCTCGGGCTGATCTGACGGATCAGGCCTCGATTTCCCACAGCCCGGGATAGCTGGCGGCAAAGCCGCCGGGGTCCAGCACGATGGTGCCGGCGTAACCCACGGTCGGCGCCTCATAGGCATAATCGAACGCCGACAGGCGCCGATAGACCTGGGGCAGGCGGATCAGGTCGTCGTCGCCCCCCTCGAACCAGGCGACATCGAATTCCACCCGGTCGCCCTGTGCCGGCGCCGCCCGCCGCAACTGGACCATGTTGGTTGCCGGGGTGAAACCGAGATCCAGGTCCAACACGTCGGCCATGCCGCAATCACGGCCGTTCACGGTCCAGCCGCCCGGGCCGCGCACGACGTGGCTGTCGATCGTCCGCTCGCCGATGAAGCCGGTGATGCGCCCTTGCCGCGTCGACCAGTCGGGCGCCAAATCCAGCACATAACGCAGCGCCGCCGGCCCCGCGGGATCCAGGAAGACAGCCTGTCCGGACAACTCGTGGCCCGCCGTCGTGCGCCTGGCCCGCGCGGCGTCGTGGCCGGGCAGGTCCAGGCGTTTCCAGAAGGCCGTGATCAGCATCGTGATTGGCCCTCAGGGATGCGGCACCGGGATGCCATGGCGGGTCGAAAGCGCGGCCAGGATCGCGTCCTTGCCGGCAACGAAATGCCTGCCTTCGAACGTGCCGGTGGCCAGCGCCGCCGGCGCGTCGTCGGCCAGGACCAGGACCGGCAGCGACTGGTTCTCCGGCCCGATCAGCGCGACGACCTCGGCCCGCGGGCGCGGCCAGGCGATGCGTTCGACATCGATGCGCCCGGCAAGGTCGGGAAAGCTTGCCAGCACCCCTTCCATCAGCGCGCAATGCCAGCAGTAGAATCGCGTGCCGGGATAGGCCGGGTCGACGAAATCGGGCCGCAGGATGATCAGCCGGTCGCGGGTCATTGTCGCCTCTGCGCGTGGGGTCGAAGGGGTCAGCCGACGCCGGTGAAACGCTCCAGGAATGCCGGTTGCGCCACGGCGGGGGGTTCGGCGGGGAACAGCAGGGGGCGGCCGTACAGGTAACCCTGGCCCGTGAGGCAACCCAGCTGGCGCAGCGCCTCGGCCTGCGCTTCGGTCTCGACGCCTTCGGCCACGATCGACATGCCCAGCCGCTCGGCCAGGGCGATGATGGTGGCGATGATCGAGCGCGATTCGGCCGAATGGGGCAGGCCGGCCACAAAGGACTTGTCGATCTTCAGCGCGTCGAAGCGCAGCCGGTGCAGATAGGACAGCGACGAATAGCCGGTGCCGAAATCGTCCAGCACGATCGGCACACCCAGGCTGCGCAGCCGTTTCAGCGTTTCCAGCGCCGCCTCGGGACTTTCGATGACCAGGCTTTCGGTCACCTCGATGCGCAGGCGGCCCGACGGCAGGTCATGTTCGGCCAGGGCCGCGGCGATCACCGCGGGCAGGCCGGCATCGGCGCGGAACTGGCGGGGCGAGACGTTGACGGTGATGAACAGCCCTTCGTTGCCCGGCAGCATGCGGCGGCGGGCCAGTTCGGCCGTCGCCTCGCGCAACGCCCAGGCGCCGATGGCGATGATTTCACCGGTTTCCTCGGCAATGTCGACGAACTGGCCGGGCGGGATGACCCGGCCGGGTTCCGGCACCCAGCGGATCAGCGCCTCGTAGCCGATGACGGCGCGCGTGCCCAGGTCGACGATCGGCTGGTAGGCCAGGCGGAATTCGTCGCGCTGCAGGGCGCCGGCCAGCCCCTGGGCCACGTCGAAACGCTGGTCGGCCGTGGTGCGCATCGCGGTTTCGAACACCGACACCCCGTCGCCGCCGGCGGCCTTGGCACGATGCACCGCGACCTCGCCGTCGCGCAGGTAATCTTCGGGCACGCGGCCCGGCGCCGACATCACGATGCCGACGCTGGCTGCCACAGTCACCGGCCGCCCGGCCAGTTCGAAGGGCTGGCGCAGGGCGGCGCGCAGCCGGTCGGCCAGGTCGTCGGCATCGGCGGGGCCGGACACACCGTCCAGCAGCACGACGAATTCATCCGATCCCAGCCGGGCGACCGTATCCTGGGCGCGGGGCAGGGCCATCATGCGCTGGGCGGCCAGCCGCAGCAGTGCGTCGCCGGCGGCATGGCCCAGCGTATCGTTGACGGCGCGGAAACGGTCCAGATCGACCCACAGCAGTGCGAAGCGGTCGTTGCCGTCCTGTTCGGCCCGGCGCTGGCACTGGCCCAGGCGGTCCAGCAGCAGCGCGCGGTTTGGCAGGCCGGTCAGCCCGTCATGCAGCGCATCGTGAATCAGCTGGTCTTCATAGCGTTTGCGGTCCGAGATGTCGCCGACCGAGCCGACGAAACGCTCGGGGCTGCCATCCAGGCCGAAGGTGATGATGCCGCGCATGGCGATCCAGCACATCTGCCCGTCGCCGTGGCGGAAGCGGTATTCGCCGGCAAAGGTCGGGGCACGGCGGGCGAAGGCTTCGTTCAACTCGCGCAGCGCCAGTTCGCGGTCCTGTTCGGCCACATGATCGATCCACGAGAACAGCGACCGGTTCAGGCCGCCGTCGGGAATGCCCAGCAGTTCGTGGGCCCGGGCCGAGAAGTAGATCCGGTCGGTCCGGCGCGACCAGTCGAACAGCCCTTCGTTCGTGCCGCGGGCGGCCAGCGCGTAGCGTTCCTCGCTTTCGCCAAGTTCGGCGGTGCGCTGGGCGACCCGATTGTCGAGTTCGGCATTCAGGACGGCCAGTTCCAGGGCGCGGCGGCGCGCGGTCAGGTTGGCCGATTCCAGCTCGGCGATCAGCGCCTCGCGCTCCATGCGCAATTCGATCGCCTCGCACAGCGTGCGATAGGCCTCGCGCCCGGTTTCGTACAGCCGATAAAGGCCGAGGGCCGCGATCGCTGTGATCGCGGCCCCCGGTGCCGTGCCCAGCAGCAGGTTGCGCAGGGCGAAAGGCAGGATGACCACCGAAACGTAGATATTGTAGGCAGTCGGGTTAGCCGCCTTGGAGCTGGTCGCGCCCACCGCGAAGATCGTCGCCATCGCGCCGGCCATCACCTGGGCCGACCGGTCGCCGTCGGGCCAGACCAGGGCGAAGAACGATCCCAGCAACAGGCCGTTCAGGGTCGAGGCGATGACCTGGCCGCGCCACAGCCGGCGCAAGGTTGCGGGGTCGGCCGTCTGCACCACGTCGCGTTCGACGAAACGCATGGTGAAGATGCAGGACGCGGTATAGGCGCCGGCCGTACCGGCCAGCAGCCACAAGGGCGCCACGTCGTAGAACAGGCCGGCGAACACCGCAAAGATCGCCATCGGCGTCCAGGGCGCGGCGCGATCATAGCGCACGTAAAGCGCCAGCAGCTCAGCCTCCAGCCGCGACTGACGGGACGGACCCGTCGCCGGTTCGGCTGCTGTGCTGGCGACAGGCGCTGTCACGACTGATCCTCGTCACGGCCGGTGTTCGCGGGTGCCGGCCTCAAGATGCGTGGGCAGGGTATCTGGCTGTTCGCAATGCCCCCCAAAACCTGCGAAAGCCAAATGGCTAAGCCAACTCGGTAGTGTTTGGGCGTTCCCGGTCCCGGTCAAGCGGTTACCCGATGCGACCCAGTCGTCGAGATACTATCAAACGCAACCCGAGGCTAGCGACAGATGTAAGAATCCGCCGCCAAGCCTTTGGCAAACCGCAGAAATCCGCCATTAATCGAGGGGCGCGAAAAAAATGAAATTTGGCGCTTGCAACCCCTCGAAAGCTGAGTATAGTCCGGCCCCGTTACGAGGCACTAAACGCTTCGTGGGCACATAGCTCAGTTGGTAGAGCAGCTGACTCTTAATCAGCGGGTCCTAGGTTCGAGCCCTAGTGTGCCCACCACTCCCTCCCTCGGAGGGGGCACGGTGGATGGTCGTCAAGGCCACTTAAATCTCAGATTGATCGGTGTCGGTCGGAAGATTGTCGCGGACGGTTGCGTGTCGGGCGGTTCTGCCGCGATACTGGCCGCTTCCGTTACAGGGATGTCCCGTGTCACCGCCCGATTCGCTTCACCTGACCAGACGGCGGGCGCTGGGACTGATCGGCGCAACCGGTGCCGTGGCGTCGGTCGTCGGCGCACCGGCTATTGCGCGTGCCGCGCCGCGACTCATCATCACCCATCGCGACGATACCGACGTCATGTGGTCGGATGGCGGCATCGCCCAGGCCGTGCTGGAAGAGGTGCTGGTCCGGCGCTGCGGCCTGGCCTTGGAGTATCGGGCGCTACCCTGGCTGCGCGCCCAGCGCGAGGTCGAGGCGGGCGGTGCCGACGCGCTGTTCACCATCCCGACCGCGGATCGCCAGCGTTACGCCCTGTTCACCGCCAAACCGCTGGTCTCGTTCGTCGGCGGCATCGCCTATCGCCGCGATCATCCCGCCCGCGACCGGCTGGATGCCGCGACCACGCTGGGCGATCTGCACGGGCTGATCATCAATTATTATTATGCCGATGCCAGCCAGCACGAACGCGCCAGACAGTTCGAGAAATCCGAGGATTCGCCGTCGATGGAAGCGGCCCTTCTCAAGCTGGCCGTCGGGCGCGGCGACTTCACATCGACCCAGCTGGTGCGGCTGCATCGGCTGATCGACCGCAACAGACTGGGCGACAGCATGGTGGTCCGCCGATTCGGCACAACCGAGGTGACATGGTCCTTCGGCCTGCGGCGCGAGTATCCCGAGGCAGCGGCGCTGGTGGCCCGCATTTCCGAGGCCGGCGATGCCGCCTGGCAGGACGGCACCACCAAGCGCCTGGTCGAATATCCGGCGTGACGCGATGACATCGTCCCCCGCCGTCGACATGGCCCGCCGCATCGTCGCCGACGCCGCCCGGCTGATGGGGGCACCGGGCCTGGTGCCGGTCGTGTCGGCGCATATCGACGGCTGCCTGTATCACGGCGATTCGGGTGTCCTGTTCGCCGAGGCGCTGGTGCAGGGCGGGGGCAGGGTCGTGGTGCCGACCACGCTGAATGTCGGGGCGCTGGACCAGTTGCATCCCGGCCGGGTGCGGTTTGCCGCCCACGAGGCGGCGATGGCCCGTCGGCTGATGGATGCCTACGAGGCGCTGGGCTGCCGCCCGTCCTGGACCTGCGCGCCCTATCAGGCCGGGCACCGGCCCCGGCCGGGCCAGCATGTCGCCTGGGGCGAATCGAATGCGGTCGCCTTCGTCAATTCGGTACTGGGTGCCCGCACCAACCGCCTGGGCGACTTCCTCGACATCGCCTGCGCCATTGCCGGCGTCGCCCCCGATTGCGGCCTGCATCGCGACGAGAACCGCCGGGCGACGCTGGTGGTCGACGCCGCGGGGCTGTCGGCACGGCTGCGCGCGTCGGAAAGTTTCTATCCCGTGCTGGGCGCCTGGCTCGGCGCCCATGCCGGCAGCGCGATCGCCGCGATCACCGGCCTGCCGGCCGATATCCCCGAGGACGCGCTGAAGGCGCTGGGCGCCGCCGCGGCCTCGACCGGTGCCGTCGCCCTGTTCCATATCGTCGGCGTGACGCCCGAAGCCCCGACGCTTGCAGCAGCAACCGGGGGGCAGGCGCCCGCGGCGACCATCGTGCTGACCCCGGACATGCTGCACGATGCCCGCGACCGGCTGTCGACGGCGGCGGGTGACGGCGCGTTGGATGCGGTCGCGCTGGGCAGCCCGCATTTCTCGCTGGCGGAATTCGCCCGGCTGCGCGACCTGCTGGCCGGCCGGCGACTGGCCGTCCCGTTCTATGCCTGCACCGGCCGCGGCGTCGTCGAGGTGCTGGAGGGGCGCGGCTGGCGCCGCGAACTGGCCGATTGCGGCGTCACGCTGATCGCCGATACCTGCGTGGTGGTGGCGCCGATCATCCAGGCGGGCACTGGCGTGCTGATGACCAATTCGGGCAAGTTCGCGTTCTATGGCGAGGCCAATACCGGACATCCCACGGTGTTCGGCAGCCTGGAGGATTGCGTCGCCTCGGGCGTCGCCGGGCGGGTCGTCCGCGACGAGGCGCTGTGGCGATGATCCAGGCGCGCGTGCTGCTGGCCGGCAAGGGGACCGGGCCGCTGCTGCGGCTCGGCGAACCGCTGTCGTTCTGGGGCGGGGTGGATCCGGCGACGGGGCTGATCACCGATCCGCGCCATCCCGGCCACGGCCGGTCGATTGCCGGCACGGTCCTGGCGCTGGCCGCCACGCGCGGATCGTCGTCGTCGAGCGCGGTGCTGCTGGAACTGATCCGCGGCGGCCGGGCGCCGGCCGCCATCATCCTGGGCCAGGTCGATGCCATCCTGGCGCTGGGCGTCGTCGTCGCCCGCGAGATGGGCTGGGCCAGCCCGCCGGTGCTGGAACTGGCCCCCGAAATGCAGGCGGCGCTGCCCGAGGGGCAGCGCCGCGTCAATCCCGACGGTTCTATCGCCTGAAGATCAGGCCGTCATTTGATCAGGCCAGCGCGTCCTCGCCGTCCAGCACGGCGGCGACCGCGTGCACGGTGGCCGAGATGCGCACCACGGCCTGGATCTGCTCGGCCGTGATGCCGTGTTCGCGCACGACCTTCTCGTGCGATTCCAGGCACATGCCGCAGCCGTTGATGGCCGAGACGGCGATCGACCACAGTTCGAAATCGACCTTGTCGACGCCGGGCTTGGCCATGACGTTCATGCGCAGCTTGGCCGGCAGGGTCTTGTAGTCGCCGCCGACCAGGTGGACGAAGCGGTAATAGATATTGTTCATGCCCATGATCGCCGCGGCCGCCTTGGTCGCGTTGAGCGCCTCGGCGCTGAGCTTCGGGCCGAATTCCGCGGTCAGGGCCTTGGTCACCCGGGCATTGCGCGAGGCCAGCGCCGACGCGATGAACGTCCCGGCCTTCTGCTGTTCGTTCAGCAGGGATTCGGCGGCGAGCGACGACAGGTTGAGCTTGAGGTCCTTGGCGTACTCGGGCAGCGCGTTCTTCAGATCTTCGAGCGACATGACGGAAAACTCCAGGGGCGGGCAGGCGGGAAAGGAAGGGCAGTCGAGTTTATTCTTGTAGGGTGGTCGGGCAGGGGCCGCGGCGGCCCGGACTGGCCGGACCGCCGCGGCGCAAGGCCGTTAGGCGACCTTCAGAACCTCTTCGCCCTTCTGCCAGTTGCAGGGGCACAGTTCGTCGGTCTGCAGGGCGTCGAGGACGCGCAGGACTTCCGCCGGGTTACGGCCGACCGACAGGTCGTTGACCGACGCGAAGCGGATGATGCCTTCCGGGTCGACGACGAAAGTGGCGCGCAGGGCGACGCCCTCGTTCTTGTCGAGCACGCCGAGTTCCGACGACAGCTCGCGCTTGATGTCGGCGAGCATCGGGAACGGCAGGTCCTTCAGGTCGGCGTGGTTGTTGCGCCAGGCCAGATGGACGAACTCGGAGTCGGTCGAAACGCCGTAGACCACCGCGTCACGATCGTTGAAGTCGCCGTTCAGCTTGCCGAAAGCAGCGATCTCGGTCGGGCACACGAAGGTGAAGTCCTTCGGCCAGAAGAACACGACCTTCCACTTGCCTTCGTTCGACTTGTCCGACAGGTCGGTGAAAGCGGTCTTCAGGTCGGTCGAAACGACGGCCTTGAGGTTGAAAGCGGGGAACTTGTCGCCAACAGTGAGCATGGGCATTCGGTAGGCTCCTTTGCAAAAGAACGCGTAAGTCCGTGTTCTGGAAGAACTCTAAGAAACCGTTGAAAATCGGTCCAATGAATTATATTGGTCAGTTCAATCGGAGAAATCGATCATGAACCGGCCGCAACCCACGCTCAGACAATTGCGCCACCTGGTGGCCCTGGCCGATACCGGCCATTTCGGCAAGGCGGCGGCCGATTGCCTGGTAACGCAGTCGACGCTGTCGGCCTCGCTGAAGGAACTGGAGGCGACGTTGTCGGCGGTGCTGGTCGACCGCAGCCGCCGCAAGGTCGTGTTCACCGCGCTGGGGCGCGAGGTGGTGGCACGCGCCCGCCGCCTGCTGGCCGACACCGACGAGATCGTGCGCCTGGCAGCCGCCGCCCAGGAACCGCTGACCGGCGAATTGCGGCTGGGCGTCATCCCGACGATCTCGCCCTTCCTGCTGCCGCCGCTGCTGCCGAAACTGCGCAAGCGTTATCCCCGGCTGAAACTGTACCTGCGCGAGGACCTGACCGACCGTCTGGTGGTCCAGCTGGAGGCCGGCCGGCTGGATCTGCTGCTGCTGGCCTTGCCCTGCGATTGCGGCGGCGCCGCGACCGAGGTGCTGTTCGAGGACGGTTTCTCGGTCGCCCTGCCCGAGGGGCACGGCCTGTCGGCTCAATCTGCCGTCGGACCGGACGACCTGGCCACCGCGCCGCTGTTGCTGCTGCAGGACGGGCATTGCCTGCGCGACCATGCGCTGGCCGCCTGTCGCCTGACCGACCGGCGCGGCGGCGACGCCTACGAGGCGACCAGCCTGCATACCCTGGTGCAGATGGTCGACAACGGCCTGGGCCTGACCCTGCTGCCCGACATGGCGGTCAAGTCCGGCATCCTGAACGGCACCACGGTAATCAGCCGACCGCTGGACGAGGATGCGCCGGCCCGGCAGATCGGCCTGGCCTGGCGCCAGGGCACGGCGCGCGAAGAGGAATTCCGCCTGTTCGGCCGTGAACTGGTAGCATTGGCATCGGTATGATCGATTCGGCACATCTCGACGGCACCTTGCTCGGCCTGGCCTGGGGCTTGCCCTTCGCCGGCATCCTGTTGTCCATCGCCCTGCTGCCGCTGTTTGCGGCGCGGGTCTGGCACCATCATTTCGGCAAGATCGCCGTGGGCTGGGCGCTGGCCTTCCTGTTGCCGGCCGCGGCGGTCCACGGGCCGGCGGTGGCGGGCACCGAATTCGCCCATGTCATGCTGGCCGAATTCCTGCCGTTCCTGATCCTGGTCGGCTCGCTGTTCGTGGTCACCGGCGGCATCCGCGTGACCGGCAACCTGGTCGGCACGCCCGAGGTCAATCTGGGCATCCTGGCCTGCGGCACGGTGCTGGCCAGCATCATGGGCACCACGGGGGCGGCGATGCTGCTGATCGCGCCGCTGATCCGTGCCAATGCCTGGCGCAGCCATGTGACGCATATCTTCGTCTTCCACATCTTCCTGGTCGCCAATATCGGCGGCGCCCTGACCCCGATCGGCGACCCCCCGCTGTTCCTGGGGTACCTGAAGGGCGTCGACTTCTTCTGGACGCTGCGTCACCTGGCCCTGCCGATGCTGGCCATGGCGCTGCCGCTGCTGGCCCTGTTCTACGTGCTGGACCGCCGTGCCTTCGCCCGCGAAACCGCGACCCCGCCGCAGATGGAGGCGACGGACGAGCGGCTGGGGTTCGAGGGCGGCGTCAATTTCCTGTTCCTGGCCGGCATCGTCGGCGGGGTCCTGCTGTCGGGTGCCTGGCGGCCGGGCATCAGCTGGACCGTGTTCGGCACCGAACTGCAGCTGCAGGACCTGGCGCGCGGCGCCATCCTGATCGCCTGCGCCGGCCTGTCGCTGGCCTTCACGCGCCGGGCGACACGGGTCGCCAACGGTTTCAGCTGGGCCCCGATCAGCGAGGTCGGCCTGCTGTTCTTCGCCATCTTCGTCACCATCGTGCCGGTGATCGCGATCATCCGCGCGGGCGAGGGGGGAGCGGCCTCGGGGCTGGTCGGGCTGGTCAACCAGGACGGCCGGCCGATCGATGCGCTGTATTTCTGGATCGCCGGCGGGCTGTCGAGCGTCCTGGACAACGCCCCCACCTATCTCGTGTTCTTCAACATGGCCGGTGGCGATGCCGAACGGCTGATGCACGAGATGACCCGGACGCTGGTGGCGATTTCGGCCGGGGCGGTGTTCATGGGGGCCAACACCTATATCGGCAATGCGCCGAATTTCATGGTCAAGGCGATCGTCGAGACCGCGGGCATCCGGATGCCGAGCTTTTTCGGGTATGTCGGCTGGGCCGTGGCGATCCTGATCCCCCTGTTCCTGTTGCAGACGGTGCTGTTTTTCCGCTAGCCTGAACTCGAACAGAAAGAGAACATATTTCGGGCTGACAGGGCAGGTCGGGATCGCGTACACCACCGCCCTGACTCGACGGAAGGAATTGGAAGATGGCAGGCAGCGTCAACAAGGTGATCCTGATCGGCAACCTGGGCCGCGACCCCGAGGTGCGCCAGACGCAAAGCGGCGAGGACATCGTGCATCTGTCGATCGCGACCTCGGAAACCTGGCGCGACAAGAATTCGGGCGAGCGCAAGGAGCGCACCGAATGGCACCGCGTCGTCATCTTCAACGACAATCTGGGCAAGGTCGCCAAGCAGTACCTGAAGAAGGGTGCCAAGGTGTACCTGGAAGGCACGCTGCAGACCCGCAAGTGGACCGACCAGCAGGGCCAGGAGAA
>Ga0206117_100379_pt1 | contig 53222 bp, 40 predicted proteins | sample 3A5Ametagenome_FD_177997 | JGI IMG/M metagenome (GOLD analysis project Ga0206117, IMG submission 177997) | Enriched microbial communities from leaf-cutter ant dump, University of Wisconsin, Madison, United States - 3A5A | ecosystem: Environmental > Terrestrial > Nest > Insects nest > Nest dump... | reverse complement strand
ACGATGCCGGTGACCCGCTTGGCGGTCAGCGGCACATAGCGCAGCAGCACGCCGGCGTGGATGGTGAAGTAGTCCACGCCCTGTTCGGCCTGCTCGATCAGGGTGTCGCGGAACAGCTCCCAGGTCAGGTCCTCGGCCACGCCGTTGACCTTCTCCAGGGCCTGGTAGATCGGCACGGTGCCGATCGGTACCGGCGAGTTGCGGATGATCCACTCGCGGGTTTCATGGATGTGCTTGCCGGTGGACAGGTCCATCACCGTGTCCGAACCCCAGCGGATGCCCCAGGTCAGCTTGGCCACTTCTTCCTCGATGGAGGAGCCGAGGGCGCTGTTGCCGATGTTGCCGTTGATCTTCACCAGGAAGTTGCGGCCGATGATCATCGGCTCCAGCTCCACGTGGTTGATGTTGGCCGGGATGATCGCGCGGCCGCGGGCGATTTCCTCGCGGACGAATTCGGCGGTGATCTCTTTCGGGATGCTCGCGCCGAAACTGTGGCCGGCGTGCTGCTGGTCGAGCAGGCCGGCGGCGCGGGCTTCCTGGAGCTTCATGTTCTCGCGGATGGCGACGTATTCCATCTCGGCGGTGATGATGCCCTTGCGCGCATAGTGCATCTGGCTGACGTTGGCCCCGGCCTTGGCCCGGCGCGGGTTGCGCACGTGGGCGAAGCGCAGCTTGGTCAGTTCGGCGTCGGCGAGGCGCTGCTGGCCGAAGTCGGAGGACAGCCCGGCCAGGCGCTCGGTGTCGCCACGGTCGTCGATCCAGGCCGAACGCACGTCGCCCAGGCCCTTGCGCACGTCGATGACCACGTTGGGGTCGGTGTAGGGGCCGGAGGTGTCATACACCAGCACCGGGGCATTGGCCTCGCCACCGAAGTCGGTGGGGGTATCGTCGAGGCTGATTTCCCGCATCGGCACGCGGATGTCCGGGCGCGAGCCTTCGACGAAGACCTTGCGCGAACGGGCGAAGGGTTGCACGGACTGCTGGTCGACCCGGGCGGACTCGCTCAGGTTGCTTGGGTATTTTTCTTGTTTGCTCATCACAGGCTCTCCAGACGGGTTGGATGTCGGAGTGAACCTGATACGGACGCGAACGCACCGAGGGCGGTGCTGTGCTGGAATGCGGGGGTGTCTGGCGGCTGAAAAGCTGACTCGACATTCCCGGACCCGGCACAAGAGGGCTCGCGGGAAGCGAGCAATCTTGTTCCCTACGCAGGCGCTAACCTGATCAGGTTCAACGGGATCCGGAATTTCCGATCTCAGCCTCAACGCAAGGCACCCCGACAAGAACTCGCCGAGTCTAGACCGAAGTGGCGACAAACGCCAACGCTCCAAGCACAAGCGTGACAAATGGCGCAAATGGCAGATTGTTGCAAGATGCCTACGCAACTACACTCGCTAGTTCAGAATTACCCTCTTCGTTCAAGGATCGCCCTATGCTGCGCAAACTTTCACTGGCGCTTGCCGTGTCTTGTGCTTCCAACGGACTGGCCTGGGCGGCGGACCCGTCGCTGTCGAACCGCACCGACCTGGTCAGCGTCTACCAGGAGGCAGTGAACAACAACGCCGACCTCGCCGCCGCCCGCGCCGACTACGGCGCCCGCCGCGAAGTGGTGCCGCAGGCCCGCGCCGGCCTGCTGCCGAACCTGTCTGCCGGTGCCGAGATGACGAGCACCCGCACCCGCGTCGACCAGCCGTCGGTAACCTCGAACCGCAGCGGCAACACCTGGCAGGCGACCCTGTCCCAGCCGATCTTCCGCGCCGACCGCTGGTTCCAGTTGCAGGCCGCCGAGGCGGTCAACGAGCAGGCGGCACTGGAGCTGTCGGCCACCGAGCAGAACCTGATCCTGCAGAGCGCGGAAAACTATTTCGCCGTGCTTCGCGCCCAGGACAACCTGGCCTCGACCAAGGCCGAGGAAGCCGCGTTCAAGCGCCAGCTCGACCAGTCCAACGAACGCTTCGACGTCGGCCTCTCCGATAAGACCGACGTGCTGCAGTCCCAGGCCAGCTACGACACCGCGCGAGCCAACCGGATCATCGCCGAACGCCGCGTGCAGGATGCCTTCCAGGCCCTGGTGACCCTGACCAACCGCGACTACAACTCGCTGCAGGGCGTGGTTCACACCCTGCCGGTGCAGGTGCCGGTGCCGAACGACGCCAAGGCCTGGGTCGATACCGCGACCCAGCAGAACCTCAACCTGCTGGCCACCAACCACGCCGTGCAGGCCGCCGAGGAAACCCTGCGCCAGCGCAAGGCCGGGCATGCGCCGACCGTGGACGCGGTGGCGCGCTACCAGAAGGGCGACAACGACAGCTTCGGCCTGACCAACCCGAACCAGTTGCCGCAGGCCTACGGCGGCCCGGTCGAGCAGACCAGCATCGGCCTGCAGTTGAACATCCCGCTGTACAGCGGTGGCCTGACCAGCTCGCAGGTCCGCGAGGCCTACCAGCGCCTGAGCCAGACCGAGCAGCAGCGCGAGAGCCTGCGCCGCCAGGTGGTGGAGAACACCCGCAACCTGCACCGTGCGGTGAATACCGATGTGGAGCAGGTGCAGGCCCGCAAGCAGTCGATCATCTCCAACCAGAGTGCGCTGGAAGCCACGGAAATCGGCTATCAGGTGGGGACGCGGAATATCGTCGACGTGCTCGATGCCCAGCGCCAGCTGTACACCTCGGTGCGCGACTACAACAACACCCGCTATGACTACATCCTCGACAACCTGCGCCTGAGGCAGGCGGCGGGGACGTTGAGCCCGCAGGACCTGCAGGACCTGGGACGCTGGCTGAAGCCGGACTACAACCCGGACAAGGACTTCCTGCCACCGGACCTGGCGGCAGCGGCCAAGGCCAATTTCGAGGCCCGGCCTTAAGGGCGTCGTCGCTGGCAAGCCCGCTCCCGCAGTGTCCGCGTCGCTGCCGAACCTGTGGGAGCTGGCTTGCCAGCGATGGCGGTGGAACAGCCCCTACTGAATCAAAGCCCCGACACCATCGAGCAAGCGCTGCAGAGCCCCCTGATTGGCCCGCATCACCGCCAGCCCCGCCTCGCCCATCCGCCGCGCATCCTGCGGCAATTCGATCAGGCGCCTGACTTCGGTCGCCAGCCCCTCGGCATCATCGACCTGCCGCAACGCACCGGCCTCGCCCAGCATCGCGCTGATCTCGAGGAAGTTGAACACATGTGGCCCCATCAGCACCGGCAAGGCCAGCGCCGCCGGCTCCAGCGGGTTGTGCCCGCCGGTAGGGACCAGGCTGCCCCCGACGAAAGCGATATCCGCCAGGGCATAGAGAAACAGCAGTTCGCCCATGGTGTCGCCGAGCAGCACCGGGACCTGCCCATCCACCGCGGCACCGGACGAGCGCCGCACCGTGGCGAACTGCTCGCTGCACAGCGCATGCACGGCATCGAAGCGCTCGGGGTGGCGCGGCACCAGGATCAGCAGGGCGTCGCCATGGATCGCCAGCAACTGCTTGTGCGCCGCCAGGATCAGCGCGTCCTCGCCCTCATGGGTGCTGGCGGCGATCCACACCGGACGCGACGTCGCCCCCCACTGCCCGCGCAGCTCGCGAGCACGAGGCAGCAACTGCTCGTCCACCTTCAGGTCGAACTTGATCGAACCGGTCACCTGCACGCACTGCGGACGGGCACCGAGTTGGCGGAAGCGCTCGGCCTCGGTCTCGGTCTGCACCGCGATCAGGCTCATGTCCTCCAGCATCGGCCGGGTCAGCCCGGCGAAACGCGCATAGCCACGGGCCGAGCGCTCGGACAGCCGCGCGTTGGCCAGGGCCACGGGAATCCCGCGCCGGGCGCACTGGTGGATATGGTTGGGCCACAGTTCGGTTTCCATGATGATCGCCAGCGTCGGCCGGACCCGATCGAGGAAACGCGCTGCCGCCCAAGGCAGGTCGTAGGGCAGGTAGCAGTGCTGGATGCGCGGCTCGTTGGCGAACATCGCCTTGATCCGCTCCGAGCCGGTAGGCGTCATGCAGGTGACGGTGATCGGCAGCTGTGGATAACGCGCCAGCAGGGCACGGATCATCGGCGCCGCCGCGATGCTCTCGCCCACCGACACCGCGTGCACCCAGATCCCGCCCGGCTGTAATGCCGGCAGGCCGAAGGCGAAGCGCTCGCCGATGCGCTGGCGATAAGCCGGCGCCTTGCGCCCGCGCAGGAACAGGCGCAGCGCAACCAGTGGCAGGCCCAGGTGGAATAGCAGGGTATAGAGGGTTCTGTTCATGGCGCCGGAGTTTACAAGGAAGCACTCGGCAATGCCTCCCTATTGCCCTTGCGGACCTCATCGCTGGCAAGCCAGCGATGAGGTCCGCACATTCAACCCATCTCCCGCAGGTGCACGGCAAACCGCTCCGCCAGCCAGCGCGCCGCCGGCCCCAGCGGTTCGTCCCGGCGCCAGGCCAGCTCCACCACCAGCGCCGGCGGCCGCCATTCGCAGTCCAGTTCGACCATATGCTGCTGGTAGGTCGGGTACTGCACCACGTGCCGCGGCAACCAGGCCCAGCCCAGGCCGCGCATCAGCAGCTCGGCCATCACATAGAAGCTGTCCGCCCGCCACACCAGCGGGCTGGCCGGCTCGCCACCGGCATAACCGCCGTCGCGAGGGTTGACCAGCAACTGCCGGTGCCGCGCCAGATGCTCGCAACTGACCCGCTCCAGCGCCGCCAGCGGATGGCCCACCGGGCACACCGTGACCATCTCGATGCTGCCCAGCACCCGCCGTTCCAGGGCATCCGGCACACGCTCATGGTGGAACAGCAGCCCCAGGTCCGCACGCCGCTCCACCAGTTGCCGCGCCACGTCGCCCTGGGCGCTGCTGGCCAGTTGCACCTCGAGCAATGGAAAGCGCTGCGACAGCTCGTCCAGGCTGTCGACCACCGGCGGATAGGGCATCGCCTCGTCCTGCGCCAGGCGCAGACGCGGCTCCTGTCCACGCATCAACGCCGAAGCCCGGCCATCCAGGCGCTCGCACTGGCGCAGCAGCTCGCGGGCATCCTCCAGCAACGCCGCGCCCGCCTCGGTCAACTGCGGCTGGCGCCCGCTGCTGCGCTCGAACAGGGTCAGGCCAAGGTCGGTTTCCAGCAGCGCGATGGCACTGCTCACCGCCGACTGGGCACGGCCCTCGGCACGGGCCACGGCGGAAAACGAACGGCGCTCGGCCACTTCGACGAACAGGCGCACCTGCTCCAGACTCCATTGTGGTTGGACCATCCAGCCTATCTCCATAACTGATAGGAAATGACTTTACCGCATCTGGCCAAGGCCTAGAATGCGCGAGCCATCAGAGGAGTCCGAATCATGAATGCCTACACCTATCTCGCCATCGCCATCTGCGCCGAAGTCATCGCCACCGCTTCGATGAAAGCGGTCAAGGGCCTGAGCACGCCGCTGCCGCTGCTGCTGATGGTGTGTGGCTACGGCGTGGCGTTCTGGATGCTGACCCTGGTGGTACGCAGCATTCCGGTGGGCATCGCCTACGCGATCTGGTCGGGCCTGGGCATCGTCCTGATCAGCATCGTCGCCCTGGTGATCTACGACCAGAAGCTGGACGTGCCGGCCATGCTCGGCATGGCCCTGATCGTCGGCGGCGTGGTGGTGATCCAGCTGTTCTCGAAAACCGCCGGGCATTGATGCCGGACGGGGTGACACGCGCAACAGGCTGTATACTTGCCCGCCTGTCCAGCTTGTCGAGGTAACTGCATGTCATCGGTCATTTCCACCGACGTCCTGATCGTCGGCGCGGGGGTCGCGGGTCTCTGGCTCAACGCCCGCCTGCGGCGCCTGGGCTATTCGACCGTGCTGGTGGAACGCGCCAGCGTCGGTGGCGGGCAGACCCTCAAGTCCCAGGGCATCATCCACGGCGGCGCCAAGTACGCGCTGCATGGCGCCCTGAGCGGCGCCTCGGAAGCCATCGCCGACATGCCGCGGCGCTGGCGCGAGGCCCTGGCCGGTGACGGCGAGCTGGACCTGTCCGGTGTGCGCCTGCTGTCCGAAGCCCATTATCTGTGGTCTCCCGGCACCCTCGCCGGCAACCTCACCAGCTTCTTCGCCAGCAAGGCGGTGCGCGGCCGGGTCGACCAGGTCAAGGGCGACCAGCTGCCGCCGGCCCTGCAGGACCGCGGTTTCAAGGGCAAGGTCTATCGCCTGGCCGAACTGGTGGTGGACGTCCCCAGCCTGCTGCAACGCCTGGCCGAACTGGGCGGCGACAGCCTGCTCGCCGGCGAGACGATCGAGCCCCTGCGCAACGGCGACGAACTGCTCGGCCTGCGCGTCGATGGCCGCGAGATCCACGCCCAGCGCGTGGTGCTCAGTGCCGGCGCCGGCACCGCCGAGCTGCTCGCCGACCTCGGCCTGAGCCAGCCGGCCATGCAGCGCCGGCCGCTGCACATGGTCATGGCCAAGGGTCCGAGCCTGAAACCGCTGTATGCCCACTGCCTGGGCGGCGGACCGAAACCGCGGATCACCGTGACCACCCACCCGGCCGCCGACGGCCAGTGGGTCTGGTACCTCGGCGGCGACCTTGCCGAGGCCGATGGCGTCGCCCGCGACGCGGACGCGCAGATTGCCGCAGCCAGAAAGGAAGTCGCCAACCTGCTGCCGTGGATCGATCTCGACCAGGTGCGCTGGGCCACCCTGCGCGTCGATCGCGCCGAGCCTGCACAATCCGGCCTGGTCCGTCCCGACAACGCCTTCCTCGCCGAACAGCAGCGCCTGCTGGTGGGCTGGCCGACCAAGCTGGCCCTGGCACCGGACTTCAGCGACCGGGTCCTGCACGCCCTGGAACGCGACGGCATCCAGCCGGGCAACTGCCCCGCCCTGCCCGACCTGCCGAAACCGCCCCTGGGGCAACCCGCCTGGGAGCAACTGCTGCCATGACCCTGCCTACCCTGCACGACCTGCATCGCCCGCTGGGCAACACCGGCCTGGCGGTTTCGCCGCTGGGCCTGGGCACCGTCAAGCTCGGCCGCGACCAAGGGGTGAAGTACCCCAACGGCTTCACCATCCCCGACGACCAGGCCGCCCGCCTGCTGCTGGCCCAGGCCCGCGAGCTGGGCATCAACCTGATCGACACCGCGCCGGCCTATGGCCGCAGCGAGGAGCGCCTCGGCCCGCTGTTGCGCGGCCAGCGCGAGGAATGGGTGATCGTCAGCAAGGTCGGCGAGGAGTTCGACGACGGCCAGTCCCGCTTCGACTTCAGCGCCGCCCATACCCGCGCCTCGGTGGAACGCAGCCTGAAACGACTGGAAACAGACTGCATCGACCTGGTCCTGGTCCATTCCAATGGCGACGACCTGCGCATCCTCGAACAGGAAGAGGTCTACCAGACCCTCGCCCTGCTCAAGCAGGAAGGCAAGATCCGCGGCTTCGGCTTTTCCGGCAAGACCGCCGAGGGCGGCCTGAAAGCCCTGGAACAGGGCGACTGCGCGATGGTCACCTACAATCTCAACGAGCAGGCCGAACGCCCGGTGCTGGACTACGCCGCCGCCCACGGCAAGGCGATCCTGGTGAAGAAGGCTCTGGCCAGCGGCCACGTCTGCCTGAGCCCGGGGGTCGATCCGGTGAGGGCCAGCTTCGAGCTGCTGTTTGCCCATCCCGGGGTGAGCAGTGCTATTGTCGGGACCATCAATCCGCTGCACCTGGCCCACAACGTGGCGACCGTCGCCCAGGTGTTGCGCCCGCACTGAGCCGCCGCGGCGGCCGACCCCAACGCAAGAAGGAGCCGACATGCCGCGAACGCTGATCCGCAAGAACCCGAGCAACTTCAAGACCCTGCCCCTGCATGTCGAAGCCGGCCCCGAGGGCCTGAGCTACCAGAGCATCGGCCGGCCGCTGAACTTCGCCCAGACCCTGCAACGGCGCAAGGCCATCCAGTTGCCGGACACCGAGCGCTTCGCCGTCGAACTGGCCAACCTGGGCGTCTCCGTGCGCCTGACCCTGTGCTGGCAACACCGCGACTACTGGGTGCTGGTGCGCCAGCGCCGCCAGGACCGCGGCGACGTGGTGCTCAAGCTGATCTCCGGCTACGTCCCCGCCCAGGAACTCAACCTGCCGCTGCACACCGCGGTGCAGGAAGTCGCCGAGGAATGCCTGCTGGAAACCCCGGAAGGCTGGCTCGGCGGACGCTTCAACGACACCTGGCTGCCGGCCCCCTACGCCGCGGCCCTGCACTACCGCGAAGCCCTGCCCTTCACCCTGACCCCGCACACCGGCGCGGCGCGTCCGGTGCGCTGCGGCAACCAGCAACTGATCGAGCGACCACGGGCCTACGTGCACCTGCCCACGGCGTCGCTGCAGTTGATCTACGACCTGCGCCTGCAGGTGCCGAAGGAAGCCAAGTCACTGAGCCTGTTCCATGTCGACGAGCGCCTCGAAGGCGACCAGTTGGTGGCCCGGCTCAACCGTGCCCGACCCGACCTGTACCTGATGCCGCTGGAAGACGGCCAACCGTTGCCGGAGCTGTATCAACTGAAGAAGGACCGCCTGGTACCGGCCGGCACCCGCGGCCTGTACCTGGCCGAAAGCTTCGCGCAACAGGAAGGCTGGGTCGTGAAGGACGAGCGGATTCGCTGGAAGGACTGGCTGCAGCAGCAGGGCTTGAAACCGAGCAAGCCGGTGGGCGGGTTGCAGCGGCTGACCGGAAAGGCGAAGGCGTTGTTGCAATTGGCGCGAGGCGGCAGCCGATAAAAAACAAGGGCCTGCACTGCAGGCCCTGGTTTTTTCAGTTCTTGCGGATCTTCTCGACGATCGCCGTGGTCGAGCTGTTTTCCACCAGCCCCAGTACCTTCACCGTCCCGCCATAGGCCTTGACGATATCGGCACCGACCACCTGGTCGACGCTGTAGTCGCCGCCCTTGACCAGCACATCCGGCTTGACCTGGGTCAGCAGGTTTTCCGGCGTGCCCTCGGGGAAGCTGATGACCCAGTCCACTGCACCGAGCCCGGCCAGCACGGCCATGCGCCGGTCGACGCTGTTGATCGGGCGACCCGGGCCTTTCAGGCGGCTCACCGAGGCGTCGTCATTGACCGCGACGATCAGGCGATCGCCCTGGGCACGGGCCTGCTCCAGGTAGGTCACGTGGCCGGCATGCAGGATGTCGAAGCAACCGTTGGTGAAGACGATCTTTTCCTTGTGCGCGCGGGCGTCGTCGATGGCCAGCAACAGCTGGTCGAGGCTGAGCACGCCGCGCTCGGAGCCTTCCTCGCGCTGGATCGCCCGACGCAGCTCCGGCGCACTGATCGCCGCGGTGCCCAGCTTGCCGACCACGATACCGGCGGCCAGGTTGGCCAGGCCCACCGCGTGCGGCAGGTCCTCGCCGGCGGCGATGGCTGCGGCCAGGGTGGAAATCACCGTGTCGCCGGCACCGGTCACATCGAACACTTCACGGGCACGGGCCGGCAGGTGCAGGGCCGGATGATCCGGGCGCAGCAGGGTCATGCCGTGCTCGCCACGGGTCACCAGCAGCGCCCCCAGCTCCAGCTCGCGCATCAGCTGGCCGCCCTTGGCCACCAGTTCGGCCTCGTCGGCACAGCGACCGACGATGGTCTCGAACTCGCTGAGATTCGGGGTGATCAGGCTGGCGCCGCGGTAGATGGAGAAATCCTTGCCCTTGGGGTCGGCCAGCACCGGAATGCCACGCTCGCGCGCGGCCTGGATCAGGCTCTGGTGGTTCCTCAGCGCGCCCTTGCCGTAGTCGGAAAGGACCAGCACCTTGACCCCTTCCAGCAAGCCATCGACTTCCGCGCCGAGGGACAACGGGTCGGTGGCGAAGGGTTCTTCGAAATCGATGCGCAGCAGTTGCTGGTGACGGCTCATGACCCGCAGCTTGACGATGGTCGGCTGATGGGCGATGCGCTGGAACACCGAGCGCACGCCAGCTGCCTGCAGGCTGTTGGCCAGGCTCTCGGCCGCCTCGTCCTGGCCGGTGACGCCGACCAGCGCAGCCGGCGCGCCCAGCGCGGCGATGTTCAGGGCCACGTTGGCCGCGCCGCCGGGACGGTCCTCGATCTGCTCGACCTTGACCACCGGAACCGGTGCTTCAGGCGAGATCCTGGAAGTACCGCCATGCCAGTAGCGGTCGAGCATGACATCGCCGACCACCAGTACCGGGGCTTGATCGAAACGCGGCATGGACAACTTCATGGAGAACCCATCAGACAAAATGAACAGGGGCGGGATATTAGCACAGGCGACGCATGTGCCAGATTACAGCGGAAACGTCCGGGGACGCGAAGTCCCCGGACAGATGTATCAGGTGATGTCGACCTTGCTCGGCTCGTCCAGGCCCATGGCATGCAGGCGGGCGTAGTAGCCGTTCTCGGCGAGCAACTGCTGGTGGGTGCCTCGCTCGACGATGCGGCCCTGGTCCATGACCAGGATCAGGTCGGCCTTCTCGATGGTCGACAGGCGATGGGCGATCACCAGGGTGGTGCGGCCCTTCATCACCTGGTCGAGCGCCGCCTGGATATGCCGCTCGGACTCGGTGTCCAGCGCCGAGGTGGCTTCGTCGAGGATCAGCAGGGGCGCGTTCTTCAGCAGCGCGCGAGCGATCGCCAGGCGCTGGCGCTGGCCGCCGGAGAGCAGCACGCCGTTCTCGCCGACCTGGGTGTCGAAGCCTTGCGGCAACTGGTCGACGAAGTCCTTGGCATAGGCCGCCGCCGCCGCCGCCTCGATATCCGCGCGAGGCGCACCGGCCAGGTCGCCGTAGGCGATGTTGTTGGCCACGGTATCGCTGAACAGGGTGACGTGCTGGGTGACCTGGGCGATGTGCCGACGCAGGTTGAGCAGGCGGTAGTCCTCGACCTCGACGCCATCCAGGAGGATCTCGCCGTGGCTGTGGTGATAGAAGCGCGGGATCAGGCTGGCCAGGGTCGACTTGCCGCTGCCCGAACGCCCGACCAGGGCGACCATCTGCCCCGGTTCGACGGAGAAGCTGATGTCATCCAGCACCCGGCGTTCGGTGCCCGGGTAGGTGAAGCTCAGGTTGCGCACGTCGAGACGGCCGGTGACGCTGGCCCGTTCGACGGTGCCCTTGTCCAGTTCGGGCTCGACATCCAGCTGCTCGAAGATGCTCTCCGCGCCGGCAACGCCCTTCTGGATGGTCGAGCTGACCTCCGAGAGCTGGCGGATCGGCTTGGGCAGCAGGCCGGCCAGGGTGATGTAGGCGACCATGTCACCCGCCGAGGAGTCGCCGCGCAGGTACAGCACGAGGAACATCAGGATGGCCATCGCGGTGTAGATGACCAGTTGCAGCAGCGGCGTGTAGATCGCCCCGGTGCGGGTCATGCGCAGTTGCTTGTCGGTGTTGCTCTGGCTGGCATTGAGGAAGCGCTGCTGCTCGTAGACCTCGCCGCCGAAGCTGCGCACCACGCGATAGCCCTGGATGGTCTCGGAAGCCACGTGGGTGACGTCGCCCATCGCCACCTGGATCTTCTTGCTCTGCTTGCGGAATTTCCTGCTGGCGCGGCTGACCATGAAGGCGATCAGCGGCAGGATGGCGATCATCACCAGGGTCAGGCGCCAGTTCATCAGCAGCAGCGAGCCGAACAGGAAGACCACGGTCATGCCTTCGCGGATCACCACCTTGATCGCATCGGTGGCGGCACCGGTGACCATGGTCACGTTGAAGGTGATGCGGGAAATCAGGTGCCCGGAGTTGTGCTTGTCGAAGTAGCGGTTGGGCAGGGTCAGCAGGTTGTTGAACAGCTGGACCCGCAGGTCATGGACCAGACCGAGGGAGACCTTGGCCAGGAAGTAGTTGCCCAGGTACGAACCCAGGCCCTGCCAGGCCGCTATCAGGATGATCAGCAGCGGCACCGCCTGCAGCAATTGCAGGTCGCGCAGGTAGGGGACGCTGGGAAACAGCGCGGCTTCGGGATTGGACAGGCCATCGACGAAGTACTTGAGGATGTAGCCCAGCATCGGTTGGGTCGAGGCGAAGATCAGGAAGCCCACGATGCTCAGCAGGAACAGGCCGATGTAGGGCCGTACGTAGCCGAGCAGACGGAAGTAGATCTTCATGCTCGAAGGGCTGGCGGAGCCACTGGAGTCGGTCATATCACGGGAAAGGACTGAAAATAGGGAGGCCGACTTTAACACAGCTTCATGACAGGGTAATTCGCCCTCTGCCCGGCGACCCGCCGAGGTTTCACTGCGCGTCACTGGCAGCTGGGGTAGTATTGCCGCTTCTCAAATCACCACCAGCGTAGCCTATGCATCCGAGCAGCATTCATCAGGGCGCCAATCGCCTGTTCGACTTCATCTGTTTATGGGTTCTGCCGATTGGCTACTTCCTGCTGCTGAGCGCGTTGTTCTTCCTGCCGGACCGCAGTTTCCACCACAAGCTGTTCTATGCGCTGTTCAGCATCCCGACCCTGCTGGCCCTGCTGGTGCGCCCGGGTGAAATCAAGTTGCTGGCCCGCGAGCCCATCGTCGTCCTGTTCGTCCTGTTCGCCCTCTACGCCGTGCTGAGCCTGGCCTGGAGCCCCACAGACGAAAGCAGCAGCAGCCTGATCAAGCGACCGCTGCATACGCTGATGCTGTTCGCCGGCACGTGCCTGCTGGTGCGCCACCGCCCCGAGGCCCTCAAGGGGGTTTTCCTCGGGTCCGCGCTGGTCGTCCTGGCGGCATGCATCAAGGACGTCTACTTCTTCGCACTCACCTACGTCGCCGGAGCACGCCTGCAAGGGTCGGGAGCGATGGACAATCCGTTGCTCAGCTCACACCTGTTCGGTTTCTTCTGCACCTACTGGCTGGTCACGTGCATGACTGACAAGCACTCGCGCATGCTTGCCCTGAGCCTGACCGGACTGACCGTGATGCTCGCGGCCGTACTCGCGACCGGATCCCGGACCCCCCTGGTGGCGCTGACGATGGCGCTGGCCTGGATCACCCTGCTGCGCCCTGGTCGCCGCACGCTGCCCTTGCTTCTGATGATACCGTTGAGCGCCATCGCCCTGTTTGTCTTCGCGCCGGAGACAATTTCTGCACGCGGCGATTCGCACCGTATCGAAATCTGGAGCTTCAGCTGGAACCAGATTCTTGAGCATCCGCTGCTCGGCCACGGCTATGACGCACCGATCAGGATCGACGTGAATCTCGGCTGGCTGTTGAGCGAACCTCACAACTTTGCCCTCGGCGTGCTGTACAACGTCGGCATCATCGGCTTCGTTCCCTGGACCGGCATGATCGCCTGTGCCCTCTACAGTGGCTGGCGTCACCGGGACAGCAATCTCTTCGTCCTGGCCTCGACCTTGCTGGTATTCGGTATCGGTGCCGGTCTCACCGAAGGCGGCGGCATCCTTTCCCGGCCCAAGGAGCACTGGTTCCTGCTGTGGATCCCCCTGGCACTGATCGCGGCCCTGAACGTAGCCCAGCGTGGACGCAGACTACTGGCCAGCGAGCCTGAACCGGTTTCCGCGGACCTGGCCAGGCAAATGGCCGAACAGGGCAAGGTCATCGAGGAAGACGGCCTGGGGCCCAAGGTCATCCGCCTGCTGGATGGCAGCTTTCTCAAGCTTTTCCGTCACCGCCGCTGGTACACCTCGGAAAGCCTGAACCCCTATTCGCAGCGCTTCGCCAGAAATAGCCAGCAACTGGCGGCAATGGGCTTCACTACGCCGCAGGTGCTCGACCTTTACCGCTACGACGATGGTGGCAAGGGCGTTCGCTACCAGCCGCTGCCGGGTCAGACCCTGCGTCAGGCCCTGGAAAACTGCGCCACCCGGGCAGAGCGGGAGAAACTGGTCTATCGTCTTGGGCGTTTCATTGCGCAGTTGCACCAGCACGGCGTGTATTTCCGTTCGCTACACTTGGGCAACGTCCTGCTGCTCGATGATGGAGACTTCGGTCTGATCGACCTGGCCGACATGCGTATCCAGCCATCGCCACTGTCACCGGGGCTACGCCAGCGCAACATGCGGCACATGCAGCGCTACGCTCAGGATCGGCAATGGCTGTTCGAGGAGAACCTCGAGGCCCTGCTTGGCGGTTACACGGAAATTGCGCCAACCTTCACGCAACGGATGCGCGAGTACCTTCAGCCTTCCCAAGAATAAAATGCGTGGCCTATGCTCACTGCACTCTTGCTGTCGCTAGCGGCCTATGCCCTGGCCCTGACCGTGGCGGCGCTCTTGGTCAGGATCCCGGGTATCGCCCGCAACCTGCAAGTCAGCGCCGAACGCGCCACGGCCATCGACGGTCTGCGCGGTTATCTCGCCTTCGCGGTGTTCATCCATCACGCCGCGATTGCCTGGCAATTCCAGCAGACCGGCCAGATCGGCATACCGGACAATCGTTTCTTCGCCCAGATCGGACAAGTGGGCGTCGCCCTGTTCTTCATGATCACCGCCTTCCTGTTCTGGGACCGCCTGCTCAAGCAAGGCCGTGATCACGACTGGCGCACCTTCGCGATTTCCCGGGTGTTCCGCCTGTACCCGCTGTACCTGCCGTTGCTCGCAGCCCTGGTAGCGACGGTTTTCTACCTGCAGGACTGGTCGCTGCAGGAGAGCCCGCAACAGTTGCTCAAGCACCTCTCCCTGTGGCTGATCTTCGACCGTCCGGACATGAACCAGATCGCCGGTACCGGCACACTGATCTCCAACGTCACCTGGACCTTGACCTACGAAGTCTACTTCTACCTGGCCCTGCCGCTGCTGGGGATGATCTTCATCTACCGCGGTGCACACGCAAGAACCATTGCCTGCCTGATTGGCCTGTACCTGCTGGCACAGGTGGTCGGCTGGGAGCACTCGCTGAAGAAGAAGTACCTACTGAGCTTCCTCGGTGGAATTGCCGCAGCGTACTGGATCCGCAAACCGGCACTGGTCACCTGGGGACGCAGCCGGTTGGCGGCGATCATCGCGGCGGTGCTACTGGTGGCGGTATTGAGCCTGTTGCGCAAGACATTCGCCGTCTTCCCGCTGCTGTTGCTGAGCGTGTTCTTCTTCGTGGTGGTGTCGGGCAACGATCTGTTCGGCGCACTGCGCCTGCGCAGCGTCCGCTGGATGGGGGAAATAAGCTACAGCACCTATCTGCTGCATGGTTTCCTGCTGTGGTGGGTGGCCTATCACTTCTATCCGCAAGCCGGCTTCGATGTGCATGATCCACTGCCGTTCCTGGCAATGATCGCGGTGTGCTGCGTGATGCTGGTGTTGATCAGCAGCCTGACCTTCCTGATCTTCGAAAAGCCCGGCATCGCCAAGGGCAAGCAGTGGGTACAGCAGTTGCGCCTCAGGCGCGCAGCACTGGCGGAAAAAGCCTGATTCAGCGCTGGCGGGACGCCAGCGCTTCTCCGTTACGCACAGTCATGCCATTCAGCCCCGCGGCACTCAGTCCCGCTCCAATGGCGAAAAGAGCATCCGTCCCAGCCCGCGCCAGGTCTTGCGGGTAAAGGCCCGCAGCGGAATCTGCGCCAGCAGCTCCCGGGCCAGCTTGCGGTCACGGTTCGAGACCTTGAGGAACATCGAGTTCAAGGCCTTGAACTTAACCTCCTCGTACGCCGGGTGATCGCTGAAGTGCGCGTAGATGCGCAGGATGCTCTCGATCATGAAGCGGTGGTTCTTGTACGAGTTGGTCGCGTGCTTGCGGTACCGGGCCATGAGCACCGGCAGGCCGTCGATGACATAGCCGGCACGGGTGATCTTCAGCTCGATGTAGAGGTCTTCGAGACGGATGCTCGGGTCGAAGCCGCCCACCTTCTCCAGCGCTTCACGGCGGAACAGCAGGGTCGGCGCCGGAGGATAGGGCTTGCGCTCGAGGAACATGTCCTCGAAATCCGAGCGACGGAACGGGGTGTCGCGGCGCTGGCGCTTCTCGGGATAGAGCTCGCCGTTGGCGTCGATCAGTTCGATGTTGCCGGCGCAGATCCCCACCTCCGGCTTGTCGGCCATGTGCGCCACCTGGATGGCGATGCGCTCCGGCAGCATGATGTCGTCCGAACCGAAGGTGGCGATCAGCTCGCCATGGGAGCGGGCGATGCCATCGTTCAGCGTGCGGGTCAGCCCCTGGTTTTCCTGGACCCGGAAATCGAAGCCGTGAATCGCCTGCAGGCGCTGGATGCGCTCGACGCTGTCGTCGGTCGAGCCATCGTCGATCACCAGCAGCTCGATATGCGGGTAGGTCTGCCCGAGCACGCTGAGGATGCTGTCCTCGATGTACGGCGCATGGTTGTAGGAAGCGATGATCACGCTTACCAGGGGCTGCTTGTCGCTCATGCCGGTTCCTTGTTCGCCTTGGCCAGGCCGGACTCGATCAGGTCCAGGTACTGCTGGCGGAATACGTCGATGTCATGGTGGCCCTGCAGGTACTGGTAGGTCTGCTCGCCCTTGGCCCGCAAGGCCTGTTCGTCCAGCGCCAGGTAGTGGTCCAGCGCGCTGGTGAGCTGGGCCACGTTGGCCGGCTCCACCGCCAGCCCGCCAGCGCCCTCGATCAGCGGCAGCATCGCCGGCACGCTGGAGGCGATCACCGGCAAGCGCCCGCTCATGCCTTCGAGCAGGGCCAGGCCCAGGCCTTCGGCCAGCGAGGGCATGGCCCAGATATCGAAGGCGCGCACGTACTGCAGGGCGTTTTCCTTGAAGCCGAGCAGGTGCGCCCGACCGCTCAGGCCCAACTGGTCGATCTCGGCCTGGAGCTTCTGCTGTTCGCGGCCGGCACCGATGATCGCCAACTGCGCGTGGGGATACTTGTCCTTGAGTGCGGCGAACGCCTTGATCAGGTGGGTGTGCCCCTTGACCGGCACCAGACGGCCCAGCGCACCGACCAGCCGCGCGTCCGTCGACAGGCCAAGCAGCTCGCGCGCCTTGTCCCGGGAATGCTGCAGCGATTCGGCCTGGAGGATATCGATGGCATTGGTGATGGCGTGGGTGTTCTGCTCGGTGAAACCGCACTTGCAGTCGATCAGGTACTGCTTCACCGCCGGCGACACGCCGACGAACTGCCAGTGCCGATCGATCAGGCGCTCGGTCTGGCGGCGCCGGTAGAAGCGGTCGTACTCGCCGAAGCCATGGGAGATACCGATGCACAGCGGGATCTTCAGCCAGCGGTTGAGCTGCAGCATCATGTTGACCGGCTTGAAACGGTTGCAGATGACCACGTCGAAGCCTTCCTTGCGGCAGAAGCGGTAGAGCTTCCACAGCGCCAGCAGACGCATGCCCTTGAGGGCCTTGTCGCTGAACTCGAAGTACACCGAATGATCGGAGCGGCTCGCCGGCTCGCCCGCCCCCGGCTTGCCCTTGAGGAAGGCCATGGTGGTTTCGAAGCGGTCGGTCGGCAGGGCCTTGACGATCTGTTCGGCCAGATCGGCGAAATCATGTCGCTTGATGTTGTAGTCCGGTTGCAACTGCAAAACCTTGAAACGTCGCTTCATAAGGCTCCCTGGTGAAAACCGTTCTGGTCGATCATCCAGCTCGACGATGCCGCCAGCCGACGGACTTCCGCCGGATCGGGCGTGGGCAACTGCGACCACTCGTTGCGTTTCCAGCAGACGAAATGGAAATAGGGGAACGTGCGCTGGCCATCACGATCATTGCTCAGGCGCCCGTCGCGCCAGAACCAGTGATGAGGGAAGTCGCTGCTGCCGTCGTGCCACTTGATCACGCCACCGGGCGTGCTGAACGCCTCGGTGAACTCGCTGCGGCGGCGCAGCGGATTGAACTTGCCGACCAGATTGAACAACGGCTTGGGGAAGTTCTTGCGCCACAGGAACAGGCGGCTGAACGCCCCTTCGTCGATGGCATGATGCTCGTGATCGGTAAAACGCTCACGCCAGTTCTTGATCCGCTTGAACAGACCGCGCTGTTCGGCGGTATTGCGCATCACGCACAAGTGCCCGGCAACCCGACGCTCGTGGGTGGAAAACAGATCGTTGCGCGCCAGCCGCTCGGCGGTGAAGTAGGCACGCAGGTCACCGTAGACCAGGTCGATGTCGCCGAATGCCCAGAAATCGTAGCCCTGCAGGCGATCTTCATGGATGTAGCCCAGCGCCGGCTTGATATCGCACAGCTTGTAGGCGTGGACCGGCGAGAAATCGATCTCCAGGCGCGCCGACACCAGTTGGCAGTATTCCTGGTAGCCGATCGGCTCGACCCGGACGTTGCCCGGCAGGTTTTCCGGCACCCCGCAATCGCTGAACAGCAACCAGTCGATATCCGGGTTGCGCCGGCAGCTTTCCAGATAGAACGGCATCCAGAACGGCCATTTCCCGAAATACGGGATGACGAAAAGAATCCGTGGCTTGGATTTGATCACTTGAAGCTCTCTTGGTTGATCCAGGGTACCGGTACTCTAAGTCCCCGATTCTTTATTTTGGTTTCACGACCCACAGCAGTTCGTGACGTCGCACAGCCTTGCGGAAGAATTCGTTTTCCCCGAACGAAGACCCCCGCCGCCCAGCCAGGACGCCTTGCAGGACCCGGCGCAGGCGGCGCTTGAACGGCGGGCGCGGTTGCAGGTCATGCATCATGCCCAGGGCCATGGCCTTGTCGCACTGCCGCGCGGCATCCAGCGACAGGCTGTACGGCAGCCACGTCTCCTCGCCCTCGGTCACCGGCGGCAGGGCCACGCCGCTACCGCTATCACCCATCGGCCAACGGTCGTTGTCGTGCAAATGGTTGGCATAGCCAAGCAGGGTCTGCGGTTGCCACTCCAGGCCTTGCAAGGCCTGGACCACTGCCTGCTGGGCGCAGACATGGTCCGGGTGCGGATCGAGCACCGGGTGCGGCAGGACGATCACTTCCGGCCGGGCGGTCTCGATCAGCGCACGCAGGTCGGCCAGCAGGTTGTTCCAGCTCGGCACCCCGTCGTCGCCGGGCAAGGCCAGGCTGTTGAGCTGGCGGAACGGCCGGGTATCGGCGGTATCGGCCTCGCGGGAACCGAACGGCTCGGCGGGTGACGCCTGCATCGCCGGCAACTGCAGGCAGAAATAGCCCAACTGCACGCAGTGAGCCTCGGGCACTCCGGCCCAGCGCGGTACCGCGATGCTGTCCCAGGCCCGCAGGCGCCCCTTGAGGCGTGCCGCTTCGGCCCGCCCCAGGCCCATCGCCTGGTAATGCTCCGCCTCGATCTCCCCGGCGGTCAGGGTCACGATCCAGGTCTGCGCCGCCTGGCTGTAAAGGCCATAGGCCGCCAGCTCGGCATCGTCGGCGTGGGGCGCGATGACCATGACCCGTTGCTGGCGATAGTCCGGGTGGCGGATCACCCACAACCGCGGCTGGTCGAGCAGGCGGCAGAAATGACCGCGCACGGCCAGGCCTCCTGCGCCGAGAGCCGCGCCGAGGCCACCGAGATTGAGGTAGCGCAGCCCTTTCACGCCGCGCTCGAAGGTCTGCCGGTCCTGAGCCTGATCACCGAGCAGGGTCACGCCGGGGTCGAGGAAACGCCCCAGCCAGCTGCTTTTCAGTCGTACCTGCAAAATCAGGGTTTCGCTGCCATCGAGGGCCAGAGGCCGTTCGAGCTGCAGACGACCGTCGCGAAGTTGCAGTGGATGCTCGCAATCATCCGGGAATCGGTAGCGATAATCCTGCGCCGGCGAATAGAACAGGTGATCGGCGAACCACGCCTCATGCGCGACCCAGGCGAGCAGCGCCAGCAGCAGCGGCAGCCACCAGGCCACCAGCACGCCGACGGCAACCAGAAGCACCAGCCCAAGCAAAAGCGCCATGCGCTTGTTGCGGCGATGGCGCTTGAGCAATTGCTGCTTGCGGTTCAAACCTGGAACACCGGCACGGGGTTGCACCATCGGTCCTTGTACTCGCGATCGGAACGGCCAAAGGAGAAGCGCAGCGCCTTGTTGCGTGCCCGGGCATCTTCCCAGGCGCCCTGGGTATTGAGGAAGCTCAGCACGCTGCCAGGGCTGAACTCGCGGGTCTGCGGATCGACGCCACCGTTGACGTACTCGACGCTGATCCACTCCGGCGCCTCGACCCGGTACACCAGCTGGATGGCGATGGGGGCGTCATTGAGAAATACCACCGAGCCGATCAGCAGCGAGCGCAGGCGCTCGATGACCTCAGCCATGCGCTCGGCGCCAGTGGCCGGGAAATCCCAGCGACGCAGGAACAGGTCGCAGTACATCGCGGCGATTTCCGCGCTGTCGAAGTCCTGGATCGGCTTCACCACCCCACCCGCCTCTTCCAGCAGGCGCAGTTCGCGGCGCTGGTTGTAGCGGAATTTCTTCGACAGGTCTTCCGGTGTCCGGGCCATGGCCAGGGACTCGGCCTGCGGCTTGAGCAGGCTGAAACGGCCCTGGTTCAGTTCCGACAGGTAGCGTGCGCTGTGGCGCAGCGGCGCCTGGGTGTCGGCAGCCGCCGGCAGGATGATTTCGGCGTTGCCGAGATCGAACAGGCCTTTCTTGCCCTGGCGCTTGAGCACGTCCTTGGACAGCGCCAGGTAGCGCCCCCAGGTCGGGATCGCCGCCTTGATCTCGCCAGCCTGCTCCCAGGCCAGGTAGCGCACCGGGATCCCGGCCATCTCGGCGAGTTGCGCCACCACCAACGGGTGGGTCGCGACGCTGCCGCCGAAACGGTTCCAGGCCTGTGCATAGGTCTCGGCGTCGACGACGCGCCAGCCGCGCTCACGCCAGCCTTGCAGTCGATTGAGCATCAGGCCTCCGCCGTCAGGGCGACGACCGCGGGCAAGCGCCAGAACACCTGGCGTACCCCCTCGTCGGAGAAGCGCTCGCGCAGGCGGTCGAGCATGCGCATGCGGCATTCCTCGCGCTGTGCCTCATCCATTCGCGCCAGCACCCGCAACGCCTGGGCCAGCGCCGCGGCGTCGGCCAGCGGGAACAGCACGCCGACGCCCTCCACCACTTCGGTCGCCCCGCCGCAGGCGGTGGCAGCCACCGGCAACCCGGCGACCATGGCCTCCAGCAGGACCATGCCGAACGGTTCGTGATCGGAGCTCAGGGCGAACACATCGAAGGCGGCGAAGTAGCGCCGGGCGTCGGCGACCTGGCCGAGGAAATCCACCTGGGCGGTGATACCCAGCTCGGCCGCCAGGGCCTTGAGCTGACCCTCCAGCCGGCCCTTGCCGAGGATGGTCAGGCGGGCACCGGCCGGCAATTCCGGCAGTGCCTGGGCGAAGCCACGCAGCAGGGTGGCCTGGTCCTTGTCCGGGTGCAGGCGCCCGACGTTGCCGACGATCCACGCCTGCGGGTCCAGCCCGAGCGCCTCGCGGGCCTCGGCAGCAGGCACCAGGCGGCTTTGCAGCGCCTCGATATCGATGCGGTTGTACAGGGTCTGGATCCGCTCGGCCGGCCACTTGTCCAGGCAGCGGCGCATGTCGTCACGCACCGCATCGGAGACGCCGAGCAGGCTCAAGCGCTTGCTGAACAGATTGGCGAACAGTCGCCGGCTGCCACGCTTGTAGTCGTCGAACGCGTGGTGCACGCCGATCACCGGCAAGCGCGTGGCCAGCAGGGTGATGTAGATGGGCTTGAAGCGATGGGCGATGCAGAAACTGAAGTTGCGCGCCGCGGCAATCCTGCGCAGCGCGGCAATCGCCCCCAGCTTCAGGCCACGAATGGCGCTGGAGCTGAATTCGAGAAACAGCACCTCGTCGCTGGCACAGCCGTCCACCACCCGCGGATCGGCCTTGCCGGTGAGAAATACCGTGGTGACCTTGTAGCCGCTGCCGGCGAACAGGCTGGCGTACTGACGGGCGCAATCGAGAAAGGGCCCGTCATAGCCATGGCAGAACTGCAGGACGCGCTTGTCAGTCGAGCGTGTCATAGGCTTTCGCGCCGTCCTTCACCACCAGGATGTCTTCCATGATCAGGTACTGAAGGTCGGAGCCGAAGAACATGTTCAGGGCGTCGGTCGGCGAGCAGATCATCGGCTCGCCGCGACGGTTCAGCGAGGTGTTCAGCGACACGCCGTTGCCGGTCAGGGCTTCGAGGGCCTTCATCATGTCGTAGTAGCGCGGGTTGTACTCGCGCTTGAGCACCTGGGCACGGGACGTGCCGTCCTCGTGGACCACTTCGGGCACACGGGTCTTCCACTCTTCCGCCACTTCGAAGGTGAAGGTCATGAACGGCGCCGGGTGGTCGACCTTGATCATCTGCGGGCCAACGGTGTCCAGCATGGACGGGCAGAAAGGCCTCCAGCGCTCGCGGAACTTGATCTGCTCGTTGATCCGGTTGGCCACGCCCGGCACGCTCGGGCAGCCGATGATGGAGCGACCGCCCAGGGCACGCGGGCCGAACTCCATGCGGCCCTGGAACCAGGCCACCGGGTTGCCGTCGACCATGATCTTGGCGATGCGCTCCGGCATGTCGTCGATCTTGCGCCATTTCGGTGCGCTCGGGTGCCGGGCACAGGCGGCGATCACGTCCTCGTTGGAGTACGCAGGGCCGAGGTAGACGTGTTCCATCTTCTCGACGGGCACGCCACGGGCATGGGACACATAGGCCGCCGCTCCGACCGCGGTACCGGCGTCGCCGGAGGCCGGCTGGACGAACAGTTCCTTGAGGTCGGGGCGGGCGATGATCTTCTGGTTCAGCTTGACGTTCAGCGCGCAGCCGCCGGCGAAGGCCAGCTTGCCGGTTTCCTTGAGGATGTCGCCCAGGTAGTGGTCGATCATCTGCAGCGCCAGCTTCTCGAACAGCGCCTGCATGCTGGCCGCGTAGTGGATGTACGGCTCATCGGCGATGTCGCCTTCGCGCTTCGGACCCAGCCATTCGATCAGCTTCGGCGAGAAGTAGAAGCCCTTGCCCTTCTCCTTGTAGCGACGCAGGCCGATGACGTTGGCGTACTCGGTGTTGATCACCAGTTCGCCATTCTCGAAGCTGGCCAGGCGCGAGAAGTCATACTTGCTGGCGTCGCCATACGGCGCCATGCCCATGACCTTGAACTCGCCGTCGAGCATCTCGAAACCGAGGAACTCGGTGATCGCGCCGTACAGGCCGCCCAGGGAGTCCGGATCGTAGAACTCCTTGATCTTGTGGATCCTGCCGTTCTCGCCGTAGCCGAAGAAGGTGGTGGCGTACTCACCCTTGCCGTCGATCCCGAGGATCGCGGTCTTCTCCTTGAAGCCCGAGCAGTGGTAGGCGCTGGAGGCGTGGGCCAGGTGGTGCTCGACCGGCTCGATCCTGATCTTCTTCGGATCGAAGCCCAGTTGCTCCAGGCACCAGACGATCTTCTTGCGGTAGCGCTTGTAGCGGCGGTTGCCCATCAGGATCGCGTCGAAGGCGCGGTCCGGGGCGTACCAGTAGCGCTTGGCGTAGTGCCAGCGGGCCTTGCCGAACAGGCTGATGGGGGCGAACGGGATCGCGACTACGTCGACGTCGGACGGCTTGATGCCGGCCTGTTCGAGGCAGAACTTCGCCGATTCGTAGGGCATGCGGTTCTTTGCATGTTTATCGCGCACGAAGCGCTCTTCTTCAGCGGCGGCGATCAGCTTGCCGTCGATGTACAGGGCCGCGGAAGGATCATGGCTAAGGGCGCCGGACAGGCCAAGAATCGTCAATGCCAAGGGTCTAGCCTCTTCATTCGGTAAAAATGCGCCCCGGCCTCGTGGGCGGGCGGCGGCGAAAGGGCGGGATTATAACGCAAAGCGGGTGGGCAATAGGAGGGGCGGTACCGTGGCCGATCCTTAGGTCCCTATCGCTGGCAAGCCAGCGATGAGGCCCTGCAGACCAATGAAAGAACCCGGCTCTACTCGGCGATCAACCAATCCATCCGCCAGCTGCCGCCCGTCTGCCCCAGGCACTCGGCCAGCCACGGCAGGAACTCGCGCAGTTCCTCCTCCAGCCCCCACGGCGGATTGGCGATCGCCAACCCGGAGCCGTTCAGGCAATCCGGGGTGTCCTGCGGGTGCACGTAGAGCTCCACCCGCAGCAGCTTCGGCGCACCGGTGCTGGTCAGGTCCTGGTAGAAGCGCACCAGTTGCTTCTGCTCCTTGATCGGGTACCAGATCGCCGCGACGGTCTGGCGCATGCGACCGATCGCCTCCTTCATCGCGGTAGTGCAGCGCTTCAGCTCATCGGGCTTCTCGAACGGCGGGTCGATCAGCATCACCGCGCGTTTTTCCTGCACCGGCAGCAGCGCCCGCGGCACGTGCCAGCCCTCGCCCAGGTGCACGGCGACCCGCGGGTCCTTCTTCATGTTGTCCTTGAGCAACGCGCCGTCTTCCGGGTGTTTCTCGTTGAGCAGCACGCGGTCCTGCTGGCGCGCCAGGCGCCGCGCCAGCTCCGGTGAGCCCGGGTAGTAGCGCAGTTCGCCATCGGCGTTCAGGCGCTTGACGATACGCAGGTAGTCAGCCGTGATTTCCGGCAGGTCGTCGCGCCCCCAGAGCCGGCCGATGCCTTCGATCCACTCGCCGGTACGGGTCGCCTGGTCGCCCTGCAGGTCGTACAGGCCAAGGCCGGCGTGGGTGTCGATGTAGGCGAACGGTGCCTCCTTGCGCGACATCAGGGCAATGAGGCGGGTCAGCACGATGTGCTTGAAGACGTCGGCATGGTTGCCGGCGTGGAAGGCGTGACGATAGTTCATGGCAACTCCTGAAGGGCCGGGAAGTTTACCCGTTCGGAGGCGCGACGTCAGGTTGCGCCCGCCGAAACGACAACGGCCCGCCTCTGACAAAGAGGCGGGCCGTTTCAGACGACGCTAACGGCGATTACTTGTTGGCGTGGTAGTCCGCGTCGGCTTTCTCGAAGCGCGCGACCATGCTGGCGGAAACATTGCCCAGCTTGCTCACCGCGACGATGGCGAGGGTGGCGAAGAGGAAGCCCGGGATGATCTCGTACAGGCTGGTGCCCGAGTAGTTCTTCCACAGGATCACGGTCAGCGCACCGACCACGATGCCGGCCAGCGCACCGTTGCGGGTCATGCCTTTCCACAGAACCGAAAGCAGCACCACCGGACCGAAGGCAGCACCGAAGCCGGCCCAGGCGTAGGCAACCAGGCCCAGCACGCGGTTTTCCGGGTTGGCGGCCAGGGCAATGGCGATCAGGGCAACGGCCAGGACCATCAGGCGACCGACCCAGACCAGCTCGCCCTGGGAGGCGTTCTTGCGCAGGAAGGTCTTGTAGAAGTCCTCGGTCAGGGCGCTGGAGCAGACCAGCAGTTGGCAGCTCAGGGTGCTCATCACCGCCGCCAGGATGGCCGACAGCAGGACACCGGCGATCCATGGGTTGAACAGGATCTTGGCCAGTTCGATGAACACGCGCTCGTGGTTCTCGGTGACCGGGCCCGCGACCTCAGGGTGCGCGGAGAAGTAAGCGATGCCGAAGAAGCCCACGGCGCAGGTACCGGCCAGGCACAGGATCATCCAGGTCATGGAGATGCGACGGGCGTTGGCGATCGACTTCACCGAGTCGGCCGCCATGAACCGCGCCAGGATGTGCGGCTGGCCGAAATAGCCCAGACCCCAGCCCATCAGCGAGATGATGCCGATGAAGCTGGCATTGCGGAACATGTTGAAGTTTTCCGGGTTCTGCGCCTCGATCGCGAGGAAGGTGGTGTCCACGCCGCCGGTGGCCAGCAGCACGAAGATCGGCGTCAGCAGCAGGGCGAAGATCATCAGGCCGGCCTGCACGGTATCGGTCCAGCTCACTGCGAGGAAACCGCCGACGAAGGTGTAGGCGATGGTCGCAGCAGCACCGGCCCACAGCGCCGTCTCGTAGGACATGCCGAAGGTGCTTTCGAACAGGCGGGCACCGGCAACGATGCCGGAAGCGCAATAGATGGTGAAGAACACCAGGATCACCACCGCGGAGATGATGCGCAGCAGGCCGCTCTGGTCTTCGAAGCGGCTGGCGAAGTAGTCCGGCAGGGTCAGCGCATCGCCGTTGTGCTCGGTCTGCACGCGCAGGCGACCGGCGACGAACAGCCAGTTCAGGTAGGCACCGACGGTCAGGCCGATGGCGATCCAGGCTTCCGACAGACCGGACATGTAGATGGCGCCCGGCAGGCCCATCAGCAACCAGCCGCTCATGTCGGAGGCACCGGCGGACAGCGCGGTCACCACGCTGCCGAGGCTGCGTCCACCGAGGATGTAGTCGGAAAGGTTCTTGGTGGAGCGATAGGCCATGAAGCCGATCAGCACCATTGCCGCGATATAGATCACGAAGGTGATCGTGATGGGATTGCTTGCAGTCATGTCTTGCGCCCTGGCGTTTGTTTTTATGTAGCAACAACCCTCTTGGGGTTGCACCCAGGCCGCGAACCCTATGTCACAACCCAAATGGGGTGCAACCTTTTTTACAAAGACAGTTGCACCTTGTATGAAAAATCCCACAACAACGTGTTTTTGCTCCTTTTTTGGCGCAAAAAACACCGTTTCCATAAGCAAAAGCACACTTATGAGCCGTTTCTGTCGTGCCGCCTTCCCCGGCCTGACGAGTTGCACCGTCATCTGGAAAAATTTGGGTTGCACTAGGTTGCACCCAGAAACGCGCACCGCTAATCTTGGCCGCAGCTTAGCCACGCCCAGTGGCAATAACGAGGATAAGAAATGGCGACGACCACCCTTGGGGTCAAACTCGACGACCCGACCCGCGAGCGACTCAAAGCAGCTGCGCAGTCCATCGACCGCACGCCGCACTGGTTGATCAAGCAGGCGATCTTCAATTACCTGGAGAAGCTGGAGGGTGGTGCGACCCTGACCGAACTCAACGGTCAGCCCGGCAACCTGGCCGATGACGCGGGCGACGTGCAGCCCGATCACAGCCATCAGTGCTTCCTCGAATTCGCCGAAAGCATCCTCCCGCAATCGGTCCTGCGTGCCGCCATCACCGCCGCCTACCGTCGCCCCGAGCAGGAAGTGGTGCCGATGCTGCTGGAGCAGGCGCGCCTGCCCGCCGCCCAGGCCGAGGCCACCAACAAGCTGGCCGCCGGCATCGCCGAGAAACTGCGCAACCAGAAGAGCGCCAGCGGTCGCGCAGGCATCGTCCAGGGCCTGCTGCAGGAGTTTTCCCTGTCGTCCCAGGAGGGCGTGGCCCTGATGTGCCTGGCCGAAGCCCTGCTGCGCATTCCCGACAAGGGCACCCGCGACGCCCTGATCCGCGACAAGATCAGCACCGGCAACTGGCAGCCGCACCTGGGCAACAGCCCGTCGCTGTTCGTCAACGCCGCCACCTGGGGCCTGCTGCTGACCGGCAAGCTGGTGTCCACGCACAACGAATCCGGCCTCACCTCGTCCCTCAGCCGCATCATCGGCAAGAGCGGCGAGCCGATGATCCGCAAGGGCGTCGACATGGCCATGCGCCTGATGGGTGAGCAGTTCGTCACCGGCGAGACCATCGCCGAAGCCCTGGCCAATGCGAGCAAGTTCGAAGCCAAGGGCTTCCGCTATTCCTACGACATGCTCGGTGAAGCCGCACTGACCGAGCACGACGCGCAGAAGTACCTGGCGTCCTACGAGCAGGCCATCCACTCCATCGGCAAGGCCTCCCATGGCCGCGGCATCTATGAAGGCCCGGGCATCTCGATCAAGCTCTCGGCCCTGCACCCGCGCTACAGCCGCGCCCAGTACGAGCGCGTGATGGACGAGCTGTACCCGCGCCTGCTGTCCCTGACCCTGCTGGCCAAGCAGTACGACATCGGCCTGAACATCGACGCCGAGGAAGCCGACCGCCTGGAGCTGTCCCTCGATCTGCTCGAGCGCCTGTGCTTCGAGCCGCAACTGAGCGGCTGGAACGGTATCGGCTTCGTCATCCAGGCCTACCAGAAGCGCTGCCCGCATGTGATCGACTACGTCATCGACCTGGCCCGCCGCAGCCGTCACCGCCTGATGATCCGCCTGGTGAAGGGCGCGTACTGGGACAGCGAGATCAAGCGCGCGCAGATCGACGGCCTGGAAGGCTATCCGGTCTACACCCGCAAGGTGTACACCGACGTGTCCTACATCGCCTGCGCACGCAAGCTGCTGTCGGTGCCGGAAGTCATCTACCCGCAGTTCGCCACGCACAACGCCCACACTCTGTCGGCCATCTACCATATCGCCGGCCAGAACTATTACCCGGGCCAGTACGAATTCCAGTGCCTGCATGGCATGGGTGAGCCGCTGTACGAACAAGTCGTAGGCAAGGTCGCCGATGGCAAGCTGAACCGTCCGTGCCGCGTGTACGCCCCAGTCGGTACTCATGAGACCCTGCTGGCCTACCTGGTGCGTCGCCTTCTGGAAAACGGCGCCAACACCTCGTTCGTCAACCGCATCGCCGACCACTCGATCTCGATCCAGGAACTGGTTGCCGACCCGGTCGCCACCATCGAGCGCATGGCCACCCAGGAAGGCAGCGTCGGCCAGCCGCACCCGCGTATCCCGATGCCGCGCGACCTGTACGGCAGCGAGCGGGCCAACTCGGCCGGTATCGACATGGCCAACGAACACCGCCTGGCCTCGCTGTCCTGCGCCCTGCTGGCCAGCGCGCACAATGACTGGAAAGCCGCGCCACTGCTCGGTTGCGCCGCCAGCCAGGAAGCCGCTGCGCCGGTCCTCAACCCGGCGGATCATCGCGACGTGGTCGGCCATGTCCAGGAAGCCACCGTCGGCGACGTCGACAACGCCATCCAGTGCGCGCTGAACGCCGCACCGATCTGGCAGGCCACGCCACCGGCCGAGCGCGCCGCGATCCTCGAACGCGCCGCCGACCTGATGGAAGCCGAGATCCAGCCGCTGATGGGCCTGCTGGTCCGCGAAGCGGGCAAGACCTACGCCAACGCCATCGCCGAAGTCCGCGAAGCCGTCGACTTCCTGCGCTACTACGCGGTACAGGCACGCAACGACTTCAGCAACGACGCCCACCGCCCGCTGGGCCCGGTGGTCTGCATCAGCCCGTGGAACTTCCCGCTGGCGATCTTCAGCGGCCAGGTGGCGGCTGCACTGGCCGCCGGCAACCCGGTCCTGGCCAAGCCGGCCGAACAGACCCCGCTGGTCGCCGCCCAGGCCGTGCGCCTGCTGCTCGAAGCTGGGATTCCGGAAGGCGTGGTGCAGTTGCTGCCGGGTCGCGGCGAAACCGTCGGTGCCCGCCTGGTCGGCGACGAGCGCGTCAAGGGCGTGATGTTCACCGGCTCCACCGAAGTCGCCCGCCTGCTGCAACGCAATATCGCCGGTCGCCTGGATGCCCAGGGCCGCCCGATCCCGCTGATCGCCGAGACTGGTGGCCAGAACGCCATGATCGTCGACTCCTCGGCGCTGACCGAGCAGGTGGTGATCGACGTGGTGTCCTCGGCCTTCGACAGCGCCGGTCAACGCTGCTCGGCCCTGCGCGTGCTGTGCCTGCAGGAAGATTCCGCCGACCGCGTGATCGAAATGCTCAAGGGCGCCATGGCCGAAAGCCGCCTGGGCAACCCGGAGCGCCTGTCCGTGGACATCGGCCCGGTGATCGACGCCGAAGCCAAGGCCGGCATCGAGAAGCACATCCAGGGCATGCGCGAGAAAGGCCGTGCGGTCTATCAGGTCGCCCTGGCCAACAGCGATGAATGCAAGCGCGGCACCTTCATCATGCCGACCCTGATCGAGCTGGAGAGCTTCGACGAACTGAAGCGCGAGATCTTCGGTCCGGTGCTGCACGTGGTGCGCTACAACCGCAAGGACCTGGACCAGTTGATCGAGCAGATCAACGCCTCCGGCTACGGCCTGACCCTCGGCGTGCACACCCGCATCGACGAGACCATCGCCAAGGTCATCGACAATGCCCACGCCGGCAACGTCTACGTCAACCGCAACATCGTCGGTGCCGTGGTCGGTGTGCAGCCGTTCGGTGGCGAGGGGCTGTCCGGCACCGGTCCGAAAGCCGGTGGCCCGCTGTACCTGTACCGCCTGCTGTCGACCCGCCCGGCCGATGCCATCGAGCAATCGTTCCAGCGCGGCGATGCCGGCAACGCCCCGGACAGCCGCCTGCGCGAGAGCCTGCTCAAGCCGCTGGAGGCGTTCAAGGCCTGGGCCGCGAGCGGTCAGCACAACGAGCTGGTGCAGACCTGCGAACAGTTCGCCCGCCAGTCGCAGAGCGGCATCACCCGCCTGCTGGCCGGCCCGACCGGCGAGCGCAACAGCTACACCATCCTGCCGCGCGAGCACGTGCTGTGCCTGGCCGACAACGAAGCGGACCTGCTGACCCAGCTGGCCGCGGTACTGGCCGTGGGCAGCTCGGCAGTGGTGCTCGACGGCGAACCGGGCAAGACCCTGCGCTCGCGCCTGCCGCGGGAAGTCCAGGCGCGGGTCAAGCTGGTGGCCGACTGGAACAAGGACGACGTGCTGTTCGACGCCGTCCTGCACCACGGCGACTCCGACCAGTTGCGCCGCGTCTGCGAGCAGGTCGCCAAGCGTCCGGGCGCCATCGTCGGTGTCCACGGCCTGTCCTCGGGTGAAACCGCGGTTGCGCTGGAACGCCTGGTGATCGAGCGGGCCCTGAGCGTGAACACCGCGGCGGCGGGGGGTAATGCGAGCCTGATGACGATCGGCTGATCGCCAGACCGTCCACCCTGTGGCTTGCCAGCGATAGCAATGGTGAATTCACCGACGCCATCGCTGGCAAGCCAGCTCCCGCAGGTCCTGCACCGGATCTGCAACCGGCCTCACGACAGCCAGTCCAGCACCAGCCATCCCGTTGTCACGACCGATATCCACAACCAGTTCATCAGCGTCAGCTGTGAATTTCCCTCGCCCTCCGGATCGCCTTCGCAGTAATTGATGCCCCGCTGAACCCGCCCCTGCAGCAGACAAAGCACCGCTGTCAGCATCAGTGCGACAGGCGCGAGTTCCGGCATCGGCAGAATCACCATGCCCAGGCACACCTGAGAACATGTCATCGACAGCAATCCACACGCCAGCCACCACGGCGACCAGGGATAAAAGCGCCCCGAAGCCCGGATGCGCCTGTCCACCCGACTCAGCAACGAATAAAGGAAAAGCTCTGGCCACAAGACACGCGGCCACAGCATCACCTTGTACCCGTTGGCTTCGCGGTACAGCTCCCAGTTGCGCAGATACCAGAACAGCCAGTAGAGCCCGGACGTGAAGAGCGTCATGAAGATCAGCTTCGGCACCGCGACCACGAAGAACGCGGGCCGCGCTGAATGCGAGGGGGAAAGAGTGCCTGTGGACATGAGCTGGACCGCTGTGCTGGAGACAGCCCATGAAACAGCGTGCGCCCGGTCCGCGACTGCCGGCTGGCTCCCGGCACAGAGAAAGACGATTCCGACAGCGAACAGGATCCAGCCTACAAAGCTGAACGAGCCTCTAAGTAAGTAAAGCTCCCGCGTAAGGCAAAGGAGCAACATGAAAAAACCGAGGCTCTAGGACTCGTCAACTACCAAACTATACGTTACAACAGTATTTTTCATTACTACGCTCACGTTTCAACAACCTAAAAAGGCTATACGCCTTAATAACTTCAGAAAAAACAACAAAAGGAACCACAGTCCATACAGAGAGACCTGGAACATAGGCAGCGACCATCAGAAACAATGATAATGACGGCAGCATATAGAACAGTCGAAACGGCATCTGAAGCAAGCCCACATATGCCGCCACACGATATTTCAGCAAAAAAGCAGCCGAACTCAAAATTATCGAAAAATGCAACAGGCAGCCGATTAAAATCAGCGCCATAACAAAAAAATCGAAATCCTTAAGTAACCTTACGATGCTAAGCACGTCCGTCACATACGGGACTTTATCTTGACGAAAGCTTCCTTGAATGTAGAAAACCACCAAGATCAAATCCAGCCCACCCCAGAACAGAAAAATTTTCCGCGCTCCATCTGTGCTTACTTTTCTCAACGCCAGCCCTCCTTGCTTTCATAGACTACATTCGCCACCGGGGGACTCCAGTGCCAGGACTTTCCGCTGATTTGCCAGTTGTCTCCTCCTTCGAGGTACATCTGGTTTATCTCTCTTGTCACTCCATAAGTACGTGAGACAGAGCTGTGCTTCATATGTGCATCATGGGCATCCAAAGGAACCCACTGCTGCACCACTGTCTGCACGGTATTTGCAAAATCTTTGCCATCCGATCCAAATAACCGCCCCTCATCCCCCATTGAGGTAAAGCGGTTTGCCAACATAGCAGCGGTGTTCGTCCCTACATGCTTCTTGATGTTTACTGTCTTCCACTTTCCAGGACCTCCTTGCTCGGAGTAAACCGCACCGGTTCCGAGAAAACCTTCCTCCTTATGCTTTGAAATTATCATTGAAAGCCATGGATAGTAGTCTTCAGGATAACTAATAATGGGCTTCACTGGCCTATCGGTAATCAGAAGCCAATCACCCTGCCTGATCCTATCGAGAATTTGAAATTTGCTCTCGTACGAAACAGTGCAACCTGAATGAACACCACACGACTTCAAGAGCCTATCAAGCCCGTCAAGTTCCCCTCTCTCCGAAAGTGCGCTTTCGACTACGGACAGAGCAAAGAACGGGCTCTCGATTCTCTCAGGATCTTCGTATTTCAAGTCCATCCATTGAACCAGTTTCCTCATTTTCTAACTCCTTCAGCGTAAAATCAGAAATTTGAGCCCAGAACATGCTTGCTGAAAAATAGGGTCATTCCCAAGAACATGTATGACTTTTCCACCTCTATCATCATCATTCCTATCAATCATGCTGGCGCCCCCTCCCCCTGCTTCCTAGACTCGCCCCACCCCCGACTCAAGGACCGCCGCCATGACCGAGACCCTGCTCAGCGCACGCAACCTGGCGTTCGAACTCTATGAAGTGCTGGATGCCGAAGCCCTGACCCGTCGCGAGCGCTTTGCCGAGCACAGCCGCGAGACCTTCAATGCGGCGCTGTCCACGGCACGCAGCATCGCCGAGAAGTACTTCGCCCCGCACAACCGCAAGGGCGACGAACACGAGCCGCGCTACGAGAACGGCGAAGCCGTGCTGATCCCGGAGGTGAAACCGGCGGTGCAGGCCTTCCTCGACGCCGGCTTCCTCAACGCCAATCGCGACTTCGAGGCGGGCGGCATGCAGTTGCCGACGCTGTTGTCGCAAGCCTGCTTCGCCCATTTCCAGGCGGCCAACGCCGGCACCACGGCCTATCCCTTCCTGACCATGGGCGCGGCCAACCTGATCGAGAGCTTCGGCAGCGAGGAGCAGAAGCGCCTGTTCCTGCAGCCGATGATCGATGGCCGCTTCTTCGGCACCATGGCCCTCACCGAGCCCCATGCCGGCTCGTCCCTGGCCGACATCCGCACCCGCGCCGAACCTGCCGCAGACGGCAGCTACCGTCTGCGCGGGAACAAGATCTTCATTTCCGGCGGCGACCATCCCTTGTCGGAAAACATCGTGCACATGGTCCTGGCCAAGCTGCCGGACGCGCCGCCCGGGGTGAAGGGCATTTCCCTGTTCATCGTGCCCAAGTTCCTGGTCAATGCCGACGGCAGCCTCGGTGCGCGCAACGACGTGACCCTGGCCGGGCTGTTCCACAAGATGGGCTGGCGCGGCACCACCTCGACGGCACTGAACTTCGGCGACAACGGCCACTGCGTCGGCTACCTGGTGGGCAAGCCGCACCAGGGCCTGGCCTGCATGTTCCAGATGATGAACGAGGCGCGCATCGGCGTCGGCATGGGCGCGGTGATGCTCGGCTACGCCGGCTACCTGTATTCCCTCGACTACGCCCGCCAGCGCCCGCAGGGCCGCCTGCCGGACAACAAGGACCCGTCCACCGCGGCGGTGGCGATCATTGCCCACAGCGACGTGAAGCGCATGCTCCTGGCGCAGAAGGCCTATGTCGAAGGCGCCTTCGACCTGGGCCTGTACGCCGCGCGCCTGGTCGATGACAGCAACACCGCCGACACCGCCGAGGCCCGCCAGCAGGCCCATGAACTGCTCGACCTGCTCACGCCCATCGTCAAGTCCTGGCCTTCGGAGTTCTGCCTCAAGGCCAACGAACTGGCGATCCAGATCCTCGGCGGCCACGGCTACACCCGCGAATACCCGGTGGAGCAGTACTACCGCGACAACCGCCTGAACCCGATCCACGAAGGCACCCATGGCATCCAGTCCCTCGACCTGCTCGGGCGCAAGCTGGCGCAGAACGGTGGCGCCGGGCTCAAGCAACTGGTGCGGCTGATCGCCGGCACCTGCGAGCGGGCCCACGGGTTCCCGCAACTGGACAGCCTGCGCCAGCCGCTGGAACAGTTGCTCACCCGCCTGCAGGGCGTGACCCTCGGCCTGCTCGGCGACCTGGCCAGCGGCAAGGTCAACGCCGCCCTGGCCAACGCGGCGCTGTACATGAAAGCCTTCGGCCACTGCGTGATCGGCTGGCGCTGGCTGGAGCAGGCGATCCGCGCCGAGGAGGGCCTGGCCACGGCCAGCGAGGCGGATCGCGGCTTCTACCGCGGCAAGTTGCAGGCGGCGCGATTCTTCCTCACCTGGGAAGTACCTCCCTGCCATAATGACCTGGCATTGCTCGAAGCCCGCGACGACACCTGCCCGAGCATGCAAGACGAGTGGTTCTGAGGGGGAACCACCGGTATCCGGAGTTCCGCGCATGTTCGATTCCACCACGCCGCTGCGCCAGCGCTTCGCCGCCCTGCGCAGCGGCGGCGAGTTCTTCTCCCTGCGCCATGTGCGCCAGTCCCAGCAGCACCTGTCGGTGCGCAAGAACGTCGCCGAGCCGCCGAGCCTGGGCCGCGACGAGGGCGCCATGCTCACGGTGCGGGTCAGCGGCGTCGAGGCCTACGCGGCCACCGCCGATCTGTCCCAGGCCGGACTGCAGCAGGCGCTGGATCGCGCCGAGGCCCTGGCCCGGCAGATCGCCGCCCACGCCCTGCTCGACCTGCGCGACCAACCGGTGGCCAGCCACCGCGCCGATTACCTGTCGCCCAACCTGGACGCGGCGTTCCCGTCCCTCGCCGACTGCTATGAGCTGCTGAACCAGGAGTCGGCGTCGGTGCCGGCGGACCCGCGCCTGGTCAACTGGCAGGCCAGCCTCGGCCTGAGCGAAGTCGAGCAGATCTACTTCAACAGCGCCGGTGCCGAGCTGCGCCAGGCCCAGCGCTTCGTCTTTCCCGGTTTCAGCGTCACCGCGTTCGACGGCAGCGACAGCCAGACCCGCACCTTGGGCCGGGAGAACTTCGGCCAGCAAGGCGGCTTCGACGTGATCCAGCGCTGCGGGCTGGTGGGCGCCGGTGCCCGTGTCGCCGACCAGGCGCTGCAACTGCTGCTGGCGCCGAACACCCCGAGCGGCGTGCGCGACCTGCTGTTGATGCCGGACCAGATGATGCTGCAGATCCACGAATCCATCGGCCACCCGCTGGAACTGGACCGCATCCTCGGCGACGAGCGCAACTACGCCGGCACCAGCTTCGTCAAGGCCAGCGACTTCGGCCATCTGCAATACGGCTCCAGGCTGCTCAACGTGACCTTCGACCCGGAAATCCGCGAGGAACTGGCCAGCTACGGGCATGACGACGACGGCACCCCGGCGACCCGGCAGTTCCTGATTCGCGACGGCGTGCTGGAGCGCCCGCTGGGCGGCGCGCTGTCGCAGTTCCGCTCGGGCCTCGACGGCGTCGCCAACAGCCGCGCCTGCGGTTGGAACCGCGCGCCCATCGACCGCATGGCCAACCTCAATGTCGAGCCGGGGGACCAGTCCCTGGAGCAACTGATCGGCGGCATCGAGCAGGGCATCCTGATGCGCACCAACCGCTCCTGGTCGATCGACGACGCACGCAACAAGTTCCAGTTCGGTTGCGAGTGGGGCCAGTTGATCGAACACGGCGAGCTCAAGGGCGTGGTGAAGAACCCCAACTATCGCGGCATCTCCGCCGGCTTCTGGCGCAACCTCTGCGCGGTGGGCGATGCCAGCACGTTCCAGGTGCTGGGCACGCCGAACTGCGGCAAGGGCGAGCCGAACCAGGTGGTGCGGGTCGGGCATGCGTCGCCGGCCTGTGTCTTCAGCCAGATCGACGTATTCGGAGGAGACGCCTGATGGCCGCCCGCTTCCTGCACAACTTCCAGACCCTGGTGAACTGGCTGCGCGACAAGGTTCACGCGCCCGAGCAGTTCACCCTGAGCTATGCCGCCGAGCATTCCCGGTTCATTCGCTTCAACCATGCCAAGGTCCGCCAGGCGGGCGACGTGCGCCAGTCCGACGCCACCCTCAGGCTGATCGCCGACGGGCGCCAGGCCGACCTCAACCTGACCCTCAGCGGCGACGATGGCCTCGACCGCCAGCGCCTGGCCGAGGCCCTGGCCCAACTGCGCCAGACCTTGCCGCTGATTCCCGCCGACCCTTACCTGCTGCTCAACGACAGCGCCTGGGACAGCCGCCTGCAACAGGAGCAGCCGTTGCCCGACAGCGCCCGGGTGCTGCAGCGCATCGAGGCCGGCGCCGGCGATCTCGACCTGGTCGGGATCTACGCCGCCGGGCCGGTCTGCCGCGGTTTCGCCAGCTCGTTCGGGGCCTTCGGCTGGCACCAGGCCAACAGCTTCAACTTCGACTTCAGCCTGTTCCACGCCAATGGCCAGGCGGTCAAGGCCAACTACGCCGGGCAGACCTGGGACGACGCGCAGTTCGACCGGCGCCTGGCCCAGGCCCGCGAGCAACTGGACTTCCTGGGCCGGCCGCTGAAGACCCTGGCCCCTGGTGAGTACCGCGCCTACCTGGCGCCCGCCGCCCTCGACGAGATCGTCGGCATGCTCGGCTGGGGCGGTTTCTCTACCCAGTCCATCGCCAGCAAGAACAGCCCGCTGCAACGGCTCTACGCCGGCGAGGCCGGGCTCAGCCCGCTGGTCAGCATCAGCGAACAGGTCAGCGGCTCGCTGAGCCCGGCGTTTTCCGGCGAAGGCTATCCGCGCAGCGACCTGCGCCTGATCGACCAGGGCCGGGCCCTGGAGCAGTTGACCAACGCCCGCAGCGCCGCCGAATTCGAGCGCCAGGCCAACGGCGCCGAACCCTGGGAGGCGCCCAGTTGCCTGAGCATGGCAGCCGGCGACCTGGCCGCCGCGGACGTGCTGGAGCGCCTCGGCAGCGGCCTGTACATCGGCAACCTGTGGTACCTGAACTACTCGGACCAGCCCGCCGCGCGCCTGACCGGCCTGACCCGCTTCGCCTGCTTCTGGGTCGAGGACGGACGGATCCAGGCGCCGGTCGGCACCATGCGCTTCGACGACAGCGTCTACAGTCTGCTGGGCAGCCAGCTGGAAGCCCTGACCGAAGAGCGCGAACTGATGCTGTCCACCGGTACCTACGGCCAGCGCCAGACCGGATCGAGCCATCTGCCGGGGGCGCTGGTCAAACGGCTTACCCTGACCCTCTGAAGCACCACCGTCCCTGTGGGAACTGGCTTGCCAGGCACCTGTGTTGTCAGGCCTGGCCCTATCGCTGGCAAGCCAGCTCCCACAGGGGCCGCGTATGCAAGGACTTTCCATGCCCGAACGCCCCCCGCTCGACCCCACCACCGCCCGCTGGATCCCCTGGGTGGTGGCCATCGCCTTCTTCATGCAGTCCCTCGACGGCACCATCCTCAATACCGCGCTGCCGGCCATGGCCCGCGACCTGGCGGAAAACCCGCTGCGCATGCAGTCGGTGATCATCGCCTACATGCTCACCGTGGCCCTGCTGATCCCCGCCTCGGGCTGGATCGCCGATCGCTTCGGCACCAAGCGGGTGTTCTTCGGCGCGATCCTGCTGTTCAGCATCGGCTCGCTGCTCTGCGCCATCGCCAACAGCCTCGGCCTGCTGGTCGGTGCCCGCATCATCCAGGGCCTCGGCGGGGCGCTGATGCTGCCGGTCGGACGCCTCGTGGTGCTGCGCGCCTACCCGCGCTCGGAACTGGTGCGGATCATGAGCTTCATCACCATCCCCGGCCTGCTCGGGCCGCTGATCGGCCCGACCATGGGCGGCTGGCTGGTGGAGATCCTCAGCTGGCACTGGATCTTCCTGCTCAACCTGCCAGTCGGTGCCATCGGCTGCTACGCGGTGTGGAAATACATTCCCGACCTGCGCGGTTCAGAACGCACGCGCTTCGACGGCGTCGGCTTCCTGCTGTTCGGCGCGGCGATGGTGCTGATCACCATCGCCATGGAAGGTCTGGGCGAGCTGCACCTGCCGCACCTGCGCGTGATGTTGCTGCTGTTCGCCGGCATGGCCTGCCTCGCCGCCTACTGGCTGCGCGCCGGCAGCGTCGACAACCCGCTGTTCTCGCCGAAGCTGTTCCGCGTGCGGACCTTCTCGGTGGGCATCCTCGGCAACCTGTTCGCCCGCCTCGGCAGCGGCGCCCTGCCCTTCCTCGTGCCCCTGCTGCTGCAGGTGGCGCTGGGCTATTCGCCGGCCGAAGCGGGGATGAGCATGATCCCCCTGGCCGCCGCGGCCATGCTCGCCAAGTCCATCGCCCGGCCGCTGATCGAGCGCTTCGGCTACCGCACCATCCTCACCGGCAACACCCTGCTGCTGGGAATCATGCTGGCCAGCCTCGGCCTGGTCGACGAACACACGCCGCATGCCGTGCTGCTGGTGCAACTGGGGATGCTCGGGGCGATCAACTCGATGCAGTTCACCGCGATGAACACCGTCACCCTGATCGACCTCGACGACGCCAGCGCCAGCAGCGGCAACAGCCTGCTGTCGGTGGTCGCGCAGCTGTCACTGAGCCTTGGCGTGGCCTGCGCCGGCGCCCTGCTCGGCGGCTTCACCGCGGCGGGCAGCGCCGAAGGCGTGGAGACCACCCTCGGTGCGTTCCAGCTGACCTTCGTCACCATCGGCCTGATGGCCATGCTGGCCGCGGCGATCTTCCTGCAGTTGGCGAAAACCGACGGGCGGCGCGCACGGCGCGAAGACAGCTCACAGGACCACGGCATCGATCACTGAGCACGGCAGGAAAGGCGCCTCACCACTCGGCGCCTTTTCTTACAAAGCCAGGGCGAATGGCCATGAGGCTGGTACACTGCGCGACATTTTGTTTTGCAGGCCCGCCCCGTGACCACCAACGCCACCGCTTTCGCCACCCTGCCGCTGTCCGCCGCCATGCTGGCCAACCTGGACGCCCTCGGCTACGCCGAGATGACGCCGATCCAGGCCCAGAGCCTGCCGGTCATCCTCAAGGGCCAGGACCTGATCGCCCAGGCCAAGACCGGCAGCGGCAAGACCGCCGCCTTCGGCATCGGCCTGCTCAACCCGATCAATCCGCGCTACTTCGGCTGCCAGGCGCTGGTGCTGTGCCCGACCCGCGAGCTGGCCGACCAGGTCGCCAAGGAACTGCGTCGCCTGGCCCGCGCCGAGGACAACATCAAGATCCTCACCCTCTGCGGCGGCGTGTCCCTCGGCCCGCAGATCGCTTCGCTGGAGCATGGCGCGCACATCATCGTCGGTACCCCGGGCCGGGTGCAGCAGCACCTGAGCAAGGGCACCCTGGTGCTGGACGGGCTCAACACCCTGGTCCTCGATGAAGCCGACCGCATGCTCGACATGGGCTTCTTCGACGCCATCGCCGATATCGTCGGGCAGACCCCGAAACGCCGGCAGACCCTGCTGTTCTCCGCCACCTACCCGGCGGGGATCAAGCAACTGGCCTCGTCGATCATGCGCGACCCGCAACAGGTCAAGGTCGAGGCGCTGCACAGCGACAGCCAGATCGAGCAGCATTTCTACGAGATCGACCCGCAGGAGCGGCTGAGCGCGGTGACCCGCGTGCTCGGGCACTTCCGCCCGCAGTCCTGCGTGGCCTTCTGCTTCACCAAGCAGCAGTGCCAGGAACTGGTCGACCACCTCAAGGCCAAGGGCATCGCCGCCGAGGCACTGCACGGCGACCTGGAGCAGCGCGACCGTGACCAGGTCCTGACCGTTTTCGCCAACCGCAGCACCTCGGTGCTGGTAGCCACCGACGTGGCCGCCCGCGGCCTGGACATCGATGCCCTGGACATGGTGATCAACGTCGAGCTGGCGCGCGATGCCGAGATTCACGTGCACCGCGTCGGGCGCACCGGACGGGCGGGCGAGAAGGGCCTGGCGGTCAGCCTGGTGGCGCCGGCCGAGGGCCACCGTGCCCAGGCCATCGAGGCCCTGCAGAAATCGCCGTTGCGCTGGGAACAGCTGGACAGCCTGAAGAACAAGGGCGGCGAGCCGCTGGTGCCGCCGATGTCGACCCTGTGCATCGCTGCCGGGCGCAAGGACAAGCTGCGTCCGGGGGATATCCTCGGCGCGCTGACCGGCGACGCCGGGATCGCCGGCAAGCAGGTGGGCAAGATCGCCATCTTCGACTTCCAGGCCTATGTGGCGGTGGAGCGCGGGGTGGCCAAGCAGGCCATGCAGCGGCTCAACAGCGGCAAGATCAAGGGCCGCGCGCTCAAGGTCCGGATCATCTGAGGCCCTGACAGTCACTAGAGAAAAATCATGCACTCCACCGATGTGATCATCATCGGCGCCGGCGCCGCCGGCCTGATGTGCGCCCGCACCGCCGCCCTGCGCGGCCGCCGGGTCGTGCTGCTGGACCACGCCAACAAACCGGGCAAGAAAATCCTCATGTCCGGCGGCGGCCGCTGCAATTTCACCAACATGTACACCGAACCGGGCAATTTCCTCTCGCAGAACCCGCATTTCTGCAAGTCCGCCCTGGCTCGCTACACCCAGTGGGACTTCATCGAGATGGTCGTCAAGCACGGCGTGCCCTATCACGAGAAGAAACTCGGCCAGCTGTTCTGCGACAACAAGTCCAGCGACATCCTGCAGATGCTCCTCGACGAGTGCGACAGCGCCGGCGCCGAGCTGCGCATGGACACCCGCATCGAGCAGATCGAGAAGCTCGAACACGGCTACCTGCTGAGCACCAGCGCCGGACCGTTCCAGTGCCGGTCGCTGGTGATCGCCAGTGGCGGCCTGTCGATCCCGACCCTCGGCGCCAGCGGCTTCGGCTATCAGGTTGCCCGCCAGTTCGGCCACAACGTGCTGCCGACCCGCGCAGGCCTGGTGCCCTTCACCATCACCGACCAGCTCAAGGCGCTGTGCAGCGAGCTGTCCGGCACTTCGGTGGACTGCATCGCCAGTTGCAACGGCACCAGCTTCCGCGAGAACCTGCTGTTCACCCACCGCGGCCTCAGCGGCCCGGCGATCCTGCAGATCTCTTCGTTCTGGGAAGCCGGCGACACCCTGGAAATCAACCTGCTGCCGGATCACGACGCCCTCGCCTGGCTGCAACAGCAGCAGGCCGAACGCCCCAACAGCGAGCTGAAGACCCTGCTTGGCGAGATCTTCACCAAGAAGATGGCCAACCTGCTGGCCGAGCACTGGTTCGCCTCCAGGCCGATGAAGCAGTACACCCCGGCGGAGCTGGCCCAGATCGCCGACAAGCTGGGCAACTGGCGACTGGTGCCCGCCGGCACCGAGGGCTACCGCACCGCCGAAGTGACCCTTGGCGGCGTTGATACCCGCGAGGTGTCGTCCAAGACCCTGGAGTCGCTGAAGAGCCCGGGGCTGTACTTCATCGGTGAAGTGCTGGACGTCAGCGGCCATCTTGGCGGGTTCAACTTCCAGTGGGCCTGGGCCTCGGCTTACGCGGCGGCGCAGTTCGTCTAGAATCAGCGTCCATCACGGAACGCATTTTGCTGGTACGTGACACCGCGACGGTTTGACGTCGCGGTGACCGCTCACTTCAGACCTCGCCCAGCAGGCCCGCCGTCCACCATGCCGTCCTCTTCTTTCAGCCAATCGTTGCGCCGTCTGTGGGCGCTGGACAAGTTCAGCTACAGCATCCGGGTACTCATCGCCCTCACCGGCAGCATGGCGCTGTGCTGGTTCCAGGACCAGATGAACCTGCTGATCCCGTTGTTCCTCGGCATCATCGCCAGCGCCCTGGCCGAGACCGACGACAGCTGGCAAGGTCGCCTCAATGCCCTGGCGGTGACCCTGGTGTGTTTCACCGTCGCCGCGCTGGCGGTGGAACTGCTGTTCCCCTATCCGTGGATCTTCGTCAGCGCCATGGCCCTGGCGGCGTTCTGCCTGACCATGCTCGGCGCCCTCGGCGAGCGCTACGGGGCAATCGCCCAGGCCACGCTGATCCTCTCGGTGTACACCATGATCGGCGTGGACCAGCGCGGCGGCGAGGTCGCCGACTTCTGGCACGAACCGCTGCTGCTGGTGGCCGGTGCGGCCTGGTACGGCCTGCTCTCGGTGCTGTGGCAGGCGCTGTTCTCCAACCAGCCGGTGCAGCAGAGCCTGGCCCGGCTGTTCCGTGAACTGGGTACCTACCTCAAGCTCAAGGCCACCCTGTTCGAGCCGATCCGCGGCCTCGACGTCGAGGCCCGGCGCCTGGAACTGGCGCAACAGAACGGCAAGGTGGTGGCGGCGCTGAACAGCGCCAAGGAAATCATCCTGCACCGGGTCGGCAATGGCCGGCCCAGTTCCAAGGTCAGCCGCTACCTGAAGCTGTACTTCCTCGCCCAGGACATCCACGAACGGGCCAGTTCCTCGCACTACCCGTACAACGCCCTGACCGAAGCCTTCTTCCACAGCGACGTGCTGTTCCGCTGCCAGCGCCTGCTGCGCCAGCAGGGCAAGGCCTGCCAAGCGCTGTCGGCCTCGATCCAGTTGCGCCAGCCGTTCACCTACAACGGCGGTTTCGCCGAGGCCCTGGAAGACCTGCACGCCTCGCTGGAACACCTGCGCATCCAGAGCAACCCGGCCTGGCGCGGCCTGCTCCGCTCGCTGCGCGCGCTGGCGGCGAACCTGGCGACCCTCGACCGCCTACTCAGCGACGCCAGCAACCCCGACAGCCTGGCCGACAACACCGACCCGAGCCTGCTCGACCGCTCGCCGCGCAACCTGGCGGACGTCTGGAGCCGCCTGCGCCAGCAACTGACACCGACCTCGCTGATCTTTCGCCACGCCCTGCGCCTGCCCCTGGCGCTGGCCGTCGGCTACGGCATGGTGCACTTGATCCACCCGACCCAGGGCTACTGGATCATCCTCACCACCCTGTTCGTCTGCCAGCCCAACTACGGCGCAACGCGAACCAAACTGGTGCAGCGGATCATCGGCACCGCCATCGGCCTGACCGTCGGCTGGGCCCTGTTCGACCTGTTCCCCAACGCGGTCATCCAGTCGCTGTTCGCCGTGGCGGCAGGCGTGGTGTTCTTCGTCAACCGCACCACCCGCTACACCCTGGCGACGGCGGCGATCACCCTGATGGTGCTGTTCTGCTTCAACCAGATCGGCGATGGCTACGGCCTGTTCCTGCCGCGCCTGTTCGATACCCTGGTGGGCAGCCTGATCGCCCTGTCGGCGGTGTTCCTGTTCCTCCCGGACTGGCAGGGCCGACGCCTGAACAAGGTACTGGCCAACACCCTGACCTGCAACAGCACCTACCTGCGCCAGATCATGCAGCAGTACGCCCAGGGCAAGCGCGACGACCTCGCCTACCGCCTGGCCCGGCGCAACGCGCACAACGCCGACGCGGCCCTGTCCACCACCCTGGCCAACATGCTCATGGAGCCAGGACATTTCCGTAAGGAAGCGGATGTCGGCTTCCGCTTCCTGGTGCTCTCCCACACCCTGCTCAGCTACCTCTCGGCCCTCGGCGCGCACCGCGAGAGTGCCCTGCCCGCCGAGGCCCGCGAGCAACTGATCGACGCCGCCGGGGTGAAGCTGGCGCAAAGCCTGGACGAAATCGCCAGCGGCCTGGCCGGCAAGAGCCCGGTGGCGATCCACAGCGACGCGGAGGAAACCCTCGCCGGCGAGCTGGAGCAGATGCCCGAGGAGATGGACGAGAACCTGCGGACCGTGCAGACCCAACTGGCCCTGATCGCCCGTCACCTCGGCCCGCTGCGCACCCTCGCCGCGCACCTGATCAAGGAGTCTGCGCCGGCGTGAAGCCGTAGCTTTCGAGAATCCGCGCGTAGCTGCCATCGGCCTTCATCGCGCTGATGGCCTGGTTGAAATCGGCGACGACCTGCTCATGCCGGGGATGCTTCAGGCTGACCAGGATGTGCAGGTCGTTCTCGCTGACCGGCTTGCCGAAGAACTCCAGCAGATCCTTGGCATTGCTGTGCTCGCGCTGGAGAAACCAGCTGGCGACGTATTCGTCCTCCACCGCCAGGGTCACCCGGCCGGCGGCGAGCATGCCGATGGCCACGGGAAAGCTGCGCACCGGGACCTTCTGCAGGCGCACATCGTTGTCGAAATCGGCGGAATAGGCGTAGTCGCGGACCACCGCGATGGAGTGCGGGTAGAGATCGGCGAGGCGCTCGAAGCGAATGACGTCGGCCTTGCGCTTGAGCAGGCGGATGCGGTTGGTCAGGTAGCCGCCGGAGAACTGGCCGATGCGCGTGCGCGAATCGTTGTACCAGGCATTCACCAGCACGTCGTAGCGGCCGTCGCTGATCCCCATCAGCGCCCGGGCCCAGGGCACCTGTTCGAACTCGCTGGCATAGCCGGCGCGCTGCAGCGCCGCCTTGACCAGGGCCGTGGCCAGCCCGCCCTGCTCGAGGGTGGCGTCGGTGAACGGCGGCCAGGCATCGGCGACCAGACGGAGGGTTTCGGCTTGAACCGGGGTAACTGACAGCATGCCAAGCAAACACAAGACTCGGAGCAAGTGCCGCATGCTCAAATCCTATAGCGGAGGCGTTCCGCGTTCTGGGTTTGACCGCTGGGAGTTTCGATGCCAACAAATCCAATCGCGCTGCACAGACTACACAATCATCCGTCCGGGTGGCATCAGCAGATAATAGCTATGTGCCTCTATTCTTGCCGGTCTTGCGGACACTTTGACTGTCGACGGCCATGGCCAAGGGTTATGCTCGGGTTCGAACCCCTCGAGAGATTTCCCCATGTCCGTCGACTGGCTTTGCAAACATCACACCGACCTTGGCAAGGAGCAGCTGTATGCCGTGCTGCAGTTGCGCAACCAGGTATTCGTGCTGGAGCAGAAATGCCCCTACCAGGACCTGGATGGCCAGGACCTGTCCGGTGATACCTGCCACCTGATGGCCTGGCGCGACGACCAGTTGCTCGCCTACCTGCGCCTGCTGGACCCGACCTCACAGGGCGGTGACGTGGTGATCGGACGGGTGGTGGTCTCCGAAGCCGGCCGCGGCCACGGGCTGGGGCATGAGTTGATGGTCCGGGCGCTGAAGCACGCCCAGGAGAACTGGCCGGACGTCCCGGTGTACCTCTCGGCCCAGGCGCATCTGCAGGGGTACTACCGCAAGCACGGTTTCGAGGCGGTGGGCGAGGCCTATCTGGAAGACGGCATTCCGCACATCGGCATGCGCCGGAACTAGCCCGGCGCTGACAAGCCAACGCCCACAGGTCGGCGCCATGAGCGGTGGTGCTCAGGGATACCCCAGCACCTCGCGGATCGTGCGCAGGTGCTGGATGATCCAGCCCTTGTCGATCGCCCCCCAATCGCGGATCCGGTAATGCCCGGCGTGGTTCCTCGCCCCCGCCTGCTGCTCGAACTCGCAGACGATGTCCAGGTCCGCCAGGGCGGCGATGGTGTCCTGCGCGGTGCGCCGGGGCATCCCGGTGGCGGCCATCAGGGCCGGGACGCTGCTGGCGGTCTGGCTGTCGATCAGCCAGGCCACGTAGAGCCGGCGGTAGAAACTGCTCTTGGTCTTGCTCACTTCCATGCGAAAGGTTCCTTGACTCACTGAGTGCCCGGCAGGTCTCGCCAGGTCAGGTAGACACGCAGATCGAACTCCAGTTGGTGGTAGCCGGGCTGCATGTATTCACAGAGCTGGTAGAAGGCCTTGTTGTGCTCGGCCTCCTTCAGGTGCGCCAGCTCATGCACCACGATCATCCGCAGGAATTCCGGGGCCGCCTCGCGAAACAGCGAGGCGATGCGAATTTCCTTCTTCGCCTTGAGCTTGCCGCCCTGCACCCGCGACACCGCCGTGTGCAGGCCAAGGGCACGATGGGTCAGGTCGAGACGGTTGTCGAACAGCACCTTGTCCAGGTTCGGCGCATTGCGCAGGTGCTCCTGCTTGATCCCCTGGGCATAGGCGTACAGCGCCTTGTCGCTGTTCACCTCGTGCCGGCCCGGGTAGCGCTTGTGCAGGTAGTCGCCCAGTTGGCCACGGGCGATCAACTGACGCACCTGGTCTTGCAGGGCAGGCGAATAGGCTTGCAGGTACTTGAGAACGGTCATGGCGACAGCGGACGACAGGGCAAAGACGGCAGTGTACCGAACTACAATGCCCGCCAGTCAAAAAACGCCGGGAAACGCCCGGCCTCGGCGGCCGTGATCGGTCGCGCGACGAGGAAGCCCTGCACGTACTGGCAACCATGTTCGCGCAGCCAGTCCGCCTGTGCCCGGGTTTCCACGCCCTCGGCGATGACGCTGATGTTGTACTGCTGGCAAAGCTCGATGACACAGCGCACCAGCGCCGCATTCGCCTCGGACTCCGGCAGCAGCGCAACCAGGTGGCGGTCGAGCTTGAGGGTGTCGATGGGCAGGTCGCGCAGCAGGCGCAGCGAGCAGTCGCCGGCACCGAAATCGTCCAGCGCCACGCGCACGCCCAGCTCACGCAGCTTGTGCAACTGGCGCAGGGCCGCGTCGAGGTTGTCGGTCAGCGAGGTCTCGGCGATCTCCACCTCCAGCTGGGTGGCGGACAGCCCGGCACTGGCGATGACCTGGCCCAGCTCGTCGACCAGGTTGGGCATGGCGAACTGCACCTTGCTCAGGCTGATGCCCAGGGTGATCTCGTCGGGGAAGTGCCCGCACCAGAGACGCCGCTGCTCGGCGCCCTGGCTGTAGATCCAGCTGGCCAGGCGGTTGATCAGCCGGGCCTCCTCCAGCAGCGGCAGGAACAGCCCCGGCGGCACATCGCCGACGCTCGGGTGGCGCCAGCGCAGCAGTGCCTCGAAGCCGCGCAGGCGACCGTCGGCGAAGGCCACCTGGGGCTGGAACACCAGGGTGAAGTCCTGGTTGTCCACCGCCGCGCGCACGCTGTCTTCCAGCATCAGGCGCGAGCGCGCCCGGCCGTTGAGGTCTTCGTCGTAATAGCGGTACTGCTGGCGCCCGGCCTGCTTGGCGGCGTACATCGCCGTGTCGGCGGCGCGCAGCAGGTTGTCGAGGTTGGCGCCGCAGTCGGGATAGATGGCGATGCCGATACTGACCCCGAGAATCACCTCCAGCCCGTCCAGGTGCTGGCGGATGGACATGCGCTCGATGCACTTCTCGGCGAAGCGCGCCGCCTGTTCCGGGTAGTCGAGGTCATCGAGCAACGCGGTGAACTCGTCGCCGCCCATGCGCGCGAGGATGCCGTGGCCACCCAGGCAGTCCTTCAACTGCTCGGCGACCCAGTGCAGCACCTGGTCGCCGGTTTCGTGGCCCAGGGAGTCGTTGACCCGCTTGAAGCCATCGAGGTCGAGGTACATCAAGGCGTGATGCTTGTCCGAATGCTCGCTTCGCACCAGGGCGCTTTCCGCCGCCTGGTAGAAGCCACGGCGATTGAGCAGGCCGGTGAGCGGATCGGTGACCGCCTGCTGCTCGAGTTGCTGGTGCAGGCTGCGCACCACCGACATGTCGAGCACGGTGACCACCATGGCCCGCTGCTCGCCGGGCAGTGCCGCGCAGGACAGCGCCACCGACAGCGCCTGGCCATTGCTGGTGCACAGGACGGCGTCGTGCAGGCGGTAGATGTCCCGTTCCAGGTAGGCCTGGTAGAACGCCGACTCGCGCCACTGCGTGGCCGCCGGCGAGAGCACGAACTCCAGCAGGCAGGCGCCCTGGAGCTGGTCGACCGAGGCGGTGAGCAGGCGCGAAATGGCCGGGTTGGCGAAGCGGATGATGCCGTCCTCGGCCACCACGAGGATGCCTTCGGCAGCGTTTTCCAGCACCGAGGCGTTGAACGCACGAGCCGCTTCCAGGTCGCGGGTCAGGCGCTGCAGGGCCCGGCGGTTGCGCTGCTGGTCGAGCAGGGCCTGCACCTTGGGCTTGAGGATCTGCGGGTCGAAGGGCTTGAACAGGTAGTCCACCGCACCGCTGGCGTAGCCCTTGAGCACGGCGGCCTGGCTCTGCTCGTTGGCGGTCAGGAAGATGATCGGCGTCAGCCGGGTGCGCTGGCTGCCACGCATCAGGCGCGCGACCTCGAAGCCGTCCATCTCCGGCATCTGCACATCCAGCAGGACCAGATCGACTTCATGCTCGAGCAAGGTGCCCAGGGCCTCGACGCCCGAGCTGGCGGTCAACACCTGCCAGTCCTGGCGAGCCAACAGCGCCCGCATGCTGATCAGGTTCTCCGGGTAGTCATCGACTACCAGCAGTGTCGAGCCGCCCTCTTGTATGGGGGTTTGCGCGCATTCCATGCTGCTTCTCTTGTGGCAACCGCGTCAGTTTTCCGAATGAAATTCTGCCGTGATTCACTCTAGACCCGAGTGTTACAAATCTAAAGCTGGCACAACGCCAACACATCGTTCGCCGACTGACGGTCTAGTCCAGAAGTGATAGTGACGGCCTCCCACAGGGTTTTACGGCCATGAAAAAAGGGACTGCACAGGCAGTCCCTTCTTCATTGCGCAAGCAGGACTCAGTTGACCTTGGCGGCCAGCTCGCCCTTGGCGTAGCGCAGGTACATGGCGTCCAGGGAGATCGGCTTGATCTTCGAGGCGTTGCCGGCGGTGCCGAAGGCTTCGTAACGGGCGATGCAGATGTCACGCATGGCTTCGACGGTCTTGGCGAAGTACTTGCGTGGGTCGAACTCGGCCTTGTTCTGCTCCAGGAAGCGACGGATCGCACCGGTGGAGGCCAGGCGCAGGTCGGTGTCGATGTTGACCTTGCGCACGCCGTGCTTGATGCCTTCGACGATTTCCTCGACCGGTACGCCGTAGGTCTCTTTGATGTCGCCGCCGAACTCGTTGATGATCGCCAGCCAGTCCTGCGGAACCGAGGACGAGCCGTGCATCACCAGGTGGGTGTTCGGAATGCGCTGGTGGATGGCCTTGATGCGGTCGATCGCCAGGATGTCGCCGGTAGGCGGCTTGGTGAACTTGTACGCACCGTGGCTGGTGCCGATGGCGATGGCCAGGGCGTCGACCTGGGTCTTCTTGACGAAGTCCGCGGCTTCTTCCGGGTCGGTCAGCATCTGGCTGTGGTCGAGGATGCCTTCGGCGCCAACGCCGTCCTCTTCACCGGCCTGGCCGGTTTCCAGGCTGCCCAGGCAGCCCAGCTCGCCTTCCACGGAAACACCGCAGGCGTGGGCGAATGCCACGGTCTGCTGGGTCACGCGGACGTTGTACTCGTAGTCGGACGGGGTCTTGCCGTCTTCCTTCAGCGAGCCGTCCATCATCACCGAGCTGAAGCCCAGCTGGATCGAGCGCTGGCAGACGTCAGGGCTGGTGCCGTGGTCCTGGTGCATGCACACCGGGATGTGCGGGAATTCTTCGATGGCCGCCAGGATCAGGTGGCGCAGGAACGGCGCGCCCGCGTATTTGCGCGCACCGGCGGAAGCCTGGACGATCACCGGGGAGTCGGTCTTGTCGGCCGCTTCCATGATGGCGCGCATCTGCTCGAGGTTGTTGACGTTGAAAGCCGGAACGCCGTAACCGAATTCGGCGGCGTGGTCCAGCATCTGGCGCATGCTAATGAGTGCCATTGTGTATCTCTCTCCCGACAAGCGTCGTTATTTCGTGCAAGCCTGCCGCAGCGGCGGTTTGCTGTTCAAGTTGTGTGGGCCGGCTGCAGCGCCGGCCCGGCCAGTCACGGTGCCTTGCAGCCCCGCCCTATCAGATCGTTGGTCGCCACCCAGTACACCAGGCCCTCATCGCCCTTGGTGTGCAGGGCCAGCACGCCATCGCTGTACAACGCCCCGGACCCGGCGGGCTCGGGCTTGAGCCGGTAGACCTGGTCGCCGCCACCGAGGCGCACGTCCATGTCGTTGCCGACCTGGCGCCAGAGCACCTGGGCCTTGCTGTCGCAGACCCAGGTGGTCCATGTGTCGGCCACCGGTGGTTCGGACTTGAAGCTTGCGCATCCCGCGAGTACCGCCATGGCCATCACGGCCAGAACGCCTTTCATCCAATGCCTCCAGCAGACCACAAAGCAGGCGACAGGTTGTCGCGAACCGATCAAGGACATCCCTTGGCCCGGCGTTGATGTTCATCGTCGTACTTTTCCAGGCCGTCCGGTCCCAGGCGCTTGTTGATCACCGGGACGGTCTCGGCCTGCCATTCGGACTGGTAGCAGCCGCCCTTCTCGGCGGCCGGCTGGTCGGGAGCGGACGCTGGCGTGCCGGAGCAGGCGCCCAGCGCGGCAGTCATGACCATCAGTGACAGTCGCTTGATCATCGCTTCGCTCCCTTTCCCTGGTGCCGGACGGATCAGGCCTTGGCCCGCTGTTCCAGCACTTCGACCGCCGGCAGGATCTTGCCCTCGACGAACTCGAGGAACGCACCGCCACCGGTAGAAATGTAGGAGATATCAGCTGCCACGCCATACTTGTCGATGGCGGCCAGGGTGTCGCCGCCGCCGGCGATGGAGAAGGCCGCGCTGTCGGCGATGGCCTTGGCCAGGGTCTTGGTGCCGTTGCCGAACTGGTCGAACTCGAACACGCCGACCGGACCGTTCCACAGGACGGTCTGCGACGATTTCAGCAGCTCGGCGAACTGTTCGGCGGTTTTCGGCCCGATGTCGAGGATCATGTCGTCATCGGCCACGTCGGCCACGGCCTTGACGGTGGCTTCGGCGTCTTCGGCGAAGGCCTTGGCCACGACCACGTCGACCGGCAGCGGCACGTTGACCTTGGCGGCGATGGCCTTGGCGGTGTCGACCAGGTCGGCTTCGTACAGCGACTTGCCGACCTTGTGACCAGCAGCGGCGAGGAAGGTGTTGGCGATGCCGCCACCGACGATCAGCAGGTCGCAGATCTGGCTCAGGCTGTTCAGCACGTCCAGCTTGGTGGAGACCTTGGAGCCGGCGACGATGGCCGCCATCGGCTTGGCCGGGGCCTTCAGGGCCTTGCCCAGGGCATCCAGCTCGGCAGCCAGCAACGGGCCGGCCGCGGCGACCTTGGCGAACTTGGCTACACCATGCGTCGAGCCTTCGGCGCGGTGGGCCGTGCCGAAGGCGTCCATGACGAACACGTCGCACAGGGCAGCGTATTTCTGCGCCAGCTCGTCGGCGTTCTTCTTCTCGCCCTTGTTGAAGCGCACGTTCTCGAACAGGACGATGTCGCCGGCCTGCACCTCGACGCCGTCCAGGTAGTCGGCGACCAGCGGCACCTCACGACCGAGGGCCTTGCTCAGGTAGTCGGCGACCGGCTTCAGGCTGTTCTCGGCGGAGAACTCGCCTTCGGTCGGACGGCCCAGGTGCGAGCAGACCATCACCGCCGCGCCCTTCTCCAGGGCCAGCTTGATGGTCGGCAGCGAAGCGAGGATGCGCGCGTCGCTGGCAACCACACCGTCCTTCACGGGGACGTTGAGGTCTTCGCGAATCAGTACGCGCTTACCTTGCAGGTCGAGGTCGGTCATCTTCAAAACGGTCATGAATGCAGTCCTTCAGGGCTGTTTGCTGGTGGTGCGGTGGGTGTCAACGACGCGCAGAAAATGATCGGCGACGTCGAGCATACGGTTGGCGAACCCCCATTCGTTGTCGAACCAGGCCAGCAGGTTCACCAGGCGCGGGCCGGAAACACGGGTCTGGCTGGCATCGACGATGGCCGAATGCGGGTCATGGTTGAAATCGCAACTGGCATGGGGCAGTTCGGTATAGGCCAGCAGGCCCTGCAGCGGACCGCTCCGGGCGGCCTCGCGCAACACCTGGTTGACCTCGGCGGTCGTGGTGTCGCGGCGGGTCTGCAGGGTGATGTCCAGGCACGACACGTTGACCGTCGGTACCCGCACGGCTTTGGCCTGGATTCGCCCGACAAGTTCCGGCAGCAGGCGCTCGATGCCGCGGGCCAGGCCCGTGGACACCGGAATCACCGACTGGAACGCCGAACGGGTGCGGCGCAGGTCCTCGTGGTGATAGGCATCGATCACCGGCTGGTCGTTCATCGCCGAGTGGATGGTGGTGATCGACACGTAGTCGATGCCGAATGCCTGGTCCAGCACGCGCAGCAGCGGCACGCCGCAGTTGGTGGTGCAGGAGGCGTTGGAGACCAGGGTCTCGGCGCCGGTCAGGCAGTCCTGGTTGATGCCGTAGACCACGGTGGCATCGACATCGCCTTCGCTGGCCATCGGTTGCGAGAACAGCACCCGCGGAGCACCGGCGTCGAGGAAACGCTGGCCATCGGCGCGGGTGTTGTAGGCCCCGGAGCATTCCAGCACCAGGTCGACGTCCAGCGCCGCCCAGTCGATGCCCTCGGGCGTGGCGCTGCGCAGGACCTTCACGCAGTCGCCATTGATATGCAGACAGTCGCCATCGACCTTCACCTCGCCGGGAAAACGCCCGTGGGTGGAGTCGAAGCGCGTCAGGTATTCGAGGCTGGCCTGGTCGGCCAGGTCGTTCAGGGCCACGATCTCGAAGCCCGCCCTGGCACCGCGCTCGACGAGTGCGCGCAGGACGCAACGGCCGATACGGCCATAGCCATTGAGTGCAACTTTGTACGGACGCAGTTGGGGCATTGGGGGACTCGCGACAGATCTATTGGCGGCGATCCACAGTCGGCGTCGCCCCCATCGCGGGCAAGCCCGCTCCTGCAGGGTTCGGCGACCTCAGCAGGAGCGGGCTTGTCCCGCGATGGGGGCGACGCGGATCGTTACATCAGTCTTCCAGCAGTTCCTCGGCGGTACCCAGGATGTTGTCCAGGGTGAAGCCGAACTCCTCGAACAGTGCACCGGCCGGAGCCGATTCGCCGTAGGTGGTCATGCCGATGATGCGACCTTCCAGGCCGACGTACTTGTACCAGAAGTCGACATGGGCGGCTTCGATGGCGATGCGCGCACCGACTTGCAGCGGCAGTACCGACTGCTTGTAGGCGGCGTCCTGGGCGTCGAACACGCTGGTGCTCGGCATCGACACGACGCGAACCTTGCGGCCCTGCTCGCTCAGCTTGTCGAACGCCTGGACGGCCAGGCCCACTTCGGAACCGGTGGCGATCAGGATCAGCTCCGGCTCGCCAGCGCAGTCCTTGAGCACGTAGCCGCCACGGGCGATATCGGCGATCTGCTGGGCGTCGCGGTCCTGGTGCTGCAGGTTCTGGCGCGAGAAGATCAGCGCCGAAGGGCCGTCCTTGCGCTCCAGGGCGTGCTTCCACGATACCGCCGACTCGACGGCGTCGGCCGGACGCCAGGTGTCCAGGTTCGGCGTGCTGCGCAGGCTGCTCAGTTGCTCGATCGGCTGGTGGGTCGGGCCGTCTTCGCCCAGACCGATGGAGTCGTGGGTGTAGACGTGGATCAC
>Ga0206117_100378_pt1 | contig 53282 bp, 42 predicted proteins | sample 3A5Ametagenome_FD_177997 | JGI IMG/M metagenome (GOLD analysis project Ga0206117, IMG submission 177997) | Enriched microbial communities from leaf-cutter ant dump, University of Wisconsin, Madison, United States - 3A5A | ecosystem: Environmental > Terrestrial > Nest > Insects nest > Nest dump... | reverse complement strand
AGACCATCGTCATCGCCTCCGACTGGGTCGGGTTGACCTTGCCCGGCATGATGGAGGAGCCGGGCTCGTTCTCCGGCAGCGACAGCTCGCCGATGCCCGAGCGTGGGCCGGAGCCCAGCAGGCGGACGTCGTTGGCGATCTTCATCAGCGACACCGCCAGCGTGTTCAGGTGGCCGTGCACGTCGACCAGCGAATCATGGGTGGCAAGCGCCTCGAACTTGTTCTCCGCCGTCACGAATGGAAGGCCGGTGAAGGCTGCCACCTCCTCCGCGAAGGCTTCGGCGAAGCCGGGCCTGGCGTTCAGGCCGGTGCCGACCGCGGTGCCGCCTTGGGCCAGCCGGTAGAGCTGCGGCAGCGCGCCCTTCACCCGGCCGATACCGTAGGCGACCTGTGCGGCATAGCCGGAAAACTCCTGCCCCAGCGTCAGCGGCGTGGCGTCCTGGAGATGGGTGCGGCCGATCTTGACGATGTCCTGGAAGGCATCGGCCTTGGCGTCGAGCGCGGTGCGCAGATGCTCCAGCGCCGGGATCAGGCTGCGCACGATCTCGTCGGCCGCCGCGATGTGCATGGCGGTGGGGAAGCTGTCGTTGGACGACTGTCCCATGTTGACGTGGTCGTTGGGATGGATCGGCGTCTTCGACCCCATGGTGCCGCCCAGCCGCTCGATGGCGCGGTTGGCGATCACCTCGTTGGCGTTCATGTTGGTCTGGGTGCCGGAGCCGGTCTGCCAGACCACCAGCGGGAAGTGATCGGCAAGCCGGCCGTCGATCACCTCGTCCGCCGCCTCCATGATGGCGGCGCCGAGCTTCGGATCGAGCACCCCCAGCTTCAGGTTGGCGGCGGCGGCGGCGCGCTTCTGGATGCCCAGCGCGCGCACCAGCGGCACCGGCATGCGTTCCCCGCCGATGCGGAAATTCTGGAGCGAGCGCTGGGTCTGCGCGCCCCAGTAACGGTCGGCCGGAACGTCTATGTGGCCGAAGCTGTCGGTTTCGGTGCGGACACCGCTCATGGTCGGACCTTTCCTGATCGCCGCTTTTGGTCACGGGTGGGACGGGTTGCAAATGTTCCCGCCCCGCCTGATCTTTGCGGTGCACCCCGGAACGGCAAGTGCCGGGACTGCGCAGGCCAGGGCCACACTCCAAGCGGGAGCTTGGGCGACTCGGCGGAAATCCTCGCTATTCACTCGAATTTGTTCTTGTTGCGTTCGCTGTTCTTCCGTACGCTTTTCTCAATGATCCGCCGTATGGCCGGCGGCTATCGCCTGTGATTGGGACTGCGATTGGGGGGAACAGGATGGACGATCTGGCATATGACCATGTCCGCGCCTTCATTGCCCGGACGCGCGTTGCGGAGATGAAGAGCCGCGGCTGGCGGGTTCTCGGCCCCGGCGAAGAGGGATCCCTGCTGATGGAAGGCCCGATGCTTGCGGGCCGCGCGGAGGTTCTGGACGAGCCAATCGGTGGGCTCTTCGACGATCTGATCGCCCGCGCCCTGGACCGCGCCGACGCCCGCGACCGTACCGCCGCCCGGCGCGCAGCTTGATCGACTTTTCAGGAATCAGCATTTTCAGGGGGTTGCACTTGCCCAACCGGGTTGCGGGTACTGCACCCTTTGGTGGTTCATCCCCCCAAATCCCTCGGGCGGTCTGAGCAACCGAGCATAGCGGTGCGTGTTGTCATCATGCATGCTACCCGCCGGGACATCGGACGGGGATCGATTGCAGCAGAACCTCAACCGTCGTCATAGGCGATTTGAGGTAACTCATCGGGGCGGTCTTAGATAACGAGACCATAGATCGGAAGTACCCCCGAAGATACGACCTGCCGCATAGTCCCGTTAGGAAGTCTTTAACTGGCCCGATGGCTTGATAAGGCCATCGGGAACGCTCAGGCCTAGGGAGATTTACATGATCGGCGCCGTCAACTCGAAGAAGATCAACGCCTCCTCTGCGGCCCACATTGCGCTTCTCGACCAATTCATCAGATTGACGCAAGACACCATCGTCGAGCAGGACGATGCCTTTGTCCGCGACAGCTTGGTCGATCTTCTGTCGAACCTGCGCAGCGAGCGTGCGGATTATGCCGAGATCATCGGCGTGTCCGCCTTGAACCGCGCCGTCTGATCCCCGCCTTTCACTCTTCCCCGGTACCGACTTCCGCCGCAAGGTCGGCAAGGGCCTCCCCGGTCAGGCGATAGGGAAGCCATTCCTTCATTTGGCGGAAGCCGACCCGGTCATAGAATCCACGCGCCGGGTTCCAGTCCAGAACGCTGAGATCCACCCGGCGGTAGCCGCGCTCCACAGCGATCCTCGCCACGGCTGCCAGCAGCTTGCGGCCGACGCCGTAGCGCCGGGCGTCGGGCGTGACATAGAGATCCTCGACATAGAGGCCGGGCCGCCCCTCCCAGGTGGAGAAGTTGCGGAAGGTCAGCGCGAAACCGACCGGCGCACCGTCCAGTTCGGCGATCAGCGCTTCGAACACCGGCTGCGGCCCCCAGCCGTCGCGGCGGAAATCCTCCTCGGTCGCCTTGACCGCATCGGCCTCGCGCTCGAATTCCGCCAGTTCGCGGACGAAGCGCAGGATGGTGGTGCAATCCTCCTCGACGGCGGGGCGGATGGTGACGGTCGGCATCGGCGGCGGGCTCCCTGATGATTTGCCAATAGGCGTTGGGCGCAAAATGAAACGGGGAGCGGACCATAGCCCGCTCCCCGCACTTTCGCATCCCCGTTGAGCCGGATGACGTCAGTCGTCGCCGCCACCTTTCAGATCGAGGATGCTGCGCAGTTCCTGAACGCGCCGCTCGGCGCTGTGTTCGGCCAGCACCCGCTTGCGCGCCCGGCGGCCGAGGTCGGTCAGGTGGTTGCGCGGCAGCATCATCGCCGTGGTCACGTCATCGGTCTGCGCCGCGACCAGAATCTCGCGGCCAGGCTCGAAGAAGCTGTCCAGCCCCTCCCACTGGTCGGCGACGATGGCGGTGCCGCAGGCGGCAGCCAGGAAAAGACGTGGGGACGGGCACCAGCCGATCCGGCGCTCGTCGTCGCGGGCCAGCGTCAACGCCAGGTTGGCCGAGGCGAGCACATCGGCATACCGCGCCGGGTCGAGATCGGGGAAGGTCAGAATGTTGGAGGCGCTCGGCACGCCGTCCGGCAGATCGGCGCCGACCAGAGCGAAGCGCCGGCGGGTCAGCCGCTGGGCCGGGTCGATGAAGAAGCTGCCCAGCCCCTCGCGGATGCCATCCGGCCCGCCGACGATGCAGCAGAGATCGGCCAGATACTCACGCTTGAAGTCGCCGGGCTTGTCGGCCTCCGGCACAATCCAGGGATAAAGCGGAGCCACCGACTCCGCCCCCGCCTTGGCGCGGTAGCGGTCGAGCGCCGGCCCGCCGCAGGAGGCGAGCACCATGTCGAAGCCGGCCAGCCCGTCGGCCGGCAGATGCTCCACCGCCTCTCCCGCCTCCAGCGCCGTCAAGCTGACCGCGGCCTCCGGATCGTAGAGTACGCGGCGCGGGGTCTTCGACTGGCGGACGAGGTCGGCGGCGAGGCGGGCGTCCGGTCCCTGCGCCACCACCAGCGCAACGCCGGCATCGTCCGCCTGGGCCGCGGCCTCAACCGCCACCTCGTCCCAACTGCCGTAGGGCAGCACCTCGCCGCCGGGAATGGTCCAGGGGATGGGCGAGCCGGGGCCGGTCCGCTCGACCGCGACGACGCGATGGCCGCGGATCGCCAGCCCGTGGATCAGCGCGCGCCAGCGCATGCTGTGCCCGCCATCCTGGCGGTACCTGTTGGACGAGCCCCCATTGGACAAGCCGAGGATCACGATTTTCATGGCGTCGGCACCCTTGGCGTTCCGCGGCGGGAAGCCGCTTCCCGATGGAAGCGCTTCCAGATCAACGCGATTGGAGAAGGTGGTGTTCCGGCCTTCGGTCCCGTCCCGGCGGCCTTACCCGGAACGAACCCGGCCGGGACAAATCCGGCTGGGCTCGGCACCTGGAGACAGGGCTTCGCCGGACGGGATTTGCGAAAGCGTTGCATTGGAATCTGATATGGACCGGTCCGGCGGCCCTGCAAGCGTATACCCCTCGCAATAGGCGTTTCCCCCACGGAGCTGCCCATTTGACGGTTGAGCCTTGCGGCCGGGGGCCTTAGGGTCACGGCCCGGCTTCCCCTCCGATCACGGTCGAGCGCATGCGAGTCCCGTTCCGTCATCCCGCCCGCCTCCTTCTCGCCACCCTGCTGATGGCCGGCTGCCAGAGCACCGGCGCCACCGCCCCCGTCGCGGCCGGCGCCTCGGCGCCCGCGGTTCCGGCGGCCGTCCAGCCCGTGGCGCAGCAGCCCGCCTCCTTCCCCGAATGGCTGGCGGCGTTGCGTTCCGAGGCCTTGGGCCAGGGCATCCGTCCGCAGACCTTCGACCGCGCTTTCCAGCGGGTGAAGCTGTCCGACCGCGTCGTCGAACTGGATGGCGCACAGCCCGAGTTCACCCGGCAAGTGTGGCAGTATTTGGACAGCGCCGTGAATGAAAAGCGCGTCCAGGACGGCCGTCAGAAGTTGCAGGAGCATGCGGCGTTGCTTTCCCGCATCACCCGCCGCACCGGTGTTCCGGGGGAGATCCTGGTCGCCTTCTGGGGGGTGGAATCGGACTTCGGCAAGTCGACCGGCAACTTCTCGGTCATCGACGCGCTGACGACCCTGGCCTTCGAAGGCCGCCGCGCCGCCTATTTCCGGTCGGAACTGCTGGCAGCGCTGCGCATCCTCGATTTCGGCGACATCGCACCCGAGCGGATGACCGGCTCCTGGGCCGGCGCCATGGGCCAGACCCAGTTCATGCCGACCGTCTTCCTGCGCAACGCTGTGGACGAGGACGGCGACGGCCACCGCGACATCTGGGGCAGCATGCCCGATGTGCTGGCCTCCACCGCCAAGTTCGTCCTGGCGAATGGGTGGCGGCCGGGCGAGTCCTGGGGGCAGGAGGTGCGGCTGCCCGACGGCTTCGCTTACGATCAGGCGGAGCTGAGCATCACCAAGCCGCTGTCGGAATGGCGCCGGCTGGGCGTCCGCCCGCTGGACGGCGGCGAGTTGGGAGGCGAAGGATCGGCGGCGATCCTGGTGCTGGCCGGCCATCGTGGCCCCGCCTTCCTGGTGCGCGACAATTTCCGCGCGATCATGCGCTACAACCCGTCGACCAGCTATTCGCTGGCCGTCGCCATGCTGGCCGACCGCATGACCGGCAAGCCCGGCGTCCGCGGCCCCTGGCCGCGCGAGGAGCAGGCGCTGAGCCGCGACGAACGCATCGACCTGCAACAGCGCCTGGCGTCGCTGGGGCTGGAGCCGGGTGCCGCCGACGGCATCGTCGGGGCGAACACCCGCAACGCGGTGCGGCGTTTCCAGGCGTCGGTCGGGGAGATCCCGGACGGCTTCGCCACCAAGTCCCTGCTGGAGCGGCTGCGCCAGCGCTCGTGAGGACCGGGGGGTTGACGGCGTGGTGGCGAGGTTATCGCCCCACCGCCCCCTCGCCCCCAACACCGCCGCGCAGCAAGCCCCAGGCGGCCGGCAGCAGGAACGCTGCGACCCCGGCGCCGGCCAGCGCGTCGGGCGCTCCGTCAAGCAGCAGCCAGCTTGCGGCCAGCCCCACGAGGCCGGCGCCGAGCGGCAGGACATCCTTGCGCGAACACAGCCAGATCGCCCGCAGGGTCAGCGTGCCGCGCCGGCCGGCGAACAGCAGGGTCGCGGTCGCCACCGTCACACCGATGGCCAGCAGCAGGGCCAGACTGGCGAGCGGCACGTCGGGAATCGCCATGCCGGCGATGCTGCGCCCGGCCGTCACCACCAGCGCCACCGCGGCGGTAACCAGAGCTGCGCCGTGCAGCATCGACAGGCGCGCGTGCCAATCCGGCCGGCGCCCCAGCCCGACCAGCGTCGCCGCATGGCCGGCGGCGTGGTTCAGCATCAGCAGGGCGGCAGCCCACAGGGTGACCGCCTGCGTCGCATTGGCGCTGGCAAGCAGCAGGGCGCCGAGCAGCCCATTGACCACCATCGCCATCCGCATGGTGTGCTTCAGATCATCCGATCCGCCGGAAAGACGGGATGACCCGCCCCCACAGGACCCGCCACCGCAACCGCCGCTCATCGCATGCCCCATCAGAAACCATCGCAGGGAAATCATAGGAGCGGCGGAAGCGCGCGTCCACCGCCATCAGAATTTCCTGATATGCGCAAATCCCGCCGTCTCGACATCGAAAGAGGTGCCCGACCGTGTGGGCTACCCTTTCGAACGGCCGCGAGGATAACCCGGCCCACCCAACGGTACATGGGCTGTCTCATTGGGCGCTTACCCGTCCCCCACCATGAAAAGCGGGCCATCGAGGCGGATATCGGGACAGACACAGCCGCATCATCGGAACCACTCCATGACGAAGCGCCCCGCCTCCCCCATCAAGATCCTGATTGTCGACGACAACCCGCTTTTGCAGCGGGCGTTGAAGGACATGCTGGGGCTGTGGGGCGTCGGTCAGATCACCGCGGTCGGCAACGGTCAGGAGGCCAAGGACGCCTTGCGGCGCGAGGTCTTCGACCTGATGGTGACGGACTGGGTGATGGAACCGGTTGGTGGCGCGCAGCTGGTCCAGTGGATCCGCCAATCTCCGGGCAGCCTGAGGCCCAGCATGCCGATCATCGTGCTGACCGCCAATGCCGACCTCGCCACCGTCCGCAGCGCCTGGGATGCCGGCGCTGATTCCGTGCTGGCCAAGCCGGTGCCGGCCGCCACCCTGGCCCGCCGCATCGACGCGGTGCTGAACCGCCGCGACGGCTCCCCCCGGACGGGAGCCGCCGAGCCAGGGCGCGACACCGCCCGCCCTGCTGCCAGCCCCGCCGATCAGGGCAGCCCCTCGAACGCGAGCCTACCCTCTCCCCGGACGGTCACGCCGCGCCCGACTGCAGGCGGAACGGCACACCTGCCGCCTCCCGTCACCCCGCCGACGAAACCGCCGGCGGCGCCGATGCCGCCCGCCGCGCTTCCCGCTTCCGCCATGCCGCCCGACCGCGGTGCCGCCACGATGCGCAGCGAGGATCCGAAGCGGCTGCGGCTGCTGTTGGCACTCGACAAGCTTGAGGCGGCAATCGAGCGGCCCGACCCGATCGGCAGCCGTCTGCGCCATGCCCTGTCGGACGTGCAGATCGCCACCGCCGGCGATTCCGCCGCGTCCTCGGTCGTCGCCTCGCTGTCGACCTGCGTCACCTGGGTGGAGCCGGACATCGAGGGCTATGTCGATGCGCTCCAGGCCCATGCCGCCGCCCTGCGCTGGCTGGCGGGATCGGATGGCGGCGCCCAGTCGATGGCGGTGGCGCTGTGCCTGATCCGCACCCTGCGGGCCAGCGTCCGCACGCTGGCGGCCCGCGGCCACAGCGATTTCGGCAGCTGGCCGGACGGCGGCAGCCCGACCCCTCCGGGCAAGTCCCCCCTGACGGGACGCTGAGTCCCTCCCCATATCGTCCGGAGACGATCTGGGCGAGAGAGGGGACGGAGAGGGAATTTCCGCAAATCAGGGCATTCCATACGCTCCGTTACGGAAGACCGGCGGTTGCCGCGCCGTTCCTTGCTTTTTGCAGGACGGCCCGCCGCAGCCGTTGCGATATAAGACAGCCTTCATTACCTTTTTGCCCAGCGAACAAATCGGTTCCCCAGCACTCCGTCCAGGAGTTTGCCAGGCTGCCGACCGATGGGAGGGAATGAAGAATGGCGCTCGCAACAGTGTCTCTCGAAGACAAGTACGCGCTCGAACAGGGGCGTGTTTACCTCACCGGCACCCAGGCGCTTGTTCGCCTGCCGATGATGCAGCGCCAGCGCGACCTCGCCGCCGGGCTGAACACCGGCTGCTTCATTTCCGGCTATCGCGGCTCGCCGCTGGGCGGGTTCGACCAGAATCTGTGGAATGCCCGCAAGTTCCTGGAAAAGAACCACATCCAGTTCCAGCCCGGCGTGAACGAGGAACTGGGCGCCACCGCGGTCTGGGGCAGCCAGCAGGTCGGCATGTTCAAGGGCGCCAAGTATGACGGCGTCTTCGCCATGTGGTACGGCAAGGGCCCCGGCGTCGACCGGTCGGGCGACGTGTTCAAGCATGCCAACGCCGCCGGCACTTCGAAACATGGCGGCGTGCTGGTGCTGACCGGCGACGACCACAACTGCAAGTCCTCCACCTTCCCGCACCAGTCCGAACACGCCTACATGCACTCGATGATCCCGGTGCTGAACCCGTCAGGGGTGCAGGAGATCCTGGATTACGGCCTGATCGGCTGGCAGATGAGCCGCTATTCCGGCTGCTGGATCGCGATGAAGACAATCGCCGAGACGGTGGACACCTCGGCATCGGTCACCATCGACCCGCACCGCGTCTCCCCCATCGTCCCCACCGACTTCGCGCTGCCGCCGGGCGGCCTGAACATCCGTTGGCCCGACCCGCCGCTGGAGCAGGAATACCGGCTGATGAAGCACAAGCTGTACGCCGCCCTGGCGTTCGCGCGTGCCAACAAGCTGGACAAGGTGGTAATGGAGAGCCCGCGTCCGCGCTTCGGCATCGTCACCACCGGCAAGAGCTATCTCGATGTCCGTCAGGCCTTCGACGAGCTTGGCATCACCGAGGAGATGGCCGCCGACTGGGGCATCACCGTCTACAAGGTCGGCATGCCCTGGCCGCTGGAGCGGGACGGCGTCCGCCACTTCGCCGAGGGTCTGGAAGAGATCGTCGTGGTCGAGGAGAAGCGCGCGGTCATCGAGAACCAGCTGAAGGAACAGCTCTACAACTGGAACCCCGACGTCCGCCCGAAGGTGGTCGGCAAGTTCGACGAGCAGGGCGAATGGATCCTGCCGAGCGCCGGCGAGCTGACCCCGGCGCAGATCGCCGTGGTGATCGGCCGCCGCCTGCAGCGCTTCATCGAGAACGAGAACCTCGCCCGCCGCATCGCCTTCCTCGATGCGCAGGAGAAGCAGAAGGCCCATGTGGCGCGCGTGGTGCGCAAGCCGACCTTCTGCTCCGGCTGCCCGCACAACACCTCCACCGTAGTGCCGGAAGGCAGCCGGGCGCTGGGCGGCATCGGCTGCCACTATATGGCGACGTGGCTCGACCGCTCGACCGACACATTCACCCAGATGGGCGGTGAAGGCGTGCCGTGGGTGGGACAGGCCGCCTTCACCGACGAGAAGCACATCTTCGCCAACCTGGGCGACGGCACCTATTTCCATTCCGGCGTGCTGGCGATCCGGCAGGCCATCGCCGCCAAGGTGAACATCACCTACAAGATCCTGTTCAACGACGCCGTCGCCATGACCGGCGGCCAGCCCTTCGACGGCTCGCTGACCGTGCAGTCCATCGCCCATGTCCTGCGGGCGGAAGGCGTGCAGCGCATCACCGTCGTCAGCGACGAGCCGGAGAAGTACGGCATCGGCAACGGCCTGCCGCAATTCACCACCGTCGAGCATCGCGACGACCTCGACCGCGTGCAGAAGGAAATGCGCGAGGTTCCCGGTGTCAGCGTCCTGATCTATGACCAGACCTGCGCCACCGAGAAGCGCCGCCGCCGCAAGCGCGGCAAGATGGTCGACCCGGCCAAGCGCGTGGTGATCAACGAGCTGGTCTGCGAAGGCTGCGGCGACTGCTCCGCCAAATCGTCCTGCGTGTCGGTGATCCCGCAGGAGACCGAGTTCGGCCGCAAGCGCCAGATCGACCAGTCCAGCTGCAACAAGGATTATTCCTGCACCAAGGGCTTCTGCCCCAGCTTCGTAACGGTGGAAGGCGGGTCCTTGCGCAAGCCGAAGCCGGCGGCGGCAAAGTCGGCGGATGGCAGCGCCCTGCCCGCCCCAATCGTCCCGGCCTTCGACAAGACCTGGAGCCTGTATGTCACCGGCGTCGGCGGCACCGGCGTCGTCACCATCGGCGCGCTTCTAGGTATGGCCGCGCATATCGAGGGCAAGGGCGTCGGCGTGCTCGACATGACCGGGCTGGCGCAGAAGGGCGGCGCGGTCACCAGCCATATCCGCATCGCCAACACGCCGGAGGACATCCACTCCGTCCGCATCGCCGCCGGCGGCGCCGACGCGGTGCTGGGCTGCGACCTGATCGTCGCGGCGGCAGGTGACGGCCTGTCGAAGATGACCGCCGGACGCACCCGCGCCGTCATCAACACCCATGACAGCATCACCGCCGACTTCATCAAGAAGCCGGACATGGTGATCCCGGTCCGCGATCTGGTCGGCGACATCCGCAAGGCCTGCGGCGGCGAGGCCAATGTCGACGCCTTCGACGCGACGAAGCTCGCCACAGCACTGCTGGGCGACAGCCTCTACGCCAACCCGTTCCTGATGGGCTATGCTTGGCAGAAGGGCCTGATCCCGCTGAGCGAGGAGTCGATCCTCAAGGCCATCGAGCTGAACGGCGTGTCGGTGAAGCTGAACCGCGACGCCTTCCAGTGGGGCCGCCGCGCCGCCGTCGATCTGGCATCGGTGGAAGCCGCCGCAAAGCCGCAGGAGGTGGCGCAGACCGCGCAGTCGCTGCTGCTCGACCAGCGCCGCCAGTCCGGCAGCCTGGATGAGATGATCGAACGCCGCCACCGCTTCCTGGTCGATTACCAGGATGCCGCCTATGCCGCCCGCTATCACGCGCTGATCGACTGGACCCGCCGGACGGAGCAGCAGAAGGTTCCCGGCTCCACCGCGCTGACCGAGGCGGTCGCCCGCGCCCACTTCAAGCTGATGGCATACAAGGACGAGTATGAGGTGGCGCGGCTCTACACCGACAGCGGCTTCGTCGAGAATGTCCAACGCATGTTCGAAGGCGACTGGAAGCTGACCTTCCACATGGCCCCGCCGGCGATGGGCGAGACCGGAGAGGACGGCGGCGAACCGAAGAAGAAGAGCTTCGGTCCGTGGATGCTGCCGGTCCTGCGCCTGCTGGCCAAGGGCAAGCGCCTGCGCGGCACCCGGCTCGACCCGTTCGGCCGCACCGCCGAGCGCCGCCAGGAGCGCCAGCTGATCGCCGACTATGAGGCGGTGGTGGGCGAACTGCTGAACGGCCTGACCCGCGAGAAGCTGGATCTGGCGGTGGAGATCGCCAGGGTGCCGATGGAGATGCGCGGCTACGGCCCGGTGAAGGCCCGCAACGTCGCGGCGGCGAAGGCGAAGGAGGCCAAGCTGCTGGCCGACTTCCGCGCCCCGGTCGCCGCCCCGCAGCCGTTGGCGGCGGAGTGAGGCAGTCCTGAGGCGGTGCAGGCAAACAAATGAAGGTTGGAGAAGCCCAAGCGATTGGGCTTCTCCGCACAATGCTTTACCTGCCAACCCGTCGGCCACGACCAAAGTCTCATAGCGAAAGCCGCAGTGTCTGCTAATGTTGGAGATGCAAGCAGCGTCGCAACCCCATTTCAGAAACGTCACGGGTTACGAGTTGAAGTGACGAAATGCGGCATAGCCATTAAGTACTTCTGAAATTCCCGGACGGAATTCGCTGATGCAAGGCGATTTCCGACCGAATTCGCTGCAACTTGGCTCGATAAGCCCATAGGCATACTACAGTATGGTGAGGGGAATATTCCTCCCGCCAAAGATGAGCCGGCCCATGGGCACCCTGCTAACCCGCATCAGCATCAGCCGCAAGATCTCCGCCGTCGTGATCCTGATGACGGTGATCGCATCCGTGATCGGCGTGATCGGCTTCTACGCCATCCAGACCTTCGGCAGCAGGGTCGACGACATCCAAGTCCGTTCGCAGCGGGCGCTGCTTGCCGAACAGGTCAGCAGCCTGATCTACAAGACGGTGATGGACAGCCGCGGACTCTATGCCGCCAAGTCGAAGGACGACACGCAGCTGTTCAGCAAAGGGATCAAGGACTCGACCGAATCGATCGGCAAGCGCATGGCGGAATGGGAACGCCTGCTGACGCCCGACCGCAAGGCCGACTTCCAAAAGATGATGGCCAGCGCCAACGACTTCATCGCCATCCGCAACGAAGTCGCCCGGCTTGGCGTCGAGGTCTCTCCGGAGGCTGCGCAGAAGCACGGCGATACACCGGAAAGCCGGGCCGGCCGTACCGCACTGGGCAAGGCTCTGGAGGCGGCGGCACAGCGGAACATCGACAGCATCCAGCAGGCGAACGACGAACTCGACGTGTTCAGCACCCGGATGATCACTCTGATGCTGACGGTCGGCATCGGCGGCATCGGCTTGGCGGTGGCGGCCAGCATCGCCGTCTCGCGGTCCGGCATCGTCAAGCCGATCACCGGCATCACCGGAACGATGTCCCGGCTTGCGGATGGCGACCTGTCGGTCGAGGTTGCCGGCAAGGACCGTGGCGACGAGATCGGCGGCATGGCCCGCGCGGTCGAGATCTTCCGTCAGAACGCACTGGACCGTGCCCGCATGGCGGCGGCCGAGGAGGAGGAGCGTCTGGCCAAGGAACGACGCACCGCCACGGTGGAACGGTTGGTCGCCGGCTTCGACAGCAGCATGTCGGGCATCCTGCGCACCGTCAGCGCCGCCGCCGCCGAACTGGACGCCACGGCGCAGAGCATGTCGCACACCGCCGAACAGACCAACAACCAGGCCGCCAGCACGGCCGCCGCCGCCGAGCAAGCCGCGGTCAACGTGCAGACGGTGGCGTCGGCGACCGACGAGCTGACGGCGTCGATCTCGGAGATCAGCGCGCAGGTCTCGCGCTCCACCACCATCGCCGCGCAAGCGGTCGGCGAAGCCGAGGCGACCAACCGGCAGGTTCAGGGGTTGGTCGAGGCCGCCCAGCGCATTGGCGACGTGGTGAAGATGATCACCGACATCGCCAGCCAGACCAACCTGCTGGCCCTCAACGCCACCATCGAGGCGGCCCGCGCCGGCGAGGCCGGCAAGGGCTTCGCCGTGGTCGCCAGCGAGGTCAAGAATCTCGCCAACCAGACCGCCAAGGCGACGGAGGAGATCGCCGGCCAGATCCAGGCGATGCAGCAGGCGACCGGCGAAGCGGCAGGCGCCATCACCGGGATCGGCGGCACCATCACCGCGATCAACGAGATCGCCACCTCCATAGCGTCGGCCATCGAGGAACAGGGGGCCGCCACCGGCGAGATCGCCCGCAACGTCCAGGAGGCGGCACGCGGCACCGAGGTGGTGACGGCGAACATCGCCGAGGTCAGCCAGGGCGCCACCCAGACCGGCAGCGCCGCGACCCAGGTGCTGGGCGCAGCTGGCGAACTGTCGCGGCAGTCCGAGCAGATGAAGACCGAGGTCGAACGCTTCCTCGCCGGCATCCGTGCGGCGTGAGAATTGTGCCGAGGGCGGGCGAGTCCGTCCGTGTCCTACACCACCGATAGGATCGGCGAGGAAATACGCCAACGCCCTTTCTTGGTAAAGGGCAGCTTCGGCTGCCCTTCCGTTTCGATAAATGGAACGATCCGGGCGACCGCCCCATAGCTCGAGGTTTGGAATTCCTTGCGCAGCTTTTTCCCAGGACCGCATCATTGCGCAGGACACCTGTCCTAACCGTACTACACCAAAGGGTTATCCTTTTCGCATATTTATTACGTCGAGTTGCTCTCGAGCGTTTGCCGGCCGATAGAACAGGGCACCGGGGCTTGCGGGGCCGGCCGGAAGAGGGAGAGTCGGGTGGCGGAACAGCGGGTGATGTCCGATGGGTCGGACCGGAGCGAGGACCGGTATCGCGCTCTGTTCAACGCTCTCGACGACGGCTTCTGCATCATCGAGTTCAGCGAGGATGCCGACGGCACCCTTACCGATTACATCCACATCGAGGCCAATGACGGGTACGAGCGGCAGACCGGCATCCGCAACATCGTCGGCATGGCGGTACGCGATCTGGCGCCCGCGGAAGCCGATGGCTGGATCGAACTGTACGGCAATGTCCTGCGCACCGGCGAGCCGATCCGGTTCGAGCGCTATTTCGCACTGGTGGAACGGTATATCGAGGTGTCGGCGGCAAGGCTGGAGCCGGCCAGCCTGCGCCAGGTCTCCGTGCTGTTCCGCGACATCACCGCCCGCCGCCGCGCGGAGGAGGCCCTGCGCGTCAGCGAGGCACTGGCGCGGGAGAATGTGCAGCGCGTCCAGCTGGCCCTGGCGGCCGGCGCCATCATCGGCACCTGGATTTGGGACATTCCCACCAACCGATTCACGGTCGACAAGCCCTTCGCCGAGGCCTTCGGCCTCGATCCGTCGCTCGGCCGCGACGGGCTGAGCCTGGAACAGGTGATCGCCAGCGTCCATCCCGACGACAAGCCGGCATTGGTCGCCGCGGTCCAGGAGGCTGTCGCCCGTGGTGGCACCTATGCCCACCAGTATCGGGTGAAGCGGGCCGACGGGAATTACTATTGGATCGAAGCGAACGGGCGGGTCGAGTTCGGCCCGGACGGCGAGGCGCTGAGTTTCCCCGGCGTGCTGATGGACGTTCAGGAACGCCGCGCCGTCGAGGCCGAACGCGACCGGGCGGCGGCGGCGTTGCGCGCCCTGAACGAAACGCTGGAACAGCGCGTCGCCGAACGCACTGCCGAACTGATGCGGGCCGAGGAGCAGTTGCGCCAGTCTCAAAAGATGGAAGCGGTCGGACAGCTGACCGGCGGGCTCGCGCACGATTTCAACAATCTGCTGGCTGGCATCTCAGGCGCCCTGGAACGCATCGCCGCCCGCGTCGATCAGGGCCGCGTCAACGAGCTGGACAAGTTCATCATCGCCGCCCAGGGCGCGGTGCGGCGCGCGGCGGCGCTGACCCACCGGCTGCTCGCCTTCTCCCGCCAGCAGACGCTGGCGCCGAAGGCGGTCAACGCCAACCGGCTGGTCGGCGGCATGCTCGAGCTGATCCAGCGTACGGTGGGACCGGGCATCCAGGTGGAGATGGTCGGCATGTCCGGGCTATGGGCGACGATGGTCGACCCGTCTCAGCTGGAGAACTCGCTGCTGAACCTGTGCATCAACGCCCGCGACGCCATGCCGAAGGGCGGCCGGATCACCATCGAGACCGGCAATCGTTGGATCGACCGCGAGGGTGCGCGGCAGCAGGACATGCAGGAGGGCCAGTATGTGTCGGTCTGCGTGTCGGACAACGGCACCGGCATGACGCCGGACGTGATCGAGAAAGCGTTCGACCCCTTCTTCACCACCAAGCCCATCGGCCAGGGCACCGGGCTGGGTCTGTCGATGATCTACGGATTCGCCAAGCAGTCCGGCGGGCATGTGAAGATCTACTCGGAAATAGGCGAAGGCACCATGGTCTGCCTGTATCTGCCCCGCCACCGTGGCGAGGCGGAGGAGGAGGAGATCCGCGAAGAGCCGACCACGACCCTGCCGGCGCGGGTGGGCGAGACCGTTCTGGTGGTGGACGATGAGCCGAGCCTGCGCCTGATGGTGATGGATCTGCTGAGCGACCTCGGTTACGCGGCGATCGAGGCGGCCGACGGTGCAGCCGGGCTACGGGTCCTGCAATCGAACGCGCGCATCGATCTGGTGGTGACCGATGTCGGCCTGCCCGGCGGCATGAACGGCCGCCAGATGATCGATCTCGCCCGCGTCGGCCGTCCGACGTTGAAGACGCTGTTCATCACCGGCTTCGCCGAGAACGCGCTGCTGAACAACGGCCAGTTGGAGCCGGGCATGTCGGTGCTGACGAAGCCCTTCGCCATGGATGTGCTGGCGGCACGGATCAGGGAACTGATCGCGGGGTGAGGCCGTCGGGGCTTCGGAGCCTCCATCGGGCGTTGCGGCCGGAGGTCCGGCCCAACCCGCCGGTCAGACCCGCAGACCGCACCCGGTATCGAGAACCACCCGGTTGCGACCATTGCCCTTGGCGCTGTAGAGCGCCTTGTCGGCGCGGTTCAGAATGTCGCTGACCGTCGTGTGATCCTCGTCCAGGCTGGCGATGCCGATGCTGATTGTGATGGTCACCGAACGATCTCCATCGAGATCGATCCGGGTGCCGGCCACTGCCTGCCGCAGGTTATCCGCGACCACCAAAGCCCCCCTCCTATCGGTTTCCGGCAGGACGATGGCAAATTCCTCTCCGCCGATCCGGGCGAAGGTATCGGATTCCCGCAAACGGTTCTGGATCACCTGAGCAATGCCGACGAGCACCGCATCGCCGGCAGTGTGGCCATGATCGTCGTTGACCGCTTTGAAATGGTCGACATCGAGAATGATGATGCTGAACTTGCGGCGATAGCGGCGATGGCGCACGAGCTCCGCCTCCGCCACCGACATGAAGCGCCGGCGGTTCGCAATCCGGCAGAGGGGATCCGTCTCGGCCAGCAGGACGAGTTCCATCTCCCGCCGCTTCAAGGCCCGGTGGGTCTCCTCCAAATCCTCATGCGCAGCCTTCAGTTCGGCGTTCATCGTCTGGACGGTCGCGTACTCGCGGAAGATCGTCCAGATCGCAAGGCCGGATGCCAGCGAGGCGAGCGTCAGCAACACCGTTCCGACGACACCGATAAGGTAGCCGAGCAGAGCCGCATGGGTGGAGCGGGCGAACGCTTCCTCCTGGTCCACCATTGCGACGACGAACAGGCCGTACTGCCGGAGTTTCTGATAGCCGACGATCCGCTGGATGCCATCGATGGGGCTGGCACCGTCAAACACCCCGGAGTCGGGAGCGAACGGCTCCGTGTAGGGCCGCGGTTCGATCACCTTGCCGAGATGGCGTTCGTCGTAATTCCTGCCGAGAGCCCGGGACAGGACCGTCCGGTCCTGATGCAGAAGGGCTATGACATCCTTGTCGCCAAGCGATACCGTTTCCGCAAAACGCCCAAGAAAATATGGATCGATCGACAGCACGATGACGCCGTCGAACTCTCCCCGGTCGTTGAAGATCTTACGGGTGAATTGGATCGACCACTTCTGAGAGACGCGACCAAGCAGAGGTTTGCTGATGAACAGAAAGTCTCCTTCCCGCTCAAGATGGACACGGAAATGCTCCCGATCGGATAGATCGACCCTATCGGTCATTCTCTGCAAATTTGAGAAGGATAAACGACCGTCACGACCGACTATAGCCACCTGAAATACGAAATCAGAGTTTAATATCGAAAACACCTCCTGTGCTATCGACGCCATATCCTTCGATTTTCGCGAATACTCACTGCGCATCAACAGCGCAGCTTGATCGATCTGGCGAATCGTTCTTATCAGATATTCGTGATAGGCCTTCGCCATCATCTGAGCGTTGGTCTCCGCAACCTGCCGATCCAGATCACGATATGTGCCAATATTGTGAAAAACAAATATCCAAAGTACGGCTGTGGACGCAACAAACATCGCGATGAGAGCACAAAGCCATGACTTGATGAAACATCCATCTCTCGCAAACGCTTTCAAAATATCAGACTCCACGCAACGAAAGAAACGATCGCGTCAATCAATTCTGCCGTTGATAATCGAGTTTGGTCTATTTCAATGATCGACCATTTCCTATGAATATCGTGCGCATACCATATGCTTTGTATTATAAGAAATTTATCGCCAGATAATTCGGAAAATCATTGTCGGCGAATATAATAAAATAGCTAGACTTTAGAAATTCGCCACTTTGTGTTGATAATTCATCACGTCGTGCGGGTGCCGCCACTCGGACAGGGAGGACTGCCGCCCAAACCTGAAAGTGAAGGAAATCCCTACAACCTGAGGATACTGCCGTCACCCGTCGAGCCGGACCGGAAAGCGCAGTAGGAACCTCGTGCCCTTTCCCGCGTCATCCTCCAGCGCGATGCTGCCGCGCATCGTGCCGGTCATGATGTTGGCGCAGATGCTGAGGCCCAGCCCGCTGGCGCCCATGCCGCGTTTCGTCGTGAAGAAGGGTTCGAAAATGCGCGGACGGATGTCGGCGGGGATACCCCTGCCGTCGTCGGCATAGCGCATCTCGATCCAGCCGGACGGCTGCTCGCGTGCGGAAAGCAGGATGCGGCCAGCCTCGCCCTCGTCATAGGCATGGACCAGGGCGTTGATGATCAGGTTCGACAGCACCTGCGCGAAGGAACCGGGATAGCCGTCGACGATCAGGCCGGCGGGGATGTCGAGGTCGACCGTCACCCGGGTCCGGCGCAGGCGGGGGCGGAGGCTCAACAGAACCTCGTCGACATAGGCGGCGAGATCGAAGGGGCGGCGCTCGCCGCTCGCCTGGTCGGAGGCGACCTGTTTGAAGCTCTGGATCAGGCCGGTGGCGCGCTCGACGTTCGACAGGATCATCCGCGTCGACTCCCAGGCGACGTCCAGAAAGTCCTGGAAATCGCTGCGGCGGATGCGGTTCTCCTCGAACAGGGCGCGGATGCGGCCGACCTCCTCGCCCAGATGGGAAATGGCGGTCAGGGTGACGCCGATGGGGGTGTTCACCTCATGCGCGACACCGGCGACCAGCTGGGCCAGCGACGACAGCTTCTCCGCCTGGATCAGGCTGGCCTGGGCGTCGCGCAGCTCGGCCTCCGCCCGCTTCCGCGCGGTGATGTCGAGCGCCACGGTGACGATGTGGGTGACCTCGCCGCCCTCGTCGGTCAGCGGCATCTTGGTGGTCAGCCAGTCGCGCATCGCACCGTCGCCATCGGGCGCGCGGTCCTCATGGAAGGGAACGCCCCGGCCACTGTCCACCACCAGCCGGTCGAGCGCCGTTGCACGGTCGCTGGCAGGACCGGGGGGCGGGGCGGCGGCGGGACAGTAGGTTTCGCGGTAGAAACGGTTGGTCAGCCGTACCGTGCCGTCGCGGTCCTTCACATCGATCAGCGCCGGGATGGCGTCGATCACCCCGGTCAGGATCTCGCGGCTCTGGCGCAGCGCCTCGTCGGCGATGACGCGGTCGGTGATGTCGGTGAAGGTCCTCACTTGTCCGCCATCCGGCAGCGGCACCACCCGCACCTCGATGAAACGGCCGTCTCCCTGGGGCCGGGCATAGACGAACTCCCGCTCCGGCCGACCCAGACGGTCCATCAGATAACGGGTCTTGGCGTCCAGATCGTCGCCGAAATCGGGGGCCCCCACCGGCATGGCGACCAGACCGCTGGCGATCTGGTGGCGCACGATTTCGGACAGCGCCGGCTTGCTGCACATCAGCTCCTCCGACGCGCCGAGGATGTCCAGCGCATGGCGGTTCCAGGCGATGTAACGCAGGTCGCGGTCCAGCAGGACGATGCCCTGCCCCATGTTCTCCAGCGTCAGCCGCAGCATGTGGCGCTGCGTCGCAAGGTCGTCCTCTGCCCGGCGGCGCTCGGTCACGTCGGAGTAGGTGCGGACGAACCCGCCCGCGGAGGTGCGGCGGGTCCGCACCTCCAGCACGCGGCCGTCGGGGCGGCGGTGCTCGTAAAGCGGCGGGTCGGCCCGGCGGGTCCGCTCCAGATGACGGGCCGTAAGAATATCGGGATCGCCCGGACCATACTCGCCGCGACGGGCGAGGTAATGGACCATGCGGCCATAGTCGTCGCCGGGCAGGTAGCCCACCGGCACGTCGAACATCTCGTAGAGCCGGGGGTTGATCACGCGAACCCTGAGGTCGGCATCGACCAGCATCACGCCCTGGTCCATCTGTTCCAGTGCCAGCACCGCGAGATCGTCGCCGGTCACGGGTTCCGGTCCGGGCAGATCAACCGCAGGTGAATCGTTCGTCGGGAGGTCGGGGATCCGGGCTGGCAAGGTCGGCGCGCCATCCATCGTTACGCGTGTCCAGAATCTATAGCGTCCTGCGTTTGGTATGAAATGCAGGACGCTATAGACATGTATTTGACGACCGGATTCACTTTTCAAATCGATTCTGATTTTTACGCGATCCGGTCTAACGTCCCACTGTAACAGCCGCGGCCCATCCTGCCGAGCCTTCGTCTGCGCCACGGCGCCGCAACCGCGCAACATTTGTGGGACATTTTAAGTATTTCGGAACCTTTGCCGCATTAGCCTGTTTCGGATGGAGAGGGGTTTGTGCAGGATCGTCCGATGAGCGATACTGTGCCGACCTGCTTTCCGTTCGCCCAGCGTTTCCCGCCCCCTGAGGTAACCACCCCTTGTCCGGACTGGCCGCCCTCCCCGCACCGACCAGCGCGATGCCCACCACGGGCCTTGCGAAGCTGCGTCAGATGCTGGCGAGCGATGCCGCAGCGGTCCAGCCGATCCGCCGCGTCCCCGGCGATGAGGAGCGCAAGCGCGGCAAAGAAGGCACCGAGGCGACCGGCGACGCCCTGCAGGGCAGCGGGCGTGCCGACGGCGAGTCGACGGCGGCACGGACGAAAACGGCGGCCGGTTCGTCCGGCGGCTTCGCCATCGGCGGTGTGGCGGATGACGCCGCCCCGGTCAATGGCGGGCCGGTGCCTCTGAACGCCCTGCCCAACGCCGGCTATGTCGCCCAGAGCATCCATCAGGAGGCCATGGGCAGCGGCCTGACCATCGAACCCTGGTCCGAAGCCATAGACGCCTACCGCCGCGCCGATGCCGGGGTCAACACGCCGATGGTCACGCAGATCGCGGTGTGAGCCTCCCTCTCCCAGGATGGGAGAGGGTCATTTCCCGAACGCTCAATCATCCCCACCGGCAGGCATCGGGCCATGCGGAATGTCCGCCTTGCGGCCGCGGAACAGGTTGCTCATGAAGCGGCCGAAATCCTCCATGTAGAGGTAGAGCGACGGCGTGATGTAGAGCGTCAGCACCTGCGAGACGCACAGGCCGCCGACCACGGCGAGACCCAGCGGCTGGCGCAGTTCCGCCGCCGCACCATGGGCGATTGCGATGGGAAGGGTGCCCATGATCGCCGCCATCGTCGTCATGATGATCGGGCGGAAACGCAGCAGGCAGGCCTGCTCGATGGCGTCGCGCGCCGACATGCCGTTGCGCCGGGCGTCCACCGCGAAGTCGATCATCATGATCGCGTTCTTCTTCACGATGCCGATCAGCATCAGGATGCCGATGATGGCGATGACGCTGAGTTCGACGTCGAACAGCATCAGGGTGGCCAGCGCGCCGATGGCCGCCGACGGCAGGCCGGACAGGATGGTCAGAGGGTGGATGAAGCTCTCGTACAGCACGCCCAGCACGATGTAGATCACCAGCACCGCCGCGGAGAGCAGCAGGGCCTGACCGGCCTGGGCGTCCTGGAAGACCTGGGCTGTGCCGGCGAAGCCGGTGGTGATGGTCGGCGGCAGGCCCATCTCGCGCTCCGATGCGCGGATCAGATCGACCGCCTGCCCCAGCGAGGCGCCCGGCGCCAGGTTGAAGGACAGGGTGACGGCCGGAAGCTGGCCCTGGTGCGCCACCGCCAGCGGACCGGCGGTGCGCTCCACCCGCGCGAAGGCGTCGAGCGGCACCAGCTTGCCGGTCGTGGCGGAGCGGACATAGATGCGTGACAGCGAGCTGTCGTCGCCCTGGTATTTCGGCTCCAGCTCGATCAGCACCTGATAGTCGTTGCTGGGGGTATAGATGGTCGAGACCTGCCGCTGGCCGAAGGCGCTGTACAGGGTCGAGCGCACCTGATCGACGCCGATGCCCAGCGTCGCCGCCTTCTCGCGGTCGATGTGGACATAGGCCTGCGGGTTGTTGAGCTGAAGGTCGCTGGTGACATCCTGCAGGATCGGGATGCCGCGCAGCGTCTGCTCCAGCCGGCCCGACCACTGGTACAGCTCGTCCAGGTCGAGGCCCTGGATGGTGTACTGGTAGAGGCTCTTCGACGCGCGGCCGCCGATGCGCAGGTTCTGCACCGGCTGCATGTAGACCGCCATGCCGGGGATGCCGTTGACCTGCCGGCGAATCTGCTGGATCACCTCGGTCGCCGACGGGCGTTCGTCGCGCGGCTTCAGGGTGATGAACATGCGGCCCTGGTTGCCGGTGCTGCCGCCGACGCCGACGGAGGAGATGACGTCGACCACCGCCGTATTGGCCTTGATGATGGCGGCGACCTGCTGCTGCCGCTCGGCCATCGACGGGAAGGCGATGTCGGCCCGCGCCTCGGTCGTCACCTGAATCTGGCCGATGTCCTCGGTCGGGAAGAAGCCCTTGGGGATCGCCTGGTAGAGCAGCGCCGTGCCGATGACGGTGCCGATCATCACCAGCCCCATCAGCGGCCGGTGGCGCAGGGTCCAGCGCAGGGTGCGGGCATAGCCGTTCAGCACCGCGGAGAAGCCGCCCTCCAGCATGCGGCCGAACCAGCCCTCCTTCTGGTCGTGGGCATGGGTGAGGAAGCGCGAGCACATCATCGGCGTCAGCGTCAGCGACACGAAGGCCGAGGCGCCGATGGACATGGTGACGACCAGGGCGAACTCGTGGAACAGCCGGCCGACCACACCGCCCATCAGCAGGATCGGGATGAAGACCGCGACCAGCGACAGGGTGATCGACAGGATGGTGAAGCCGATCTCGCGCGAGCCCTTGATGGCGGCCTCGAACGGCTTCATCCCCTCTTCGACGTAGCGGACGATGTTCTCCATCATGACGATGGCGTCGTCCACCACGAGGCCGACCGCTAGCGTCAGCGCCATCAGCGAGATGTTGTCGACCGAGAAGCCCAGAAGATGCATGCCGCCGGCCGTCGCGATCAGCGAGATCGGCACGGCCAGCGCCGGGATCAGCGTCGCGGACAGCCGGCGCAGGAACAGGAAGATCACCATCACCACCAGCACGATGGTCAGGCCGAGCGTGAACTGCACGTCCTCCACCGCCTGACGGATCGATTCGGAGCGGTCGTTGACCACCTGGATGGCGGCGGCGGCGGGCAGCTGCGTCTGGAAGACCGGCACCAGCTCGCGCACGCGGTCGACCACATCGACGGTGTTGGCGTCGGGCTGGCGTTGAACCGCCAGCATGATGCTGCGGGTACCGTTCAGCCAGCTGGCGGTGCGGTCGTTCTCGACGCTGTCCAGCACCTGCGCCACGTCGCCCAGGCGCACCGGCGCGCTGTTGCGGTAGGCGACGATCAGCTGGCGGAAGGCGGCGGCGTCGGGAAGCTGCGGGTTGGCGGCGATGACCAGCTGCTGCTGCTGGCCGGTCAGGGTACCGACCGGCGTGTTGGCGTTGGCGGCGGCCAGCGCCTTCTGCAGCTCGTCGATGCCGATGCCGCGCAGGGCCAGGGCATTAGGGTTGACCTGCACCCGCACGGCATATTTCTGCGAGCCGTAGATCTGCACCTGGGCAACGCCCGGCAGGGTGGCGACCTTCGGCTGGATCAGCGTTTCGGCAATGTCGTTCAACTGCGCCAGCGGAAGGGTCGGCGAGTTCAGCGACAGGAACAGGATCGGCTGGTCCGCCGGATTGACCTTGCGGTAGCTGGGCGGGGTCGTCATCTCCGCCGGCAGCCGGCGCTGGGTGCGGGCGATGGCCGCCTGCACGTCGGCCGCAGCCGCATCGATATCGCGCTCCAGCACGAACTGGATGGTGATGCTGGTGTTGCCGAGCGTGCTGTTCGACGTGATGGTGTCGATGCCGGCAATGGTGGAAAATTCGCGCTCCAGCGGGCTGGCGACCGAGGCCGCCATGGTTTCCGGCGAAGCGCCCGGCAGGGTGGCGGTGACGCTGACCACAGGGAAATCGACCCGCGGCAGCGCCGCGGTGGGCAGCTGGCGGTAGGCCGCCAGACCGCTCAAGACCAGGGCCGCCGTCAGGAGAATGGTCATCACCGGACGGCGGATGCAGAGTTCGGAGAGGTTCACGTGGCACCCCCGCTGCTCTTGCCCTCGGCGGACTGCCCGTTGGTGGCGGTGCTGCGGGCGGCGGCGTCCTGGGTGGCGGATCCCTGCTGGCGCCCGCCTTCGGCAGTCTCGCCGCCGGCAGGAGCGGCAGGCTTGCCGCCGGCCTTCTCGGTGATCTTGGCGCCGGGGAACAGGCGCGACTGGCCATCGACCACGACGCGCTCGCCCGCCTTCAGGCCGGAGGCGACGACGCTGACGCCGCCGTGGCTGCGCTCGACGGTGACCGGGCGGACCTCCACCGTCTCGTCGGCCTTGACGACATAGACGAAGCGGCCCTTCTGGCCGGTCTGCACGGCCAAGTCGGCGATGGTCAGGGCGTTCTGCTCGACGCGCAGGGTCAGGACGGTGTCGACGAACTGGCCGGGCCACAGGCGGGTGTCGGCGTTCGGAAACTCGCCCTTCACCAGGATGGTGCCGGTCTGCTGGTCGACCTGGCTGTCGACGAAGGACAGCTTGCCCTCCGCCTTTTCCCCATGGCCACCGGCGATGGTGGCGGTCACGGGGAGCGAGCCGCTGGCCATCGCGGCGCGGATCGCCGGCAGATGCTTTTCCGGGACGTTGAAGGAGACGTTGATCGGGCGCAGCTGGGTCAGGGTGACCAGCGGGTTGGTGTCGGCGGCGCGGACCATGGCGCCGACCTTGGCGTTCACCGTGCCTGTGCGGCCGTCCATCGGAGCGGTGATGCGGGTGAAGCTGAGCGAGACCTTCGCCGCCTCGATCGCCGCGAGGTCGGCCTTCACCGTGCCCTCCAGTGCGTCGGCGGTGGCGACGGCGGCGTCATAGGTGGTGCGGGAGATGGCGCTGGTCCGCACCAGTTCGGCATAGCGCTTCACATCGCCCTTGGCTTTTTCCAGATTGGCGCGGTCGCGCTCCAGATTGGCCTGGGCCTGCCGCAGTTGGGCGTCGAGCGACCGGCTGTCGAGGGTGAAGAGCGTGTCGCCGGTCTTCACCTCCTGCCCTTCCGTGAAGTTGACCGATTCCACCGCGCTGTCGACGCGGGCCTTGATGGCGATGGCGGCGATGGGCTGGACGCTGCCGATGGTGACGATCTGTTCGGGCACGGCCTGAACCGCCACCGTCTGCGTCACCACGGGAACCGTCCGGCCGGCACCGGCCGGAGCCGCCCCCTTGGCTTGCGGCTTCTGGCCGTCCGCCGCCGCCGTCTTGCCATCCGCCCCGGCATTGTGGGTCGCATACCAATAGTACCCGCCGCCGCCGATCACAGCGGCCAGCAGCAGGACCAGGAAAAACCGTCTCATCCGATGGGACTCCAAACGCCGGAGCCAGGGGCCGGCACAGGCTTAGATAAAGGGGGGCAGATTGGTGATGCCGGACATCAGGATATCGATGACGGAGCGCTCCAGCGCCTCGCGCGGGCGTTCGCCCAGCTGCATGATGCCGCCGCGGACCATGCCGATGATCAGCAGCGGCACGACCTCCAGGTCGATCTTGCGGAACTCGCCGGACGCCATGCCGTCGGCCAGCACCTGCTGCAAGGCGGTGGCGGTGCGCTGGCTGCGGCGGCGCAGGATGCGGCGGGTGCGGTCGGCCAGATCGGACTGGTCGCCGCCGAGCAGCTTGAGGGTCTGCAACTGCTCGCTCAGGGTGTCGACCAGGGCCGAGACCATGGCGGACAGCCGGACCGATGCCGGCACCTGCTGCGGCGCCAGTTCGGCGTTCAGCTTGTGCTCCAGCCCGCCGAGCGCACGTTCCAGCGATTCCAGATACAGCTCTTCCTTGGAGGGGAAGTAGCGATAGAGCGTGGCCTTGCCCACGCCGGCCCGCTTCGCCACCTCTTCCACCTGGACCGAGGCGTAATCGCGGCCGGCGAACAGCTCCGCCGCAGCGTTGAGGATCACCTCGCGCCGCCGAGCGCGCCAGTCGGGTATCTCTTCCGCATCAAGAGGCATGAATGGAACTCACGGGTTTCAAAAACTGACGATAGTCGAGATCCTTAGAGTGTCAAGGAACCTGTTTCCAATAAAAATGAATTCGGCGTCATGTGGGGGAACTGTTTCCATTCCATGGCAGAATCGGGTGGATCGACGGTTCCGGAAACGTAAAAAGGCGCGAAGCCCGACCCGCCCAGGGGGGAATTACCTGGGAGGCCGGGCTTCGCGCCCACTCAATCCAAAGCGGTGACGCGGGGTGTCAGCTCCGCGTGGTGGAGGAACGGCCGATGCCGGTGGAGCCGGAAACGCCGGTGGTCGAGCCGGTCATCGAACCGGTCCCCGCCGATGCGCCGGCCGGGCCGCCGCTGGTTCCGGCGCCGATCCCGGAACCGAGGCCTGCGGCAGTGCCGGTTCCGGTGGTGTCGGAGCCCTGGAGACCGCCCGTCGTCCCGCTTATCGACGAGGAAGAGCCGCCGGCGGTCGAGCCGGTGCCCGCATTCGCCATCGCCGAGGCGCCGGCGCCGGTGGAACTGCCCCAGGTGGAGTTGCCCTGGACTCCGCTCTGCGTACGGACGCGCAGGTTGTTCTGCACATGCGACACGCCGGAGACGGACTCGGCGACATCCTCGGCGCGGCGCTTGGTGTTGCGGTCGGGAACCATGCCGGTCAGCGTCACCTCGCCGCCGCTGACCGCCACCTCGATGTCGGAGGCGTCGATGTAGGCGTCGTCGGTCAGGCGGTCGCTGACATCCTCGCGCACACGCTCGTCGGAACGGCTGTAGCCGCGCGGGCCACGGCCGCGATGCTGGGAAGCGCGCATCTGGTCCTCGTGACGGCGGCGCTCAGCATCGTCGTCACCGAACCAGGAAGCGATCTCGTCGCCGGCCTGCTCCCAGAAGCCGCGCTGGTCGTCCCGGCCGCGGTTCTCGCCATAGCCGCGGCCTTCCTGGCCGCGGTACATGCCGCCGCGATCCTCGCCCCAGGAACGGTTGCGGTGATCGTCGCGGTCATAACCCGCGCCGCGGCTGGTAGAGGAACTGCCGCCGAAATCCCGCCGGCTCCAGTCGCCGCGGTTCCAGTCGCCACGGTCGCGGCCGGTTTCGTAACCGCCGCCATAAGCTCCGCCATAACCGCTGGATTGGGAACCGTAAGTGCGGGAACCATAATCGCGGTTGCGGTAATCGCTGCTCTCGTAGCTGCGGTCGCCGTAATTCCGCTCGCCATAGGAGCCGGTGCCATAACCGCGGTCGCGGTAATCGGCACTGCCGACATCGCGGCTGGTGTAGTTGCCTTCGGTTCCTGCATTGCCGGCACCGGCATAACCGCTGGAGCCCGCCCGGCCGCCATAGCCGGCACCATAGCCGCCGCGGCTCATGTCGCGCCCGCCGCCGAAGTTGCGGTCATAGACCCGCTCCATCTCGCGGGAATTGTCGCGGCGTCTGTCGTCGTCATGGGAATCCCGCCCATAGCCGCCCGATTCGTTGCCGACGCGCCCGCCATAGCCGGTGTCGCGGTAGTCACGGCCCTGCTCATCCTGATGACGATGGGCCTGGGTGCGATACATGCTCTCATGCCGGCGGCTGTCGTCCCAACCCTGGGACCCGCCCTGATCCTGGCCATAGACGCCGGTGCGGCTCGGCCCCTCGCCCCAATCGCGATGCCGGTTGGGTTCACGGTCCTCGTCGCGCCAGTCGCGGCCTTCGCCTCGCCACCGATTCTCGTACTGCGCCATCGTGGTCGGCTCCCTCTTTTCAGGATTCTTGAATGGGAGGGCGGTGTCACGCATGACCTCGCCACGCCCGTCTGTCCCGAACAACAGGGGCGGCCAATCGGCGTTCCGGAAATTCAGCCGCCGGCTCCAGGGAAAACGGAGAGTTCTGGCACGGGGCTTGCGAAGGGTTCCGCGGTTGGTTCCACGCATCACTTACGGCTTCGGCGCTTCACGCACCGAAGCCGTTTTCTTTTGCGCCCCTTTATTGGGCAAAGACTTCAATCTGCTTAATTTGGCAGCGACTGGTCGAGCAGACGGGCAACCGCAGCCCCCAACTCCTCGTTGAGGAATGGCTTGTAGATGATCTCATCCGCATTGAACATGCGGGTCATCTTCAGCAGATAGCCGGCCGGCATGTTGGGCGCGCCGCCGGACATGGCAAGAATCTTCACGTCGGGCTGGGTGCTGCGGGCCGCCTTGATCAGTTCGATCCCGTCCACCTCCGGCATCAGCACGTCGGTGACGATCAGGTCGAAACTGCGGCGGTCGAGGGCGCGGATCGCCGCCCGTCCGTTCTCCGCCTCCGTCACCTCGAAACCGCGCCCCTCGAGATATCCGGCCACGGACAGACGCACGGCCGGCGAATCCTCGACGACCAGGATATTGGGGCGATTGGCACTTCCCATCATGCACCCGGCTCCTTTTGGGAACCGCCTTATCGATAAGCCGGCCACGGCCGGCGGAAGTCTACGCGTGTCCCTCACCCGCCCATCGCCGCGACGGCCGCAGCCGCGTCGGCATGGATTTGGAACAGGGACGAAAATCCGCTGACATCGAACATCTCGCGGATATTCGGCGCCATTGCGGACAGAACGATCGAACCGCGCTTCGCCCGGGCCGCCTTCGCGGCGACCAGAAGGGACCGAAGCCCGGCCGAACTGATGTAGGCAAGCTGGGCCATATCGACAACGATCCGTGTGCCCTCATCGCCGATGGCCGACATCAGAACGCGTTCGAATTCACCGGTGCTGCCGCTGTCGATGCGTCCGACCGGATGCAGCACCGTGACGCCATTCTCTGTTCGCTCGGCAATGTGCATATCCGGCTCCCGCCACGTCCGTCCAGCTTTCGGGTTATAGCATGTCGGAGGAGTGCCGACGATGCCTTCGCAGTGCGGCAAGACGCACGGTCATCGCGCCGCCCGCACCTGCCCGCACAGCGCATACCAGCGCTGCGACGCTCCCTCCCCCGCCGCGACGCGGCCCCAGACCTAGCCGCGCTCGAACAGGTCCCAACGGGCGGTCAGTTCCTCCACCGGCACCAGTTCCGCGCTGGCGTGATCGAAAACGGGGTCTGTGGCGAAGTCGCGGTGGACCAGCAGCCGCTCCAGACCGCCGCCGACACGGATCAGCTGCTTCGGGTAGAGGCCATGTCTGGCCAGATGGCTCCAGCTGTGATGGTTGCGGGCGCTGACCGTGGCGATCAGGTGCCGGCGGCCCAGCGCTTCCGCCACCTCGATCCGCCAGTCGATCAGCCGGTGGTGAAGTCCGCGTCCGCGCTGCCTGGGATCGACCATTGCCGACGACATGTGCGCCACCAGCGGCAACTCCGCCTCCGGCAGGCCCAGGTCACGGCCCCGGTTGAGATCCCCGGCCATCGGCAGGCCCAACGCGCCATAGGCGACCAGCGCCGTCTCGCGGAAGATGCCGGCGGTCACCCCGCTGTCGGCCAGATGATCGGCAACGAAGCTCCCGACCTCTCCGGCCATGCGGTAATGGTCGGGGTCTTCCAGCATCGCCACCACCCGCAAGCGGAAATCGGTAAGCAGGTCGGAGTCGTCCGGGTCCAGCAGGCGGGCGGTCAACCCGTCCGGCAGGTCGGCGGCCAAGGCCCGCAGGCGGACGGCGGCCACCGTGCGCGCGGCACCGCCATACTGGAGAACGGCGCCGAACGGCCGGACTGCGGAGGGCGGGACGCTCATGGTTCGATGATTTCCGCGAAGTTCAGCAGGCCGATGGGCGGGTAATGGTCGAGAGCCCGCGCAGTGGCCATGTTGATGATGACGGAGAAGCGCTTCAGCGTTTCCACAGGAATGTCCGCCGGGTCGGTCCCGTCGATCAGGACCTGTGCCGCCTTGAAGGCGGTGAAGCGGCCGATGCCATAGGCGCTGCTGGCCAGCGCCAGCATCGCCCTGTCGGTGCGCACGATCAGCTCTGTCACCGAGAAGGTCGGCAGCCGCAGGCGCAGCGCCTCCGCCGCGACGACCGAACGGTTGTGGAAGGCGATGAAGGTGTCGGGACCGATATAGAGCACCTCCGCCCCGCGGGCCGCCACCCGGGCCAGCGCATCGGGAACGGCGGCGGCGACCGGCTCGCCGCGGTCGTTCAGCGGCACCGGTTCCTCCACCAGCTCCAGCCCGCGCAGCGCCGTTTCCGCCCGCAGCCCCTCGATGGTGAGGATGGAGTTGCGTTCCTGCGGGTTGTAGACGATGCCCAGCCGCCTGATCGGGCGATAGGCCAGAATGGTGTTCAGCTGTACCGCGATGGGCGCGATGTGGATGGTGCCGGTGACGTTGCGCCCCGGCCGGCCAAGGTCGGGCACGATCTTCGCATCCACCGGCGCGGCGACGAAGGTGAAGACCACGGGAATGTCAGTGACGTAGCGGCAGGGGTCGACATCGTCGAAGGGGCCGACGATGCCGCGGGTCTGCGGCGTGCCGAAGCTGTAGACCAGATCGGGACGGGTGTCCTTGATCTCCTCCACGATGGCCGGCAGCCTGGAGGGATCGCCGCCCGTGTCGCGGACGGAGTAGTCGACCTTCAGCCCGTGGCGGGCCAGATAATCCTTGAAGCCGTACTCGTTGTCGCTTTCGCCCCGGCCCAGCACCATGGTGATGCGGAAGGTTCTGTCCGGCACCGCCGCCGCTACGGGAAAAGCGGGCAACATCAGGCCGCCGGCAGCAAGGCCCAGCAGAGAACGGCGGCGGGTGCCAGGAAGATCGTCGTCGAAACGCATCGCAGTCATGCCTCCTGCGGCCGGGCCGCGGGGGCGGCAGGACGACGGGTGCGGAAGAGAATCCAGAAGACCACGGCGCTCGCCCCGCACAGCAGGCCGATGCCCAGCATCGCCTCGCGGTAGGAGGTGGCGACGGCGACCGTCATGGCGGCAACCGGACCGAGCGCGCCGCCCAGCCGCTCGACCAGCCGGTACCAGCCGATGGCCGCTGTTTCCGGCAGCCCGCCGTCGCGGGCGATCTGCGAAACCAGGGTCAGTTGCGGAGCACCGACCAGGGCTTGCGACAGGCCGAACAAGGCGACGGCCAGCGGCGCCCCCCACGGCGCCTGGGTGACGACGATCGGCAGGCAACTGGCCAGCGTGCCGATACCGCCGGCGGCGATGAAGCCGCGCCGTGCCTGCCAGCGGTCGGACAGGCCGGCGACAAGCGGCGATATCAGGATGAAGGCGACGAAATACATCATCTGCACGCGCCCGATCTCCGCCTTGCTGGCGCCGTCGGCGGTCAGCATCAGCGGCACGAGGCAGAAGAGGAAGGCGGTCGAGGCAATCTTGGTCGGGACAGCGCTCAGCACCATCAGGGCGGAGAAGCGGAGGTCTCGGAACAGCGGCAGGACGCTGCCCATGGCCGGGCGCATGTCCGCTCCTGCCCCCTGCCCTGCCCCTGTCCCTGTCCCTGCCCCTGCCGGTCGGCACGCCGCGACCCGGCCGCGCAGCATCAGGCCGACCGACAGGCCGGCGGCGAGCGCAAGGACCGCCCCAAGCAGGAAGGTGGCGCGGATCCCCACCCGGTCGGCGATGATGCCGCCACCCACCGGGCCGCAGACGCCGGCCGCCAGCAAGGCGCCGATGAACATCGCCATGCCGGTCGCCCGGTTGCGCGGCGTGGTGTGGTCCACCACGATCCCCTGCGCGGTGATCAGCACCAGCCCATAGCCGAGCGCCGTCAGACCGCGCCACAGCATCAACTCGGCCAGGGAGCCGGCGCCCGCGGTCAGCGCCAGGCCGACGGCACCCAGCAGCGCACCGATGGTGAAGGAGCGCGCCCGGCCCCAACGTTCGGAAAAGCGGGCGCCCCCCGGCTGCGACAGGGCCCAGATCAACATGAACAGGGTGATCGGCAAACTGACCACAAAGTCGGGCGTCAGCCACGGCACCTCGCCGGCGAAGGATTTGGCATAGGCCGGCAGGAAGGGGCGGGACAGCTCCTCCGACAGGCAGAACAGGAAGACCGGCAGCCGCAGGAAAACGAGGTTCAGCGGCGGCGGGGGCGCGGCACCGGCTTCGCGGAAGCGGAAGCGGCGGGAGAGCGCGGCCAGCCCGGCTTCCGCCCGGCCGATGCGGGGATCGTCGACACTGACACCGGCGTCCAGCAGCCGACGGCGCAGTTCCCCCATCTGTGCGGCAAGGCCGGCGTAACGGGCATTCACGCGATCTAGCGCCGTCCGCACGCCGTCTTCCAGCGCACGGTCGCCGGTGGGACCGGGGGGAGCGCCTGCCGGCAGCGTGGCGCGGAAATCGCCCTCCTCCACCCGTTCATCGAGCTGCCGCAGGGTCAAAGCCCGCCGCATGACGAGTACCACCACCAGTTGCAGCACTTCGAAGGTCAGCAGGACCGAGACGATGACCACCGACAGCAGGTCGAGCGCCAGATCGGTCGATGCCTTGGCGAGAAAGGCGCTGTCGATGCCGAGATGCAGAGTGCCGGCGCCCGGCCGGGTGGTGGAGAGGGCTTGGCCCAGGGGCTGGGCGACATCGACGAACCCAGGCGCCAGCCGTCCGCCGGCGGGGCCTTCCAGCCGGTCGGCCGGCATGGGGGAGTTGGTGGAGACGATGCCGTCGAGGGGCCGTCCCGCCGCGGCCACGACACGGCCGGCAGGGTCGGTCACCGCAATGTAGGCGATGTCGTCATGGCGTCCGACCTCCGCCGCCAGCAGGGCGTCGAGACCGGCCATACGGTCGAGCGGGATGCGCACGCCGAGCCCGCGGTCGATCTGCGCCACGATCATGTTGCCGACCGTCTGTGCCTTGCGCCCCAATTCCGGCTGGAACAGCCGGTCGAAGCTGCGCAGCGACAGCCAGGATGCCGCTCCCGCCGCCAGCAGCAGGACCGCCACGGTAACAATGGTCAGCCGCAGCACCAATGCTGCAACCGGGTCGTGCCGCCGGCGCTGGTTCGGATGTCCGGCCGGTGTCATGGCAGCGCGGCCTTCGGGAGGGCCATGGCGTCCAGTTCCCGCTCCAGCTCATCCAAGGCCCGGTCGGCCTCGGCGATGCCGTGGGTCAGGCGGTCTTGCACCACGCTCAAGGGAGCGGTGCCTGCGGCCAGACCACGGCGCCCGCCGCCTCGCTGCACGACGAAATAGACCGCGGCGAAGGTGGCGATCACAGCAATCCCCACCAAGGCCAGCAGGTCGGCAAGAAGCCCATGCTCCACTGCCGCCACCCGTTCCCGCAGGCCGGCAAGGGAAGACCGCAGGATGACCTCTCCCACGGTCTGGCCGAAGCTGTTGCGGACGCCGCTGGAGATGACCAGAACGTCGCCGTCGATGCGTTCACGCAATGTGCCGTCCGCTGCCCAGCCCGCATGCTCCAGCGGTTTGGCCAGCGGGCTGGGATGCCCAATGGCGTTGCGGTCGGCGGCGAACAGGACGATGCCGTGGTCGTCCACCACCTCGACGCCGAGGATCTCCCCTCCGGAAGCCGCGCGTTCGGCCTGGGCCTGCAGATCGACCAGTTCCGAAAGGTCGAGGCCCAGCGTCAGGCCATATTCGACCCGACGCCGCATCTCGTCGGCGATGACGGTCAGGCGGGACGCGGCGATCTCGCCCAGCTTCTGTTCGAATTTCAGGCCGGACAGGGCGGCTGACAGAAGCACGGCGGTCGCCACCGTAGCGGCGATGACGGCGCCGGTGCGCAGGGCCAGCACGCCGTCCAGCCTCATGGCACGCCGCAATCATGAAACGCCGATGCATCAGCCACGGGCCGCTCAAAGCTCCCTGATCATCCGTCGAGTGTCCCTTGGGGGGATAAACCCGTCAGATGAACCGCGATTCCGCCGGAGCTTGCAAGCGGTTTTACAGCTTGTGCTAATACATTGGAGACAGGGAGGCTCAGCCGGGCGGCATCGCGCCGGCATGGGCGCTCCGCATGGCGATTTCCTGCATGCGGCGCTGCTCCGGCCGCCACGGCGCCGCATCGTCCTCATCCTCGGCGGCGTCCGGCCAGTCCGGGGACAGGTCCGGGCGGAGGTCCGGGCGGAGGTCCGGAATGACGGTCTGGCGCAGCTCGGCCAGTGCCACAAGCGCGTCGCGGTCGCCGGCGGCCGCCGCGGCCTGCAGCCAAAGAGCGGCTTCGGCCGGCTCCCGGGCGGCACCGACCCCCTCGCGCAGGCACAGGCCAAGGCGGTATTGGGCGGCCGGATGGCCCTGTTCGGCGGCGGCACGCAACCAGCGCACCGCTTCGGTCTCGTCACGGTCGACGCCGCGGCCGTCGAGCAGCAGCAGGGCGAGGTTGACCTGGGCGGGGGCGGAATGCTGGAGCGCGGCCAGCCGGTACCACAGCGCCGCCTTGGCCGGATCGCAGGGCACGCCGGCGCCATGTTCATGCATGTAGCCCAGATTGTTCTGCGCGCCGACATCGCCCTTGGCGGCGGCGCGGCGATACCACGACACCGCCCGGCGCGGGTCGGGCGGCACGCCGATGCCGTTGGCGAGCAGAAAGGCCAGCATGGTCTGCGCCGCGACATGGCCCTGGCGGGCAGCCCGGCGATACCACGAAACGGAAGCGGCGACGTCGGCCGTCCGCACGGCCTCCGCCAGCCGGTATTGCGCCTCGCTGTTGCCCAGTTCGGCCTTCATCCGGGTCCAGAGCGTGGGCGTGGCAAGCATGGGCTTGGCAAGCATGGACATGGCGCCGGCACCTTCGTCGATTGTCCCCCGGGGTTCCGTTCCACCAACACCGCGCGAACCGGCTTTATTCCGGTCGCCGCAGCGTTGTGGCCGAACCCCTTCGCCCGAGTCTGTCCCGCTGCCGCCGTCCGTTCAACCTCCCCAGCCGGCGGTCGAGGAATTGTCACGCCGACGCTATCGGTTAAGAATGACCATCCCTTCGCGTCCCCTCGATACCCGGAGGCATAGGGGAAAAAGTAGGTGCGGGAGGTGGAGAGGATGGAGGGAATAGCAACGAACCGCCTGGATCTGGTCCTTCGCAGCGAGCTGTCGGGCCTCGGCGGGCTGGCCGCCATGGTGGAGGAGTTCGTCGCGCGCAATCACCTGCCTCCGCACCTCGCCTTCCGCTTCACCCTTTGCCTCGACGAACTCATCACCAACATGGTCGTCCATGGCGGCGGTGCGCATGAGATCCGGGTACGGCTGGAAACCGATGGGCGGGAGTTGCGGGTGGAGATTGAGGACGATGCCGGCGCTTTCAATCCGTTCTCCGACGCGCCGCCGCCCGACCTCGGTGACGAGCTGGAGAGCCGGCGGATCGGCGGGCTGGGCATATTTCTTGTCGGCAAGATGATGGACCGCGTCAGCCACCGGCGCGAGGGCGGCCGTAACCTGACTCTGCTCGCCAAGCACATCGACCGGCCGCCGCCGGCTTGACGCAACCGCCAAGAGCAGCCTCGGGGAAAACTCGCTTCAACAATTCGTCATGGATGCCGTGTCCGCCTGGAACTCCGATCCTTGCTGCGCCACGGTCGCCAAGTCCCCAACATTGTCGGGGTCATATAGATGGACCGGCGAACCTTACACGCTTTTCATCAAATGCCGGCGAAGTGCCGTCCATGACAATCCAGCAAAGCAGAGCGTTTCGCTCTGCAACAAACCGACACATGACAAGGGGGGCAAATTCTTGCACTATTGTGGATAGCCCCAGGTTGCGGCCGGGACCGGCCGTTCGGGTAAGCCGATGCTGACCGGGGCAGGAGCATGGAAGGCAGACGCTAACGTGTGGAGTCGACGCATCATGACAGGGACGCAGTGCCAAGAGGCACGGCTGCGCCTTGGCTGGTCGACACGGATGCTGGCGAACAAGGCTGGCGTTCCGTGGTACGCCGTGATGAACCTCGATTACGGCACAGGTGAAGTCGACCCGGCCATCGTCGATGCGCTCGCCCGCGCCTTCAAACAGGCCGGGCTGGAGCTGCGGTGACGGAACGCCCCTCTCCCGGCATGGGAGAGGGGGCTGTCTCCGTTCCGCCACCCCGTTCCATCAGCTCGTTTTCCCGGCCTTCCCCTTGCCTGCCTTGCCCTTCTCCGCCGGGCGGTCGATGTGCTTGGCCGATTCGGTGTCGGGGGTGATCGGCTTGCCGGTGTCGGACACCTCCCTGGCCGCCTCGAGCGGGTCGGCGATGTCGCGGTCGGGCTCGTTGGACAAGACGTTGCCGTTGTCGGGTTTCGGGTCTGCCATGGGATCGCTCCTTCGGTCGGATGGTTCCCCCACAACAGCCGGCTGCCGGCTTTTGTCCCGGATACACTCCGTTACCAAATCCATGGTCGCCGGACACAGGCCGGAAACGATGGACAGCCATCCTGATCGCCATGGACGCCCCCGGCAAGACCGGGGAGCGCCGGACGCGATAGGATGGACAGCATGAAAAAGACCCTGCTCGCCGTGGCCGCCGCAATCCTCGCCGTAACGACGGCGGCCGGAACGCCCGCGATGGCCCAGGGATGGCAGCCCGGCCCGGACGAGCGTCCACACGGCCACCAGCAGCCGCAACCGCCCCGCGGGTACGATCATGGCCCGCGGTACGAGCATCCCGGCCGCCAGCCGGTGCACCGGCCCGGTCCGCCGAAGGCATATGGCTGGCGGACCGGCGAGCGCCTGCCGCAGGAATGGCGCGCACCCCGTCATGTGATCGCACGTCCCTCCGTCTACCACCTGCACCGTCCGCCGCGGGGTCATCGCTGGGTCCGCGTCAACCATGACGCCGTGCTGGTCGTTTCGGCCACCGGCATCATCGTGGAGATCATGCCCGGCCTGTTCCGCTGACGGGGCCTCCCGCCGCAATAGCTCCGTGCGGTTCACATGAAGCGCACGGAGCTATTGCCTTATGTCCGACGATCGGATTCACGCTTCAATCCGATTCCGATTCGATGCGATCTAATCGCCCAAACCCTTCTGCGCCAGGACAAGGAAGATCTTCTCCTCCAACTGGTCGGGCGTGAAGGGTTTGGCGATGTAGCCGCTGACATGATGGGCCAGCGCCTTCTTCACCGCATCCAGCGTCGCCAGCGCCGTGACCATCAGGAAAGGCAGGTCGCTGCGGGTTTCGCGCACCTGCTTCAGCAGGTCGAGGCCGCTCAGCCGCGGCATCATCCAATCGCAGACGATCAGGTCATAGGCCGCACCGTCGGCCTGGAAACGCTCAAGCGCCTCCTGGCCGTCGGCAGCGGTGACGATATGGCCGATGCCCAACTCCCGCAGCACGGAGGTGACGAAGGCGCGCGGCCCGGCCTCGTCATCCACCACCAGGACGCGGTGCGAGGACAGGTCGATGAAGGGCACGCCGACCATGCCCAGCGCCTGCCGAAGCCAGTTGGCACGCGCCAGCCGTTCCTTCGGCCCCGGCGCGTTCAGCAGCACATGGCGGACGAAGCGCGGCCGGTGGCAGTGGCGGTAGAGCACGCGGGCCACCGCCAGCCGGCTCTTGCCGGTGCAGAAGGCCCCCTCCCCCGCCAGCCGGACGATGTCCAGCACCGTGTCGGCCGGCGGGTCGTCCTTGGCCTGGATCAGCGGGGTCAGCACGCGCTGGGTGCGCAGGAAGGCGTTCTGGATGTCGTCGAGCTGGCCGCCGAGATACTCGCGCTCCTCATCGGGGAAGGCGCTGGACAACACCAGCCGCTGGACCTCCGCCAGCCCCTTCAGCTTCTCGTTCCGGTCCTTCCAGCAGTCCAGCAGCCGGCCGGCGAAGTCGCGGCTGTCGAAGAAGCTCTTCAGGTAATCGGCCACCGCCTTGGCCGCGGAGGGCGACAGCGGCATCTTCTGGAGCACGAACAGGATGCGCAGCTTCTGCACGAAATTGCGGCCACGGGTGATCTCCGGGACCGTATCCTCGTTGACCAGCAGGGCGGTGCGGCGTTGCAGCGCCGCCTCCGTCCGCGCACCGCCGACATAGGCGCCCTCGCGGTCACGCAGGCGGGCGGACAGATCGCTCAACGCCAGGATCTCGCGCTGAACCGCCTCGATGCCGAACATGTCGCCGGCACTGGCGATGGTGAAGCAGGCCGGCTTGGCCATCTCGCGACGGAAGGCTGCAGCCAGCGCGTCCCGCAAACCCGGCATCGGCACACGCCGCATCAGCGCATCCAGCCGCCGGAACACCGGCGGGGCTTCCTCCGCCATCGGCCGGTCGGCGGCGATCAGCGTCACGATCAGGTCGATCAGGGTGGTGAAGGGCGCGTCCCGTGCGCAGGACGCGGTGCCGGTGTCGCTCAGCAGGATCTCTCCCAACAGCCGCTCCACCGGCGTCAGCGCGTCGGGATGCTCGGTGGTCTCGGCGAGGTCGAGCAGCGCCTCCGCCTTCTCGGCAAAGCTGCGGCAGACGGCGATGTGCTGGGTGACGGCGGCGTCCAGCAGGAAGCGGCCGAGGAAGCCGCCGGCCGACAACAACTCTGCCGCCGTGCCGGGATAGTCGGCGGGCAGGAATTCGGGCGGCGGATGCTCCTTGACCCGCTCGCGCGTCAGCCGGGCAATCTCGTTGACCAACGGCGTCATGCCGCCCTTCCGATCCATCGCCCGTTCGGCCTGGGTCAGGATTGCGACGAATGTGGCGGTGTTGGACAGCCCGGTCTGGTGGCGCGGGTGGTGCAGCAGCTCCGTCGCGGTCAGCGCATTCTCGTCGAGGAAGCGGCGGCAGAAGCGGCCGACCCCGTCCCGGCCGGCCGGGGTATAGAAGTCGGCGGGCTCGCGGCAGGCGGCGGGGGCCGAACCCTCCGCTTCCTCCAGGGCCGGCTCCGCAGTGGCGGTATCGTGGCGGATCTCCTCCATCGCCGACCTCACAGAGCCAGCAGGTCGCGAAGCGCGCCGAGCAGCCGTTCCGGCGCCACCGGCTTCATCACGATCTGCCGTCCCTCCTGCGCCGTCAGCCCGGCCGCCGTCTCGCGCGAGGCGTAGCCGGTCAGGAACAGGATGGGCAGAAGCTGGTTGCGGGTCTCCAGCTCACGGGCCAGTTCGAGCCCGTTCATCCGCGGCATCGACACGTCGCTGACCACCGCGTCGAACAGGCCGCCGGCCTCATCGTAGCGGGTCAGCGCCTCCTGACCGTCGGATGCCTCCACCACCGTGCAGCCGGCCTCCTCCAGCACGAGGCGGAGGTAGCGGCGCACCGAGTCCTCGTCATCGACCAGCAGGATGACCGCGCCCTCCCCCTCCGCGACCTGCAGGGGGTCGAGCCCGGCCGGGGATGCCGGCGGTTCGACGGCCGGCAGATAGACGGCGAAGGTGGCGCCGTGCCCCTCCTCGCCCTCCAGTTCCACCGCACCGCCTGACTGCTGCGCCGTGCCGTAGACCATCCACAGGCCAAGCCCGGTGCCCTTCCCCGGTTCCTTGGTGGTGAAGAAGGGCTCCCAGATGCGGTCGCGGATCTCCGCCGGCACGCCCGGCCCCTGGTCGCTGACGCGGATGGCGACGTAGCGGCCCGGCTTCAGCCCGCGGTGACGGGCGAAGAAGGCATCGTCCGGCGTTTCCATCGCCAGGGCGATGGTCAGGGTGCCGCCATGGGGCATGGCGTCGCGCCCGTTCAGAGCGAGATTCAGCAGAGCCTGGTTCAGCGTCACCGGGTTGACCAGCGTATGGGCGCTTTCGTCGTCTGCCAGAATCTCGACGTCGATGCCGGCGCTGAGCAGCGGCTTCAGGAAGACACGCAGGTCGCGCACCAGTGGAGCTACGGCCACCACCTCGCGCTCGTCGGTCACCCGGCGGTGGGAGAAGTCCAGAAGCTGGGCGGTCAGCGCAGCCGCCCGTTCGGACGCCTTGGCGATCTCCTGCACGCAGGTCAGCACGCGGTCGGGGTCGGCGGGATTGCGCTCCGCCAGCCGGGCGAAGCCGCCGATGGCGGTCAGCATGTTGTTGAATTCATGGGCGATGCCGCCGGCCATGCGGCCCACCGCCTCCATCTTCTGGGCGCGCTGAAGCTCGCTCTCAACCCGGCGGCGGTCGGTGATGTCGTTCAGCACCAGCAGCACCGCCGGCCCGCCGGCATAGACGGCCTGACTGGCCGCGACCTCCAGCCGGCGGCGCTCGCCGGTCGGTCGCAGGGCGTCGCACTCCAGCCGGCGCTCTTCCCCCTCGGCAGCGGCGGCGAGCGTCGCGGCCAGCGCTTCCCCCTCCGCCAGAAATCCGGCGAGCAGTTCGCCCTCCAGCGCATCGGCGGCGACGCCGAGGATCGCGGCGGCAGCCCCGTTGGCGAAGCGGATGGCGGCGCGGTCCCAGATGACGATGCCGTAGGGGGCCAGTTCGACGAGTTGGCGATAGCGCAGCTCGCTTTCGCGCAGCGCGCCGACGGTCTGTTCCAGCCGGGCGGTCTGTCCGGCCAGCTCCTCCTCCCGCGTTTTCAACTCGGTGATGTCCATCAGGATCTTCACCACGCCGCCGGTGCCGGTGGCATGCTCGCTGATGCGGTACCAGCGCCCGTCGGACAGCCGGCCATCGACCGGGGCGGAGTGCTGGAGATGGCGGGTCAGCCGCTGCTCCACCCAGGCGCCGATGTCGCCCTCCCCCTCATACCCGCCACGCTCGGCGGCGGCGCGCAGAATCTCGGAGAAGCTGCGGCCCGGGGTCAGCATGTCGGCGATGGTGGGATAGGCGCGGCGGTACTGTTCGTTGCAGATCAAGAGCCGGCCATCGGCGCTGAACAGCACGAATCCTTCCGACACGCTGTCGATGGCGTCATGCACCACCGCCTGCATGAAGCGCGCCTCGACCAGCGCCAGCGTCTCGGCGGTGGCATCGACGCCGCAGCCGCGATAGCCGCGGAACCGCCCGTCGGCACCGCGCACCGGAACGGCGCTGAGCCGCAGCACGAAGTCGCGCCCGTCCACCCCCTCGAAGCTGACCTCCAGGTCGCGGAAGGGCCGACCGGACTCGATGTCGGCGCGGTATTCCGCCCAGGTCGCCTCGTCGGCGACCAGCAGACCGAGGTCGAGCAGGGAATCGCCGAAGACCGTCCGCGGATCGCAGCCGAGCAGCGCGGTGAGCCCGCCCGACAGCGAGAGGTAGCGGTGGTCGGACCCGGTTTCCCAGAACCAGCCGGGCGTCACCGCGGCGAAGTCGCGGGACCGGTCGCGCAGTCCCTCCAGCTCGTCGGTCGCCCGGCGCAGAGCGGCGTCGGAGCGGGCCAGAGCCATGGCGGAGGAGCCGGCGAGCCGGGCGCTCCACAAGGCCAGACCGCCGGCGGCTGCCAGCGCGCCGGCGACGGGCCAGCCGACCAGCCCGCTTGCAGACAGCGCCGCAAGCGTGCCGATACCGGTCAACCCGGCCAGAATGCCTGGAAGCGAGGCGGAAAGACCCGACGGACCGGACACCGGTCTGGCGGCACCCCCTGGGGGAAGCGGTCGGTCGGTGCCTGCAACGTCCAAGGGGCCTCCGTCGGTCCGAAAGGGTGCCGGTAGAGTTGTTGTCCGGTGACATCATCACCGGATCGTCCCGTCTTAGGCTGTCAGGCGTTAACAGCAGGTTTAGTAGCTAAGCTTTCGCACAGTCGCGACAGCCTGAAGCGGTAGTGACGATGGGGAGGAGATCCGGCAGGCCGCGGAACACGTAAAAACCGGTTGCCGTTCCACAGCCGGCCGGCTTCGAAAGGACCATGCCATGCCGCCCATGACTCCCGGGAGCCCCCCGAAGGCAGACGTGATTACGTGGAGCAACCTTCCGGCCCAGACCGCCGAGGGGGTGGAGCGCCGCAGCCTTTCCGGCACCGGCGCATCGCTGAAGCACATTGTCATCAAGGCCGGCACCTCCGCCACACGCCACGACCACCCTCACGAACAGTTCGTCATCGTCGTGGAGGGCCGCGTCCTGCTGACCTGCGAGGCGGGGCCGGTGGATTTGCGGCCGGGCATGGTCATCCGCTTCGACCCCGGCGCCTGGCACAGCGCCGATTTCGTCGAGGATACCGTTCTGATCGAGGTGAACCTGAACCCGACGGTGTGAGAGGAGGGTCAAACGCCGATATCGATGTCGATCTCGTCGTCGTCCTCCGGGGCGCGGCCAAGCAGCAGGTCGGCGGCGTCGAGGGTCAGCGCCTCCACCTCCTCGTTGCGCTCGTCGTCGGGCAGGCGGAGCGCGTGCATCAGCTGGGTCGCCAGATGGATCAGCATGGCGCGGACGCAGTCGTCCTCCGGATACTCCAGCGCCACGACATCCTTCAGGAAGGCGCCGAGCTGGTCCGGCGAGTTCCAGGGATGGGTGATGACGGTCTCGAAGCCGCTGGTGCCGAGGAAGACTGAGTTGAGCGCGATGGCCTGACGGTTGATCCCGTCGACCGCCTCATCCTGATCCAGCTTGCCCTGAAGAACCTGGTTGAAGGCGTCCAGGCTGAGGTCGATGAACTGGCGGACCAGCAGCCGGACCACGGATTCGTCCGACAGGTCGTTGCGGGCCTGCGGCTGGGTCAGCACCGGCAGCGGTTGCAGCAGCGCCGCGATGATCGGCTTTGCGGATTGGGATTCCATCGCGGGCAACTCCTGTCGGGATCGACCCCGGCATCTGCGGGGCAAAAGGTTCACGGCCCCAGATACTGCCAGAGCCTGACGCAAAACGCAAAAAAGGCCGCCCCCGTGTGTCGGGAGCGGCCTCTTGCCGGGCCTGACGGGAGGTCAGCCCCGAAAGATCAGCCCACCAGCTCGATGCCGGCGAAGAAGAAGGCGATCTCCTGGGCGGCGGTCTCCGGGGCGTCCGAACCGTGCACCGAGTTGGCTTCGATCGACTCGGCGAACTCCTTGCGGATGGTGCCCTCGGCGGCATTGGCCGGGTTGGTGGCGCCCATGATCTCGCGGTTGCGGGCGATGGCGTTCTCGCCTTCCAGAACCTGCAGGACCACCGGGCCGGAGATCATGAAGGAGACCAGATCGCCGAAGAACGGACGCTCGCGGTGCACGCCGTAGAACTGCTCGGCCTGGGCCTTCGACAGCTGGACGCGCTTCTGGGCAACGATGCGCAGGCCGCCGTCTTCGAACTTGGCGTTGATCTTGCCGGTCAGGTTGCGGCGGGTGGCATCGGGCTTGATGATCGAGAGGGTCCGTTCGACGGCCATGGTGGTGACTCCTGCGGGAATGGGGCTTTTCGCCGATTGAAAAACACGCAGGCGCCGCCGGATGACCGGGGCGCCGGATGGGCGGCTTTATAGAGGCGCTTTGGCGGCGCGGCAAGGCGTTCGTTTGGAGCCGGGTTTCCCGCCCTTCGCAAAAAATACGGCCGCGATGGCATCCCAGCGCGGCCGGAGTCGAGGAGGCTATGGGGGAGGCTTTGGGAAAACAGGCGTCAGGTCAGGATTTGGCGGCGCCCAGCTTGGCCTGGGCGGCGGCCAGGCCGTCCTTGCCGTCCAGCGTGGTGACGCCGGACAGCCAGGTCTTCAGGACCGCGGGATTCTTCTTCAGCCAGTCGGCCGCCACCGCTTCCGGCTTGCGGCCGCCGTTCATGATGCCGTCCATCACCGAGTTTTCCATGTCGACGGTGAAGACCAGATTGGAGAGGAACTTGCCGAGGTTCGGGCATTCGGCGGCATAGCCCTTGCGCACGTTGGTGCTGACGGTGGCGCCGCCGTAATTCGGGCCGAACCAGTCGTCGCCGTCGGACAGATAGGTGATGTCCATCGTCTTGTTCATCGGATGCGGCGCCCAGCCGAGGAAAGCGATCCATTTCTTGGCGCGGACCGCGCGCTTCACCTCGGCCAGCATGCCGGCCTCGCTGGACTCCACCATCTTGAAGTCCTTCAGCCCGAAGGCATCGGCCTTCAGCATCTTGTCGATGATCAGGTTGCCGTCGTTGCCAGCCTCGATGCCGTAGATCTTGCCGTCCAGCTTGTCCTTGTACTTCGCCAGATCCTTGAAGCTCTTCAGCCCGGCCTCGGCGGCGTAGGTGGGGACGGCCAGCGTGTATTTGGCGCCTTCCAGGTTGACGCGCGTCACCTCGACCGACCCGTCCTCCAGCACCGGCTTGATGAAGGTCTCCATGGTGGGCATCCAGTTGCCGAGGAACACGTCCAGCGACTTGGTCTTCAGCCCGAGATAGACGACCGGAACCGACGAGACGCTGGTGGTCGGCTTGTAGCCCAGCGCGTCGAGCGTGACGGAGGCGAGCGCCGTCGTCGCCGCGATGTCGGTCCACCCCACGTCGCCGAACCGCACCGCCTTGCAGGAGGCCGGATCGGCGGCCTGCACCGTCCCGGCCGCCAGCATCAGGCCGACGGCGAGGGCGGAGAATTTGTGGAAAGTCTTGGCCATGTCCCTGTTCTCCTTGCTTGTGGTTTTCGTTGTCGTCTTGGTCGTGGGAGGGCGGGTCTCAGGCCCGCCGCCGCTGCTCCTTCACCGGCTCCTTCTGTCTGATGGCGGCGTCCGCGACGTAATAAGGCACGTCGGCGCGCGGCAGCGGCGGTCGGCCGCGCACCGCGTCTGCCAGCTTCTCCGCCATCATGATGGTGGGCGCGTTCAGGTTGCCGGTGACGATGCGCGGCATGATCGAGGCGTCGATGACGCGCAGACCCTCCAGCCCATGCACCCGCCCCTGGCCGTCCACCACCGCGCCGTCATCGGTCCCCATCCGGCAGGTGCCGCAGGGGTGGTAGGCCGTCTCGGCGTGATGGCGGACGAAAGCGTCGAGGTCGGCGTCGGTGACGCAATCGGCGCCGGGGCTGATCTCCTCCCCGCGGTAGGGCGTCAGGGCGCGCTGGCGCATGATGTCGCGGGTGATGCGGATGCCGGCGCGGAACTCCCGCCAGTCCTGCGGGTCGGCCATGTAGTTGAACAGGATGCTGGGCGCCTGCCCCGGATCGCGCGAGCGGGCATGGACGCGCCCCTTGCTGGGCGAGCGCATCGAGCCGACATGGGCCTGGAAGCCGTGCGCCTCCACCGCATTGGTGCCGTTGTAGCTGATGGCGACGGGGAGGAAATGATACTGGATGTTGGGCCAGGGCACGTCGTCGCCGGTGCGGATGAAGCCGCCGGCCTCGAACTGGTTGCTGGCGCCGATGCCGGTGCCCAGGAACAGCCATTCGGCGCCGATCGCCGGCTGGTTCCACCATTTCAGCGCCGGATAGAGCGACACCGGCTGCCGGCAGTGATACTGGATGTACATCTCCAGATGGTCCTGGAGATCGCTGCCAACTCCCGGCAGGTCGATCACCGTCTCCACCCCCAGGCCACGCAGCAGCGGCGACGGCCCCACCCCCGACCGCTGCAGGATCGCCGGTGAGGCGATGGCCCCGGCGCACAGCAGCACCTCCCGTCGTGCCCGCGCCGTCACCGGCGTGCCGTTGCGCAGATAGGCGACGCCGACGGCGCGGCGTCCGTCGAACAGGATGCGGTCGGTCAGCGCGTGGGTGGCAATGGTCAGCCCCGGCCGTCCCCGCGCCCGGTCGAGATAGCCGCGGGCGGTGCTGCACCGCCGCCCCCGCGCCGTCACCGTGCGGTCCATCGGGCCGAAGCCCTCCTGCCGGTAGCCGTTCAGGTCGTCGGTGCGGCCATAGCCGGCCTGCACCCCCGCCTCCACCATCGCCTCGTAAAGCGGGTTGACGCCCGGCTTGGCGGTGGTGACGAACAGCGGGCCGTCGCCGCCGTGATAGGCATCGGGGCCGACATCGCGCGTCTCCGCCTTGCGGAAATAGGGCAGGCAGTCGAGATAGCTCCAGTCCTCCAGACCCGGCAGTTCGGCCCAGCCGTCATAGTCCAGCGCGTTGCCGCGGATGTAGCACATGCCGTTGATCAGCGACGACCCGCCCAGCCCCTTGCCGCGCCCGCACTCCATCCGGCGGTTGTCCATGTGCGGTTCCGGTTCGGTCTCGTAGGCCCAGTTGTAGCGGCGGCCCTGCAACGGGAAGGCCAGCGCCGCCGGCATCTGGGTGCGGTAGTCCAGCCGGTGGTCGGGTCCGCCCGCCTCCAGCAGCAGGACGCTGACACCGGCATCCTCGGTCAGGCGGCAGGCCAGCACATTGCCCGCCGACCCGGCGCCGACGACGATGTAGTCATACTCGCGCACCGCAGAGGCAATGGCGGAGATGGCGTCGGGCATGGCGGTGCCGTTCTCCGGCGCAACGGCACCGGAGGTTGGTTGGTTCGACATCGAACACCCCTTCTGTGAAAAGCGGGCTCAGAACACCGAGGCGTAGGGTCCCAACTCGACCTGGACCGACTTGACGCGGGTATAATGGTCGAGCGTCTCGACGCCGTTCTCGCGGCCGACGCCCGACTGCTTGTAGCCGCCGACCGGCATCTCCGGCGGCGATTCGCCCCAAGCATTGATCCAGCAGATGCCGGCCTCCAGCCGGTGGATCACCCGGTGGGCGCGGGCCAGATCGCCGGTGACCAGCCCGGCGGCGAGGCCGTAGCTGGTGGCGTTGGCGCGGCCGATGACCTCCTCTTCGTCGTCGAAGGTCAGGAGCGACAGGACCGGGCCGAAAATCTCCTCGCGCACGATGGTCATGCCGTCGTGGCAATCGGTGAAGACGGTGGGTTGCACATAGGCGCCGCGGGCGAAGGCCGCCCCTTCCGGAACGCCGCCACCGGCCAGCAGCCGCGCACCCTCCGCCTTGCCGGCCTCGATGTAGCGCAGCACCTTGTCGCGGTGGAGGAAGCTGGCGAGCGGGCCGAAATTGGTGTCGGGATCCAGCGGATCGCCCATGCGGATGCGACGGACGCGGGCCAGCAGCCGCTCCTCGAAGGCCGCGGCGATGCTTTGGTGGACGAAGACGCGGGTGCCGTTGGTGCAGACCTGGCCGGAGCTGTAGAAGTTCGCCATCATGGCGATGTCGGCGGCGCGGTCGAGATCGGCATCGGCGAAGACGATCAGCGGCGATTTCCCGCCCAGTTCCATCGTCACCTCCTTCAGGGTCGAGCCGCCGGCCGCGGCCATCACCCGCTTGCCGGTCTCCACCCCGCCGGTGAAGGACAGCTTCTCGATGCCGGGATGGGCCGCCAGCAGGGCACCGGCCCGGCCGTCGCCCTGGACGACGTTGAACACGCCGTCGGGCAGCCCGGCCTCGCTGTAGATCGCCGCCAGATGCAGGGCGGTCAGCGGCGTCACCTCGCTCGGCTTGAAGATCATGGCGTTGCCGGCGGCCAGCGCCGGGGCCGACTTCCACAGAGCGATCTGGATCGGGTAGTTCCAGGCGCCGATCCCGGCCACCACCCCCAGCGGCTCGCGCCGGGTGTAGATGAAGGAGGTGGGACGCAGCGGGATCTGGCGGCCTTCGATTGCCGGTGCGAGGCCGGCGAAATATTCCAGAACGTCGGAGCCGGTGACGATGTCGACCGCGCGCGTCTCGCTCAGAGGCTTGCCGGTGTCGAGCGTTTCGATCTCGGCCAGTGCGTCGTTGCGCTCGCGCAGCAGGGACACCGCCCGGCGCAGCACCCGCGACCGCTCCATCGCCGTCATCGCCCCCCAGACCGCCTGCCCGGCACGGGCACTGTCGACGGCGCTGTCAACGTCCGCGGAGGTCGCCTGCGCGACTTCGGCCAAAACCTCTCCGGTCGCCGGGTTGACGGTGGCGAAACGTTCCGCCCCCTCGTCTTCGACGGGACGACCGTGGATGTAATGGGCCAGACGTCCGAATCGCGCCATGTCGCGTCTCCCTGATCCAAGGTCCAAGGGTGCAGTGGATCGCAGCACTTCGATTGCGGGAGTCAGCGTGGTTTTTATTGATTGAACGTTCAATTAAAAAAAAGAGAGTGACGATTCCGTTCCTTGAATTGGTCGTGTTCAAACAAACCGGACGGCCGGCGCTGGTCGGGAGCAGGGGCGAACCGCCTGTCCTGCACGGGACAAAGCCGTGCCATTCGCGCGCCATCCGCCCTGCCCCGCTTCAAATCGGCGGCCCCTCGTGCTACATCCTCGCGCGCTATGCTGCACATCAATGACCTGACCTTCCGCTTCGGCGGCCGAGTGTTGTTCGACCATGCGACCGCCGTCGTGTCCAAGGGGCACCGCGTGGCTCTGGTGGGACGCAACGGCACCGGGAAATCGACCCTGCTGAAGCTGATCTCGGGCCAGCTGCAAACGGATGCCGGCGCCATCACCCTGCCGGCCGGCATGCGGATGGGCATGGTGGCGCAGGAGGCCCCCAGCGGCCCGACAACGCTGATCGACGCCGTGCTGGCCGCCGACACCGAACGCACCGCCCTGCTGGCGGAGGCCGATACGGCGACCGACCCGATGCGCATCGGCGAAATCCACGCCCGGCTCGCCGACATCGAGGCGCATTCCGCCCCGTCGCGCGCCGCACAGGTGCTGTCGGGCCTGGGCTTCGATGCCGAGGCGCAGCAGCGTCCCTGTTCGGATTTCTCCGGCGGCTGGCGGATGCGCGTGGCGCTGGCCGGCGTGCTGTTCTCCCGCCCCGACCTGCTGCTGCTGGACGAGCCGACCAACCATCTCGACCTCGAAGCGACCATCTGGCTCGAGGGCTATCTGAAGAACTACCCGCACACCATCCTGCTGGTCAGCCACGACCGCGAGCTGCTGAACGCGGTGCCGACCACGACGATCCATATCGACCAGGGCAAGCTCGTCACCTACAGCGGCAATTACGACCAGTTCCTGGCGCAGCGCCGCGCCAACCAGGAGCGCTTGGCCTCGATGGCGGCCAAGCAGGACGCGCGGCGCAAGCACATGATGGCCTATGTCGACCGCTTCCGCTTCAAGGCCAGCAAGGCCCGTCAGGCGCAAAGCCGCCTGAAGCTGCTGGAGAAGATGGAGTCGATCACGCTGATGGAGGACGATCCCGAGGTCGTCTTCAACTTCCCCGCCCCGGACGAGCTGGCGCCGCCGCTGATCGCGCTGGAAGGGGTCAGCATCGGCTATGGCGACAAGGTGATCCTGCGGCGGGTCAACCTGCGCATCGACATGGAGGACCGCATCGGCCTGCTGGGTGCCAACGGCAACGGCAAGTCGACGCTGGTCAAGCTGCTGGCCAACCGGCTGCAGCCGATGGCCGGCGAGATGCGGCGCCCGTCCAAGCTGCGCATCGGCTACTTCGCCCAGCATCAGGCCGAAGAGCTGGACCTGTCGCTGACACCGATCCAGCAGACCCAGCGCATCATGCCGCTGGCGCTGGAGGAGAAGGTGCGCGCTCATCTCGGCCGCTTCGGCTTCCCCCAGGTGAAGGCGGAGACCAAGATCGCCAGCCTGTCGGGCGGCGAGAAGGCGCGCCTGCTGCTGGCGCTGATGAGCCGGGAAGTCCCGCACATCCTGATGCTGGACGAACCGACCAACCATCTGGACATCGACAGCCGCGAGGCCCTGATCGAGGCGATCAACGACTTCCCCGGCGCGGTCATCGTCATCAGCCACGACCCCCACCTGATCGAGATGACGGTGGACCGGCTGCTGCTGGTCGCCGACGGCACGGTGCAGGCCTATGACGGCGATCTGGATGACTACCGCCGCTATCTGCTCGACCGCGCCAAGGCGGAACGGGCGGTGGCGAAGGGCGGGGCCGAGCGCGACGCCGGGCCGAACAAGAAGGACCAGCGCCGCGCCGCCGCCGAGGCGCGCACCGCGCTGGCTCCGCTGAAGCGCAAGGCCACCGACGCCGAGGCGCTGGTGACCAAGCTCGCCGAGGAGAAGCGCAAGATCGAGGCGAAGATGGCCGACCCGGCGCTCTACACCGGCCCGTCCGACAAGCTGACCAAGCTGCAGATCGAGCTGGGCACGGTGGAGAAGAAGCTGGCGACCGCCGAGGAGACTTGGCTGGAGGCGCTTGAACTCTACGAGAGCGCTGCGGCGGAGGCCGGCGTTTGAACGCCCGCCGGCACATCGACAGCTCCGGCACCGGCGATCAGGCTGAAATGGAGCATGACGGCACCATCGCTCTGCCCGCTGCCTGCGATGCGGTGGAGGAGGAGCGGACCTCCGACGTGCTGGCCCGCTTCCGCGCCAACCTGCCGGCCGGGCGGGTTACGCTGGGCGATCTGATCCGGGCGCTGGGCGACCGCTCGCTCGGCACCATCCTGCTGGCGCTGTCGCTGCCGACCATCGCCCCGGTGCCGCTCGGCGTCTCCTGCCTGTTCGACCTGCCCATCGTGCTCTACACCGCGCAGATGGCCTTCGGCCGGCGCGGGGCCGGGCTGCCGGACTGGCTGCTGCGCCGCTCCATCGGCACCGGGCTGGCGGCGCGGACTCTGGACGCCGCCATGCCGCGGCTGGTGGGGATCGAGCGGATGCTGAAGCCGCGGCTGCACCGCCTCGCCCGCATCGACCAGGAACGCTGGTTCGGGCTGCTGCTGTTCATCCTGACGCTGACCTGCATCGTGCCGCTGCCGCTCACCGGCTGGCTTCCGGGCTTCGCGCTGGTGCTGATCTCGCTGGGCCTGATCGAGCGCGACGGCGGCGCCATCGGCGTCGGGCTGGGGCTGACCGCGGCGGCGCTGGTATTCCTGACGCTGGTGGCGAGCAGCCTGTCATACGCTGGTCACCAACTTCTGGCAGCTACTCTGCATTAGGACGGCCCCCCGGAGCGACGGGTAAGGGCCGGCCCGATCCAGGGAGGCCCACATGACCGAGACGGCATCCGCCCCGCTCTCCGAATCCTGGCTGTTCTTCCGCCGCTGGCTGGCCGATCCCTGGGCGATGGGGTCGGTCGCCCCATCCTCCCAGGCGCTGCGCCGCCGAATCACCCGCGAGATCCGGCGTGAGCCGGACGAAGCGGTGGTCGAGTTCGGCGGCGGCACCGGCCCGATCACCGCGGCGATGCTGGAGGCCGGCGTCCCGGCCGACCGGCTCTACAGCTTCGAGATCGACCCGGACCTCGCCCGCCATCTGCGTGCCCGCTGTCCCGCCGTCACCGTCATCACCGACGATTGCCGCAAGGCGCCGGAGTTGCTGGGCGGGGCGCTGTGCGGCAAGGTCGGCACCGTGGTGATCGGCATCCCGATGATCACCTTTCCGCTTGAGTTCCAGCGCGAGGTGCTGGACGCCACCTTCCGCATCCTGCGGCCTGGCGGGCGCTTCCTGCTCTACAGCTTCATGCCGCATTCGCCGCTGAACCGCGAGGCGCTGGGGCTGAGCGGACAGCGGCTGGGCTTCACGCTGCGAAATCTGCCGCCGGCATCGGTGTGGGGATACCGCCGCGCCGGAGAGTGATAGGGTCACGCCGCCCGGCCACATACAACCAGCGAGAGCCTCCATGAAATTCGGCTACACGATCCTTTACGTTCCCGACGTCGCGGCGTCGCTGGCCTTCTTCGAGAAGGCGTTCGGGCTGAGCCGGCGCTTCCTCGCCGAGACGGGCGACTATGGCGAACTGGACACCGGCTCCACCACCCTGTCCTTCGCCAGCCAGGAGTTGGCGCTGTCGCACCACCCCGCCGGCTACGTGTTCGCCAGCGCCAGCGAGAAGCCGCTGGGCGTCGAGATCGCGCTGGTCACCGACGACGTGGAGGCGGCGCACGCCACGGCGCTGGCCGCCGGCGCCACCGAACTGGGGCCGCCGAAAGTCATGCCGTGGGGTCAGACGGTGTCCTTCCTCCGCTGCCCCGACGGCACGCTGGTGGAGCTGTGCACGCCGGTCGGCGGCTGACGGCGCCGAGGCGGCGCGGTTGCCCCGTCCCGGCCGCCACGCTTATGCTCCGCCCTCCTGCCCACCATCGTGAGCCTGCCCGCCTTGTCCTTCATCCTGTCGAAGCTGCTGTGGGGCGTCTTCGCGCCCGGCAATGCATTGGTGCTGACGGTCGCGCTGGGCGCGCTGCTGTTGCGGACGCGGCGCTGGCAGCGCGCCGGACGGCGGCTGGTCACGCTGGCGGGGCTGCTGCTTCTGCTGGTCATGTACACCGGACTGGGTGCGCTGGTCGCCCTGCCGCTGGAGAACCGCTTCCCGCGGGCGGAGCCGGAGGGGCGGATCGACGGCATCATCATGCTGGGCGGCGCCCTCAACCCGCCGATCACCGCCGACCGCGGCGACCCCTCGCTGAACGACGCGGCCGAACGTATCCTGGGCTTCGCCGACCTCGTCCGCCGCCATCCGGAAGCCAAGGCCGTCTTCACCGGCGGATCGGGCCGGCTGCTGGCGCCGGACCTGAAAGAGGACGTCACCGCCCGCGCGGCCCTGCTCCAGGCCGGCATCCTCGCCGACCGCGTGCTCTACGAGGCTGAGTCCCGCAACACCTGGGAGAATGCGGTCTTCAGCAAGGAGATGGTCAAGCCGGCGCCGGGAGAACGCTGGATCCTCGTCACCTCGGCCATGCACATGCCGCGGTCGGTCGGCATCTTCCGCGCCGTCGGGTGGGAGGTGATCCCCTACCCCGTCGATTACCGCACCAAACATGACGCCACGCCCTGGCTGCGCTTCGAGTTCGGCCAGAATCTGGTGATCCTCGACGACGCGGTGCGCGAATGGATCGGGCTGACCGCCTATTGGCTGATGGGCCGTACCGAAAGCCTGTTCCCGGCACCCTGATCCTCCACCCCGAAGCCCGGGCTGTGTCATCGTACCGCCGCCGCGTTCGAGCCATTGGCGCGGCGATGCCACTCCGCTAGAGTGCCGCCGCCCTGGCGGTCGGGCCGGGTCGGGGAAAGAAGGAAATTGGCGGATGCGTCGCTGGCGCGGGGTGAGCAGGGTCGTCGTGCTGGTCGGCGTGGCAGCGCTCGCCGCCTGCGCGCAGAAGCCCGCCGGCACCGGCTCGGGCCTTCCCACCAGCGGCATCTACAAGGTGGGAAAACCCTATCAGATCAACGGCGTCTGGTACTATCCCAAGGAAGATTTCAGCTACGACGAGACCGGCATCGCCTCTTGGTACGGCCCCGGCTTCCATGAGAAGAACACCGCCAACGGCGAGATCTACGATCAGAACGAGCTGACCGCCGCGCACAAGACGCTGCCGATGCCGAGCCTCGTGCGGGTCACCAATCTCGACAACGGCCGGTCCATCGTGGTGCGGGTCAACGACCGCGGACCCTACGCCAACGGCCGCATCATCGACATGTCGCGGCGCGGCGCCCAACTGCTGGGCTTTGACGGTCCCGGCACCGCCAAGGTGCGCGTGCAGATCCTTGCGGAGGAAAGCCGCGCCATCGCCGCCGCCGCGCGCCAGGGCACCCCCGCCCCGCTGCTGGCCGAGGTCGACGGCCCGCCGCCGAAGGCCGCCCCGCGCGGCCGGATCGAGGTGAGCGGCCCGTCCGGACCGGCGACGGCGCTGGCGGCCTCCCTCTCCCCCTCGGCCGGCACTCCGCGTGCGCCGGTGGTCGGCGCTCCCGTCCCGCCGCCGGCGACCGTTGCCGGCAGCATGGCCGAGGGCCGCTTCGTCCCCGCTCCGGTTGTGGCGCAGCTGCCGGTGAAGCCGCATGAGGCGATCTATGTGCAGGTCGGCGCCTTCGGCAGCGAAGAGAATGTGGCGAAGGCCCGCGCCCGCCTGTCCTCCATCGGCCAGCGTGCCAGCGTCAGCCAGACGCGGACCGCCGGCCTGACCCTGCACCGCGTCCGCGTCGGACCGCTGGACAGCGTCGACAGGGCGGATACCCTGTTGACCCAGATCATCCAGGCCGGCCTTACGGAGGCCAAAATCGTGGTGGATTGATCCGGCCACCCAACACCACCCACGGCTGCTCCTTATGAGCGCCAGCGACCCAATGCCTGTACCGAGTGCCCTTGGAGGATTGTTGCCATGAACGCTGATGTCGTCCGCCTGTGTGCCGTTTTCGGCCGTTCCGTTGCTGTCGCGGCCGGAATAGCGATGGCCGGGGCCACGATTGGCGCCGGCTTCACCGCGGTCCCGGTCCAGGCCGCGACCATCGACACCATCGCCAAGCAGGCGATCCTGGTCGATCTGACCTCGAACACCGTGC